>SXGQ01727857.1_pt1 | contig 12632 bp, 10 predicted proteins | sample 3178371 | NCBI WGS metagenome assembly SXGQ01 (sample SAMN11356859, study PRJNA531348) | freshwater metagenome | isolation source: freshwater sample F1-20 | place: China: Fuxian Lake, Yuxi | collected 2017-12-25
GGGTATGGACGAGTTGAGTGAGGAGGATAAAATGATTGTTGCCCGTGCTCGTAAGGTGCAGCGTTTCCTGTCGCAGCCCTTCCATGTGGCTGAGGCCTTCACCGGCTTGAAAGGTGTGTTGGTTCCGATCGAGGAGACCATCCGCGGATTCAATATGATCATGGACGGAGAAGTAGATGAATATCCGGAAGCGGCCTTCAACCTGGTCGGTAGCATTGATGATGCCATTGAAAAAGGTAAAAAGCTGATGGCTGCTGCCCAATCCTAATCGTCAAACGAACCGCCATGAACCTTGAGATCCTGACCCCCGAAAAAAAGCTCTTCAGCGGAGACGTATACGGCGTGCAAATGCCTGGTATCAGCGGAAGTTTTGAGGTGCTGGACCGACATGCACCCCTGATCAGTGCCCTCCAATCCGGAAAGCTCAAAGTATTGAGCGCCGTGAACCAGGAACTGGTCAGCTACCAGGTGCAAGGAGGATTTGTGGAAGTCTTGAACAACCGGGTGACCGTGCTATTGGAAGGCGCACAGGAAGCCTGATCAACCCTAACTTTTCTTCAACCCGCCCGAATTCGGGCGGTTTTTTTATATTCAATAAAATCTTTGGCCATGCGAAAACTTCTGCTCCTGTTCGGGATGTTTCTTTTTTCATTGGTGTTGCCTGCACAGCAATTCAGCGTTACCTGGGGCGATGGCATGAAAATGCGTAAGGGAACCACTGACATGGACATCGTGACGGCCGACAATACCGGCGTCTATTTTTCGGAGGGTAGCTTGCGGATGAAAAGTTATTTCGTGGTCGGCGCTTCGTACGGAACCGCGTACAAGCTGATCAAGTTCGACCGAAATTTCAACGAGGTTTTCGAAAAAGAGTACAAGCGCGAGTTGAAAGGCCTGGAGTTTCACAGCTTCCAACCCTTGGGAGGAGACCTCTATTTGTTTGCGACCGATTATGTAAAAAAAGATCGGGCCTTTAAGGTCTATGCTGCCAAGGTCGATAAGAACAGCGGTGAGCTGACGGGTAATCCCCTGGAGATCGGAAGTTATACACTAGAAAACAAACGAGACGATTATGAACTGAGTGTTCAGCCGGCTCAAAACGGGCAATATTTTCTGTTGGTCACCGACATCTCCGCCAACGATCGCAACAATTTGGATGTTGTGTTATTAGACAAGAACCTGCGCATCAAACAGCAAGCCTCGATCGATCTGCAATACCCCAAGAATACCTATAACCTCGAAGACGTCAAATACACCGCCAATCATAAGATCGTGATCCTCGGTAAAGAGTTTGACGAGGTGCCGGTGGGCAAACGCAAACGCACCCGGTTGGTATTCAAAAAATACACGTTGGCCGTTTACAGTGCCCAGGGCAAAAAGGAACGGGACGTGTCGGTTGAGTCGGCTGATAAATACACCATTGGCGGACAGTTGGTGGAACTCAAAAACGGTGACCTGCTGCTGGCAGGGTTTTATAGTGATAGTCCCCGTAAAGAAGACCTCAGCGGATTTTTTCTCAGCCGTCTCAACACCGAGCTGGGTGAATTATCGCTGACTTCCTTCAAGCCCCTGGATGCGTCGTTGCTGGGAAGGGCTTATACGGAGGATGAGGCGGATGCGGACGAGGAAACGCGCGATAGCCGGCGATCGTCCCAAAAGGCACGGGGGGAAGAGGGCGATAGTGAATTCCCCAACAGCTACATCATTCGATCCGTCGAATACCATGCCGGGGATGACAGCTATCTCATCACGGCCGAGATCTCTCGGTACACCTACTATTCTTATACGATTTCCGATTACAATCCCAGCACGCGTACCTGGCGGCCAACCACCTACCACGTGCATCGATATGAAAACAAGGACATCCTGGTTGTCAATGCCGACCCGACCGGTAAGATCAAGTGGGTGAACGATATTCCCAAAGATCAACTGGAGGAGATCCGTACCTCCAATGCCGGCTACGGGAATGGCCTGGGTCTGTATCGGAACTACAGCAGCTATTTTGCCCGGGGTGGTGGCATGCCGTATTATTCGTCCTTCACGCAGCTGATCCAAAACAACAAGTTGGTCTTGATCTACAACGACCACAGCAAGAACAATCTCATCGCCGGATACGGCGATCGGGTCAGGCGGATCTATAATTTTCGGAAGAACAGCAACACCTGGGGGGTCTCGATCGATATTCCCACCGGGGGGATGACCCGACAGGTGATCTCGGCCAACGATGAGGAGACCATCCTCATGCCTCGGCATGCCATGGTGGTCAAGAATGAGGTCTTTCTTCCCTCTTGGCGAATTCGTGCCTTGGCGCGCACCAAGTTCAAGATGGCCAAGATCACTGTTCGGTAGACATACTTTAACAGGGTTTAAACGCAAGGGATCGTCCCTTTTCGATCGCCCAAGCGGCTCCTGCTGTATTTTTGACCTCTGGTGAAACGCATACTCCCATGGATCATTCTGTTGATCGGCCTTTCCCTGGTCGGTATCATCGGCATTCAGGTGTCGTGGATCAACAATATGATCTTGCTTCGTCAGGAGCAGATCAAACACAGTGTGGAGGAGGCGACCATTTGGGTAGGCAATGACCTGGTTGCCCGCAAAAGCTCTTCGATCGGGGCTCGCCCTTTTTGGGAAGATGATTTTCTTTCCCGGATCCTTCGTCCGCCGAGCATCGGTCAGCAAGTCTCTGTGGAAGAGGTCGACAAAAAATTTCGGGAGGCGTTTCATAAGTACCACTTGCCGGATCGGATGCGGTTCGAGTTCGGGATCGCTTCTTTGCAGGCAGCCGACAATAACGCTTTCGAAAAGATCTCTCCGAATTTCATCCAATCCTACTCCGATACGACCAACAATTTCACGTTCAACTGGGTCCTCCAATCCGGCAGCGGCACGCTGGGGGCAACGGGCATCGAAGAGGTCCTATTCGTGGTCATACCCGACCTCCGCTCGCTGGTCCTGCAGTCGCTCTGGTGGCCCATCGCCATCTCGGTGCTGTTCACCCTCGTGATCATCACCGCTTTTTATCTGACAGTGCGCACGATGGTGCGGCAAAAAAAGTTGGTGGAGATCAAAAATGATTTCATCAACAACATGACCCACGAGTTCAAGACGCCCATTGCCACGATCTCGCTGGCCGTCGATGCCATGCGCAACGAAAAAGTAAAAGTCGATCCGGCCCGAATGAGTTATTTCAATTCGATCATCAAAGAGGAAAATCTTCGGATGAACCGACAGGTCGAGACCATCCTGCGCGCCTCCCAGCTGGAGCGGCAGGATTTCGAGGTGGCTTTCAAACCCGTGCATGTTCATCCCCTCATCCAGCGGGTGGTCGATACGTTCTCATTACAGGTTGAATCCCGGGCGGGTCGAATCGACCTGCGCTTGGCGGCGGAGCAGGATCTGCTGCAGGCCGATGAATCGCACCTGTCCAACCTCATCAGCAACCTGATCGATAACGCGCTCAAGTATTCCAACGAAGGCGTTCCTCCGGTCGTGGAGATCGTGACCACCAATGAATCTGGCCAATGGGTCTTCTCCATCCGTGATAACGGCATTGGCATGTCGCGCGAAACCCTGAAACGCATCTACGAAAAATTCTATCGGGCCCACACCGGCAATGTGCACAATGTAAAAGGATTCGGTTTGGGATTGAGTTATGTGAAGACCTTGGTCGATGCACACCGGGGCACCATTACTGCCGAGAGTACATTGGGTAAAGGCAGTCGTTTCGTGCTTCGGTTTCCATTGGCAAGGGCTTAATTAGCCGCCGCTCGATCACGCCACAGCAAACTTCCATCTCCATAACTAAGGAAACGAAAATCGTTTTTCAGGGCATAGTCGTAGATCTTCCGCCAGTCATCTCCCACCAAGGCAGCGATCAGCAGGAGCAAGGTGGATCTGGGTTGATGAAAATTCGTGATCAGTCCGTCTGCCATTCTCACCCGATAACCCGGTGCGATCAACAATTCGGTGCGGACCCACCGGGAATCAGTTCCCTCCGCGTCCATTCGTTGCAGGATCGATTCGAGTGCGGCGCTCGCTGAGATATTTTGCGCTAATGCATAAGGTTCCCACTGGGAAAGCTGCTCCAACCTGGCATTTTTATGCTGGGCCAAGCGGACGCCCAGCCAATAGATCGACTCCAGGGTTCGCAGGGCAGTAGTGCCCACGGCCACCCGTCTTCCCGTATGCGCTAGCAAGCGCTCGATGGCCGGTCGGTACAGATGGATCCATTCTCCGTGCATGGCATGATCAGACAACCGGTGGGCCGTGACCGGTTTGAACGTGCCGGCCCCCACATGCAAGGTCAGGGCCAACCGATCGATGCCTTTTCGCTGCAGTTGCTCCAGCAATTCATCCGTGAAATGCAATCCCGCCGTGGGTGCCGCTACGGATCCATCGGCCGCCGCATACCTGGTCTGATAATCGGTTTTATCCTGCTCCTCCACGGAACGCTTCAAGTAGGGTGGTAGAGGCATACGTCCGGCTCGGGCCAACACCTCCGCGAAATTGCCGGCCGTTTCCGGCCATTCGAAGGCGATGCGAAAATCCGTTTCGCCCTTCTCCAGCAAATGAGCGGTCAGCCTGTCGGAGGATGCCGCGCCTGGTAATGCTACCGACAATGGTTGTCCCGGCTTCCACTTCGAAGCGCCCCCGATCAAACATCGCCAAATCACGCGCCCGCGAGCCGCCAGCGCCGTCGAAACCTCCGGATAGATCGCATCGGGCTCCAAACAAAAGATCTCCACCCGCCCGCCCGTTGGTTTTTCAAATAACAACCGCGCGGGAATAACGCGCGAATCATTCACACATAATTGAACCGATCCCTCCAAGGCCTCGGTCAGCGAATAAAAATGAGATTCCCGGATCTCCCCCGCACGATACACCAGCATGCGCGCGGCCGCTCGCGGATGCACCGGATACCAGGCGATCCGCCCCGTCGGCAGATCATAATCAAATTGGGCAATGTCAATTGAACGAGGATCCATACACAACCAACTGTTGAGTGCCGCAAAATTGCGGAAAACACCTCGATTTCCACACTTTCAACAGCTTATCCACAGCAATTCACATCCTGAACACAGGTTTTTGTAAAAAAGTCCCTCAAATTTCAATGAAACGCTTTGCTGTAAAGCGTTTCAGCGGTTTTATAAGTGGGGATAAATTAAGGCGGGTCAAAATTTGGTCATAAGGTGGTAAAAAGTGTTATTTTGTGTCAATACAGGGAATACCTCTGTTAACCCACTGAAAATGACTGGATTCATCGGAGAATACGAAGCAACCTTGGACGCGAAAGGGCGTTTTCTGCTTCCGGCCGGCTTTAAGAAGCAGTTGCCGGAGGGGGCGGGTATGCAGTTTGTCATCAATCGGGGTTTTGAGAAGAGTCTGGCCTTGTATCCGATTAAGAATTGGGAGCCACTTTTTGCCGACATCAGCCAGTTGAATGATTTCGACCCCAAGGTGCGGGAGTTCCGCCGTTATTTTTTGAATGGGGCTACGATGGTGGAGCCGGACACGGCGGGTCGTTTGTTGGTGCCTCCGAATTTGAAGGTGCATGCGCAGCTGCAGCGCGACATCGTGCTGGTGGCGGCGGTCAATAAGATTGAGATCTGGGATAGTAATACGTACAAGCAGTTCTTTGATTCGTTCTCTCCGGAGGCGTTCAGCAAGCTGGCGCAGGAGGTGATGGTTCCGAAACCCCCTTCATCCGGTCAATAAGTTCAGATGGAAAGGAAGAGTATCACCCATGCTTCCGATCCGTCTTACCACGTGCCCGTGCTCTTGCGCGAGGCGGTGGAGGGATTGAACATACGACCGGATGGGATTTATGTTGATTGCACTTTGGGGGGTGGGGGTCATGGCCGGGCCATCTTGGAAAGATTGGGTCCGCAGGGTCGCTTGATCGCGTTCGATCAGGATGCCGATGCGGTACAGAATCTTCCGGCCGATCCGCGGGTTCATTTCTGGCCTCAGAATTTTCGTCATCTCCGTCGGTTTCTGCGGTTGCAGGATATCGGGCAAGTGGATGGGGTCTTGGCCGATCTCGGTGTCAGCAGTCACCAGTTTGATGAAGCGGGTCGTGGTTTTTCCATTCGGTTCGAGGGACCGCTCGATATGCGAATGGACCAGCGTCAAGCGCGCACAGCAGCCGAGGTGATCGCGCAGTATTCCGAAGCCGACTTGCACAAGATGTTCGAACGGTATGGGGAAGTGACCAATGCCCGCACCTTGGCTCGATGCTTGGTGCAGCAGCGGGCACACGTGTCGATCGACACGACCCAGGCCTTGAAGGATGTCATTCGGGAGATCGTAAAGGGGAATCCCAGTAAGTATTTCGCCCAAGTATTTCAGGCCTTGCGTATGGAGGTCAATGAGGAAGTGCCGGTGCTCACCGAGTTGCTCGAGCAATTGCCGGTGGTGCTGCGCCCGGGTGCTCGTGCCGTCATCATCACGTTCCATTCGATCGAGGACAGGTTGGTGAAACAATTCTTCCGCCGGGGTTCTTTTCAGGAACCGGACCCCAACCCCTTTACCCGCACCGAAGATCGATCGCCTTTTACCGTGATCACTAAAAAGCCGATCGAGCCCACCGACGAAGAGAAACGAATCAACCCTCGCGCCCGCAGTGCCAAGCTACGGATCGCGGAGCGACGATGAATGGTCTTGGCCCCAACCGATAATTAAAGAATCGAAGAACCGAACGAATATGTCCGCACCAGAAACAAAGATGAATTGGAAGCAGTGGTTGAACTACCCCTCGCTGGTGCGTCAACTTCCCTTCATTTTATTCCTCACTTTGCTGGGCGTACTCTACATCTACAACGGTCACTGGGCAAACAAGACCATCCGCAACATTCAATTGGCAGAGAAAGAGATCCGGGAGCTGCAGTATGAATACGTAACAGCCAAGGGAGAGCTGTTGGCCCGCAGCAAGCCCAGTGAAGTGTCCAAGGCCGTGGCTCCATTCGGATTGAAAGAATTAACCGGTTCGCCCTGGATTTTACAGGACTCCACCATCACCCCCAAACGTTCAGCCGACTAATGGATACCAAGCGCGACATATTGGGACGGGTGTACCTGAGTTTCATCGGGATCGCGTTGCTGGGATTTCTGGTGCTGGGTCGCGCCGTATACATTCAGCGCGTGGAGGGCAGTTATTGGCGGGCCATGAGTGACAGTCTCCGGCAGCGCTTTGTTCCCCTCGATGCCCAACGGGGTACCATTTACACCGAACAGGGAGAGATGCTCAGTACGTCTGTTCCCACCTTCGATGTGTATTTCGATTTTCAGGCCGATGGCTTACGCGAGGAAAATGGAAAGCTCTTTCATGAGAAGATCGATTCGTTCGCGCGGACCCTCTCGGTTTATTTCGGCGACCGGTCGGCCGCGGATTATGCCAACGAATTCAAGGCAGGGTATCGGAAAGGCGACCGTTATTTTCCACTGAAGAAGAAGTTGAGTTTTGAGCAGTATAAAGCCTTTCGAACGTTTCCGCTGGCCAATCAGGGACGCAATAAGAGCGGACTGATCGTAGAGGTTCGGAATAAAAGGTTGGTGCCGTACGGACTCCTAGCCAGCCGCACCATCGGCCTGTCCCGCGAATATGTTCTGTCGGACGGCAAAATGAAAAAAATGAATGTGGGATTGGAGCAGAGTTACGACTCGTTGCTCAGCGGACGGGACGGACAACGCATGGTACGCTTCGTAGCACCTGGCACCGCCATCCCCATCGACGGAACGGAGTTGGAGCCGGTGAATGGGAAAGACATTTATACTACGCTGGACCTCTCCATCCAAGACATCACTGAGCAGGCATTACTAAAACAGCTCGAGAAATTCGAAGCACTCTACGGCACGGCCATCGTCATGGAAACCGCCACGGGCAAGATCAAGGCCATTGCCAACCTGGGTCGTCGGCCCGATGGCAGTTATTGGGAAGATGATAATTATGCCTTGCGCCACACCGAGCCCGGATCCACCATCAAGCTGGTTACCCTGATGGCCGTATTGGATAAGGGAAGTAGTAAGGTGACCGACTCCGTTTTCATCGGTACGGCACAAACGGCACAGGTGGGTCCCCGGACCGTAACCGATGCCGAGCATTCCTCCAAACCGGTGCTGACCGTCAACGAGTGTTTTGCACACAGTTCCAATATCGGGATGAGTCGACTGGCCTTGAAAGCCTTCGGTGGACGACCCACCGAGCTGCGCGAGTACATGCGCCGCTTTCGAATGGATGAGCCACTGCAATTGGACCTGTCCATCACGGCCAAACCGTTTTTTGCTCGGCTCGATCAAAAAGGAAGTGCCGTAGGCGATATGCTTTCCATGAGTTATGGATATGCCTCGGCCGTAAGCCCCTTTCATACCCTCACGCTTTACAACGCGGTGGCCAATGGCGGAAAGATGATGAGGCCGTATCTGGTCCATTCGGTCCGACAAGGTGGGGTGATCTATCGTCAGTATGAGCCCAAGGTCTTGTCTAACAACATCGCCCGGCGCGAGGTCGTGGAGGCCGCTCGTCAGGCCATGCTGATGGTCACCACCGAGGGTACGGCCGTTCGGATCTTCAAAGACGTCCCATTCTCGGTTGCAGGCAAGACCGGCACAGCACAGGTATGGGATGGTCCGTATAAGTATAAGGACGGCGTGTATCAGGCGTCCTTCGTCGGGTATTTTCCCGCCGATCGGCCCCAATACACGTGTATCGTATTGATCCGCACCAAACCGCATGCCTCCAATATCTACGGAGGCACCTTGGCTGCACCCGTGTTTCGCGAGATCGCCACCAAGCTGTATGCCTTGTATGTGGAAAGTCCCAAACCACACCGCGGATCGCTGCGGGCAGACAGTTCCCTCTCTCAATATGCCGGAAGCAGGAAATCCTTGCAACAGGTCTATGATCAATTGGGTTTTCCCCGAATGGATTCCTCCGCTGGCAACGCCTGGGTACAGGTTCGCGCCCAAAACACCCAAAACCGCTGGCAGGCACCACCGGTATCTGCCAACACACTGCCCGATCTGCGGGGGATGAGTTTGCGCGACGCGGTGAAAGCAGTGGAAGGCATGCGGCAGGGTATTCGCCTGGAGGTGCGGGGTAAAGGCAAGATCACCCGGCAATCCATTGCACCGGGCACCACGCCGGCACGAGGTGAAAAATTAATTCTTGAATTGAGCGTCATATGATCGCGCAGGACTTATTATATCGTGTTTCCATTCGCTCGGTTCAGGGCGACCTGACACAGGGGATCACAGGCATTCACGCCGATTCCCGACAGGTTGTACCCGGTTCCGCATTCGTAGCCATCCGGGGCACGCAAACAGACGGGCACGATTTCCTCGAGCAAGCCCTGGCCCAGGGAGCGACCCTGATCGTAGCGGAGACCGATGCACCGACCACCGATCCGAACGTGACCTGGGTGTGTGTTTCAAATTCCGCGATCGCACTGGCCGAGATGGCCGCCAACTTCTACGAGCACCCCGCCGGGCAATTGATCATCGTGGGGGTGACCGGAACAAATGGGAAGACTACGGTCGCGACCCTGTTGTATAAATTATTCCAATCGCTCGGTCACCGTTGCGGCTTGCTCAGCACGGTAGAGAATCGGGTAGGGGCGGAAGTGATCGCGTCCACCCACACAACACCCGACGCGATCTCCTTGCATCGGCTGCTGCGCCAAATGGCAGATGCCGGGTGCACGCATGTATTCATGGAGGTCAGCTCCCACGCACTTCATCAACATCGGGTACACGGTCTCTCCTTCCGCGGCGGCATCTTCACCAACATCACCCACGATCACCTCGATTATCACCAAACATTCGACGAATACATCCGCGTCAAGAAATCGTTGTTCGACAACTTGCCGAAAACGGCCTTCGCCCTGAGCAACGCCGACGATAAGCGTGGCGCGATCATGTTGCAGAATACACCGGCCCGCAGCAGCTATTACGCCTTTCGCACCGTCGCCGATTTTAAGGGAAAGGTTTTGGAGAACGGATTGGACGGACTGCTCCTCCTGATCGATCAGGTGGAGGTGCATTTCCGTCTGATCGGTGAGTTCAATGCGTATAATCTGCTGGCGGTTTATGCGGCCGCTTGTTTGCTGGGGGCCGATCAACAGGAGGTGCTCACGCATCTCAGCCAGCTGACCGGCGCCACCGGACGATTCGATTGCTATCGTTCCAAGCAAACCGGTGTGCTGGGCATCATCGACTACGCCCATACGCCCGATGCATTACAAAATGTACTCAGCACCATCGGTCGGCTGCGCCAGGGATCCCAGCGGGTGATCACCGTGGTGGGCTGTGGTGGAAACCGGGATGCGACCAAGCGACCGGTGATGGCTTCCGTCGCTTGTACGTTGAGCGACCAGGCAATTTTTACGAGCGACAATCCACGCTTTGAAGATCCGAAGGCCATCCTGGCCGATATGGAAAGGGAGTTGACCCCCTCCGATCGGCGCAAATGCCTCTCGATCCTGGATCGCCGGGAAGCGATCAAGACCGCGGTGCAATTCACCAACCCCAACGATATCCTGCTCGTAGCCGGAAAGGGTCACGAACAATATCAGTTAGTATCCGGCAACCGGGAGCCGTTCAGCGATAAGGAAACCCTACTTGAATTTTTTGAACTACTCGAAAAATAAAACGACATGCTCTATCACCTTTTTGAATGGCTAAAAGAAGAAGGGTTTCGGTTCCCGGGCATCGAGTTGTTCCGTTTCATCACCTTCCGGACGTTGATGGCCGTACTGCTGTCGTTATTCATAACCCTGATCTATGGGAAAAAATTGATTCGATTCCTGCAGGCTCGTCAATTCAGCGAAGGCATACGCGATCTGGGATTGGCCGGGGAAAACCTGAAGCGAGATACCCCTACCATGGGCGGGATCATCATCTTGATGGGTATCCTCATTCCGACCCTGTTGTTGGCCAACCTCTCTAAAGTGTACGTGCAACTCATGCTCATCAGTACGATTTGGTTGGGATTGATCGGATTCATTGACGATTATCTCAAGTTGCGCGGTAAACGTCGGGCACAGGCGCAGGGTGTCGATTACAAGAAAACTAATGATGACGGACTGGCCGGTCGGTTCAAAATATTAGGTCAGGTGGGACTGGGTATTTTGGTCGGCGCCACCCTTTACTTCAACAGCGAAGTGAAGATCTGGCGCGAGTATATCGGCACTCCGCAGTCCGCACAAACCGACAGTACGGTTTTTGTCAAGAATGTCAACGGACAGCCCAAATATTTTGTGGAGACCAAGACGCCTATCACAACCATCCCCTTTGTAAAGGACCATGAGTTCAATTACTCCAAGCTGTTGCCGGTCGCTTTACGCTCGTACGACTGGCTGTTGTATATCCTCGTAGTCATTTTCATCATCACGGCCGTATCCAACGGAGCCAACCTTACCGATGGATTAGATGGGTTGGCCACCGGCACCTCCGCGCTCATCGGTGTATTGCTGGGTATTTTCGCCTATGCCAGCGGTAACCTGGTGTTCGCCGATTACCTCAACATCATGTACATCCCCAACCTGGGGGAACTCTCGGTTTTCATTGCGGCGATGATCGGTGCCTGCATCGGTTTCCTCTGGTACAATTCCTATCCGGCACAGATGTTCATGGGCGATACCGGCAGCCTGACCTTGGGCGGGATCATCGCGGCGTTGGCCATCATCGTACACAAAGAATTACTGATCCCCATCTTCTGCGGTGTGTTCCTCGTAGAGGCCCTCAGCGTAATGATCCAGGTGGGGTATTTCAAGTATACCAAACGCAAGTATGGTGCCGGTCGGCGCGTGTTCCTCACCGCACCCATCCACCATCATTTCCAGAAGAAAGGTTATCACGAGGTCAAGATCGTGAACCGTTTCTGGATCGTAACCGTGTTGCTGGTCGTACTCAGCATCGTAACCCTTAAGCTCCGTTAGATCCACTATATCCTAACCATCCAATCCATCCTATCCAATGCTTATGAAAAACCCCCACCGTACGGAAATCCAATCATGAAGAGAAAGCTGATCATATTAGGCGGAGGCGAGAGTGGCGTGGGAGCTGCTCTGCTCGGAAAACAACAAGGATACGAGGTGTTTTTGTCCGATCAGGGAAACTTGAAGCCTATGTACCGATCTACGCTGACGCAGGCCGGGATTGAATTTGAAGAGGGGCAGACCTCGTTGAACCGACTCACGGTGGCGGATGAGGTGGTTAAAAGTCCCGGTATCCCCGAAAGCAATCCCACCGTGATCGCCCTTCGTGCCCTCGGGATCCCGATGATCAGCGAGATCGAGCTGGCCTATCGTTTCATTGGAGACAGTCGGGTGTTGGCCATTACCGGCACCAACGGTAAAAGCACGACCACCACACTGCTCTGGCATATTTGTCGGAAGGCAGGCCTGGATGCCGCCTTGGTCGGAAACATCGGACGCTCCTTCGCCTGGCAAGTGGCCGAAGCCCCCAAGCCATTTTATGTGGTGGAGGTCAGCAGCTTTCAGCTCGACGACATCGTCACGTTCCGCCCGGATGTAGCCATTCTGACCAACATCACGGAAGATCACCTGGACCGATACGCGTACCGAATGGAGAATTATGTGCGCAGCAAATTCCGCATCACGCTGAATCAGACC
>SXGQ01782905.1_pt1 | contig 12632 bp, 11 predicted proteins | sample 3178371 | NCBI WGS metagenome assembly SXGQ01 (sample SAMN11356859, study PRJNA531348) | freshwater metagenome | isolation source: freshwater sample F1-20 | place: China: Fuxian Lake, Yuxi | collected 2017-12-25
CGGGAAGAAGTTCGACATGTTCGACAAGGTGAACGGCACCGCCGCGACGCGGGAGGCGCTGCAGGCGGGGCGCCCGGCGTCGGCGATCATCGCGGGCTGGCGCGACGGTGAGGAAGCGTTTCGCCGGGAACGGAAGCCATACCTTTTGTACTGACGGGCGGGCTCAGCTTTTCGCCTTTCGGCCGAACTCCGGATCGATCTTGAGGCGGGCGACGACCAGGAACGAGGGGATGGTGCAGACGAGAACCCACGCGAAGAACTTCACGTAGCCGACCTGATCCTCGATCCAGCCGGCGGCCATGCCGGGCAGCATCATGCCGAGGGCCATGAAGCCGGTGCAGATCGCGTAGTGGGCCGTCTTGTGGGGGCCGTCCGCCACGAGCATCATGTAGAGCATGTACGCGGTGAACCCGAAGCCGTAGCCGAACTGTTCCACGGCGAGGGCGCCGCCGATCAGCCACAGGCTGGTGGGCTGGTAGAGAGCGAGCACGAGAAAAACCGCCACCGGCACGTGCGTCGCCAGAATCATCGGCCAGAGCATCGCCTTGAGGCCGCGGCGCGAAATCGCCCAGCCGCCGAGCAAACCTCCGGCCGTGAGCGCAATGATGCCCACCGTGCCGTAAACGAAGCCAACCTCCCGCGTGCTGAGGCCGAGTCCGCCCGTGTCGCGCGCATCAAGCAGAAAGGGTGAAAGCAGCTTCAGGGCCTGCGCTTCGCCCAGGCGGTAGAGCAGCAGGAACGCCAAGATCAGGAGGATTCCGGGCTTCCGCAGAAAATCCGAGAACACCCCGAGAAACTCCTTAACGACCCCGCCGCCGCCCGCTGTCGGCCGGTCGACCGCCGGGCGCGGCAACGCGAACGCGTGGTGCAGACCGACCGCCACAAACACCGCCGCCAGCAGACCGAACACCATCACCCACGCCTGCACCACGCTGCCGGTCTTTTCCTGCCAGAGGCCCGCGAGGTAAACGAGGCCCCCTTGCGCTGAAAGGCTGGCGAGCCGGTAGAACGTGCTCCTTACGCCGACGAATGCCGACTGTTGGCCTTGTGGCAGGGCCAGCAGGTAAAAACCATCGGCGGCGATATCGTGAGTCGCCGAGGCGAACGCCATCAGCCAGAAGACCGCCAGCGAAAGCCGGAAGAATTCCGGCCCGGGCAGCGTCAACGCGACGAGGGCGAAAGCCACGCCGATCACGAACTGCAGCGTCACGATCCACCGCCGTTTGGTTCCGAACATGTCGACCAGCGGCGACCACAGCGGCTTGATCACCCAGGGCAGGTAAAGCCAGCTGGTGTACAGGGCGATGTCGGTGTTCGAGATCCCGAGGTTCTTGTAGACGACCGTCGAGAGCGTCATGACCACGACGTACGGGATGCCCTGCGCGAAATAGAGGGTGGGGATCCACGCCCAGGGGCGGGTGGAGGCGGGCGCGGTCGGATTGCTCATGGATAGCGCGGGTTCAGGCGATCAGGCCGGCGCGGCGTTTCAGCGCCAGCAGGCGACGGTGCGAGGTGTCGATGCGCGAAAGCGGGATGCGTCCCGAGGTCACGGCGCGCTCCAGGATTTCGGCGGCGCGCGGCGTGATATCAGGGTTGTAAGTGAGGTTGTTGCCGAAGCAGAGCAGGTCGATCCCGGCCTCCACCGCGGCGGGAACCGACTCTTCCAGTCCGTAGCGGCTGGAGATCGCGCGCATCTCCATGTCGTCGCTCACCACCACGCCGTCGAACCCGAGGCGTTCGCGCAGGATCCCGGTGACAACCTTGGAAGAAAGGGTGGCCGGCCGGTCGGGATCGAGGCGCGCGTTAAAGACGTGCGCCGTCATGATCATGTCCGCGAGGCCCGCGGCGGCGAGGGTGCGAAAAGGCTCCAGCTCGCGGTCGGTCCACGTGGCGGTGACATCGACCAGTCCGAGGTGCGTGTCGCCGCGCGCGCTGCCGTGTCCGGGAAAATGTTTCCCGCAGGTCAGCACGCCGCGTTCGCGGTGCGCGCGGACGAACGCCGCGGCGTGGCGCGCGACCACGCCGGGATCGGCGGAGAAACTCCGCCGCTTGCCGCGGATGATCGGGTTGTCGGCATGGGCGTCGAGGTCGACCACGGGCGCGAGGTTAAGATTGAAGCCCGCCGCTTTGAGCGTGTCGGCGGTGGTCGCCGCGTGCCGGAGGGTCGCGCGCTCGTCGTCGAGCCGGCCGAGGTCCTCGTGGGAGATGCTGGCTGGGAAACCGTAGTCGGGTTTCAGCCGGTTGACGCGCCCGCCCTCCTGGTCGACCGCGGTGAGGAGCGGCACGCGGGACTGCGCCTGCAGGAAGGCGAGCAGCTCGCGCACCTGGGCGGGCGAGTGGATGTTGCGGCGGCCGAGGGTCGGGTCGGCGACGTCTTGGTCGAAGAGAACGACTCCGCCTATGTGGTGCTCGCGGATGTCTCGCACCACGAGGGAACAATCGGCGGGCATGGCGCCGCGGAAACCGACGAGCAGCATCTGGCCGATTTTTTCGCGCAGGGTCGGCTCGGTGGAACGGTTCATATCGAAACGCTGAGAGCCATGCGCCCCCGTGCGGCGCGCTCAATCTGAATCCCCGCGCGCTTTGGTGAAAACAACCTTGCGGCGGCGCCGGCGGCGCTGGCTTGCTCGCGGGATGAGCGAACTGAAGCGCACGCCACTGCGGGACTTCCATGCGGCGCACGGCGCCCGGCTGGTGGACTTCGCGGGCTGGGAGATGCCGGTGCAGTACCGCAGCATCCTCGAGGAGCACAAGGCGGTGCGCCGGGCCGCCGGCCTGTTTGACGTGAGCCACATGGGCGAGGTCGACGTGCGCGGGCTGGACGCCGCACGGTTTCTGAACCACCTCGTCACCAACGATGTCTCCAAGCTGTTCCCCGGGCGCGTGCTCTACACGCCGATGTGCCACCCCGACGGCGGCGTGGTCGACGATCTGCTGGTCTACATGCGCGGGGCGGAGGACTTCTTCCTGTGCATCAACGCCGGCAATGTTGAAAAGGACCTCGCGTGGATCCGCGCGCAGGCGGCGGCGTTTGATGTGACCATTACCGACCGCTCGACCGACTACGCCCTGCTCGCCGTGCAGGGCCCGGCCGCGGCCGCGATCGTGCAGTCGCTCACGGGCGCGAAGCTCGATCTGGTGAAGTATTACCACTTCACCGAAGCGACGGTCGCCGGGGTGCACTGCATCGCCAGCCGCACCGGGTATACGGGCGAGGACGGCTTTGAACTCTACCACGCCGCCGGCGACGCTCCTGCGCGTGCGGCCGCGCTGCTTGAGGCGGGACGCCCGCGCGGGTTGGAGCTCGCCGGCCTCGGCGCTCGCGACAGCCTCCGGCTCGAGGCCGGTTACCCGCTTTACGGGCATGAACTCGCGGCCGACATCTCGCCGCTCACGGCCGGAATCGGCTGGACCGTGAAGCTCGACAAGGGCGCCGACTTCGTCGGTCGCGCCGCGCTGGTGGCGGAGAAGGAAAGCGGGGGGGCGCGGAAGGTCGTGTTCTTCCGCACCGGCGACCGGCGCATTGTGCGCGCCGAGACCCCGGTGCTTGATGCCGCGGGTGGAACCGTGGGTCGCGTGCTTTCGGGGACGCTTTCGCCAATACTGAACGAGGCGATCGGATCGGCGCTTGTTGCGACTCCGGCCGCTGCCGGCGCGCTCGCGGTGGATATTCGCGGCGCCCGCATTGCGCTCCAACCGGTGCGCCCGCCGTTCGTCCCGTTGCGTAAAACGTGAGCTTGAGCCCGGCGCCGGCCGCGGCCCTGAATTTCCCAACATGAGCAACATCCCCGCCGACCTTCGCTACGCCAAGACGCACGAGTGGCTCCGCCGCGAGAGCGACGGCACCGTCACCGTGGGCATCACCGACTACGCCCAAAATTCGCTCGGCGACATCACCTTCGTGCAATTGCCGAAAGTCGGAGCGTCGTTCCGCGCGGGCGAGGCCTTCGGCGTCGTCGAGTCGGTCAAGGCCGCGAGCGATCTCTACGCTCCCGTTGCCGGCACCGTCGTCGCCGCGAACGCCGCGCTCGATACCGCGCCGGAGACCGTGAATCGCTCCGCGTTCGGCGACGGCTGGATGATCCGTCTCCAGCTGGCGGATGCGACGGCGGGCGGCGACCTGCTCGACGCGGCGGCCTACGGCCAGCAGGTCGGTTGAGCGGCGTTCGATCCGCGCTCAGCTCTGAGGATTGATTTCGGAGATCAGGGCCCGGAAGCCCTGGTGCTCCTTCAGTTCCTCGAGATCGGGGTCCTGGAGCATCCACGCGATGTCGCGGTATCCGAGTTGCACCGCCCGGCGCAGGACGCGCAACGCGTCGGCCCGGCGGCGCGAGAGCGCAAGGCTGCAGGCGAGGTTGTAATGAGCGGTGGGATTGGAGGGCTCGAGGCGCACGAGCCGCCGGTCCATCCGCAGACCATCGGCGATCCGCCCCTGCTCGGTGTAAAGTCCACCCAGAATCTCGATCACCCGCGTGTAGCGGGGGCTGCGGCGCAGGACCGACTCGAAGAAACCGATCTCAAACTCGACGCTGCGGTCCTTTGACTTGGGCATGAGTGGAACGGGAGGCCGGCCGACGCGGGCAGGCACCGGCGTCGCGCAACGCGTCGCAGCGCGCGCTCACCTGGAGACGCTGGCTGACGGGAGTCAGTCCCAGCTTGGAGGAGACCGAGTTGCCGTACCACGACATGAAGGGCGCCCCGATCTCGAAGATGCGGTCGCAATCAAGGCACACCACCTGGGCGACCTGAGAATCCTGCCCGGCCCGGTTGGCGCGGTAGAATTTTTCGCCGGCGCCGATGTCCACCTCCCGCAGGAGCGCGCTCTCCGTCATGATCGGCAGCGTGCGGTAAACCGTGGCGCGGGCGACGGAGTCGTCGATGGAGCGGGCGTAGCCGAGCAGTTGCTCGGCCGTGAAGTGATCGGGCTGCGCGAGCGCCGCGTCGAGGATGGCGAGGCGCTGGTTGGTCGCGCGCAGGCCCTTCCGGGCGAGGAAGCTCCGGAATTTCTCGTGGTCCTGCGTCTTGCTCACCGGGCGAATGTCGCGGCCGCCGTGCGCCGGTGTCAACGGGTTCGTGGCGCGCGATCCTCCGCGGCGCGAACCTCGTCGCCCTTGGCTGGTGGCTCCGGTGACGGCTCGCGTTCGCAGGAGGGGCCGGCCAGTTTCGCCACATGGAAATGCGCGAGACGTGGGAGGTTTTGAGCTATGTGGTCACGGTGGTCGGGCTGCCGTTCGCCATCGCGGTCTTCATCTTCGAGCAGCGGCGCGAGCGGCAGAGCGAAGAGGAGGAAATTTTCCAGCGATTATCGGACGAGTACCGGGAATTCCTGAAGCTCGTGCTGGATAACTCCGACCTGCACCTTCTGCGGTTTGAGGGTGTGCCGCACGAGTTGACCGAGGACCAGAAGGAGCGGCGGCTGGCGATCTTCGGCATCCTGGTGTCGCTCTTCGAACGCGCCTACCTGCTGGTCTACGAGGAGAGGATGGGAAAACAGGCCCGCCGGCTGTGGCAGTCCTGGGAGGATTACATGCGGGAGTGGGTGCGCCGTTCCGAGTTTCGCGATGCGCTGCCGGGGCTGCTTCAGGGGGAGGATCCCGACTTCACCGCCTACATCACGCGCCTCGCGGAGGCGGAGCGACGTCGCCAGGGGTGACCGGCCGGATCACCCGTTCCGCCAAGCGGGTTTTAGAAGGAATCACTTGGGGCGGCTGTGCCTCCGCGATTCCCGCTCTTTTGTGCTTTGCCCTCCGGGCGCGTACTTGACGGCGATCCGGTTACGGGGCGGCGGCACCGGATTTTCAGTTGAGCCTGAACTCCACCACGACCGGCAAGTGGTCCGAAGCTTCCGTGGAAATCACGAGGGCGCTCACCGGGGTCAGCGCCCCAGGGGTGTGCCAGATGTAATCGATGCGCCGGGTGGGCTTCCGCACGGGGATGGTGAACCCAGGTCCGTTCCCGACCACCGGCCAGGCATCCCGCAGGAACTCCGCCATGCGTAGCATGGGTGCGCTGCCCGGGACGGCGTTGAAGTCCCCGGCCACGATCACCGGTTTTGATCCAGCCGCGCTCACCGCGAGGCGCAACTCGTCCACGCTGGCCAGCCGTTCCTCGTCGCCGGGCCGAAAATCCAGGTGCGTGTTGATGAACAGCAGTTCACGCCCGCCGACTTCCACCGCGATTTCCTGGAAGCCGCGTTGTTCGCCGGGGCGCGGCGCGCGAAACTTCGTGTTCCGGGATGCCTTGACCGGAAAGCGTGACAGCACGGCGTTTCCATACTCGCCGCCTTGGTGCGGCAGGTTGCTTTCGAACCGGACCGCAAGGCCCGTCAATCGCGCGAGTTCCGCCGGAAGGTCGCGTCGCCCGGTGCGCTCGACGCCGCGGTCGACCTCCTGCAGGCCGACCAGATCCGCCCGGGCCTCGGTAATCACGCGCGCGATTCTTTCCAGATCGAGACGCCCGTCGATCCCCTCTCCGTGGTGGATGTTAAAAGTCATCACCCTCAGCGAGAGCGGCTCGGCCGCCCCGGCCGCGGTCAGAGCAAGGCCGGCAAGGAGCACGGTAAACAGCAGCTTTTTCATGCGGTGTCCCGAGTCGGCCGACTCGCCGCTGGCGGGGCAAGAGTTCTCGGGGTGCTTGCCGCTACGCTTAGGTAAGGTGTAAATTGCGGAAACTAGGCCGTCGTGCCGATGTCGACTCCACCCGTCATGCGTCCGCCCCGCCGCCTGCTTTTCTTCCTCACCGGGCTGACGGCCGCCGTCGTCGCCACGGTTGCCTTGGTATCTCTACCCGCTGTGCAAACCGCACTGGCCCGGAGGGTACTTGCGAGCCATCCGGAGTGGGGCGTTGCGTTGGATCGGGTCGGCCTTCGATGGGGGAGTCTGCGGCTCGAGGGCCTGAAATGGGCGGGTCCTTCAGCCGAGGTGGCGGTACCGAAAGTGGAGCTGGATTTCAGCGTGCCGGACCTGCTGTGGGATCGTGCGGTGACGATTCGTGCCGTGCGCGCGCGGGACCTCGCGATCACGGCGCGGGAGCGCGCGGAGGTTCCGGCGGTGACAGCGGCAACTACCGCGGCGCGCGGAGACGCCGCCCCGCCCGCGGTGGTCCTCTCGGGGCTGCTGCGGAGGGTGGAGTTGCCAGTGAACCTGTCGCTCGACGGAGTCGATGTCGCTGGAGGGCTGGCGTTGCCCGGTCGGCCGGCCTCCGTGGCTTTTTCCGCGCGGGGCGGTGGGTTCGCGGACGGACGGGAGGGCAAGCTTGAGGTGGCGCTTGGCTGGGACAGCGGTGATCCGCGGATCGGTACTTTCGCGACCTCGGGCGTGTTGCGGGCCCGGATGTCGGGTCCGAGGGCGTTTTCCGAGGTTTTGCTCAACCTCGATTCGAACGCGCGGGGTGACGCGTTTCCCGGCGGCGCGTCGATCTCCACCGAGATCCGTGTCTTTCGCGACCGCGCAAGCGAAGGCTACCGGCTCGCGCTGGCCACACCGCGTCACGCGGTCCTCGAGATGGCGGGCGAGTTGCGTCCTGGTGATGATCGCCGGCGCGGGAATTGGAGGCTCGACGTTTCATCCGCCGACCTCGCGCCGCTTGCGCTGGGTTTCGTGCTGCCCGGCTTCACGGCGCGCGGCGAGGGGGCGTTGGAGATCGACCCGGCCGCGGTCGCGCCGCGGGCCTCGGGTAAAATCAACCTGGGGCTCCGGGCTCTCGAGGTTTTGCGGCCCGAGCTGAAGGCGCTCGGTGACGTGACGCTGCACGCGGATTTCGACGCGGGCTGGACCTCGGGAGTGGTTTCGGTCGAGAGGTTCTCGGCCCGCTTGGAGGGCAAGCGTCCGGTGCTGGGGGTCGACGTGAACCAGCCTTTCACTGTGAACCCCGCGCGCCAGGAATGGTTCCCCGCGGGGGCGAACGGCGAGTTGGCGCGAATCCGGATCGAAGGGGTGCCGACCGCATGGTTAGCGCCGTGGCTTGACGGACTGGCGCTCGAAGGCGGCGATTGGACCGGCGAGATCGCGGCGGATGTTACGGATGGCGGTCTCTCGCTGCGCACCGTGCGCGCGGTGACGGCAGGCGGAATGGCGCTCACCAGCGGGGGGCGGCGCCTGGTCCAGGGTGGGGAGCTCACGCTGGCGGGATCGGCCACGCTCCGATCCGGGGGCTGGCAGGCCCGGTTGGAAACCCTGGCGTTGCGCGCGCTCGGCCAGGATCTGGCGAAAGGCGATCTGCGTCTCGGCCGGCTCGCCGGGCCGGATCAGCCGCTCAAGGCGGAGGGAAACCTGCGTGTCGATCTCGGCGCGATCGCGCGGCAAACGTGGTCGGCGGGGCGGCTTGCGATCAGGGGCGGAGACCTCACGGCCAGATTGGCGGCCACGCTGGGGAACGATCGGAGCTTGCAGGCGGATCTGCGGATGGAACACCTGCGCGGCGGTCCGGCGGCGACGGTGCTGCCGTCGGTGTCGGTCGATCTGCGCGCCGGAATCGATCGCGCGGGCCGGATTTCCGTCACCGCGCCGGTGCGTCTGACGAAGGACGACCGGGTATCCGACTTGAACCTTACGGGGGCGTTTCAGCCGCGGACGGGCGCGTCCGGAGGTCGCGTCGAGGCGCGGCTGGCCGGCGGGATTCTGCACGTGGCGGATGGCGAGGCGCTGGCCGGTTTGTTCAACCCTCCGGCGACTGCTCCGGCAGCGGCAGCGCCGGCTGCGGTGGCCGCGCCGAAGGCGCCTCCCTGGTCGGATTGGGACGGGACGGTGGAGATCGATCTCGCCGAAGTCGTGCGGGGAGACGCGCTGCGGGCGCGCGATGTCCGGGGGAAGCTCGAGTTGGACGCGGGGAAAGTGCGCATGGAGGCGCTGCGGGGGGCACTGGGGGAGCGTGGTCGCGCGACGGTTTCGGGGGTTCTCGCCTTCGAGGCGGGGCACCCCGATCCGTACGCGGCGGAAGTGCAGGTGGAGGTGCGCGAATTCGACCCCGGCCCTTGGTTTCGCGTGGCCTCCGGGGGGAAGCCCGCGACGGTCGAGGGCAGTTTTCTGGTGAGCAGTCGTCTGCGCGGGCGCGCAGCAGAACTTGGCGGACTTGCCGCCGCGGTTACGGGTGAAGTGCTGGTCAGCAGCCGCGGAGGAATTTTCCGGGGCCTGCCGGTGAAGGCCGGCGCGGCCGGCAGGATGGCTGGAATGATCGCGGCGGCGGGGAGCGCGCTCGGGGGTCTCACGGGAAGGCGGGAGCCTCCGGTCGTCGCCACCCGCGCCCAGGCGGTGGCCGAGTTCGCCGCCGGCTTGGGCACCATCCCCTTCGACCAGCTCAGCGTGGTGATCAGCCGGGATGCCGCGCGCAACATGGCGTTGCGTGAGTTCATTCTCATCGCTCCGGAACTTCGGCTGCGCGGATCCGGCTCGCTCCTGGGCCGGGGTGGCGCGGGCGTGCTCGACGACTCCCTCGCGGTTGAGCTCTCGCTCCGTGCACGGGGCAGGCAAGGGGACCTGCTACGCCACCTCGGGCTGCTGGGCGTGGACGTCGACGACCTCGGCTACGCGGCCTGCCGGCTGCCTTTGCGCATCGCGGGCACACCGGCGCGACCGGATTGTGCGGAGCTGGCGGACCGACTGGCCGCGCTGGCGGCGGGCAAGGCCGGCGTAACGGAGAAGGCCGGGGATCTCCTGCAGCGCCTCAGCGGAGCGCCGAAGTGACACGCGGCGTTGCGTTGGCGCCGGCGTGGTCCATCCTCATCTTGTGATCGCGTCCATCGCCTTCCACCGGTTCCGGGCCCTCCGGGACACGCGTGTATCGCTCGCGCCCTTCAATCTCGTCGTCGGGCCGAATGGCAGCGGCAAGACCAGCCTGATGGAAGCCATCCTGCGTCTGAGGACGCTGGCGGCACTCCCGGTCAGCGCGGTGCCCTTCGCGCGCGCGATGGCGGGACCTGAGATCGAGTTCGGCTTCGCCGCGCCGTTCGATGGCCTGCGCGTGAAGCTCGGGTGCGAGTCCGATGCCGTGTGTGACACGCTGCGTTTGGAGCCGGCGGGGGCGGTGGTCTGGGAGGACCTGCGGCGGCGGCTTGCGACGCTGCGCGGCTACGTGCTGGACCATGACGCGCTGGCCGGTCCGGGCCGGCGCGACGACGGAGTGGAGCTGGCGCGGAATGGCGCGAACCTGGCCGCGGTGTTGTCGCACCTTCGCGCGGAACACCCCGCGGCCTTCGCGGAGCTGGGCGCGGAGGCGCTCCGGTTGATGCCGGAGTTTCGCGCGCTGCTGGTCGAGGACCGCCCGGAGGGCCGGGTCGAACTCTCCCTCCAGCTGGTCGAGGGCGCGGTGTTGCCGGCATCCGAGCTGTCCCAGGGAACGCTGTATCTTCTCGGTCTGCTGGCGCTGGCGTTTGATCCGCGGCCGCCGCGCCTGCTTTGCATCGAGGAGATCGATCGCGGGATCCATCCGCGCACGCTCCGCGCGGTGAGGGACCTGCTTTACCGGCTGGCCTATCCGGTCGACGGCCGGGAGCCGGTGCAGGTCCTGACCACCTCCCATTCACCTTACTTCATTGATCTCTTCCGGGATCATCCGGAAGAGGTGATCATTTCGCAGAAAGCGGGCCGGGCGGCGTGCTTCGAGCGGCTGTCGGATCGTCCCGACCTGCCGGAGTTGCTGCGGGAGGGTTCGCTCGGCGACATGTGGTTCAGCGGTATCCTGGGGGGCGTTCCCGAGGAGCGATGAAGGTCGCTCTCCTGAGCGAGTCGCCCGCGGATGAGGCGGCGCTCCGGGTACTCGTCGCGGCCGTGCTGCGGCGGCCGCTGGATTTTGTGGGTCCCGGCTACCGGGCGCGGGGCTGGCCGAACGTCGCGCAGGTGATGCCCGCCGTGCTGCGCCACCTGCATTTCAACACGGATGCCGACGCGCTGGTGGTGGTGGTCGACGCGGATGACTCGGTGGTGCATGTCGCGGCGCACGATCGTCCCGGGTATTTCCATCCGCATTGCCGGATGTGCCGGCTGCGCGCGGTTCACCGGCAAACGACGCGGCGGTTCCCCGCGATCCACGGCCGGGAGCGCGTCCTGCGGGCGGTCGGGGTGGCGGTGCCCGCGATCGAGGCCTGGTACCTGTGCGGGAGGGACGAGCAGGTCACCGAAGCGGCGTGGGTGCGGGGAGAGGAGTCGGGTCGCGCCCCCTATTCGCGGGCGGAGCTCAAGTTGCGCGTGTACGGCACCGACCGGCCGAGTCTCGCCCTGGAAATCGAACGGGCGCTGGTCGAGGTGGAGAGGCACCGGGCCGACACCCGGCGTCTGGAGCATGAATTTCCCGGATTCGCGGCGCTGGCGGCGGATCTTCGTTCCGGCGCACCCCCCGCCGGGGACTGGCAAGAAATGCTTTGATCGTTTGCGGAGGTGCTGGAAAGGCTCTGCGTAACCCATGCCCCTCCCGTTTCCGCGGCGGCGTTCCCGGCTGCCGTACCACCTCGAACTGATCGCCAGTCTGGTTGCCCGGGTGCTCTACCGGGTCCGCTCCAGCGGACGGGAGCACTTCCCCCGCGAAGGCGGTGTCCTGCTCCTCTGCAACCACATCTCGTACATCGACGTCGTTGTGCTGCAGCTCGCCTGCCCGCGGCCGATCCGCTTCGTCGCCTACCACGGGCTGCGGCGCACCCCGTTCCTCAACTGGTGTTTTGAGATCTCGGGTTGCATCGGGATTTCCGCCCAGCAGCCGCGGGATGGACTGCGGGCCGCCGCCGCGGCGCTGCAGGCCGGCGAGGTGGTTTGTCTTTGCCCCGAAGGGCACATTTCCCGCACCGGCCAGCTGATGCAGCTGCAACGCGGCTTCGAGGTCATCGCGCGCCAGGCCGGGGTGCCGGTGCTCGCCGCTTCCATCGACGGGGTGTGGGGTTCCGTGTTCTCGTTCGCGGGGAACAAGTACCTTTGGAAATCGCCGCGCCTCCTGCCCACGCCGGTGTTCATCGCGTTCGGCCGGCCGGTCCCGGCGGCCGCAGCCACCGTCGAGTGGGCCCGTCGGGAGTTGCTGGATCTCGGTGAGCGCGCCTTCCACGAGCGGCCCGCCTTGCGGCGGCACCTTGGACGCGAGTGCGTGCGTATGCTCACCCGCCATCCGCGTCGGATCGCGGTCGTCGATCGCACGGCCGAGCGCCGGGTGCTAACCTGCGGACAACTCTATGCGGCGGCCGCCGTGCTGAGCCGTCGGATCCGCGCAACCGTGTCCGAGCGTCGCGTCGGCATCGTGCTTCCGCCGGGTATAGGTGGCTTCATCGCGAATCTGGCGGTCGTCGCCGCGGGCAAGGTGCCGGTGAACCTCAATTTCACCGCGGGGCGCGCCGCCCTGGAGGCCAGCATGCGGATCGGTGGCGTGAGCACCGTCCTTTCGGCCAACATCATGAGGGAAAAGGTGCCGAACTTCCCGTGGCCCGAGCGCACCCTGGACCTGAAGTCCGAGCTTGAGGCCGCCGGCGGCAAGCGCGCGATGGCGCCGTGGATGCTCGCTGCGCTGTTGCTGCCCAATCAGTGGTGCGCGGGCCGGGGAGGAGACCCCCAAGGGGGGGCCTTCCAAGTGCCTCCCAGAGGGAGGCAGGGGCCTCCTGTGCCATCACTGATCACGGCGGCCGTGTTCGGCCGCTGGGGTAGAGGTCTGTTGCGGAGGAG
>SXGQ01268690.1_pt1 | contig 12631 bp, 12 predicted proteins | sample 3178371 | NCBI WGS metagenome assembly SXGQ01 (sample SAMN11356859, study PRJNA531348) | freshwater metagenome | isolation source: freshwater sample F1-20 | place: China: Fuxian Lake, Yuxi | collected 2017-12-25
CGAAGCGGCATGCCCAGATAGGCCTTGCCCAGATCCGCCGGGATGAACGCCTTCTGAGCCGAATGTGAATATGCCGGCTTTGTTTGGGCATCGACGAGAGTCGAAACACCGGCGGCCAAAAACAAAACTGCAATTGCGAGGATCAGTGTTTTCTTCTTCATTTAGCGATCTTGGGAAAAGCGTGAGTTTTCGGAATTTTACCCCAAGACCGCCCGTTCGCAAAAATTGCCCGGAGGCTACTCTTCCTCACGCCGATAGCACGTCTCGCCTTTCGCATCGGCAAGGCAAAGCTGCTCGTTGCCATATTCGTCCTCGCTAACGCGAAACTCATACGATTGCTTTGTCGGCGTTTTCATCTGCTGCCGGTTGCCGCTGGCGGCGCAGGAATTCGTGCTCTTCCAGAGGTCTTTTGCCGGTGAAAGATCGATCCGGCCGTCAGTCACCGTGTACCGCCCGGTTATCTGATTAAAGAGCGTCGTCGTACAGTTGTACATCGTCGTCTCCATATAGCCGATGAATTCATAAGTTCCGTTGGGGTTGAATTTGTAGGTAAAGAGGCTGCCGCGGCCGGGCTTGGTCGAGCCCGTAACCCGGTCCTTATATTGGAGCGCACCGACACTGCCGTTCTTCCAATAACCCGTCACGGCCGACCGCTGCCCAAACGCCGTTTGAACCAAAACCAAAACCGCCGCAAACACCATTGCGCGAATGAAAATTGACATCATGAATACACTCCTCGCTGAAAAAGTTCGGACGCTTTTCGACCGTCCTGTTTATCAACGCGAAGTTCACGCGACGATGATATCAACTTGATCGAAGTAAGTTTCCGGCTAGTTCCCGCTAATGCAGACTCTCGTCGCATTCTCCGGGATCATGTTCGCAGGTGTGTTCCAGATCAGCGTTCCAAATGGCTTGTTAAGTGCAACGGCAACTGCCGAATCGGCGACTATCTGCGGTCGCGGAAAACACTCAACGTAAACCGGGCCGTCGGCCTTGGCTGCGGCTTCGATCAATTGTTCCGTTGGCCGTGCCCGCTCAAGATATTGCCCGCGCTTCTTTGTCCAAAGGTAACCGATATTCGCTGCGCACATCACCAGCACGAGCGCCGCAAATGCCGCAGTGCCTTGTCTCGTCCTGACCTTTGTCCAAAGCAGTGCAAATGCCGCTCCGACGATCAATGCGAGTCCCGCACTCGCCAGATACGTTTGCCGGCTCGGTACGCGAGTCATATACAAGAGAAACATATAAGGCACGAAGCTGATGCCGCACCAAACGAGCGACCAGAACAGCAGCTTGAGGTGTTCGCGGAAATACAAGAGAACGCCGACCGCCAAAAGGCCCCAGAACCAAAACAGCGAGAACATACTCCGCGACCAAGTTATCCAGAAAGGTGCGCCGAGGTCGAAGCTGCCGTCCGAGAATCGGAAAGAACTGCGGCGGGTCTCGATTATGAAGTACGTATAGATAGCGGCAATGACAACGAAGGGCAACAGGTAAAAATATCGGCGAAGTTCGGCCCGCTCCGATAGCAGCGGCAGCACCATCAACGGAACAATGATGACCGAAGACTCCTTCGAAAGCAGGGTAAGAAGAAAGGCGACGATCGCTCCGGCGAACCAAAGCCACCGCCTTGCCCCGAGCTCCAGAAAGCGTAGCCAGCAATTAAAGGCGAGCAATCCGAAAACGAAAAGCAAAAGTTCATTGCAGGCCGAGTACCACATCACCGCTTCCTGGTGGCCTTCGTAAACGGCAAAGAAGATCGCGGCCCAGGCACTCGTTCGGTAACCGATCAACCGCCAAGCCCCGAGCATATAGACCAGAAGGCAATTGAGAATGTGGAGCAGGATCGAGAACGTATAGAAAGCAGGCGGGTAAAGCCCAAAGACGGATTCGATGAATGACGTCATCACCCACGTCGTCATCCGAACCCGATTGACCTCGTCATCAAACGCCCCGAACCACCGGCCGACCGGACCGTAGTCCCTCGCCAGCATTATGTTGTGAAAATCATCCTCGATGAACGGCTGGCTCAAGACCGGAAGATATGTTGCCCCTCCCAGTACGACCAGCAGAAGCACGATGGCAACTCGATTGGGAATATGTGGAGTAGTGTCGTTCATCATGTGCGAGAAAGGATATCCGGCGGCCGCAATCATCCCTGCCTGCGATCAGGCGATACGAAAGAATCCCGGAACAGAACCTTTCGATAGGAAGTGGTCTTGTTGAGAGTTTAGCATTTGAAACCATGCTGTGGAGAACCTCGTTTTTCTGATTTTCAAGTATCCGGTTTAGCCTTAGGCTTGAACCTGTGCTTAAATACCGTTCCTAAACCATTCCCGAAAAAGGAGAAATCGCGATGAGTTCAGATCAGGGAAAGAGCTTTCTCTCAAGCGTTGACCATTATTTTGACAAAGCGGCGGCGCTGACCAGGCATCCAAAGGGTTTGCTCGAGCAGATCCGCGTTTGCAACAGCGTTTATTCGTTCCAGTTCCCGATCCGCACGGACGAGGGCTATAAGGTGATCCAGGCCTGGCGGGCACAGCACAGCCACCATAAGCTCCCGGTCAAGGGCGGCATTCGTTATTCGGAGGACGCCAACGAGGAAGAGGTCGTGGCTCTGGCGACGCTGATGACCTATAAATGCGCCATCGTCGATGTGCCCTTTGGTGGCGCGAAAGGCGCGGTCAAGATCAACGCAAAGGATTTTGACGCCGACCAACTCCAACGGATCACCCGCCGCTACACGGCCGAACTGATCAAAAAGAACTTCATCGGCCCGGCGCTCGATGTTCCGGCTCCCGACTACGGCACCGGTGCCCGCGAGATGGCCTGGATCGCTGATACCTACCTCGCCTTTCACCCCGAACAGATCGACGCGCTCGGCTGCGTTACGGGCAAATCCGTAGGGCAGGGCGGCATCCGCGGCCGCACGGAGGCGACCGGGCTGGGCGTCTATTACGGCACGCGTGAGATCTGCGAAAGCTCGGAGGAGATGCAAAAGCTTGGCCTCGACCGCGGGCTCGAAGACAAGAGCTTTGTCGTCCAAGGCCTCGGCAATGTCGGTTACCACGCGGCAAAGTTTTTTACCGAGGGTGGAGCAAAGCTGGTCGGCGTCGCCGAATATGAAGGTGCCATACATAAGCCGGATGGCATCGACCTTCCCGCATTGTTGGCTCACCGCAAGGAGACGGGCTCGATCCTCGGCTTTGCCGGTGCGACCGATCTGCCGACCCGCGAAGCGGGGCTTGAGATCGAATGCGACATCCTGATCCCTGCCGCGCTCGAGAACCAGATCACCTCGGCGAACGCGGGCAACATCAATGCCAAGATGATCGTCGAGGCGGCGAACGGACCTGTCACATCAGATGCCGAGCCGATACTTCATCAAAAGGGCATCCTCGTCGTCCCGGATGTTTACATAAATGCTGGCGGCGTTACGGTCTCGTATTTTGAGTGGTTGAAAAATCTTTCTCGGGTCCGATTCGGCCGGATTGAGAAGCGATTCGAGCAGGGAGCCTTCGACCGGATACTTTCGCTCGTTGAAAAGGAAACCGGCCGCCCGCTTAGTGCCGAGGAGCGAAGTATGGCATCCCGCGGTGCCGATGAGACCGATCTGGTCTATTCCGGGCTCGAAGAAACGATGATCTCGGCTTATCATCAGCTCCGCGAAACCGCAGCCACATATGAGATAACCGACCTTCGTACGGCCGCGTTCGTAAATGCGATCGATAAGGTCGCGGTAAGTTATATGGAACTCGGCATTTTCCCGTAAAGCCTTTAAGCGGAGGTCGCCGCGATCAGTGCCGCGACCTTTGCCTCAACCTCATCGCGTATCTCTTCGAGATGGTCGGCAGTATCCGCTTCAAAGCGTAAAACAAGCATCGGCTGTGTATTTGAGGCACGGACAAGCCCCCATCCGTGTTCGAATACGATCCGAGCGCCGTCAATTGTAATTACTTCGTGATTACGAGCAAAGGCATCCGAGACCCTTTCGACGACCTTGAACTTCGTTTCGTCCCGACAATCGACCCTAAGCTCGGGCGTTGAGTGCGTTTCCGGCAGGTCGGCAAGCAAGGTTGAGAACGGTTCCGATGTTTTCGAGAGTATCTCGAGCACGCGCGCACCGGCATAGGTCGCGTCATCGAAGCCAAAATAGCGGTCGGCGAAGAAGATGTGGCCGCTCATCTCGCCGGCCAGGGCCGCTTCCGTCTCCTTCATCTTCGCCTTGATCAGCGAGTGGCCCGCTTTCCACATTATCTTTCGCCCGCCATGTTTTTCGATGTCGTCGTAGAGCCTTTGTGAGCACTTTACCTCGCCGATGATCGTCGCACCCGGCCGTTCGCGAAGCACTGCCCGCGAAAAGAGCACCATCAGCTCATCGCCCCAGATTATCCGGCCCTTTTCGTCCACAACCCCAATGCGGTCGCCGTCGCCATCGAACGCGATGCCGAGATCGGCCTCAAATTCGGTCACGGCGTGGATAAGGTGCTCCAGATTCTCCTCGACGGTCGGGTCCGGGTGATGGTTCGGAAACGTCGAATCCGGCTTCGTGAAAAGCTCGATCAGATCGACGCCGAGCACCTGATAGACCGGAACCGCCGTAACACCGCCCATACCGTTTCCGGCATCGACAACCACCTTGAGCCGCCGCTCGCCCATCTTGATGTTTGAAACAACGTCAAGACAATACGCATTTAGCACGTTCCGCTGTTCGACCGTCCCGGTGCCTTCGGAAAATTCCGCAGCAAGGGCAATATCGCGGATCTCGCGGATCTGCTCGCCAAAGAGCGTTCCCTTGCCGAGGCAGATCTTGAAGCCATTGTGGTCCGCCGGATTGTGCGAGCCAGTGATCATCACGCCGCCGTCAACATCGGCCGTGTAAACGGTGTGGTAAAGCACCGGTGTCGGCACCATCCCGATGGTTACGACATCGCAGCCCGAGGCATTCAGCCCACGGTGCATTATCTCCGCAAAAACGGGCGAGCTCTCGCGGGCGTCGTAACCGACGGCGATCCGCTTTGCCCCGTTTGCGGCAAAAAATGTTCCGAGTGCCCGCGAGATCGTCGCGACCGTCGCCTCGTCAAGCTGCGGGCCGACGCGGCCGCGGATGTCGTATTCACGAAAGATGTTTAGGTCCATTGCTGCTCAAATGAAACGCGGACTAGGGCAAAACTTCCTATGACTGCTATCCGCAATGCCCTGCCGATACTTGTTTTGCTATACTGAAGTTTACCTAAGGGCAACAAATACGTCACCTACGGCATCATCATATCTTGGAATTTGAGACTGTAATTATGAAAAGGTTCGTGATCTCGTTTTTTGCGTTTTCGCTCTTCGCTGTGTTTCTGGCCGCAACGGCCGTGGCCCAGAACCCTTCGCCGACCCCTCCGGACGACCCCGACGCGGTCAAGGTCTTTGAGGTCCGGCTGCCGGTTACGGTCACGCGGAAGCGAAACGAACTCGTCTCCGGCCTGACCAAGGGCGATTTTATCGTGCTTGAAGATGGCGTCGAACAAGAAGTCACGTTCTTTAGCGACGAGCGGACCAACCCGCCGGTCTTCGTCGGCGTGCTGATGGACACATCGCCTTCGACCGCCGGTAAGCTCGCGTTCTCAAAAGAGGCGGCAAAGAACTTTCTCTACACGGTCACGCGGCTCCGCAAGGATCAGGCGGCGTTCATGACCTTTGATAACGAGATCACGCTGCATCAGGATTTCACCGACAAGCTCGACCTGCTTGACCGTTCAGTTGAACGGATAAAGAAAACAGGTTCGCAAACGGCGATGTACGATGCCATCTGGGAATTCTCTGACCAAAAGCTCCGCAATGCTCCGGGCCGCCGCGTGATCGTGATCATTTCCGATGGCGATGACACCTTTAGCCGTGCGGTGCTCAACGATGCTATCGACATTGCCCAGCGAACCGAGACGACCATTTTTGCCATCTCAACGAAAGCCGGTTTCCTCGGCACGGTTCCGGGTGTCGAGGCCGGGCAGGTAAAGGACGCCGGCGACAAGAACCTCGTCGAGCTTTGCGAGAAAACCGGCGGTCAGGCATTTTTCACCGGAAACATGCTTGAGCTCGAACGGGCATTTAAGCGTATTTCGGAAGAACTTCGCGGGCAATATATCCTGACCTACCGTCCGGCGAATCAGAACTACGACGGCCGCGAACGCCGGATCGAGGTTCGCTTTAGCGACCGGGCAAAGACCAAGGACTACAAGATCCGGACGAAGTCGAGCTATCGTGCGGTCCAAGACAATCTAAGGTGATCTTTAATGAGCAATTTATCATTCAAGTTTCTTCGATCTAACCTGATCTTCGGCACGATGTTCGTGCTGCTCTTTGGTTGGGTTCTTCTCAGTCCGGCATCGGCGCAGGTGATCCCTTCCCCGACACCTCCGCCTATCGAGGACGACGATGAACCTTTGCGGATCAACGTAGAAACTGTAAACGTGCTCTTTACCGCTCAGGACCGCAACCGCCGGCTTGTGCTGACACTCCGGCCTGAAGACATTCAGGTTTTTGAGAACGGCCAACTTCAGGACATCGCCGATTTTTCAAAACAGATCGATCTGCCGCTCAGCCTTGCCATTCTTATCGACGTAAGCATTTCGCAGGAACGCACGCTTCCCGAGCTAAAGCTTGCGGCCACGTCTTTTCTTGATTCGGTGATCCGTCCGGTCAAGGACGAAGTAGCCGTCATCAGCTTTACCGGCGAAGCGACGCTCGAACAGGGAATGACCAGTAACATGACCCGTCTCCGCCGAGCTATCGAGAACGTACGGTTCACTCCGCCTGCAGGCTACATCGGCGGACGTGTCGCGGCACGAGTTCCCGGCACTCCGCCTATCTCAGGAAGAAATCAGATGGTTCAGGGTTCGACCGCAATATGGGACGCGGTTTGGGTCGCTTCGGAGGAAATTCTTGGGCCCGCACCTGAGCGAACGCGGCGGGCGATAATTCTTCTTTCCGACGGCGTAAACACTTTCGGGCAGAAAAAACTTGAAGACGCGGTGCAGGCAGCCCAGCGATCGGAAGCGGTCATCTACTCGATCGGGATCGGTGATAACTTTTACGACGGTGTCGATAAGGGCTCGCTCCGGCGTGTCTCCGAGCGGACCGGCGGCCGTGCGTATTTCCCGCGGGATGAACGGGAGCTTCGCGAGGCCTTTGCACAGATACAGGAAGAGATGCGGTCGCAGTACTTGGTCGCCTATGAGCCGACGGATACGCGGCTAGACGGCTCATACCGCACCATCGAGATAAAGCTAGTGAACCCCGATCTGCAAAAGCAGAAGGTCGAGCTAACCCACCGGAAGGGCTACTTTGCCAAACAGGAAAAGCAGTAGAGTCCAACTTTAGTCGAAAGGCCCTGGGTTACAGCAGTTTGTGATCCAGGGCTTTTCTCTTTAACCTGCCTTTATCACGTTCGTTATATGGCTTAGGACGCAAAGCCAACGACCTTCGGTGCGGACAAAAACATCGGTTGTCCATTCATCCTGTTCGTGGACCTCGCCGGCAAACTCTGCCGTATTAACGACCCTTGCGGTGAGTGCCGCCGTGTCGCCATAGAACCGCACACGCGGCTCGCTCGCAAGCTCGAACCGGGAATGCGTTAGCTGGCCCGAGCGGACGAATGGAAGAAACTCCGCCTTCGTCGTAACTCCGCGTTCGGAAACGATCACCCAGTCATCGGCCATGAAGCTGCCGATCCGGTCGGCATCGTTCTCGACCATCGCCTGGGCCCATTGCTCGGCGACGCGGAGAAGCTCGGCTTCCTTCTCTTTATCGATACTCATCATAATACAGCTTCGTTCAACTAATCCTTCCAGCCCCAAGGAGCCGGCGGAGCCGCGATCGGCTTTGTCAGGTCAAATTTTACGCTGAAGAGCCGGTCCGAGCCCATCCGCCGAAGGTTGTAAGTGTAGGATTGGCCGGGAACCAGGTCGATCCACCAAACGTTCGTCGCCGCCGCGGCGATCACCTTGACGGTCTCTTCGTCGGCCGGGAACATCTGCCGCGTCGTCATTCCGACGTTCGTCGTCCAGCCGCCGTACATCGTCACTTCGTCCGGCTTGCCGTCCTGGTGCCGATGGTCGTGTTTGAGCAGAATGCGGCCCTTGTTTCGGGTCAGCACCCACGTTCGTGAAAGATCGTCGCCGACGACGAACGGAATGCGTATTCGATCCTTCTGACAGGAGCGAACGTGCATAACCATCGGTTTGTCCTTGAACCTGTCGTCGCCGGTCGTATCTGCGATCACGGTTCCGGCGAATGCCTTCCCGCAGAGTTGTTCGAGATTTTTCCAAAAGACCTCGTTCGGCTGCGGAGTTTGCGCGGCGGCGGTGCCGGCGGCGATCGCGACGGCAATGAGTGCGGTAATGAGTGTTTTCATCTTATTTCCTTTATCAGGTACGAGGAGAGCGAGCGATCGGCCCTAGTAATCCAGGAGTTCGACCTTTGTGACCTTGCCGTTCTTTATCCGGATAAGCCAGATCACAGTATATTCGCTTTCGTCCAGATTGCGGAATACGGCTTTCTTCGTGATCGCATTTGCCAGGCCGGGGATGGTGTTGGAATGCCCGGCAATGACGACCCGTTTGGTCTTTCCCGAGACGATCTTTGCGATCAACTCGTCGGGCTTTCGCGGGTCGTAGATCTCAACCTGCTTCCCGCGATTCGCGGCGAGCGGCGAGACCGTCTCGCGGGTCCGTTTGTAGTCGGTCGAGTAAAATGCACCCGGACGGTATTTGCCGATCACGCGGGCAAACCGCTGAGCCCGCTCAACTCCGGCGGCATTAAGCGGCGGATCGTTCGGGTCGGCGTTCTCCGAGATGTCTTTCTCCGCGTGGCGGACGAGTATTATTAGCTTGCTCTGTGCCGGGGCGATCATAGCCATGGCTCCGAACAACACAGCCGCAACCACGAATAATTTAATTGCTTTCATAAACCGAAAAGCCGGGCGGCCACGCTGCGTGCCGCCCGGCCTCTGGAATGATTACCCACAGCGACTATCGTGTCAACACAAGAACGATGTCGCTGATCTCCTCGGCCACATCGACGAGTAGTGATTGCGGCTCGAAGCCTTTCCGCCGAGCTGTTAGAAGGTGGGTTCCGATCTGGACGCCCTCAAAGCGGAAGTAACCGAATGGATTCGTGGTTGCAATACGTGTTTCGCCGGTATTGATGTCTATCAGCTCAATGCTTGTCATGCCCGCCGAACGCATATCTTCAAAGACGACACGGCCAATTACATCGACCGGCGAAGAACTCGGCCCGAGCGTCGCGATCGTAACGGTACCGGTATTAGAGGTAGCACCGTTCAGGTCCTTTACGGTGTAGGTGATCGAGAAAGACGTCGTAAAACCGATTCCCGGCGTAAACGTCAGCACACCGCCTACGACCTCAAAGTCGCCTTCCGAAACCGCAAGAGTCGATTCCTCATTGGCCGAATCGACCGCAAGATCGACGCGATCGGGGTTCAATGCCGCACTCCCGGCAACGTCGTTCGAAAGCAAGTTGACGGAAACCGGCGACATCCCCGAAGCAAAAAGGAAGTCATTGTTCGCGGTCGGCGGTGTTGAGTTAGGGATGATCGGGTTGCATTGACTCGATGTAGAGCCATGCCCCGAACCGACTGTCGCACGTGAGGCATTCGTGATCTGGATATTATCGAGAATGACACGAGCATTCCCGCCGCTCCCCGTAGCGACAAAGCGGATACGGAAGACCCCGCTTACGTTCAGGCTGAGGCTCGCACTCTGGACCGATGCATCTGTGTAGTTATAGTTAAAGACCTCGATCGGGTTGTTGAGCGAAGTCGCCGTGTTATCAGCGGCACTGTAAAGCTCGACCCGCAGATTGCGTGTGCCGTTAGCCGCGCTGATACGATGGCTGAAAGAAAGCACGGAGGTTGTCTCCACAGCTATGAACGGAAGCTGATAGATCGCCGGGTTTGCCGGATTGCTAAGCTGCGAACTGCGGGCCGAAACGTTCGTTATAGCATTGTCGGTCGAGGCCGCAAAAGACGCCGATGTATAGCAGTCATTGGTCCGAAGCGGTACCGAAGCATCCTCGAAATCCTGGACGACCTGAGCCGCGACTGGTGGGACGATAAAGGCGAGAAGGAAGGCTTTTAGAATCTTCATAGGGTTAAAATGGGTGGGACGCGAGCCGGGATTTTCCGCTCGAGCTTAAAGAACGACACGTAGACGACCCGTGATCTTCTCCGGATACGATTTCCGCGATAGGTTGAAGGTGAAACTAAGGGAGGAGGGAGGAAGTCACGAAAAGTATAGCAAACAGCAATTTGTTAGGTCAATAAATTCGCGATTCAAAAGATAAAACGGACGCTCGGCGGCGTCCGTTTTAATAAAGCTTGGTGGAGTCGAGGGGGATCGAACCCCTGACCTCATGAATGCCATTCATGCGCTCTCCCAGCTGAGCTACGACCCCGTTTTCCACCCCGAAGGGCAAATTCTGAATCTACCGAAATTGCCGCGACGCGTCAAGGGCTGTGTGGAAATGATGAGTTAAAAGGGGTGAGGGGCGAGGGACGAGGGGCGAGGGACGAGGGACGAGGGACGAGGGCCGAGGCAAACGTAACATAACCATTCACCACTCACCACTCACCACTCACCACTCACCATTCACCATTCACCATTCACCATTCACTTTTCACCATTCACTTTTCACCATTCACTATTCACCATTCACTATTCACCATTCACTATTTACAATCACCGCCCCTTGAACTCCGGCTTTCGTTTCTCAAGAAATGCCGAGACGCCCTCCTGCTTGTCCTCGGTCGAGAAGACGATGGCGAAGAGGTCAACCTCACGCCGCAGCCCCTCATCAAGGTTCGACCGCGAGGCGAACTTGACCGCTTCTTTGCAGAGCTGAAGTGCGATCGGGGCTTTCGATGCGATCTTTTCGGCAAGTTCCATCGTCTTCGATTCGAGCTCCGCAAGCGGAAAGACGTGATTGACGAGCCCGAAGCGATGTGCGGTTTCGGCGTCGATCATATCGCCTGAGAGGATCATCTCCATCGCCCGGCCTTCGCCGATCAGGCGCGTAAGCCGCTGCGTTCCGCCGCCGCCCGGCATAATGCCGAGATTGATCTCCGGCTGCGAAAACTTCGCATTCTCGCTCGCCACGCGAAGGTCGCAGGCGAGAGCAAGTTCGTTGCCGCCGCCGAGGCAAAAGCCGTTGATCATCGCGATGACCGGCTTCGGGAAAAGATCTATCTGATTAAAGAGCGTCCGCTCGTAGAAAACCGCCCGCTGCGTAACGGGCGTTTTGCCCTCAAATTCGCTGATGTCCGCCCCGGCGATGAATGCCTTTTCGCCCGCACCGGTGATCACGACCACACGCACATTATCGTCGCGGCGAAATTCATCAAGGGCGGCGATGCCCTCGGCATGCACCTCGCTTGAAAGCGAGTTCAGCTTCTCCGGCCGGTTTATCGTGAGCACGGCAACGTGCCCGCGGTGCTCTACGCTTATCGAATTATAGTTGCTCATAAAATATTATCGACAGGCGATTTCCGGCCTGCCGATCCTGTTATTGATTTCTTGCGGTCCTTATTCTGTAACGCCTTCGGCGATATTGTCATCGGCGATCCAGGCGACAAAAAGCCGCAGCCAGCTTTCCTGCTGCTCGATTATAGTTACGCCAACGCGATGCGAGCCATAGCTTGCCGGCGTCACGCGGACGACCTTTGCCTTGACCTCGACCGGAACTCCGTCCGGCCGGTGCGACCTTAAATATAGGCTGTCGCCGATCTCGATCTCCTGGTTTAGCTGAAAGAGGGCGCCGAGCGTGGAGATGTCGTCGGTTTCGGTCGGCTCGCTCCAAGCGGCTCCGTCCTCGGTCCGTCCGGAAACGACCACCGGCAGGCGAAGCGCCATCCGAAGGGCAAATCGCCTCTCTTCAAACTGGGGCTGGCTTGTTGTTACCATGTGACAAAGGAAAAACAGGATCGGGTGCATCTGGCCCGAACCCGAAGCCGCCGGACGGAATAGAACCCGAAAATTCGGGGATCATTATAGGTACGGAGCGGCCCTTACGTTCGACTAACCAAATACTCGATAGTTATACTATAAAGGTCGAACCTATATCAAATAATTATTGGACTTAGGCCGACTCATAAACTAATGGAAGCAAACAGGATTCAGAAGAAGGTCGTCATACTCGGCTCCGGCCCGGCGGGCCTTACGGCGGCGATCTACGCCTCGCGTGCTCAGCTTGAACCGCTCGTCATCGATGGGCCGCAGCCCGGCGGCCAATTGACCATCACCACGGACGTCGAGAACTATCCAGGATTCTCCGATGGAATCATGGGCCCGGCACTGATGGACGAGTTTAGGAAACAGGCCGAGCGGTTCGGAACGGAGATAATCAATGTCTGGATCGACCGTGTCGATCTCTCGAACCGGCCCTTCACGCTTTTCGGCAAATCAAGCCAGGACGCCGAGGAGATCACGACCATCATCGAGGCCGAAACGCTTATCATCTCGACCGGAGCCTCGGCCAAATGGCTCGGGATTCCCGGTGAAGACCCGGTGCCGAACGGCTTTGGCGGCAACGGCGTCTCGGCGTGCGCGACCTGCGACGGATTTTTCTTCCG
>SXGQ01460804.1_pt1 | contig 12630 bp, 8 predicted proteins | sample 3178371 | NCBI WGS metagenome assembly SXGQ01 (sample SAMN11356859, study PRJNA531348) | freshwater metagenome | isolation source: freshwater sample F1-20 | place: China: Fuxian Lake, Yuxi | collected 2017-12-25
CGACCCCGAGGCCATCTGCGGCTTCGCCGACAACGGCGTGTGGCTCCCCATCGTGGTCATCGAGGAAATCGCCAGCGTCAAGAAGGACGGCTCCGAGCTCGGCCGCAACGCCCGCGAGATCGCGCGCCGCGTCGACGCGATGCGCGTCCACGGCTCGCTCGTCGACGGCGTCCCGTTGCGCGACGGCGGCACGCTGTACGTCAGCATGACGCAGCGCGAGCTGCCCTACGGCTTTCACCTGCACCACCAGGCCGACGACCGCATCCTCGCGGTCGCCCTCGACGTCCGCGAGCGCTTCCCCGAGGAGTCCGTCAGCCTCGTCACCCTCGACACGAACCTCCGCATCCGCGCCAACGTGCTCGGCATCGAGGCTGTCGACTACGACCCGCGCCGCGTCTCGATGGAGGACCTCTACCCGCCTGTCCGGGCCGTCGACGTCACGCCCGAAGACCTGCAGCGCCTGTTCGACCAGCCCATCGACCTGCCAGCCTCGGGCGACGGCACGCCGTTTCACGACAACGAATACCTGATGGCTCGCGACCCGCGCGGCGCGACCGCCCTTGTGCGCGCCAACACGGCAGGCGGACTCCTCGAGCCGATCTATCAGGCGAAGGACCCCGTCTGGGGCGTCAAGCCGCGCAACCGCGAGCAGCACTTCGCGCTCGACGCCTGCCTCCGCGAGGACATCCACGTCGTCTGCCTCATCGGCAAGGCCGGTACGGGCAAGACGCTGATCGCCATCGCCGCTGGCCTCCAGATGGTCGCCGACCAGGAGAAGTACAAGCGCCTCCTCGTCTCGCGCCCGGTCATCCCGATGGGACGCGACATCGGCTACCTGCCCGGTGACATGGACTCGAAGCTGAAGCCCTGGATGCAGCCCATCCACGACAACGTCGAGTACCTCTTCTCGATCAACCCGAAGGTCAAGAAGTCCCCGCGCGCCGTCGAAGACCTCGTGAAGGCGGGCGTCCTCGAGGTCGAGCCGCTGACCTATATCCGCGGTCGCTCGATCGCGCGCCAGTACATGATCGTCGACGAGGCGCAGAACCTGACCCCGCACGAGATCAAGACCATCCTGACGCGGGCTGGCGAAGGGACCAAGATCGTCTTCACGGGCGACCCCTTCCAGATCGACAACCCGTACGTCGACTCGCTGAGCAACGGCCTCTCCTACCTGATGGGGCGCCTCCGCGGGCAACGCATCGCGGCGGCCATCGCGCTGCGCAAGGGCGAGCGCTCGAAGCTCGCCGAGCTCGCCTCGAACGTCCTCTGAGCCGCCTGCCGGAACGAGGATCCCGATTTCGCTGGAGCCGACCTACCGGCGCTGGCACCTTGGAGGGCCGTCTCGCCCGCGCCTCTTGCGCGCCCCCTGCCCGAAGCCGAACCCAGACCCGACGGAGCACGCCGATGCGCTCGAACCTCGGTCTCACGACCCTGCTCTCCGCCCTCGCCGTCATCGCGATGGGCGCCAACGACGACGCTGGCTGCGGCCGCGGCGCGGCCCCGACGCCAGGCACCTCCGACACGACCGTCGGCGGACCGGACGCTGGCCCGACAAGCGACGCCGAGACCCCGTTCCGCTGCGAGACGGCTGCGGACTGCGAGGCGTCGGGCCTCGCGCATCCCGCGTGCGACGGCAGCTGGACCTGCGAGTCCGACACCTGCGGCTGGCGCTGCGACGACCCGACCGCCCCGCAAGGCTGCTACGAAGACGCGCAGTGTCCGCCCGACACGCGCTGCAACGCGGCCGACGTCTGCCTGCCGCCGCCGGGCTGCGAAGACGGCGCCCCTTGCCCCGATGTCTGTTACGGGCAGTGCGTGCCGCCCGAGCCGCCCGAGGCCCGCTGCCAGCACACGGGCCAGTGCGCCGACGGCGAACATTGCTCGACCGAGGACGGCGAGTGCCTCTCCGACTGCCCGCCCGGACAGGTCTGCCCGACCGTCTGCTCGGGCCGCTGCGTGCCGAACCAGCCCGCACCCGCTGGCTGCTACGCCGACACCGACTGCACCGAAGGCCTCATCTGCAACGCCGCCGAGGTCTGCCGGCCTGCCCCGTGCCCCGCGGGCGAGGCCTGCGACATGGCCTGCTACGGCGAATGCGTCCCGCCGACACCGCTGTGCGTCTCGTCCGACCAGTGCGGACCACGCGAGCACTGCTCGACCGAGGACGGCGAGTGCCTCTCGCCCTGCCGCGACGGCGAGCCCTGCGTCGACGTCTGCGCGGGGCACTGCGTCCCGAACCCGATGTGCTTCAGCGACGCGAGCTGTGCCATGCACGAGTTCTGCGACTTCGGCAGCTGCGGCGGTGGCCCGTCGGCCATCGTGGCGTGCGGCGGCACCTGCACCCCGCGCCCGAACTGCCGCGACACGGCCGAGTGCCGGCCCGGTGAGGTCTGTGGCTGCGCGCCTCCGGGTTTTGGCCTGCCGAACGGGTTCGTCGCCTGCGAGATGATGTGCCTGCCCGAGGACGCCGAGTGCGTCGGCGACGCCGGCTGCGCCTTTGGCATGGCTTGCGAGGCCTTCCGCTGCGTCCCGTCGCCCGTCCAGTGCTGGGCCCCGACCGACTGCCCCGCGGGCTTCGCCTGCCAGATGGACTGCAGCCAGCCCAACCCCGAGCCCGGCAAGCGGATGGTGTGCCCCTCCTTCTGCGCGCCCGTCCCGCCCGGCCCGGTCTGCGGCGTCGACGGCGCGACCTGCCCGCCGGGCACCGTCTGCGGTTGCGACCCGGCCTCGGACGGCGCCACCTGCGTCCCGGCCTGCCTGGCCGAAGGTTCGCCGCCCCCGCCGTGGGAGTGCGACGCCGACGCCGACTGCGCCGACGGCGGCTTTTGCCGCACGGTGGTCTGCGCCGACCCGATCTGCGATTCGGCGGGCAACTGCACGGGCGGCGGCTGCTACGGCACCTGCGAGCCGCCCTACGACTGCAAGATGGACGCGGACTGCGGTCGCGGCAGCTGCCTCTTCGACCAGATGACCTGCTCGCCAAACCCCGACGGCAGCGGCGAGTCCTGCAAGGGCTGGTGCCAGACCGAGGCGCCGACGACCTGCACCACCGACTGCGACTGCGCCCTCGACGCGATGTGCATGACCAGCGCCGACGGGACCTCGCGCTGCCGCCACATCGGGATGCGCAACCAGTGCCACCACATCGGGTGCGAGTCCGACGCCATGTGCGCCGACACCGAGCAATGCCTCATCGCGTGCCCATCGTGCCTGCCTGGCACCCTCTGCCCGCCGTGCCAGGGCATGTGCTACCCGCGCTGACGCGCCGGCGAGCCTACGATCGTCCGCGTATCGCGCACCTCACCGAAGGAGCGACCTCGATGCTGCGACTCCCTGCCCCGACCCGACGTGTTCGGCTGCGTGGTACCGCCCTCCTCCTGCTGCTCGTCACAGCAGGGGCGGCGGCCTGCGATGTCACGGACGACGCGCGCTGGCAGGGCCGCGTGACGACCTCCCACGCCCCCGCGGCGGCGAGCCCGATGACACCGGTGTCCGAGCCGGATCCGCTCGACCCGGGCGAGCCAGACCCGGGCACCGAACCGGACCCCGGCACCGAGCCGGACCCAGCGACCACCGCCTGTGAGGGCGACGCCATCTGTGTCGACCGATTCCCGTTCGTCGACAGCCGCGACACAACCACCGGGTCGCGCCGCTTCGACGCCTATGCCTGTGCCCCCTCGACCCCCGAAGGCGGCCCCGAGCGGGTCTACCGCGTCGAACTGCCCGCCGACGGGCTGCTCGTGGCCTCGCTCTCGGACCTCGGACCCGGCGTCGACGTCGACGTCCACATCCTTGACGACCTCGACCCGGCAGCCTGCCGCAACCGCGGCCACTGGAACGCGGCGGCCCGGCTTGGCGCGGGGACCGCGTGGGTCGTCGTCGACACCTGGGTCGCCGAGACCGGTGACCCGGCGAACCCGGCGACGGCTGGCGCCTACACGCTGACGCTCGGCTTCACCTCGGCCACCGACCTCGAGCCACACGGACTTGACCGCGACGTCCTCGACCTGGCGCTGCGCGTGTTCGAGCGCGCCTGGCAACGTGGCGACACGGACAGCCTCATCTACACGGTCATCGATTTCGCCCTCCACTCCTCACACCCACGCCTCTGGACGGTCGATCTCACGGACGGCGCCGTCCTCTTCGCCGAGCCCGTGACCCATGGCGAAGGCTCCGAGGACCCCGCGAACCCGGGCTACGCGTACCGCTTCTCGAACGTCGAGGGGTCCCACCAATCGAGCCTCGGTCTCATGCGCACGGCGTCGCGCTACATCAGCGACAGCAACGGCCTCTCGCTGCGCCTCGACGGCCTCGACGACGGGATCAACGACCAGGTGCGCAACCGGGCCATCGTCGTCCACTCGGACCCCTACGCCTCGGGCGCCTTCCTCGCGACGCACGGACGGCTCGGCAACAGCTGGGGCTGTCAGGTCGTCGAGCCAGCGAAGATCGCCGACGTCATCGGCACGATCGAGGACGGAGCGCTGATGTGGAGCCACTTTCCGGATGAGGCCTTCCTCGACGCGACCCTCTATCTCGACGCGGAGTGACGCGACAGGCGCCGACGGACCTCACTGCGCCATCAGGCCCTCGATTGCGTCCAGATCATCGGCCGGACAGCCGCCCGAGAGCGGCCCGAGGGGGGCCGCCTCGTCGACGAGGAAGCCGAGGACCAGCGGGGCCCGATGACCGCCTCCGACCGCCCGGTGGACCTCCTCGGAGGCCCCGCCAAGCGCGCGGTTCGGGCCAGGCCCCGTCTCCCAGCCGCCCGAGGCGACGACGGCCGCCCCAGTGAACGGGTTCAGGACGAGGACGCGCCGCCCGCGCGCCGGCCGGTCCGCCCAGCGCATCGTCACGTACCACGCCTCATCTTCCGCCGGCACAGGCCGGCCTGTCGCCCCCTCACCCCAACGCGACCCGCCCTCGCCAGCTGGCGCCCAGCCCTCGGTGGCGGCGCCCTCCGGCACACCTGGCAACCCGGCTGTCCGCGCCGCATGCCCCACCACCCCGTCGCGCAGCCCCGACGGCCAGCCGCCGAGCGTCTCGAGGTCCTCGGGCGTCGCGAGGTGGGCCTCGCGCGCGACCGGACCGACGGCCGGCAGGCGCATGGCCCGCCCGGCCCCGATGGCGTCGACGCAGTCAAGTCCGGGATCGCAGGCGCGCCAGCGCATGCGCAGCGGCGCGTCCATCACCGAGCACACCCCGCCGTCCAGCGGCCTGAAGGCGCTCGCGAGGCGCCACGGGCCGCCACGGGCGGGCCAGCGGACCTTGACCGTGACCTCCCCCGGGCGCGCGACGACAGCGACCCGCCCGAGGCCGTCACGAGCGGCCGGAAGGCGCCGACGTCCCGTGGCCCCCGCGACGCCCTCGGTGACCTCCACGACGGCCGCCGAGGCTTCGGGACAGCCAAGCGGACACGGTGCGCCAACCGGTTCGACCCAGAGCACGAGGGCGCCCGGACGGGCGAGCGAGCGCCCGAACGACGCCTCCCCCGGCTCCGATGCGCCAGCAGACCTGGCGAGGGTCGCGACGAGCGCGCCCGACACGACGCCCACCACCCCCACGAAACGCCGCTCGAATCCCATGCCTGCGCTCCTCGCTTCAGCCGACGGTGGGCGCGCCTTCGACGCGCGCACCGCGACAGGCCGGACGCCACGCGGCAGGACGCGACAACCAGCCGCGTGCGAGCTGCATGCCCGCGCCGCCGTCGAATCCGCGCGCCTGAACCGCGGCCCGGTGTCGCGGCGGCGGCGCGCGAAGCAGCGGAGCCGGCGGGCCTGTTGACGACGACCGCGTCCGCGTGCGACGACATCGGCGAGAACATCCCTCGCTCAAAGTCGTTCATCTTCCTTAAGGAAACGCCATGTCGCTGCGCACCCTCGCCACCCTCGTCGCCTCCTCCCTCGTCGCGGTCGCCTGTGGCGGCCCGAGCAAGGCCGATCAGTTCTTTCTCGAGAGCGTCCAGAAGGACCTCGGCGAGATCAAGGCCGCGCTCAAGTCGGGCGAGGACGCCTCGCTCAAGTGCGTCGCTGGCAAGACCTACGGCGAAAAGCTGAAGGACGCCCCCATCACAGAGGCCGAGGCCCTCGTGAAGGAACTGACCGCCCTGTGCGACCTCGACGTCCCCCTCGCGAACCTCGAGAAGGCGGTCACCGAGGCCGAGGCAGCCCGCAAGGCGAAGCCCGACGAGGCGGTCCTCTCCGAGTGCTTCAACGCCCACCAGAAGATGGCCCTCGAGGCGCTCGGCAAGTCGAACCAGCTCGAGCACGAGAAGGTCAAGGCCGCTGTCGCCCGTTGGGACGCCGCCTGCCCCAAGAAGTAAGTCACGCCTGACAGCCCCACGCCACCTCTGGCGACCTCTCGCGGCCGCACGGGGTTGACACCTCGCGCTGCCGTCGGTACCAGTGGCTGTCGCTTCTTGCGGAGGTCCGTCGTGTCCCGCCTCGTCCGAGTCGTCGTTCCCGTGCTCCTCGCCCTCGCGGCCGCCCCAGCGGGGGCCCCAGCGGGCGCCAACGATCGGCCAGGTGCGCCTCCCGCCGTGGCCACGCAGCGCGTCGTCTACGGCGGGCGCCTCGTCGACCCGGAGGGGCGGCCGATTTCGGGCATCTTCCCGCTGACCTTCAGCCTGTACACGGCCCCTGGGGCCAAGCGGGCGGCCTGGCAGGAAGCGATCCACGTCGCGGTCGACAATGGCGTCTACGCGGTCGAGCTCGGCCGCACCCGCCCGCTGCCGAAGCGCCTCGCGGTCGACAAGGCCGAGATCGGGGTGGCGCTCGCGGGCAAGCGTCGCGAGCTGGTGCGCGAGCCGCTTGGACCGCGGGCCACCATCCCGCCAGCTGACCCAGCCGCGCCGGTCATCGTGACGCTCGAGGTCCCGAACGTCGGCGCCCGCCCGGGCAAGGGCGGCCAGAGCTACGCGGACCTCGCTGGCATGGCCTACGAGGCGGAGCGCTCGAAGGTGGCCGAGCGCGTCGGCGGCCTCGGTGAGGCCGAGATCCGCGAGCTCGCGCGTTCTGCCACCCCGGCCACCTCGGCGGCCTCGGCCAAGGCCCGCGTCGGCGCGGACAAGCGCACCACGGAGCGAGCGGGCGGAGCCGAGGGCCGAGCCTACAACCTCAGCTGCCCTGCGGGCTACATCGTCACGGGGATCACTGGCGGGGCCGGTGCCCTCGTCGACTCGATCTCCCTCGTCTGCAGCCCGCTCGAATGACGCCCCAGGCCCCCACTCGCCAGGTCGCGCGCGGCGTCCTCACCGCGCTGTGTCTGCTCCTCGCGCTCGTCACTCCCCGCGCCTCCCACGCAGCCCCCGACGACAACCGTCGCGCGGCCGAGCTCCACACCGAGGGCATCAACCTCGCGAAGCAGAGGAAGTTCAGCGAGGCCGTGGCGAAGTTCGAGGCCTCCCTGAAGCTCAACCCGCACCCGGTCACGATGCACAACCTCGGGCGGGCCTGGGAGGCCCTCGGCGACCTGCCGCAGGCCTGGGACTTCTTCGCGCGGGCCCTCGAGCAGGACTACGAATACGCCAAGGACGGACGTGAGTACCTGAACCGTATCGGCGCCACCCTCGCGCGCGACCACACACGCGTCACGGTGCGCGTCACCCCGTCCACCGCGAAGGTGACCTTCAGCCACCCCGAGCGCGGGCCGCGGACGTTCACCGCGAGCCCGTTCTCGACGTGGCTGCGGACAGGCACGCAAGGCGTCGACGTGAGCCACCCCGAGTTCCGCGGCCGTCAGGAGTCGCTGACGCTCGCGGCGGGTGAGACGCGCGAACTCGAATACGTCCTCGTCCCGCGTCCACGTCTCGGTTTCCTGCGCGTCAGCGTCAATGTGCCGAACGCGCTCGTGCTCCTGTCGGGGCGGACGCTCGGGCGCTCGCCGCTCGAGGTCGTGCCGATCGAGACGGGCGCCTACCAGCTCGAGGTCAAGGCCGCGGGCTTCAAGCCCTTCGTGCAGCCGCTTACCGTCGTGCAGGACACGGAGACCGAGGTCCCGGTGACGCTCGAGGCTGACGCGGGCTACTCGGGCGCGGTCGCGGAGGACAGCGACGGGACGCCGGCGTGGGTGGGCTGGGCGTTCATCGGGGCGGGGACGGCCCTGGCAGGCGGCGGCCTCGGCATGTTCCTGCATGGCGACGGCCAGGCCGAGGACCTCGCGGCCCGCTTCGCGCCAAACGCTGGCGAGAACCAGACGGCCGAGAACAAGGCAGCCTACCGCGCAGCCTACGCGAGCGACGTGCGCCCGTGGCAGATCGGCTCCGCCATCGTCTTCAGCGCCGCGGGCGCGCTCGCGCTGACCGGCGTCGGACTGCTCATCCTCGACCCCGAGGGCGAGACGGTGACCGCCCAGACGCCGATCTTCATCCCGACGCTAGCCGCCTCGCGTGACGGGCTGGCCCTCGGTGGCACGCTGCGCTTCTGAGCGGTGGCCAAGGCGGTTGACCCCTCGGGGGGCGCCGCGGATAATGCCCGCGGAGGCCCCGTGATCAACAACGACCCCGAGTTCGTGGCGCTCAACGCGCGCTTCGTCGACGCCACCCTGCGCCGCTGGGAAAGCCTGCTCGAGCACGCGACCCACCTGAAGATCAACGACCTCTCGGACGAAGAGACCGAGGAGGCGATCGAGAACATCCGCGCGACGACGATCGACAACGACCTCGAGCTCGCAGGCTTTCGGGCCGACGCGATGCGCCGCAGCTGGAGCTTCCCGCTCGACGACATCACCGCGAGCCACGACCTCGAGCCCGTCGAGCGGCAGATCCTCGAGCTTGCGCTGATGCCGCACCTCGACCTCGGTTTCCGTCGCCGCCTCGCGCGCTTCAACAACAACATCCTGCTCGACTTCGTCGACGTCGACCTCGCGCTCCAGCTGCTGTTCCCGTCGCGTATCGACCGCCTGCAGGGGCGGCGCTACTTTGCCTCGGACGCCCGCCTGCTCCAGCACAAGCTGATCTCGCTCGAGCGCGCCAAGGAGCCGAAGGGAGACGGCACGCTCGCGCAAGAGATCCGCGTCCCCGAGCGCCTCGCCGATTTCGTGCTGTGCCGCCGAACGATCGACGCCTCGCTGCGGGCCTTCGCCGAGCTGAAGGACCCGCTCATCCGGCTTGACGACGTCTCGCTCGAACGCGAAGGACGCGACGAGCTCGTCGAGGTCCTGCGTCACTTCAGCACCCCGGCGAACGCGGCGGGGCGACCTGTCCGCGGCCCGTTCGTCGGCACCGACGGCCTCGCCATCGCCTTCGTGGGAAGTGCTGGTACCGGCAAGACGGTGCTCGCCGAGGCGGTCGCCCACGCGCTCGACCGCCCGCTCATCATCGTGGACTCGGCGACGCTCGCGGGGGATTCGCGCTCGTTCGTCACGCTCATCGCGTCGCTCTTCACCGAGGCCCGCGTGCAGGGCGCGGTCCTCGTCGTCGACCGCTGCGAGTCGCTCGTCAACAAGGGCAACCCGCGACTGCCGCCGCTGCTCTCGCAGCTCGAGAAGAACGGCGGGCTCCTCATCTTCACGACGAACCGACCCGACGAGGTCGACTCGGCGATCGAGCACTACATCGGCTTCCAGCTGAACCTCGGCATGCCCGACGTCGACCAGCGGACGCGCATCTGGGCGACGCACCTGCCAAAGGGCCTGCCTGTCCTGCCCGATGTGGACCTTGACGACCTCGGGACCCGCTACGAGCTGACGGGTGGGCAGATCGCGAGCGCCTGCGCGCTCGCCGAGCAGCGCGTGCGTGCGGCCTCCGGAGGCCCCCAGGCGACAGCTGGCGCCATCTCGAGCGAGCTGCTCAAGCAGTGCGCTCAGGCGCAAATCCGCGCAAACATGGACGAACTGTCCGTGCGCAGCAAGGTGACGCTGACCCTCGACGACCTCGTGCTGCCGCCGCGCGAGCAGTCGATGGTGCGCGAGCTGCTGATGGCGTGCCGCAACCGCGTGTTCGTGATGACGAAATGGGGCTTCGGGCGGCGCCTCGTGACGGGCAAGGGCATCACGGTGCTCTTCAAGGGGGAGCCCGGCACGGGCAAGACCTTGTGCGCCGAGATCCTCGCGACCGAGCTCGGGATGAAGCTCTATCAGGTGTCCATCCCGAAGATTGTGTCGAAGTATGTCGGCGAGACGGAGAAGAACATCTCGAAGATCTTCGCCTCCGCCCGCGCCAATCACAGCATGCTGCTCTTTGACGAGGCCGACTCGCTGTTCGGCAAGCGCGTGACGAACGTCGAGAGCTCGATCGACCGTTTCAGCAACATGGAGACGAACCTGCTGCTGCAGGAAATCGAGCGCTTCGACGGCATCGTGATCCTCACGACGAACCTCGACAAGAACATGGACGACGCCTTCGCGCGCCGCATCATGTTCAAGATCGACTTCCCGAAGCCCGACATCCGGAACCGCGAGGCCATCTGGCGCAAGCTCGTGCCGAAGGACTGTCCGGTCGCTGACGACATCGACTACCAGGAGCTCGCCGAGAGCTTCGAGCTCGCGGGTGGCAACATCAAGAACGCGGTCGTGCGGGCCGCCTACCGTGCGGCCGAGCGACGCGACATGATCACGCGCGAGGACATCGAGTTCGCGGCCGAAAAGGAGTGCATCAACGCCGGCAAGCTCTTCCGGGCGACCCGCAAGCGCGACTGGTGACCCGACCGCTGGCGGCGCGTTGCGGGTCCCCGGGACACGCGACGCCGCGAACCTTCAGGTGAGCCTCAGCGCGAGCGCGACGCCAGCCCCGAGGGCCATCGCGAGCAGGACGAAGCCGAGCGTCCGACGGTGGTTGCGCCGACGCGCCACCCGGGCCTCGTCCGCGTCGAGGCGACCCCGCAGCTGCGCCACGACGGCCCTGTCAGGGGCGCGCTGGCTCATCTCGGTCGTGAGCGCGTGGAAGCTCTGGGCGCCTCCTGGAAGCGACTCATCGCCCACGAGGGTCGCGGCCCGCGCCTCGGCGGAGTCGCTCGGGATGTCACGGATCGTCTCGGCCTTCGCCCACGGGGCCTCGGTCCGCTTCGGCATGATGGCCTGAAAGGCGCGCGTGTCGATGACGCCGCTGTCGGGCGGCGGGTCGCTCGCGCGGGCGCGGGCGTTGGCGGAGGCCATCGCGCGCAGCTTGGCGAGGTCGATCTCGGTCGCGACGGTGGCCGAGAGGTCCTCCTCCCGGATCCCCTGCCCCGTGTCGAGCCAGACGCGCAGATCGCGGGCGAGCTCGGCGGCGTCGCGCTGCCGGTGCTTCGGGTCGTGCGCGAGGCTCTTGCGCAGGATGGACCACAGCTCGGGCGAGACGTGGGCGGGGCGCTCGAGCTCGGCGTCGGTGAAGGTGAGCCGGTAATCGAGGAAGTGGATGAGCCCCTCGCGGCCGCTCGCGCCCTTGCTGCCGACCGCGTACGGGAAGAGCTGGCGTCCGGCGACGAGCTGCCAGAACATGACGCCGAGGGCGAAGATGTCGGCGGTCGTGTCGGTCTTCTGGCGGTGGCGCTCGCGGACGTGCGGGTCGGAGATCTGCTCGGGCGCCATGTACTCTGGCGTGCCCGCGATGAGGCCGGTGTCGAGGTCGTCCCTGAAGTCAGCGCCCGCCAGGATGTCCGCCTGCTCGAACAGCTGAAGCAGCCCCTGAGAGTCCTGCACCAACCCGAAATCCATCAGCTTCACGGCGCGGTCCGCGTGCGTGATCATGATGTTGTCGGGGTTGATGTCGCGGTGGGTCAGGCCGAGGCGGTGGAGGCCGTTGAAGCCGTCGCACAGCTGCACCATCAGCTTGCAGGCGACCGAGGACTCGAGCGGGCGGTTCTGCCGCAGCACCGCGCCGAGCGTGAAGCCGTCGATGAAGTCCATCGCGACCCACGGCCAGGCGCCCGTCTGCCCGTGGCCGCGGTAGGCGGCGCGGTTCGGATGCGCGGGGAGCGCGCGGATGACCTTGATCTCGCGCTTGAATCGCGCGAGGGCCTGATGGTCGTCGCGATAGAGCATCTTGATCGCGTGGCGGGCCCCCGAGGCGTCCTGCGCCTCAAAGACCCAGGCGAACTTGCCCGCGCCGACGAAGCGCGCGATGCGCAGGGCCACGGGACGCGCCGGCTGTGACGGGTCGGGCGGCTCGAAGGCTCCCTCGACGAGAGCGCCGAGGAGCTTCTGGGGAGGCTCGGTCATGGTGATGCGTGTGGCGAGGCGGCTGGGCCGCGCGACCCTCAAGGTGAACCGAAGCGCGCCCGAGCGCAAGAGGTGCAGCGACCCGCGGCGACCCAGCCGAGCTCAGCCTGGCGGCTGGTCCGTGCCTGTGGCGCCCTGCGAGGTCTCGGGGCCCGGACTCGGCGCGACGGGCTCCGGCTCGGACACCGAAGACCCGTCGGCGGTGCGTGGGCGGAAGGTCAGCGCGAGGATGCGGAAGCCCTGCGTCCCCTCGACCGTGGCCGTCCAGCGCCCGACGTCGACCCGGTCGCCCCGGGCTGGCTGACGCGCGAGCTGCTTCAGGATGAGGCCGCCGATCGTGTCGACGTCCTGCGGCAGATCGTCCTCGTCGAGGTCGAGCGCGCGCGCGGCCGTCTCGAGCAGGGAGGCCCCGTCGATGCGGAGGCTGCCGTCGGGTCCGGGCTGGACGTCGGAGGCCTCGATGTCGTCGGTCTCGTCGTAGATCTCGCCGAC
>SXGQ01117349.1_pt1 | contig 12629 bp, 20 predicted proteins | sample 3178371 | NCBI WGS metagenome assembly SXGQ01 (sample SAMN11356859, study PRJNA531348) | freshwater metagenome | isolation source: freshwater sample F1-20 | place: China: Fuxian Lake, Yuxi | collected 2017-12-25
CTGGCGAATATGGGAATCGTGAACTTCGTGACCCAGAAACACAAGGTAAAGACCGTGATGAAATGCGACATTCGGCTGTCACCGATGAAGCGAAACGGTGGGAAGGTTGGGGAACAGCGTTAAAGCCGGCGCACGAACCGATAGTGATGGCACGAAAACCGCTTGACGGAACTGTGGCAAACAATGTTCTTGTTCACGGTGTAGGCGGTATCAACATAGACGGATGCAGAATAAAAACAAACGACAAATGGGAAGCAACAGGTAAACAATCTGCACCTAGTCAAACTTTGATGGGCGGTCTGGATGGTTCGCTGAATGTTAGTGTCTCAACTACTCATTCACAGGGTCGGTTTCCTGCCCACTTTATTCACGATGGCTCAAATGAAGTACTCGAACTATTTCCTGAAAGTAACGGTGGCGCGTTTCCAAAGAAGTCAAATGTGCCGACAGGCAAACATTACGAAGGCGGGTGGGGCGCAGTTGACAACGGTTCACGAACAGAGATGGGTTCTGGTTCTGCTGCTCGTTTTTTCTATTGTGCGAAAGCAAGCAGAAAAGATCGCAACGAAGGACTTGATGAGTTTGAACCAAAGCGTGAAGCAGACCGAATTGTTGATGATGGTGTTGGTGGCGACAACCCTCGCAACCGAAGCAACACACCAAAACTCAACCATCACCCAACCGTGAAACCGACAGACCTAATGCGATATCTCTGCCGACTCGTAACACCACCAAACGGCACAATACTTGACCCGTTCACAGGCTCAGGAAGCACAGGCAAAGCGGCGGTAAAAGAAGGCTTCAACTTCATCGGCATAGAACAATCAGCCGAATACGTAAAAATAGCCGAAGCCCGAACAACAAACATTTAAACCCCAACAACAAGGAAACCAACAATGGCACTCAACCCCAACTACACACGAGACGACATCAACTGGTATCTAGAACAAACAGACCAAACAGCCCTACTCATGGACGGCTTTGAACACGCAATCATCGGCTTCTCACAACGAATGAACGAACCACTCCTAGCCGTCTACAACCACGACCTAATGATCCAAACCCTCATGCAACGAGACGGCATGACCTACGACGAAGCCGACGAATACATAGAGTACAACTGCATCGGAGCATGGGTAGGCGAACAAACCCCCATCATCGTCAAACCGATCTCAATGTAATGACAACAGTCATCGGCATCCAAGGAGACGGCTACTGCCTACTAGCCGCAGACACCCGCATCACCTCAACAGACACAGTAGGAATCCCCTACCAAATAATGACCCTCAAACAAGAAACATCCAAAATAGCCACAAACGGAAAATACCTAATAGGAACAGCAGGAGACCTCAGAGCCATCAACCTCCTCACCCACACCCTCAACCCACCAATCTGCCCACCAAACCTCAAAGGCAAAAAACTAGACGAATTCGTAACCAACAAACTCATCCCCGCCATCAAACAAATGTTTGAACAAAACGGATACACAACAAACGAAACCAACACCCCAACCAAAGCCGAACACGACTCAGAAATACTAGTCGCCATAAACCAAACCCTCTACCACATAGACGGCGACTACTCATGGTTCACAGACCAAACAGGAATCTACACACTAGGCACAGGAGCACCATACGCACTCGGCGCACTACACAACATGCCCACCCCAAAAAACTCTGCCCAAGCCAAAAAACACGCCCTCAAAGCCCTAGCCACAGCATCAAGATACGACCCAAACACAGGAGGACCATACCACACACAAATCCAACAAACCAAACAAAACTCAGTTAAATCCAAATGAAACAACAACACCACAAACCCCAAAACGATACACAAACAAAACGCTGGCAAACCCACGCAGCATGCCGAGGAAAAACAAACCTCATGTTCCCCCAACACCACAAAGACATCACCTACATACTCGTAGCAAGAGACATCTGCGCCCACTGCACCGTAAGACCACAATGCCTCAAAGAAGCCCTAGAATACCACCCCATAGACATGCACGGAGTATGGGCAGGCTTAACATCAAGACAACTAGCCGCCGAACAAAAACGCAGAGGCATCAAACCCACAAGACCATCAATCAGCCAAATGTGGGATCTATCCTAAACACACCCCACAAACATCACAAAAAGAAGAACCCAAAACCTCAACAGGCTTCTTATCACAAGAAGGCTGACCACAAGGCTCCAACCTTCTCTCACCCCGCAAATAAGCCGACACCCCCGACAAAGAATCAACAGGCTCACCAAACCCCAACAAAGCCGAACCCTCAGCATCACGCAACCCATTCACCAAAAACAAACCCACCAACCTCTGAAAAGACACACCCCGAACCTCAGCCAAATCCACCAAAGCATTCTTCACCCACCCATCAACAGGAACAGTCAAAAAAACCTCCTCATCAGGAACAGCACGCTTCGCCCTAAACCCCACCAGAATCCCTCTCCACCAAAACACCCAAATACTCCGAGATTGATAAGTCATAAGCATCAGCCTGATCAACCATCAAATTTTTTAATTTTGCGTCAATTTTTATGGTTAGGGTTGTTTTTGTATTTGCTTGTGCGCGTGTTGGTGGGCGTCCGTGTCGTTTTTTCATTTTGGTTTATTTCTTTTTTCGTGCGAGCATTAGTCCGAGTAGGATCCCGTGCGAGAGCCCTATGATGATGCCGTGTATGTATTGGGTCATTATGTTACTCCTGTGTTATATGTTGGTTGTATGTGTGTTTGAAGTGGTCTCTGTCTGCGCCTGTTGATAGGGAGAGTCCTACTATTTTGATTACTTGTTTTAGTTTATCTGTGATGTGTTGATCGGGTTTAGCGGTTCCTGAGTTTACGGTGTCTCGTATGTGGCAGTACATGTTCCATGCTTGTGTGGCGGTGGGTTCTGCGTCGGGTTGGGTTTGTTGCCATTCTAGATAGATTTCGCCGGGGGTTGGGAAGAAGTGTTCTGTTTTGTTTAGTTTAACTAGGATGGTTTCTAGTTCGTTTACTGGGCAGTCTTGGAGTATGAGCCACCATGCGCGGTAGGTGATTTTGCGGTCGTCGTGGTCTAATGGTTGTTCTTTGCTCCACATGGCGTGGGCTAGGTCTACGAGGGTTCGGCATTCAGTCTTGTTCATTTATCCATTCCTGTCCTGCGTCTCGTTTGTTGGATCGTTGTAGGAAGTATTCTATTTTTTCTGCGTTGCGAAATATCAAACCTATACTGTTATATTTGACTTGTTGTTTGTTGGATCCCATATGGAATGGTGATTTGGCGCAGGCATCTATGGCTTGTTTGCATGCGTCCATACCGTAGTCGTGGATAGCCCAACCGATACTTACGACACGGTCTGTGTCTAGGATCGCTTTTTTGGATTGCATTGCTTCAACCCAGTAATCCCATATTTCTTGAATTTGGTCGGGGTGGATTTTGGAAGCCTTGTCCCCTTGGGTCAATTTTCTTTTTCGTTTAGATTTATCTGACTTGTTTCCGCCACCGTTCGGGTTGGGAAACAATTCGCTGGACATAAAACCGAATATACACCCTTTTCAGTAAAAGGTCAACCTATGCCGGTTAAGTAAGCCGGTGGAAGTTATATCAGTGGTAGCCACGTTGCTCTAAAAAAGACGAAAGAACTCTGTGGTTATTAACACTTTGGAGAGTGTGAGAACCTTTACCAAACCTTTTTGGGTGGGCGTGCAGCCGAGTCAATATCCGCGATTTTGGATGATCGCAGATTAAGGTTTGATTATTGATCGCGCGCGAAAGGTTATATACGCCACCGTGCATGTTAGATGCTTATCTGCGCTTACTATTTTTTTCGTCGCAGTCCCGATGTGGTTGTACAAGATAGCAGATGATCAGTCCCGCCGCACGCACGTTTCAAAAATAAACCACTATTACTGTTATATATCTTTATGTTGTGGTGTATGCGCGTGGGCGCGGGACTTGCTAGTGTTGGCTGTAATCGGCGGGGCTCTGAAGACCCCCCTCAACGGAACCGTCGGTGTAGCGAAGCGGGACTATAGGCATAAGGCGGGAACCCATGTCTGTAGTGCCCGCTTCCTACTTAACTAATCTGAGTTCAGGTTTTTTGTAGGTTGGATGGTTGCGCATTGATCGCGCAAGATCTTTGTTTCCGCCACCGTTCAGTTTGGATAGATGTAGTTTCTTTTTAGAACGGTTCTTCATCGTCGCCGTCCATTGCTTCATCTATTCGTTGTTGCCATTCCATCAAGATCGGGAACGCATCTGCCCGCCTAAGGATTGCTTGTTCAGTCATTATCGGCCAGTCTTTGACTGGTGTCGCGAAACCTTCAAAATGTTCCTGCATTGCTTCTTCGTTACCGCAATCAGAACAGATCTCTATTGACCGTCCGCGTGGACTGCGGGTGAGTCGCGATATTGCCCCCACGTATTGTTTGTGTTTGTCGTTGGAAGGGATCAGACCTTCACATCGGGGACATACCCCCATATCTATTTGTTTTGAATGTATTTTGTTGAATGGTTTCATTATCAGTTTTCCTTTTCCTATGTTTGTAGTTTAACAAAACGGCGTATACGCCACCGTTCAGTTTATATGATTACTTTTGGTCTTCTAGATATTGGTTCACTGCTTTCAAACCTTTGTTCAAGATCAAAGTGATCGGGAGGAACGCTGATGCTTGCGCACCGTAAGTTTCCCCATTCTTCTCTATTGACTCCGCGATCATCCGTTCTATGAGATCGCTGTTGAATGCGACGCACACATCCTTGTCACCTATCCCATACACCAACGGTTCTAACTCGTCGCGCTGTGTGAACACCTCAGGAGGTGCTGTTAGGAACGTGACCTTAGTTCCGTCTTCGTGCTCCATACGGATCATCACATCTTCGTTATCGTCTTCCATAAAGTCTTCAAAGTCCATTTCTATTTCTTTCTGTGGCATATACGCCACCGTTCGGTTTATATACAGCCACTTCGTTTAGAAGTGGTAGTCCACGATCACGACCCATTGTTTGTCAGGGTCGGTCTCTGCACGTTTATACACCCATTTTGGATCGGGTGTGTATTCCACCGTGTCATAGAACATTGTATCTGAGTCGTATTCTTTGTTGATGATACGAAACGCCCTTGTGACTTTGTAGACCGCAAGACTGTTGTTTAGATAGTCTTCGCGTTCTTGGTCGGTCAGTTCTTGTAACGAACCTGTGAAACTGCCGAAACTGTATTTAGGGTTGGTGAGAATATCGCGCAACGGAATATCTCCGTAGAGTTCCACTGCTTTCGTGACTGTTTCTTGTGTCCACTCGCACGCTTGCTCCACGATTTTCTTGAAGTCCGTAGAGTCGTCCTTGAAGTTTGTCGCGACTTTGTGTCCTTCTGCGATTGCGCGATCGTCTTCAAGAATGCAACACCAATCAGACCACCCTTGCTCTTCTGCAAAGTGGAGTGCCGTGTTTTTTGCTTCTTCTTCGTTGTCTGCTTCTACTGCTAGTCGGTGATATATGTGCATTATTGTTTCTCCTTGTTGTTGTGAACTTGAAGTAGTGCTTCTTCTACGATTTCGTGAAGTTGCTCCCAAATCCCGTCCATACCTTTGAAACTCATTGCTTCAAGTGCTTTCGCCCAATCTTCATCAGAGATGAGATACGGTTCTTCGTCCGCAAACATTTCTTCGCCCGCAAACATTGGTTCAGGTCGCTCAAAGTCTTCTTTGGTTAGAAATAACCCAAAGATGTCTTGATCAGGGAGTGTGTGTTCTTGCAGTTTGTTACTGAAGTCGCGCGCTTTCATTATTTGACCTCTCGTCCCATAATGTCTCGTGCATAGTTGCGGATACCTGAGAGAAGTTCCTCTTGATAAACATTCCACAGGTAATCGGACGACAAAATGTATTGCCCTAACTCCTGCAACTGTTCATCAGTAAGTTGTTCCGCGAACTTGAACTCGGGTATGTCTGTCATACTGCTGTTGTCAAACTCATCTCGTAACGCTTTAGGACTGAATGACATTGAGTTCGCATAGGACAGGTCGTTATCAACGAACCGTTCTAGGTGTTTGCCGAACTTCTCGCCGAGTGATCGTGAGACGCTATCGCTTCCGCACTCGTCCCATTCCTGTAAGAGTGCCTTACCTTCTTCGTTTAGTTTTTCTAAGTCCACGACAACGGTGTTTGCGAGATCGCAAACTGTTCCGTCTTCTGTGTTGATTATTATTTTTGCCATTTTTAGTAACTCCATTTCTAGTAGGTGTATTTATTGTAGCGGTTACAAAAATGTTTTGCAACCTTAGGCGGTTGGGTTGTTACGCCCGAACCGCCCTACTAAGGATTTCTGCCTCAATCTCTTTTACAGGACGAGGACTCCAACCACAATCACGTTCTACCGCAGGGACACCGCCAAAGACGGTAACTGCTTCTAGTTCGCTGTATGAGAAGTATCCATATTCCATTTCTAACCCGTCCACGAGACCCCAAAAGGTGTCCTCGCCGTCAAACTCAACCGCATACCAAGTCCATTGGGAATACGGTGAGAAGAACTTGACGATCGCGATCGCTTCTTTCTCGGGGTTTTCCTCGCTGTTGTAGAGAGGTGGGAGTTTTTCCCTGATCTCTTGTGTCAAGAGTAGGTGCTTCCGTTTTGCTTTTTGTGTTTCCATTATTCAACCTCCTCGTTGATTTGTAATAGTGTTTCTATTGCTTCGTTACCTGCGTGAAGAAGTGTGTCTTCAAGTTCGTTGAAGATCGCCTCAAACAGTTCTTTGCATTTCTTGTCGCTCAGGTCAGGTCTTGCCCCTGAGACATCTTTCCAAGAAAACTCCACGACCACTTTTTCCATTATTTCACCTCTTCATATGAGATAAATGTTGTTGTTTCTTTCAGGAAGTTATCCCACGCAGAAGTGAACTCGTCTCCGTGTTTCCCAAACATCACGATTTCCCCAACGTCTTCTCGTTCGTTGCAATAAATAAGTTGCGCCATTCGTGCTGTTGCCTGTGAAAGAAACTCAAAGTTTTCTTCCCAAACATTTGCAACGTAGTCGCCCCAAATCAAAATGAACTCGTTCCATTCTGCGTCAGGGTTTGTTGAGATCACGAACACTTCTACAATGTCTGTTCGTAAATCAAACAGTAAAACGCTCTCAGGGTATTTAGTTTGTATTCCTTCTTTTAGTAATGACATTATTTCTCCTTAGTAGTTTTAGTTGATATGTTTTTCGGGTGCTTGCCCTTACCCCACATAGTAGGGTAAGGGTGTTGCACGGTTGTTTAGACGCTGACGCTCAACGCCTTTTTGAGTATTCCCTCAATCTCATTGAGTCTTGCTTCCTCTACCTCCCAATGACCCTCATAGTCATCTGCTTCAAGTTGCTCTTCAGTCATCTGTGGGTATTCGCCCTCAATCTCTGCGATTAACGCACCCTGACGTAATGCGACCCCACCCAAGAACGCCATTCCGCCTTCTGAGTAGAGAAGAACAAAGTCAAGTGTCGGGAATAATACGGACACGTTGCGTATGCCCTCACAGATCGGAGACCACGCAGTCATAAAACTCAACACAAGTTCCGTGTTTGTTTGTTTATTGATCTGACCTTCAAAGTCTGACCATTTAGAACCGTAGTTCTTACAGTTCCAATCATACCAATCGGGTGCGCCGAACTTTTCCAAGTTTACTTTTCGTTGTTTTTGATTTTTTTTGTATTCATCCGTATCTTCGTCAAAATGACCCTTCACTGTGTTGCTGAGTTCTTTTGGTGTTGGTAACAGATTGTCAAGAATACGAAAGTGCTCGTGGTCTTGAAGTTCACCTTGTTTGATCGTTGTAAGAAAACGACTGATTTCTTTTTCGTCTCCTGTAACGGTCAATATATTTGTGCAATAGTTTGGCATTTCTTATTTCTCCTTAGTTAGTTGGTTTATATTTACTTGCCCCCACATTGTATCTGTGGGGTGTTGTAGAGTTATTTTTAGTAGGTATTTATTTATTACCCTACCATTATATACACACACAAAAACAAAAAGCAACTATTCTCCAAAAAAGATTTAGACCCAAACTTGAACCCAAAGTTTCCGATCGCTGTCGTAGTTTATATACGCCACCGTTCAGGTTAGATACGAAGACAACCCGACCGATCCTACGATCGGTCGGGCGACAGCCCCGCCCCCTCGCGCGCGTGCGCGGGGCTATTGCTAGCGAACGCTTGTTCGCGGGACTAATATCGTCGCTATGACAATCTCACGAACAGACAGGTGGCAATACAGGTTCAACGCGCTTAAACAGTATGCCGATCGCACAGGAACTTCGCTTGTCTCCGCGACACAGGTTGAGATTTATCAGGGGAAAAAAGTTCCTCTCGGCTCGTGGGTTGCCTACAACCGCCAACAGTATCGCGCGAAAGAACTATCTGTCGCGCGACAACAAGCGTTAGAACAACTTGTGGGTTGGCATTGGCAGAAGCAAAAACCTGGCAAACGCTACGACAGGGCAAGAGACGCGGAGATAATGAAGCGTTACAACAATGGAGAGCGCGTAGGTTCTATCGCGGATAGTTATGATTTGTCGCGCCAACGAGTTCACCAAATAATCAAAAAGGTGTCCACCCTCAATGTCTAACTACGAGTTCGGACACGATCACAATAAACGTGATGCGTGGAAAAAGATGAGCGAGTGGTCTCACAGCGTCTCTGATGACGAACTCAATACTTTGTTTGATGAAGATGAGTTTCCTGATTTGCTTGATGAGCGTGAAAGAGTTTCGCGCAAGTTCGGCAAGTTTCTTGTAGCACTATTCGGTTTGTCGCTCGGTCTCGTGTTCTTTTCATTTGTTGTCTATCAACTCGCAATCGTGGTAGGTGTTGAAAACTTTTCGTTCACTGACGCGCTGATAGTTACAACAGGGTTGGCGATTATTCGCTACACAGACGCAGGGATAATAAAACAGATCCGATAAACACAGCAGGACGCACCCTTGCGAGTGCGCCCTCTGCGGAGAAGCCGAAAGGTGAAAGGAGAAGTCCTTTCGTTCCTCTAGCAATACAGAATAACATATAACGAATATGTCATTCTGAAGCGATCAGGTTTTACCCCAATCGCTTTCCGTTTAGTTTCTGATACGTTTCTTGCCAAACTTTCGGATACCAACGAGTTGGTTTCTTTCCGACTTTGAGTTGGTTGAGAACCGCGAGACCTTGCTGAACATTGAGTGCCATAAACACTTTGTGCTTTTGGACTTCTTTAATGCAGTCCATTGCCAAGATGTCGTGATAACCACCGTATTGACCGTTGTTGCCAAGACCGTGAACGTGTCCGTCAGTAATCCAAACAATCGGAGTTGATGAACGCTTGCGTTGTTTGATCGCCCAACGTATCGCTTCTCCGTCCACACCGTTACCGCCGTTGCGCTCAGGAAGTTTGTCAATCATTTTTCCGTTTTGCGCAATGACAAGAAGGTTTGGTTTCACGTTGCTTCGGTCTGCTGAATAAACCGCAACAGTGCAACCTGCTGACGCTTCCGTGATGTCAAGAATATCTTTGTGAGTAAAAGACATTGAACCTGAACCGTCAATCAAAACAACACCACCGTTGCCTTTCTTGTATCGGTCAAATACTCGCTTCTCAGGGTCTGCTAATGCGTTGCCTATTCTGCGAGGATTGCGCCCCATATTGCACGCTGTTCGCTTACGACCAAGACCGCCGTGTGCTTTGCGAGTAAGTGGAAGGTTGCCCACGATTAGTTTGCCCCAACTAGGAACAACACCCTCGCCTCTGTTCACGTCAGTCGGACGAACTTTTTTCGGATCTACTTTTGGTTCAGGTTTATCGGTTGCGCCGACACCCTTTTCTCCGTCTTTCTTTTGCTCGCCCTCTTTCTTTGGTTCGCCTTGCTTACCCTGCTCGCCTTGCTCGCCTTGCTCGTCCTCGTCCGCAGGTGGGTTCGCCAAACGGTCTACCCACTCCGCAATGCGCTCGGTGTGCGAGAAACCAAAAGGTGCTAAACCGTGTCGTGGGTCTACTTCCGTAGAACCAAGAGTGCCTGTCTTGAACGCTTTGACAAACTCTTTTTCAACCGCTTTGATGATCTCGCGCAACGTTTTCGCCCACGCAGGGTTCACACGCCTTACGCCTGTGATGAAATCTTTTCCACCACCACAGATTGAGTAACCAACCGCGATATAAACCGCCTGTGTCCAATCTGCCTGTTCTGCGATACGAACGCCTGACGCTTTCTCGCTTCCGTCCGCAAGTAGGTCTACATCAAATCCTGCTTTCTTGATCAGGAAGTTCACACGAACTTCCTCAACGACCGTGAGTGCGCTTTCTGTTGCGATACCACGCGCTACCCACTTCGGGAAATCGTCCGCAGGTGAGAACCTTGCGTGTGCCATTTCGTGTGCGCGGATAACGCGGTCAATCTGTTCATCACCGACAGGGACGACCATATGTTTTGTTACGACATTGGTCATTGGTTTGCCACGAACAGGTGCGCAAGTATCTACTTGCCACGCGCCCGCGTCTTTATCTTTACGACCCAACATTTCGGGAAGTGGTCTTATTTCTGTTTTCATTTTTTCCTCTTTCTAGTTTTAGTTTGTTTATGTCGCTTGCTTATGGCGACTTGATTACACCCCCACTTTAGGTGGGGGGTGTAACACGGTTGTTAGACCGCGACCTTGTTGATCGCGATTGCGTCTAGGACGCTTTCTGCCTGCTTACCGAACACCAATCGTGCGCTTTCCTTGTCCCCAAGTGTTTTGCGGAGTTGGTCAAACGCATAAAAGGTTCGGAGTGAAATCCTGCGCTCGCCTGCGTCTGCCATACGAACCGCATACTCACGCAAATCTGCCGACAACTTTTTGAGTGCGTCAGGGTGAGGTTGGTTGATACGGATTGCCACAGGGAAACGGTCTTTCAACGCTTCGGGTAGTTCCTCCATTGTCTCAATGTTCGTGGTCATCACGACACTGAAACCGTCTTTCGGAGTGATCACTCGTTGGTTGTCAGGACTTTCCCACTTTGCCGACTCGGGTGAATCAGTGAACGCGAGAAGTGTTGCGAACACATCTGCGCCTGCTTTGTCAATCTCGTCAATGACGAGACGACCGCCACGCAAACCGTCACCCTTCCACGCCGATACTGCTTTACCGTCTGTCCAAGACCAACCGCCTTCGCCGTTCATCTTGTAGTGTCCCTCAACTTGCGCATTGGACATATCCTCTGTGCAAATAAGTCGGAACGCTCCTGCGGATACATCACCGTAGTTGAGACCTGCAAAAGTTTTGCCTGTCCCTGGTGGACCGAAAAGTATAACTCGGTCTACTCCTGCGTTGAGTGCGTTCTCAACATCTTGCCAACATTGCGGTAAGTCTTGTCGGACTTCTTGTTTTTGATTTGTCATTTTTTTTGCCTTTCGTTAGTTTGGTTAGTATTTTTATTGCTTTGTTACTTACACCCCCCACTTTATATGGGGGGTGTTGTAGGGTTATTTACGCAACTTGCGCTTCTGCGCCTGCCTCGTCCACAACCTTTGCGGTCTTGAACTCGGTAACGCGGATTTGCTCGTATGCCGTGATCGTGGTTACTGCGTCTGCCACATCTGCTTTGATGAGACCAACCGAAACCGCTGACTTAAACTTCTTGCCGTCAATGGTCGGTTTTGTAACCGTCTTGAAAACTTTGTCGGACACAAGGTCTTTCAATGCTTCCACGCTGTAGTTCGGACGCTCGCCCTTGACGACTGCAACTTTCACACCGTCTACGACTGCGAAATCCACGCCTTGCTTCGCGAGTTCCAACTTGAAACTTGCTTCTGCTTGCGCAAGATTTTGTTCTGCTGTTGCCAATGCTTCACGCATTTCCAACACTTGCTTTGCTGTATTCGTAATCATTTATTACCTATCTTTCTATGTTTAGTTATTTGGATATTTCTTACTTCTTAACCACCACTCTATCCGAGGGGTGTAACACGGTTACTTTCTTGATATCAGACTAACTATCTATGATAGGTAGTCTAATACCACTTGTGGGGGAAAAACAACCTCTATTCCAAGATTTTTGAGATTTCTTGATCAAGGTTGGTTGCGAACTCTGCCACCATTTCGTCCTCAATGAGGTCGCCTAGACGCTCTACTTCTGCTTTCAGTAGTGCGTGTGCGCTCATCATCTCGTCCTGTATGAAGTAAAAGTAGTCATCTTTTTCCTCAAAAGGTGTGGTAGTTACTGACTTCGCGATACGGTTCGCGATCGCATACGCAAGTTGGTTCGCTTGCGTAAAGGTCAATGTGATTGTTGCTTTGTTTTGGTTTTCCATATTTGCCCTCCTAAGGCGTTTGTTGTTGTTACCTATATGACGGACTGAAGGGTCAAAAATGTGTCCTGTTTTTAGAAAATCTTTTCCACAGGTTTATCCACAAGTCTGTGGATAACTTGTTTAGATTTATATACGCCACCGTTCAAGTTGGGAAGCGATCAGCGATCACGCGCCCGCCCGCGCGCCCGCGCGCGAGTCCCGTGCCGTTCTTCGCAAGAAGAAGAGCCCCGCGACGCATCTGCGGTGCGCGGGGCTGTGGGATCCATCTTCGCCATCGGGACTATTAGGAGACAAACAAAAACCCAAACCCATTTCTGAGTTGGGGTCTTGCTTAACCTTTCGCGTGTCC
>SXGQ01022059.1_pt1 | contig 12628 bp, 14 predicted proteins | sample 3178371 | NCBI WGS metagenome assembly SXGQ01 (sample SAMN11356859, study PRJNA531348) | freshwater metagenome | isolation source: freshwater sample F1-20 | place: China: Fuxian Lake, Yuxi | collected 2017-12-25
CCTGAACGCCGCCACGAACGAGATCGTCGACCTCGTGGCCGCGGGCGTCATCGACCCCGCCATGGTGACCCGCTCCGCGCTGCAGAACGCGGCGTCGATCGCCAAGAACATCCTGACGACCGAGGCCATCGTGGCCGAGGTGCCGGACGCCAGCGACGGCGGCGCCGGTGGCGGCATGCCCGACATGGGTGGCATGGGCGGCATGATGTAAGGAGCGCCCCGCGCTTCGTAGCTGTACCAGCGGCCCGCCCTCGGCGGGCCGCTGTCGTTCCCGGGGGGTGTGACGGATTCGCGCACAACCTCGCGCGCCGGGCGTCACACGTCCAAGGAACGGCCGACGCTGGCACCAGATGACAAGATGGCGCGATGCCGGAGCAGGAGAACTACGAGCTGTACCTCCGCATCGCGGACGACGACGAAGCCGGGTGCCTGTACCTCATCGAGCACTGGTTCGTCGATCCTCCGGACGCGTCGACCGTCGCCATGCTATTCGCCGACGCGAAGCGGATGTTCGAGACGCTCTATCCCGACGTCGAGGCTGAGGACTTCGCGGTGGAGGTGCGCCGGCTGCGTCCGGTCGATGTCCGTGGGCCTGCGTTCCCGGACCGGTTGGGCGACCGGGCCTAGCCCCAGCTCCCCTCGCCCGCCGGCCGGAACGACGTCGTCAGGATCCGCACCGACCGCGGCCGCGTCAGCGCGAACAGCACAACCTCGGCCACCTCATCGGGCGTCATCATCCCGTCGAGCTCCGGCATGCCCGGCTCGCGCCCGTCGCCCATCGCGAAGTCCGTCGCCACCCCGCCCGGGCAGATGTTCGTGCACCGCACGCCCTGGTCGCGCAGCTCGTGGTCGAGGGAGCGGATGAAGCCGACCTGGCCGAACTTCGACGCGTTGTAGACGGATTCCCCGGGGAACGCCCGCAGGCCCGCGACCGACGCCACGGCCAGCAGGTCGCCGCCGCCGTCGGCGACCAGATGGGGGATCGTCGCGCGGGCGGTGTGCAGCGTCCCCATGAGGTTGACGTCGATCATCGCCTCGACCTTGTCCCACGGGAGATCGACGAAGTCGCCGTAGGCGCCGACGCCGGCATTCGCGACCACGATGCCGAGCCCGCCGAACCGCCCGACGGTCGCCTGCACGGCGGCGTCCACGCTCTCCCGATCCGTGACGTCGCACACCACCCCGAGCGCACCGTCCAGGCCGAGGTCGTCGCCCGATCGTGACGCCAATGCCACACGGGCGCCGGCTGCGTGGAGCTGGCGGGCGACGGCGGCGCCGATGCCGCGGCTGGCGCCGGTGACGAAGGCGGTGCGGTCCTGCAGGGATGAGGCCATGCAGCCAGTGTCCCGCGACCGACCTGCGGCGGTCGCGGTTCCCGCCTGCAGCACGGCTTGCAGCTGATTATCCGCAACCGGGGCAGGACCGCGCCGTCCACATCGACGGAGGTTCACCCATGCGCGGACTCCTGCTCCTGATCGCGGTCGCCGCGTTCACGCTCGGCGTCTCGACCGCACGCGCCCATCAGACGGTCCAGCCCGGCGACACCCTCAGCGGGATCGCCGCCGCCCATGGCGTCTCCCCGGCGGCGCTCGCGGCCGCCAACGGCCTCGCGCCCGACACGTTCGTCGTCGCCGGACAGTCGCTCGCCATTCCGGCGCCGGGCACCGGGGCCGCCACCTCCGGACCCGCCGCGCCAGCGCCGGCACCGGCGCCGGCGCCGGCGCCCTCGGGGAGCACCATCCAACCGGGCGAGACGCTCTCAGCGATCGCCGCGCGCCTGGGGACCACACCGGCCGCCCTGGCCGCGGCCAACGGCATCACCGACCCGAACCTCATCCTCGCCGGCACCACGCTACGCCTCGCCTCCGGCATGGCCGCCCCGGCGCCGACGTCGTCGACCGGGCCGGAGGGGCCACCGGCTGCCGCCGGCGCCGGAGCCACGCCCACCGCCGAGCGGCTCTCCAGCCCGCAGATCTCCCAGATCGCCGCCCAGCACGGTGCCCCGGGAGACCTCGCCGCAGCCATCGCGTGGCAGGAGAGCGGCAACAACAACGCGCTGACGTCGAGCGCCGGGGCGCGCGGGATCATGCAGGTCATGCCGGGCACGTGGGACTGGATCGACCGGGCCCTCGCGCGCCCTCCACTCAACCGCGCGTCGGCGAGCGACAACGTCCGCGCGGGCAGCCTGTTCATCGCCCAGCTGCTGCGCGAGACGGGCGGCGACGTCCCGACGGCGGTCGCCGGGTACTACCAGGGCCTAGGCTCGGTCCGGCGTCACGGCATGTTCGCCGACACGCAGCGCTACGTCGCAAACGTCATGGCGCTGCGCGGGCGGACCGGCTGATCCCCGCGACAAGGAGCCCCACATGAGCAAGGTCCTGTACACGGCAGAAGCCCACGTCACCGGCGGCCGGGCCGAAGGGCACGGCAAGACCAGCGACGGCGCGCTCGAGGTCGACCTCCGGCTGCCCACCGAGATGGGTGGACAGGGCGGCGGCACGAACCCCGAGCAGCTCTTCGCCGTGGGCTACGCCGCCTGCTTCGAGGGCGCGATCGGCGTCGTCGCCCGGCGTAAGAAGGTCGAATCCGGCGACGTCGCGATCGACAGCAAGGTCCACTTGTCCCCCACCGGTGACGGCGGGTTCAAGCTCAGCGTCGAGCTGCACGTCCAGCTCCCGCAGGCCAGCACCGAGGACGCGAAGGAGATCGTCGCCGGCGCGCACCAGGTGTGCCCGTACTCCAACGCCACGCGCGGGAACATCGACGTCGTGCTCACGGCCAACGGCGAGGCCGTCGACGCGTAGCCCGAGAGGTCGCGCGGCCCGGCCCCCCCGCCCGGGCCGCGCGGTCCCCGTTACTGCAGGATCACCGTCGGCTGGACGGAGAACTGCAGGTTCATCTCGACCGAGTCACCGGCGTCGGCCTTGACGCCGTAGTTCTGGTCGACGGACTTGCCGCCCGGCAGGAGCGGGATGTAGACGCCGGGGAAGATGCTGGGGACGAACGTCCCGCCCACCAGGGTCACGTTGATCGACCTCGTCTTGCGGAGCTTGTCGGTGGTGTCCGACGTGCCCTCGTACAGCCGCAGCTCGCCCGTGATGTTGATGTTGCACGTGGCGAAGGCCTTGTTCTGGCAGCCGTCGGCTCTCCGGCCGAAGCACAAGAAGCGTCGAAGGCCCGCCTGGCACCGGTCGACCTGCGCGTAGAGCTCGAGCTCGACACGCACCTCGCCCCCGCACTTGAAGGCACGGTTGGCGAGCTGCACCCGCGGGACGGCCTTCGACGCCCAGTTGTACTGGACGACCGACGCGCTGACCGTCGCGCCCGGCAGCAGCCCCTGGATGCGGCTCAGACCGGTCGACGGGCACTTCTCCGAGCCGAAGATCTCGTCGTCGACGATGCGGTAGAAGCCGAGGACGGACACGGTCTGCCCGGGCTTGCCGACCTCGGTGCCGGTCTTGCGAAACGACCCGTCGGCCCCGAAGACGCCCGACTCCTGCGGCGGCAGGCCCGAGTACGCGCTCGCGGGCGCCGCAGACGCGACGAGACACGCGATCGCGGCGAGCGCGACCACGGCACAACGCATGACTGAAGCCATGGTTCCTCCTTGGATGGTTGACCTGGCTGGGCCAACCGTGACGCCCGGGAGAGGCTGTGGGCGTCACTGGTTGGACCAGTCGCGGCGAACGTATCCGCGCCAGATCACTGACACCTAGTCAGGTCGCGAAGTTCGTCCCCACCGACACACGACACGCCGTCAAACCTGGCGGGGATTCCAAGAGCAATACCGACCGCGATACGGTGCGTCAGCGCACGACGCGCCCGTGCCGCACGACCTCGAAGGCGCTCCCCGGGACCCGCTTGAGCTGGTTGAGGTCCTCGTCGTCCCAGCGGCGGTCGGCCGCGCCGGTGATGAACCAGTCGCTGCCGTTGTCGGCCACGATCATCCCGTAGCGCCGCAGGGCGTTGAGCACGATCCGCGCCTGCCCGCGATAGCCGCTGATCTTGTACGAGCGCTTCAGGCGCAGACGCAGGCCCATCGGCGGCAGGCGCGGGTTGTCGTCGCTCGAAGCGAAGTGCCGCGCGGGCGCGACGTAGCCGCGCTGCGAGCGCGACACCGTGAACCGCAGCGCGTGCCGGATCTCGCCGGCGGCGACCTCCTCGTACCGGGCGAGCAGCGGGAGGATGGGCAGCCCGGCGGCGTCGGCCGAGGTCCAGCCGGCCGGCCGGGCGCGGCCCGAGCGCAGGTCGAACACCGCGCCGGACCCGGCGCGCCAGCCTCGGCCGGCACGCCGCGCGTGGTACAGCTCGTAGAGGCGGCACCGCTCGCGCTGGAGCACCAGGACGTGCCGGTCGCTGCCCTGCTCGACCGGCGCGCCGAGCGGGATCGGGTACGGACCCGGATCGCTCTCGTCGGCGTACTCGTCGAACGTGATCGGGACGAGCTTCTGCGCCGCGTCGACCACCCGGAACGGGATGCCGTACTCGCCGTTGCCGCCGAAGTCCGCGTGCAGGAACCGGTTGCCGCCGCTGCCGAGGATGGACGCGATGTACGCCTTCGAGCGGGGATCGACGGGCGCCTTGGAGATGTCCCGGTTGACCGCGTGACGTTCCGGGAGCACCGGACAGCCGCCGAGCACGGGTCCGGCGGCGCGCGCCGCGGCTGGCAGCGCGAGCAGCACGAGCAGCGCGGCGAGCAGCGTGCGCATCAGTGGCGGAACGGCAGCTCGGTGACCCGGACGTGCTCAGGCGTGATCAGGAACACGACGCCGCTGCGCATCGGGAAGTCCTGCCCCGTGTAGCGCTGGGCGATCCGGTCGATGACCGCGAGCGCCTCGTCACCCTCCAGCGTTCCCGTGACCCGCCCGCGGAGCGCGACGCTGCGGTACGGGTTCGTCTCATCGACGACCGACAGAGCGACCCGCGCGTCCCCCTGCAGGTTGCGCGCCTTGCGCGACCCGGGCTGGGTGAAGAAGACCACGTGCTCACCCTCGACGCCCACCCACACCGGGACGGTGTGGGGCGCGCCGTCCGGCAGCACCGTTGCGAGGTGTCCGAAGTTGCGCGCCGTGAGAAGTCCGACGGCGTCCGGCGTGAGCGGCGTCATGCCGCGAGGATCCCACACCACGGCGGGCCTGCCACCATGGTGGTGTGGAATTCAGCCAGATCTACGACACGGCGTGGGGCGTCATCGGCGTCGTCGGCGGTGTCGGAGCCATCATCGTCATGCTCTGGATCTCCGCCACGAGCCGGCACGAGCGCAACGACGAGGACGCGGCGCGCGACTTCTACACCGAGCACGGGCACTGGCCCGACCAGGAGCCGGGCGCGCCGCCCGACCCGCTGCCGCCCACGTCGTGAGACGACACCGCCCTTAACAGAAGCGAGGGCGGGGTCCCTGTCCAAGACCCCGCCCCCTGTGCGGATGCGTTTGCCACCGGCTGGAGGGGGAACAACGGCCAGCGGCGCGCAACCTTCTGGTCCAGCGCCGGGGAGCGCTGGTATGTCTCTGTCGAACGGGCGTTACCCGCACGTTCTGAACTGTAGACGTTCCCGAGCCCCCCGGTCTACCCCATCGTAGGGATTCGGCATCGGACATACGTCCAGTTCACTCCACTATGGAACGTCAGGGTGGCTCGGCACCACACCTGCTGCTACGACGATGGGGCCCTAGGCCACCTCGTCCACGGACCGCGGGCCCGGGCCGACGTACTTCGCGCTCGGCCGGATGAGCTTGCCCTCGCGCTTCTGCTCGAGGATGTGCGCCGACCAGCCCGCGACACGGGCGCAGGTGAACATGCTCGTGAAGAGGTCCGCCGGGACCTCCGCGGTGTCGAGGACGACCGCGCTCCAGAACTCGACGTTCGTCGCCAGGACGCGGTCGGGCTTGCGAGCCCGCAGCTCGGCAAGGGCGGCGCGCTCCAGCGCCTCGGCGACCTCGAAGCGCTTCGAGCCGATCTCCTTCGCGGTGCGCCGGAGGACCCGCGCGCGCGGATCCTCGGCGCGATAGACGCGGTGGCCAAAGCCCATGAGCCGCTCACCGGAGTCCAGCGCCTGCTTGACCCACGCGTCGGCGTCACCCAGCTCCTCGACCTGGTCGAGCATCTTCAGCACGCGCGACGGCGCGCCGCCGTGCAGCGGGCCGGACAGCGCACCCACGGCGCTCGACAGCGCGGCGACGGGGTCGGCTCCCGTCGACGCCACGACCCGTGCGGTGAACGTCGACGCATTCATGCCGTGCTCGGCCGCGCTGATCCAGTACGCGTCGATCGCCTTGACGTGATCGGGGTTGGCCTCGCCGCGCCAGCGGATGAGGAAGCGCTCCGGGATCGACGTCGCCTTGTCGACTTCGGACTGCGGGACCCACGGCTTGCCCAGGCCGCGCGCGGACTGCGCGACGAAGCTCAGCGCGAGCACCGATGCACGCGCAAGCGCCTCGCGGGCCTCCTCCTCGGTGAGGTCGAGCAGCGGCGGGATGCCCCACTCCGGGGCGAGCATCGCGAGCGCGGACTGCACGTCTACTCGCGGGTCGCCCGAGCGCACCGTCAGAGGATGCGGCTCGGCGGGCGGCAGGCCGGGGTCGAACGACCCGTCGACCAGCAGGCCCCAGACCTTCTCGTACGGCACCTGGCCGACGAGGTCCTCGATGTCGACGCCGCGGTAGCGCAGCGCGCCGCCGTCCTTGTCGGGTTCGGCGATCTCGCTCGCGAAGGCGACGACGCCCTCCAGGCCCGACTTCACCTCGATCGTGTCTGTACTCACGTCGTCTCCTAGGTCACAGGTTCAGGGTTGGCTGACAGGCTCGCAGATCGGTGCAGCCGCGCGGTTCTGCGCGCCACGCGCTGGTCTTCCTCGCCGACCAGCGGCGCGAGGACCAGCCACGCGGCCAGCGGGCCGGCGGCCAGCGCGAGGTACGCGGGGGCCCAGCCGGCGAACTCGACGAAGGCGCCGAAGGCCGCCGGGCTGACGGCGCCGCCGATCGCGACGATGGTGTTCTGCATGCTCATGGCGGTCCCCGCCCGGGCCTTGCCGGAGATCTCGGCGGCGGCGGTGAACGCCAGGCCGTTCCACGTCATCGTCGCCACGCCCGCGGCGAGGACGATCGGGACGGAGAGCACCAGAGGCGCGGTGGTCACCGCGGCGAGGACGGCCAGCAGCAGCGCACCCGCGAGCGCGCGGCGGCGCATCGGCGCGATCCGCCGCGCCTGCCGGTCCGAGACGCGACCTGCGCGCACCCGTCCGGCGGCGCCGACGAGCAGGATCGCGGCGAGGGCGAACGCGGCGAGCTCCATGCGGACGCCGAGCTCGTCGTGCAGGAAGAGGACGACGAAGCCGAGCATTGCCGACTGCGCGACGACGAGCAGCGCGCTCGCCGCGCCCAGGCGCCAGAGCCGGCGGTCGCGCATCGGCGGCGTGGTGGCCAGCGGGGCGAGGACCTGCGGGCGCTCAGGGGCTTCGCGCAGGAGCGCCAGACACGCCAGCGCCGCGCCGAGCATGAGCCCGGCAAGGGCGAAGAAGGCAAGCTGCAGCCCACCGGCGCCGGCTGCGAACGCGGGGAGCACGAGCGCGCCGATCCCGCCGCCCAGCGGCAGCGCCATCTGACGGATGCCGAGGGCCAGGCCGCGTTCGCGCCAGCCGAACCAGCCCATGATCGCGCGGCCCGACGCGCCCGTGGCGCTGGCGCCCATCGCACCGGCGGCGAACATCGCGAGGAGCAGCCCGGAGAAGCCCTGCGCCAGGCCGGCGCCCACGAGGGCGGCCGCCGCACCGACGAGCCCGGCGACCATCACGGGGCGCTCGCCGATGCGGTCGGTGAGCATCCCCCACGCCAGCAGGGTCACCATCGTGCCGACCGCCAGCGCGGTGAACACGAGTCCGACCTGGCCGAGCGTGAGCGCGTAGTCGTCGCGGATGGCCGGGCCGAGCGACGGCAGCCCCATGCGCAGCGCGGCGAACGCGCCGGCACCAAATGCACCCACGCCGAGGACGACCCAGCGGTAGGGCCCCGCGCCGCGACCGGCGACGAGGCGTTCGACCTCCGCGCGCTCGTCCGCGGTCATCGCACGGGCTCCTTCTTCCGTGCCCGGTGCGCGCGCACCTTCGCGGCGGTGCCGCACGTCCGCATGGAGCACCAGCGCCGCTTGCCCGCGGGCGAGCGATCGTAGAAGCGCGCCGAGCAGTCGTCGGCGGCGCAGATCCGCACCCGGGCGCGGGCGGCGGGCGTGCCGAGCATCTCGGCCGCGTCCAGCGCGATCATGCCGAGCGCACGGCGGGGTGAGTCCGAGGCCGCGCGCTCGCCGAGCACGGCCTCGCCGTCGTCGTCCAGCGCGAACTGCGGGCGCGCTCCGGCGTGGACGAGCCAGTCGTCGATCGTGGTGACGGCAGCGCGGTCCAGCGGCTCGCCGGAGACGGCGGCCTGCACGCAGGCGTCGATCGCCTCGCGCAGCTCGCGGGCCTCGCGCAGCACCTCGTCCGTCAGGCGCCGCTTCTGACCGCCGCCGCGGTTGGGGCGCCAGTCCTCGGGCAGCAGCGCGGTGCGCTGCATCCACGCCTCGAGATCCTCGGGGGTGACGAGCGTCTCGACCCGGCGGCGCCAGCGCTCACGCAGCGTGTTGACGAAGTCCAGCGCGGGCCGGCCGCCGAGCCAGTACCAGTAGGGCGCGCCGCTGCTGAGCGGGAGTACGAGCTCGTCAGGGAGATCGATATCCACCTGACGTTGCTCGGTAACCATATGGAAGATTCTAGCAGGTTACGGCGCACCGCCGGCCGACGCGGACGTAGGGTCCAGACGTGCCCGACCATCAGCTCCTAACCCGCTCGGCCACCGACCTCGCCGGCCTCATCCGCTCGGGCGAGATCAGCGCCCGCGAGCTCGTCGACCTGTCGCTCGCGCGTATCGAGGCCCTCGACCCGGAGCTCGGCGCCTTCCTCCACGTCGACGCCGCCGGGGCGCGTCAGACCGCGGACGGCATCGGTCCGGGCGACGACCGGCCGTTCGCCGGGGTGCCGATCGCGATCAAGAACAACCGGGCGGTCGCCGGGCTCCCGCTGACGTTCGGCTCGGCCTTCACCCCCGACAGCTTCGTCCCCGACCGCGACCACAACGTCACGGCCCGGCTGCGCGCCGCCGGCTTCGTCATCGTCGGCACGACGAAGCTGCCGGAGTGGGGCATCCTCCCGGTCACCGACCCCAGCGCGCATGGACCCGCGCGCAACCCGTGGGACCCCTCGCGGACGTCCGGCGGGTCGTCGGGCGGTTCGGCTACAGCGGTGGCCGCCGGGATGGTCCCCGTCGCCCATGCCAACGACGGCGGTGGCTCGACGCGCATCCCCGCGGCGTGCTGCGGGCTCGTCGGCCTGAAGCCCCAGCGGGGACGGATCTCCTTCGCCCCCGATCTCGGGCAGCAGTTCCTCGGCCAGGACGGGGTGCTGACCCGCACCGTCGCCGAGACGGCGGCGCTCCTCGACCTCCTCGCCGGCCCTGTGCTCGGCGACTCGAGCTGGGCGCCACCGCCCGCCGAGCCGTTCGCCGTCAGCGCCGCCCGCGAGCCGGGCCGTCAGCGGATTGCGGTGACCACGTCGCCGCCGCTTCCCGACGCGAAGGTCGCACCCGAGTTCGCAGCCGCGGTCGCGGACACCGCGGAGCTGCTCGCCTCGCTCGGCCACGAGGTGGTGGAGGCCGACCCGCCCTGGACCTCGATCGAGATGCTGCGGACCTTCACCGCCGAGTTCGGCCCCGCGGTCTGCACGCAGATGGCGTTCGCAGGCATGCTGGCGGGCCGCGAGCCGACCGCAGCCGACGTCGAGCCGCTGAGCTGGTGGCTGTGGGAGACCTGCCGCGAGATCGACTCCATCTCCGCCGCACTGGCCAGCGCCCAGCTGCAGGGCTTCGCCCGCATGATCGTCACGTGGGCCGACCCGTACGACGCGATCCTCACCCCGGCGCTCGCCGAGGTCGCGGTCCCGCTGGGGGAGATCGATCCGCGCGGCCCGGACCCGGCCGCGACGTTCGCCCGCTCCGGCACGTTCACACCCTTCACCGCCGGCCTGAACATCACGGGCCAGCCCGCGATCTCGCTGCCGATCGCCGCGCGCGAGGAGGACGGCCTGCCGGTCGGCGTGCAGCTCATCGGCCGGCCAGAGTCCGAGGGCGCGCTGCTGTCCCTGGCTGCGCAGCTCGAAGCGGCACGGCCGTGGGCCGACCGGCTCGCGCCACCGGCTACTTGACGACGACCTCGCAGTTGCGCGTCCGGTCCTTGCTGTCCTTGCGCACGCGATCGACGCCCGGACCGCAGTCGGCGACGTCCGCCAGCCCGCCGCGGATGTTGACGTAGTCGTTGCCCGGCCCGGAGAAGATCCGGTCCTTGCCGAAGCCGCCCGTGATGCTGTCGCTGCCGAACCCGCCGAAGATCAGGTCCGCACCGCGGTCGCCCGTGATCTCGTCGTCGCCGTCCTCGCCGTAGAGGCGGTCGTTGCCCTTGCGGCCGAAGATCCGGTCGTTGCCGGCGCCGCCCTTGATCGTGTCGTCGCCCTGGCCGCCGTCCAGGTCGTCGGCGCCGCCGAGCCCCTCCAGGACGTCGCTGCCGTCCTGGCCGACGAGCGTGTCGCCCTCGTTGCTGCCGCGCAGCCGGTCGTTGCCCTTGCCGCCGACCCGCGTCGGCTGGTCGAGCTTCTCGGAGATCCCGGTGAGGACGGTGGACGCCTCCGCGCCGGCCGAGGCCAGCGCCGGGGGAGGCTCGGCCGGCGTCGAGCCGTCGAACGCCGTGTCCTTCGTGGACGGGTCGCCGACGACGATCGTCTCGCAGCCGACGATCCGGTTCGCGCGGCCGTTGTCGCGCTCCCACGTCGTCTCGACGTACGCCGTGTCGTTGCCCGCGCCGCAGTCCATGTTGTCCGGCTCCGACCCTCCGTACAGACGATCGTCCCCGTCACCGCCGATGAGCGCGTCGGGGGCCGAACCCCCGACCAGCGTGTCGTTGCCGGCGTCGCCGCGCAGCACGTCCGGGCCGCTGCCGCCGAGCAGGGTGTCGTTGCCGTCGCCGCCGTTGACGTTCTTGTCCGAGCCGCGGTTGGCGTGGATGTAGTCGTCGCCGGGGCCGCCGTCGAACAGGCGGTCGTCGCCGAAGCGCTGCTCGACGATGAAGTCGTTGCCCTCGCCGCCGTACATCGCGTCGTCGCCGTCCCCGCCGTCGACGATGTCGTTGCCCTCTCGCCCGTAGAGCGAGTCGTTGCCCGAGTCGCCGAACAGCTGGTCGTTGCCGGCGAGACCGTCGAGATAGTCGTTGCCGGTCTCCCCGCGCAGGACGTCGTCCCCAGGCGTGCCGCGGAGCTTCTCCGCGCGCCACTCGGTCAGCATCGGCTCGAGGATCGGCGCAGCGGCAGCCGACGCCGAAGGCAGGAGGACCCCGGCGGCGGTGAGAGCAAGGATGAGGCGGCGGGTCATGGTGCCTCCCTGGACACGACGGGACCGAGGACAGCCGGCATCGCGGCAGGCTGCACGCCCAGGTTCTCAGCACCCGTGGCGCCCGCCTGCGTCGTCATGGACGCCGTGAGCAACTCCACCTCGTCCCAACACACCGGTGTCTTGGATTTCAGCAGGTTCTCGCCGATCCGCAACCCCGCGGCGGCGACAGGTTCCGGGACCATCACGCCGCGGCGGGGCCGCCGCAGCGCCCGGACGCGCACGTCGAGCACCTCGCGCGCGGTCAGCGTCGCCGGCCCGGCGATCTCGTGGCGCTGCCGGGCCTCGCCGCGGTCGAGGGTCGCGAGGATGCAGTCCGCGAGGTCCGCCGCCCAGATCGGCTGGAACTCGGCGGCGCCGCGACCGACCACGGGCAGGACCGGGGACGCGAGCAGCAGCCTCCGCAGCAGCCGCTGCGCGCGGTCCTCGGGCGCATAGACGAGCGACGCCGCGAGAATCGTGGTCTCCAGCGCGCTGGCCGCCACGACGTCCTCGGCCAGCGCCTTGGCCCGCAGCAGGCGGGTGCGGTGATGCGGGCTCGCACCGAGACCGGAGACGAAGACGAAGCGGCGCACGCCCGCCTTCTCGGCCGCGCGCACCATCCGCCAGGTCGCGATGCCGTTGAGCTCCTCGATCGAGCCCGCCGGCTGGTCCCGCGCGGACGCCGCGAGATGGATGACCGTGTCCACGCCGCGCATGGCGGTGCGGAACGACGGGGGGTCCGCGAGGTCGCCCAGGGCGAGCTGCACGCGCACGCGATGCTCGCCGAGACCGCGTGGATCGCGGACCAGGCAGCGCACCGGTCGGCGGGCCGCGACAAGCCGCTGGAGCACGGCGGTTCCCACCAGTCCGGTGGCGCCCGTCAGCAGGATCACGGGCGGGAGCCTAGAAGACGCTGCGGCCCGCGCACCGGTCCGGGCCCACACGTTCTAATATCCGGCGCTCCCGGAGAACCTGCTTTCGTCCTCCCGGCACCGCAAGCGGCGCCCTCCGGACGACGTCACACCAAAGGAAAGGCACATGGCCTACGTCATCGCGGAGCCGTGCATCGGCCAGAAGGACAACTCTTGCACCGAGGTGTGCCCGGTCGACTGCATCCACCCGACCCCGGACGAGCCCGACTACGACAAGGTCGAGCAGCTGTACATCGATCCGGAAGAGTGCATC
>SXGQ01149568.1_pt1 | contig 12628 bp, 11 predicted proteins | sample 3178371 | NCBI WGS metagenome assembly SXGQ01 (sample SAMN11356859, study PRJNA531348) | freshwater metagenome | isolation source: freshwater sample F1-20 | place: China: Fuxian Lake, Yuxi | collected 2017-12-25
CACCCGTATCGTTGGCCCGTGACCACGGACGCCGGCGGCACCGCCGCCCTGCCCGACGCCGACCACCTCCCCGAGGGCGAGGAGAAGGCCCGTGCGGTCCGGGCGATGTTCGACACGATCGCCCCGCGCTACGACCTGGTGAACCGGATCATGACGTTCCGGATGGACGTCGGCTGGCGGCGACGAGCGATCCGGGCGCTCGACCTCGGCACCCGTTCGATCGTGCTCGACCTGGCCTGCGGCACCGGCGACATGTGCGACGACCTCGAGCAGGGCGGGCACCGCCCCATCGGCGCCGACCGGTCCTTCGGGATGCTCGCCGCCGCCCGCACCGACGCTCCCCTGCTGCACGGTGACGGCCTGGCGCTGCCCATCGCCGGCGGCAGCATCGACGGCGTCACCTGCGGCTTCGCCCTCCGGAACTTCGTCGCCCTGCCACCCGTGCTCGACGAGCTGGCCCGCATCCTGCGACCGGGTGGGCGCATCGCCCTGCTCGACGTCGCCGAGCCGCCGAACCCGATCATGCGCTGGGGGCACTCGATCTACTTCGGCAAGGCGGTGCCGCTCATCGGCGGCCTGCTGTCGGACCGGTCGGCCTACCGCTACCTGCCGAAGTCGGTGGCGTACCTGCCCGAGCCGGCCGAGGTGCAGCGGATGATCGCCGATGCCGGCTTCGAGGACGTCGAGCGCACGCTGCTGTCGGGCGGCATCAGCCAGCTGTACACGGCCACGCGGCGCTGACGTGGCCCTCGTCGCCCGCACCCGCCGCATCGACGCCGACGTCGACCTGCTCGCGGTCGCCGGCACCGGCGGCGTGGTCTTCGAGAAGGGCGCCGACGGGCTCGCCGGCCGGGGTGAGGCCCTGCGCGTCGAGATCCCCCGCCTCGACGCGGAGCAGCTGGCGTCCGTGCAGGAGGCACTCACCGCGATCGAGGTCGACGACGAGGTCGGCCGGCCCGGGTCCGGTGCCGTCGCCTTCGCCACCCTCCCGTTCGACCCGGCGGCGGCGGCGGCCTTCGTCGTTCCCGCGCTGATCGCGGGGCGTGCCGCCGACGGGACCCGCTGGCTGACGACCGTCGGGACCGCGGTGCCGGCCGACGAGCCCGAGCTCCTCGCCGCCGACGGACCCGAACCGCGGCCGTCGAGCTTCACCGTCGAGGGCGTGCAGGAGGTCGACGCCTGGATGGCCACCGTGGCCGACGCCACCAAGCGCATCGCTGCTGACGACTTCGACAAGGTCGTGCTGGCCCGCGAGGTGCGCGTGACCGCCGACGTCGCGCTCCCCCGGCGGGCGCTCCTCGAGCGGCTGCGACGAGCCTTCCCGGGCTGCTTCACGTTCGCCGTGGGCGACCTGGTCGGCGCCTCCCCCGAGCTGCTCGTCTCACGAGCCGGGGACACGGTGCGGGCCCACCCGATGGCCGGCACGATCCCCCGCGGCGGCGACCCCACCACGGACGCCCGGATGGCCGCCTCGCTCCTCGCCTCGGCGAAGGACCGCGAGGAGCACCAGATCACCATCGACATGGTGTGGGAGACGCTGCTGCCGTTCTCCTCCTACGTCGACTCCGAGCCCGAGCCGTCGATCGTCGCGGTGGCCAACGTGCAGCATCTGGCGACCATGGTCGAGGGGCGGCTGTCGCACCCGCCGGCGTCCGTGCTGGAGCTCGTCGCCGCACTGCACCCGACCCCGGCCGTGGCCGGCTGGCCGGTGGCTCCCGCCCTCGAGTACATCGCCGCCAACGAGGGGATCGACCGCGACCGCTACGCCGGTCCCGTCGGCTGGGTCGACGGCGCCGGCAACGGCACCTGGGCCGTGGGCATCCGCTCGGCGATCGTGCAGGGCCCGGTGGCCCGCCTCTTCGCCGGCGTCGGCGTCGTCGCCGACTCGGACCCGGAGGCCGAGCTGGCCGAGACCGAGGCGAAGTTCCAGGCGGTCCTGTCCGCCATCGTCCGCCCCTGAGGCTCGGTCAGCCCCGGCTGACGGCCGCCGCTGCCGCGTCGGCGAGTCGTCCGTGCAGCGCCACGTTGTCGTCGCGGTCCGTCGGCACGACCAGGACCCGCACGCCCGGACGCCACGACAGCCGTTCGACCGATTCGACCCGGTCTGCCTCCACGCCGTAGGCCCGGGACAGCGCGACGAGGTCCAGTCCGTGAGGGGTGCCGAAGAACCGCTCGAAGCGCTCCGCCGGAAGCTGGTCGCGCTGGGGCAGGAACGAGAAGATCCCGCCGCCGTCGTTGTCGAGCACCACGATCGTGAGGTCCACTCCCCGATCGGCCAGGCCGAGCAGCCCGTTGGAGTCGTGCAGGAAGGCCACGTCTCCGATCAGCAGCGTCGTCTTCGCCCCGCTGAGGGCCGCGCCCACGGCAGTCGACACGACCCCGTCGATCCCGTTGGCGCCGCGGTTCGACAGCACGCGCAGGTCGCGGCGCACGACGCCGAACCACTCGACGTCGCGGACCGGCATGGAGGACGACGCCACGAGCACCGCCCCCGGGGGGAGCGTCCGGGTCAGGTGCCGGGCGACGGCAGGCTCGGAGAGCGGTGCCGAGCGCAGCTCCGCCTCCACGGCCGAGCCCACCGCCGCAGCCGCGACCTGCCACGCCTCGACCCACTCCGCGACGGGCTCGTGACCGGCAGCAGGCACGGGGACGGCATCGAGCACGAGCGCGGCTCGGCGCGCCGGGTCGGGCCACCAACCCGCCGGGGCGATCACGAGCTCCTCGGGGGCGGACGCGTCGAGCCACTGGGACAGCACCTTGGACGCCGGCATGCCGCCGGAGCGGATGACGACCTCGGGGCGGGCCCTGTCGGCGAAGCCGGTCCGCAGCAGCGGGTCGAACATCTCGATGCTGGTGTCGCCGGCACACCCCGAGGACGGGTCGGCGAGCAGCGGCCACCCCAGATCCTCGGCGAGGGCGGCGACGGCGTGCGGGTCGGCGGTGCCTCGTCCGGCCACGACGATCCCCCGGGCGGCACACGTCGCCTCGTCCAGCACCGGCGCGACGCGCGGAGCGGCGGACCGCCGGTGCCACGGACCGTCGCCCCGGCTCGCCGGCAGGTCCCCGACCTCCCCGACCAGGGGCTCCCGGAAGGGCAGGTTGAGCTGCACCGGACCGGGCCACTCGGAGGTCGCCTCCGTCCAGACCCGCCCTGCGATCGACCGCCACGTCGTCGCCGTGGTGGGGTCCGGCAGCCCCGGGTCGGAGAAGAAGCGGACCGACCGGCCGAAGAGGTGCGTCTGGTCCACGGTCTGGGGAGCAGCGACGTCGCGCAGCTCGGGCGGACGGTCGGCGGTGCAGACGATGAGGGGCACGCCGGCGAGGTCGGCCTCGACGACGGCGGCATGGAGCTGCACGACCGCGGTGCCGCTGGTGGTGACCACGACGACGGGTCGACCGCCGGTGGCGGCGAGGCCGACGGCCATGAACGACCCGGAGCGCTCGTCGTGGTGGACGTGGGTCCGGACCCGCTCGTCGCTCGCCAGGGCGAGGGTGAGCGGGGTCGACCGGGAGCCGGGGCAGACCACGGCGTCGGTGAGCCCGCAGCGCACCCACTCGTCGACGAGCGTGGCGCAGAAGGTGGACTGGACGTCGGCGCTCCAGCCGCGGGTGTCGTTCACCGGGGGTATGTCACCATGCCCGGCCATGCGGTTGCACACCGAGCGCGACGGGGTCGGTCCGCCGCTCGTCCTCGTGCACGGGTTCACCCAGACACGCCGGTGCTGGGGACCGGTCGCCGACGACCTCGCGCTCGACCACACCGTGGTCCGGGTCGACGCCCCCGGACACGGCAGGTCTGCGGAGGTGACGGCCGGACTGCCCGACGGCGCGCTCCTGATCGCGGACGAGGGCCGTGAGGCCACCTACCTCGGCTACTCGATGGGCGGGCGGTACCTGCTCCACCTGGCCCTGGCCAGACCGACCGTCGTCCGTGGTCTCGTGCTGCTCGGTGCCACCGCCGGCATCGACGACCCCGACGAGCGGTCGGACCGGGCCCGAGCAGACGAGGCCACGGCCGAACGGATCCACGAGCTCGGTCTCGCCGGGTTCCTGCAGACCTGGGTGGACCAGCCGATGTTCGCCGGCATCCCGCCGGAGCGCCAGCAGCTGCCCGAACGGATGGAGAACACCGTCGAGGGGCTGGCCGGCTCGCTCCGGAACGCCGGGACCGGCGCCCAGGAACCGTCCTGGGACGAGCTCCACCGACTGGACATGCCGGTGCTGGTGCTCGCCGGCGACCGGGACGTCAAGTTCAGCGAGCTGGGGCGCCGGATGGCCGCGGCGATCGGCGACAGCGCGACGTTCGCCACCGTCCCCGGGGCGGGACACGCTGCCCACCTCGAGCGGCCCGACGCGTTCCTCGCCATCCTGCGGCCGTGGCTGGCCGACCGTGGGCTCTGAAGGTCAGTCGACCTTCTCGATCTCGCTCCCGGACTTGAGGACCTCGTCGCCGTCGTCCTGCTCGATGAGGTAGGCGGGCTCGTCGTTGCTGGCGTTGCGGGTGATCTCGCTGCCCTTGATCGTGCGCGTCACCTTGTCCGTGAAGCGCTCACGGACGGTCCCCGAGGCGTGACCGCTGCCCCACTTCCACCGGACGGTGTCGCCGATGTGGATGTCCCACGCCACGTCAGGAGCCCTCGGTGGGAGGCGCGGTGGTGGTCGGGATGGGGGTCGGCGTGTAGACGACGTCGACCGCCTCGCCCGAGCCGCGCTCGGCCGACGCCCACAGCGCGACAGCGATCCCTGCGACCGCGAGCACGGTGACGACCCACGCCACGAGCCGTCGCCCGCTCGGCTGCGCAGCGAGCTGGACGGCTCCGCCGGGCTGGGCCTGCTGGATCGGGAAGATCCCCCGCTCGTCCGCCCACATCAGCAGCGGCGGCATGACGACCAGGGCGGCGAGCAGCGCGACGGCGACGTTCATCGAGACGATGATCCCGAAGTCGCGCAACAGCGGCAGCGCCGACCCGATCAGCACCGCGAAGCCGCCGACGGTCGTCGCCGCCGACGTGAAGAACGCTCGTCCCGTCCGACGGGCGGCACGGTCCGATGCCTCGGTGGGCGTCAGACCTGCCTGCCGCTCCTCGAGGTACCGCGCCGTGATGAGCACCGAGAACTCGGTGCACGACGCGATGACGAGCGGTCCCGAGACCGTGGTCAGCGGGCTGAGCGTCAGATCGAACGCAGCGACGATGACCGACGACGTGCCGATGGCCAGCCCGACGGGCACGAGGGTCAGCGCCGCCCGGCCCGCCGACTGGAAGCGGATCAGGATGTAGAGCGCGCTCAGGGCGAGGCCGAGGTAGGTGAGGATCGCCCGGTTCGCCGACAGGTTCTCGAGCAGGCCGGTGCCGACCACGGCGAGGCCGGCAGGCACCGCTCGGATCGCCGGATCGCCGGCGTCGAGACCTTCGAGCAGGATGGAGCCCTCCGGCAGGTCCAGATCGGCGATCCGTCGGTCGAGATCGGCCTCGAGCAGCTCCACGAGCTCGGCGCGGTCGGCCAGGCTCCCCGGCGCGAGGCGGAGGTTCACCTGGGTGGCGGTGTCCTGGTCGGCCAACAGCACCTTGCGGATGTCGTCGGGCATGACAGCGGCTGCGGCGCTGACGTCTGCCGACGTGGGTGGGAGCGGGCTCGCACCCTCGACGCCAGTGATCTTGGCGATGGTGCCCGTGAGCGAGGACGAGGTGGCGACCTCGTCCAGGCTCTCGGCGTAGTTGGTGAAGTCGTACAGGACCCGGGTGACCTCGTCGTCGAGCACGTTGTTCGCGGTGACGAGCACGCTGAGGGTCGACGAGAAGCCGGTGGACTTCTCGAGGTTCTCGAGGTCGCGGACCGTCTGGGTGTCCTGGTTGATCCACTTCACCGGGTCGGACTCGGTCTCGAACTGCCCCTCCAGTGCGACCCCGGCGACGAACAGGACGATGGAGAGGATCACCATCGGGACGGCGGTGCGCCGCGGGAGCCCACCCAACCAGACGACGATCCGCTCGACCCACGACTCCTTCACGGACGGCGTGCGGGACTTGTACTCGCGCACCCCGAGGATCGTGGTCGGCAGCACGATGCCGCAGAAGACGAGGGCGACGATGCCGACGGCGAGCATGACGCCGAAGTCGCGGATCATCGGGACCTGGCTGATCTGCAGGGCCATGAACGCCACCACCGCAGCGAGGGTGGCGGCGACGAGCGCCGGGCCCACGTTGGCCAGCGTCTCGCTGATCGGGTGGGCGTCCTTGTCGAGCGCCGCCTCCTCCTCGATCCGGTTGTGGACCTGGATGGCGAAGTCGATGCCCAGGCCGATGAGGATCGGCAGGCCGCTGATGGTGACGAGGGACAGGTCGATGCCGATGTAGCCGAGGAAGGCGAACCCCCACATGACGCCGACGACCGTGGAGAGCAGCGGCAGGAACCGCCAGCGCACCTGGAACATCACGGCGAGGATCACGGCCATCAGCGCCAGAGCGACGGCGCCGAGGGTCAGCATGCCGCCCTGCAGGTAGTCGTTGATGTCCTTGAGGAAGACCGGCGAGCCGGTGACCGTGACGTCGAACCCCTCGAGCTGCGCGCTCTCGGCGATGTCGAGCACGGCCTGCGTGCCGAGGGACAGCGAGTCCAGGTCGGCGTTGCCGGTGAGCAGCACGCCGCCGACGGCGGTCTGGAGGTTCGGGAACACACCCTGCAGCGACGCCCGGACGACCCGGTCCTCGCCTTCGGGCATCTGCGCGGCCCCATCGACCAGCTCGACGTTCGTGTTGCCGAACATGAGGAACTCCACCCATGCCGGGTTGGCCAGCTTGCGGTCCTCCACTGCGCCGAGGCGCGCCAACGTGGTGCCGATGTCGGCCTCCCGGATCGCCTTGCCCTCCGGGTCCTGCTCCCGCTCGAGGGCGCTCAGCAGCGCCCCCGTCCCGGGCGATGGGGCGAGCGTCTCACCCGTCGGGGTGATGCCGGTGGTGATCGATTCGCTGAACTTCAGCGTCGTGAGCGGCGCCACGACGGAGTACACCTGCTCGACCTGACGCATCTCGGACTCGAGGCGCTCGAGCTCGGCGAGGTTCTCGCCGGCGTACAGATCGGTGATGTCGGCGTCGCCCTGGGCCTGGAAGAGCAGGATGATCGTCTCGCCGCCGAACTCGCTCTGCAGGAGCTCGTTGTCGAGCGCGATCTGGGAGTCCTCGTTCAGGTAGCTGTCCTGCCCGGTGGCGAACTCGAGGTTCCTCGCGCCCAGGGCCAGGACGGCCGTGATCACCACGAAGGCGATCGCCACCAGGACCCATCGACGTCCCAGCTCGTACCCCAACCTGCGCCAGTTCTTCTCCACGGCCGGGATGCTACGGGGCGGACGTCGCTTCGTCCCGAACGGGCGTCATGCGGAGATCGCAAGGCCGACCGCGAGCAGCACACCGAAGGCGAGCTGGAGCTTGCCGGTGGCCCCGAGGACGGCGATCAGGTCGCGGCCCGCAGCGCCGCCGCGCACCAGCCGCACGGGGCGCACCGCCAGCACCGCCGCTCCGAAGGCGCGGGCCGCGAGCGGTCGGTCGACGGCGGCCGGGACCACCAGCACGAAGGCAGCGACCAGCATCCCCACGAAGACGGTGCGGGTGCGGGCGTCGCCGAGGCGCACGGCCAGCGTCTGCTTGCCCGCCACCGCGTCGCCGGGGATGTCCCGCAGGTTGTTCGTGACCAGCAGGGCGGTGGCGAGCAGGCCGACCGGGACGGACACGAGGAGGCTCAGCGCCGTGACCTCCTCGACCTGCACGTAGGTCGACCCGACCGTGGCCACGACCCCGAAGAACACGAAGACGAAGACCTCGCCGAGGCCGAGGTACCCGTAGGGGCGGGAGCCTCCCGTGTAGAACCAGCCGGCGGCGATGCTCGCCGCCCCCACGGCGAGCAGCTCCCAGCCGACGGCGAGGACGAGGGCGAAGCCGACGACGCCCGCCACGGCGAAGCAGGCGACGGCGGCGATCTTCACCGACCTCGGCTCCTTGAGACCCCAGCCGACCAGCCGCACCGGGCCGACGCGTCCGCCGGGGTCGTCGGTGCCGCGGATCCCGTCGCTGTAGTCGTTGGCGTAGTTCGTGGCGACCTGCAGGGCGAGGGCCACGACGCCGGCGGCGACGGCACGCCACGCGACGAGGGGGCCGTCGACGCCGCGGGCCGCAGCCGTGCCGACCAGCACCGGGACCACTGCGGCCGGCAGGGTGCGGACGCGCGCGCCGGCGATCCAGGCGCGGGCACCGGTCGGCATCGGGGCGGTCATCCGGAGCAGGTTCGCGCACCGGCGCACCTACCCTGCACCCGTGCAGCGGCTGGTTGCGATCGAGGCCCGGGGGCCGGCCTTCGTCGATGCGCTCCGGCTGGCATGGGACGCCGGCGACGCCGTGCTCCCCGTCGACCCCCGGCTCCCCCGCCCGACGGCCGACGCGCTGGTGCAGGCGATGGGCTGCGACCGACCCGTCGACGAGGACGTCGCCCTCGTGGTGCCGACCAGCGGCACGACGGGCGACCCGAAGGGCGTGCAGCTCACCCACGACCAGATCGCAGCGTCGGCGGAGGCCACCTCGGCGCACCTCGGCATCGACCCGGACCGCCACCGGTGGCTCGCCTGCCTGCCGCTCGCCCACGTCGGGGGCCTGTCGGTGGTCACCCGGGCGTGGCACACGGGGACCCCGCTCGAGGTCCACGACGGCTTCGACGCCGCTGCGGTCGACGATGCCGCCGGGCGCGGGTGCACGCACGTGTCCCTGGTCGGCACCGCGCTCACCCGCATCGACGCGTCGGCCTGGACGCGCATCGTCCTCGGCGGATCGGCCCCGCCCGCCGACCGACCGCCGAACGCCGTCGCCACCTACGGCATGACCGAGACCGGCAGCGGCGTCGTCTACGACGGGGTGCCCCTCCCGGGCGTCGAGCTCCGCATCGATCGCGGCGAGATCCTCGTGCGAGGGCCGATGGTCGCGAACCGCTACCGCGACGGCACCCCCGTGGTCGATGCCGGCGGGTGGCTGCACACGGGCGACCTCGGACGGCTCGACGACGGCGTCCTCACCGTGCACGGGCGCCGCGGCGACATGATCATCACCGGCGGGGAGAACGTGCACCCGGACCCGGTCGAGCAGAGGTTGCGGCTCCACCCCGACATCGCCGACGCTGCCGTCGTCGGCCGTCCCGATGCCGAGTGGGGCCAGCGGGTCGTCGCCGTCCTCGAGCTGGCCCCGGGTCGGACGGCGCCGTCGCTCGACGACGTGCGCGACTGGGTGCGCGCCGAGCTGCCCGCCTGGTCGGCGCCGAAGGAGCTCGAGGTCGTCGGCACCCTCCCCCGCACCTCCCTCGGCAAGGTCCGCCGCTCCGCGCTCCGCTGACGCAATGGGGGTCAGCCCCCATCGCAGAGCGGGGACGGTCCCGGTGGGGCGGTCGCGGCGCCCTCCGTACGGTCGACCCAGTGGCCGCAGGAGCCACCGACCAGGAGGAATCCCATGAGCGCGTACGAACCCCAGGCCAGCCAGCTGCACTCCCCGGCGTGGGTCGCCGTCACCAAGATCCAGTTCGGGGTGTCCGTCCTCGCCCTCGTCATCGGCCTCTGGTACCTGCCGGTGGAGCCGTGGATCGTGGCCTACCTCGTGATGGGCACGCTGCTGCTCACGTCGTCCACCGTCGCCCTGACCAAGACGATGCGCGACATCCACGAAGGGGGACGGCTCGTCTCCCGGGTCGAGGAGGCCAAGCTCGAGCGCATCCTGTCCCAGCACGATCCGCTGGTGCCCTGACGACGGTCGGGCAAGATCACTGCGATGGGGACGGCGCCGACGATCGAGGCCGGCCACGGCGACGACCTCGACACCGGTCTCGACGCCGCCGTGCGGGCCTTCCGCACGGCGGCGTGGGTCTGGCTCACCGTCGTGACCGTGCTGTCCTTCGCCTCCGTCGAGCGCCCGGCGGCGGCGGCGCTCGGGGTGCTCGCCGCCGGGTCGGTGACGGCTGCCTGGTGGGTCCCGGGGACGACGGCCGGCACCCCGGCGGCCCGCCGGCGGCTCGTGGTGGTCGAGCTGCTGGTCGGCGCCGGGCTCGTCTCCGCCGACGGCTGGGTCTTCGACGACGGGCGGGCGCAGAGCTTCGGTGGGGTCTGGCCGCTGGCGGGCGTGCTGGTGGTCGCCGTGCGCAGCGGACGGCGGGCGGGGGTCCTCGCCGGACTCCTCCTCGGGCTGGCCCGGGCGGTCGGTGAGGTCGCCTTCGTGGCGGGCGAGTGGTCGGCGACCCGGGTCCTCGGTGTCGCCTCCACCGGTGTCCTCTTCGGCCTGGCCGGTTGGGCGGGGGGCTGGGCGGCGGGCCGCATCCGCATCGCCGAGCGCCTGGCTGCACGCAGCGCGGCACGAGCCGAGGTCGCCGCCGAGCTGCACGACGGCGTGCTCCAGACCCTCGCCGTCGTGCAGCGCCGCAGCGACGACGACGACCTGGTGCGACTGGCCCGGTCCCAGGAGGCCGAGCTGCGCCGCTACCTGGCGGGGCCCGACGAGACCCCGACCGGCGACGTGCCCCTCGACGCCCTGCTGCGGGGCGCCGCCGCCGACGCCACCGCTCGGTTCGGGCTGCGGGTCGAGATCGCTGCGGTCCCGCCGCTCCCCCACCTCCGCGCCGAGCGTGCCCTGGCGGTGCGGGGGTGCCTCGGCGAGTCGCTGGCCAACGTGGCGAAGCACGCCGGCACCGATCGGGCCGTCGTGTTCGCCGAGGCCGAGGCCGGTCACCTCGTCGTGTCGGTGACCGACGAGGGCGTCGGCTTCGAGCCGGCGAGCGTCACCGAGCGGGGGATCACCGGCAGCATCCGCCGGCGCGTCACGGCCCTCGGCGGCACGACGACGGTCGAGTCCCGACCCGGCGCCGGCACCACCGTCACGATCGACATCCCCCTGGAGGAGCCATGAGCTCGAAGATCAAGGTCCTGGTCGCCGACGACCACGCCGTCTGGCGCAGCGGGATGCGGGCCGAGCTCGGTGAGGCGTTCTGGGTCGTCGGCGAGGCCGAGGACGCGCCGACGGCGATCGAGATGGCCAGATCGCTGCAGCCCGACGTGGTGGCCGCCGACCTTCGCATGCCCGACGGCGGGGGCCTGCGCGTCGCAGCCGAGCTCTCCGACGAGTTCCCCGTGGTGATCCTCACCGTGTCCGAGGCCCACGACGACCTGCTCGCAGCCATCGGCGCCGGTGCCGTCGGCTACCTGGTGAAGTCCTCGACGGTGGCCGAGATCGGGGCCGGTCTGGCGGCGGCGTCGCGAGGCGAACCGGTGTTCTCCGCCAGCCTCGCCGCCCTCGTGCTCGGCGACTTCACCCGGGTCGCGAAGACCCCCGACGGCAAGCCGGTGAAGGCGCTGTCGCCGCGTGAGCGCGAGGTGCTGCGCCTCGTCGCCCGGGGCAGCACCTACCGGGCTGTCGGCGAGGAGCTCTTCATCGCCGAGCGGACCGTGGAGAACCACGTCCGCAACATCCTCGAGAAGCTGCGCCTGAACCGGCGGGACGAGCTGATCCGCTGGGCGGCGAAGCGGGGCCTGGACGAGTGATCAGCCGGTCGGTCGGATGAGGGCGCCGCCGTCGACCACCACGGTCTGCCCGGTCATCCACGACGACAGGTGCGACGAGAGGAAGAGGGCGGCGTTCGCGATGTCCTCGGGCTCACCCAGGCGGTGCAGCGGCGTCCGCTTCGCGATCTGCTCCTCGCCGGGCTCCCACAGCGCCTTGGCCATGTCGGTCTTCACCAGGCCCGGCGCGATGGCGTTCACCCGCACCCCCGGGGACAAGTCGGCAGCCAGCACCTTCGTGAGGTGGATGAGCGCGGCCTTCGTCGTGTTGTAGATGCCGATGCCCGGCTCCACGGACAGGCCGCCGATGGAGGCGATGTTGACGACCGAGCCGCCGTGCTCCCCCATCGACGCCTTCCAGCACTCCTGGGTCCAGACCAGGGGGCCCCGCACGTTGACGTCCCATGTCTTGTCGTAGCGAGGGAGGTCGATCTCGATCGGACGGCCCATGTAGGGGTTGGTGGCTGCGTTGTTGACGAGGATGTCGACCCGGCCGAACGTCTCCGTCGCATGGGCGACGCACGCCGCAGCAGCGTCCGGGTCGCCGGCGTTGGCCGCGAAGACCGAGGTCTCGCCGTCGATCTCGGCAGCCGCGGCCTCGAGGGCGTCCTGCTTGCGCGAGCTCAGCACCACCTTGGCGCCGGCCTCGGCGAGCGTCGTGGCGATGGCCTTGCCGATGCCCTTGGACGCCCCGGTCACGAGCGCCACCTGTCCGTCGAGTCTGATCTCCATGGCGGCGCACCGTATCGACCGGCCGGTCGTAGCGTGGACGGCGTGAACCGCCTCGCCGAGGAGTCCAGCCCGTACCTGCGCCAGCACGCCGACAACCCGGTGCACTGGTGGCCGTGGGGACCGGGGGCGATGGCCGAGGCGGCCGAGCGGGACGTCCCGATCCTGCTGTCGGTCGGGTACTCGGCCTGCCACTGGTGCCACGTGAGGGCGCACGAGTCGTTCGAGGACGACTCGTGCGCCGCGGTGATGAACGAGCACTTCGTGAACGTGAAGGTCGACCGGGAGGAGCGGCCCGACGTCGACGCCATCTACATGGACGCG
>SXGQ01678377.1_pt1 | contig 12628 bp, 11 predicted proteins | sample 3178371 | NCBI WGS metagenome assembly SXGQ01 (sample SAMN11356859, study PRJNA531348) | freshwater metagenome | isolation source: freshwater sample F1-20 | place: China: Fuxian Lake, Yuxi | collected 2017-12-25
GGCCAGCATCAGGACACAGGCGCCAAGATGATCCACGCGGCGGACGAGACCACGTCCAACATCGTCGCCAAGTCCATCTCCGTCGGCCAGGGCCGCAGCACCTACCGCGGCCAGGTGCACATCCCCAAGCGGCTGAAGGGCTGCAAGAACAACACCGAGTGCGACGCGCTGCTGATCAACACGAACAGCCGCACCGACACCTATCCCGCCATCACCGTCCGCGGCGACCGCAACTACGTCCAGCACGAGGCCAGCGTCTCCAAGGTGAACGAGGAGATGATCTTTTACATGCAACAGCGCGGCCTCACCGAGGGCCAGGCCATGAGCCTCGCCGTCAACGGCTTCATCAATGACCTGGCGCGCCAGTTCCCGATGGAATACTCGGTCGAGCTCAAGCGCCTCATCGACCTCGAGATGGAGGGCTCGGTGGGTTGAACCCCGCCGCCGAACGCCACCGCCACGACGGAACCCGACGCATGTCCGCCATTTCGACCCCCGCCATTCACTCCACCAACGGCGCTTTCACGCCGGAGGCTTTCGCAAACCATCTGGCCTCTCTTCCCGCGCTACCGGGCTGGTGGATTGAACGCAAACGCGCCGCCTTCACGCGCTTCGCCGATCTTCCCCTCCCCGCCCGCACCGACGAGGCCTGGCGATTCAGCAATATTTCCGGTCTGTCGCTCGAGGGCTTCAGCCCCGCCGTGTCCGGCCGGCAGGCGCCCGCGGTTTCAATGGAGATCAGGCAGTCTGCCCGCCTGACGTTCGCCAACGGCGCGCTTATCTCCCGTGAGATTCTCGATCCCGCGCTCGAAAAGAACGGTGTCATCATCGATTCCCTGCGGAACGCCCTTGTACGGCACGGCGACCTCGTCCGCGAACACCTCCTCGCCCAGCCCGCGCGGCTCGGCTCCGCCAAGTTCACCGCCCTCCACGAGGCTTTCCTCTCGGACGGCGCTTTCATCCACGTGCCGAAGGGCGTCGAGGTGGAGCTCCCCGTCGGCATCCTCTCGCACGCGCTTGGCGACGGCGTCGCGGCGTTCCCGCATACGCTGGTTGTCGCGGGTGAGAATGCCCGTGTTTCGGTCGTCGAATACTTTGGTTCGGGTAGCGACGAGGAAGCCCAGTTGGCGATCGGAGCCAACGACCTCTACGCGGGCCACGGCGCCCACGTGAACTACGTGGGCAAGCAGGACTGGAGCCACCGGGCTTTCGCGCTTCAGTCCAACTCCACCGTGGTCCGCCGCGATGCGCGCGTGCAGTCGCTGAACCTCCACCTCGGCGGCCGCCAGGTGCGCCATGAATCGCTCTCGCAGCTTCAGGCGCCGGGCGCTTTCTCCGAGATGCTCTCGCTCTCCGTGGCCCACGGTGAGCAGGAATTCGACCAGCGCACGCTGCAGATCCACCAGGCCCCCGACACCAAGTCGGACCTGCTCTACAAGAACGCGCTCCTCAACCGCGCACGCACGATCTTCTCCGGTTTGATCGTCGTCGATCCCGACGCCCAGCGCACCGACGCCTACCAGAGCAACCGCAACCTGATGCTCAGCGAGGACGCCGAGGCCAATTCGCTCCCCGGCCTCGAGATCCAGGCGAACGACGTGCGCTGCACCCACGGGGCCACCACGTCGCGGATCGACCCGGAGCAGGAGTTTTATCTCCAGTCGCGCGGCATCGCGAAAGCGCAGGCCGACGAGCTGCTCACCTTCGGATTCTTCGAGGAGGTGCTCAACCGCCTGGCGAGCGACGAACTGCACGCCGCGTTGCGCGCCCTGATCCAGACGAAATTCAAGCGTTGAGCCCCCCATGAACCGCGAACGCACCCTCAGCCGCGAGGTCACCGCCACCCAGATCCCCTCCGGCGACAAGCAGCCCCTGCCCGCCGGTTCCCGCGTCTTCCTGCATCAGACGCTCGGTGGAAGCTTCACGGTGCAGACCGACTTCGGGCTCTACCGCATCGACGGCAAGGACGGCGACGCGCTCGGTGAGACGGTCTCTGAAACCAAAGTTGCGGCCGCCACCCTTTCCGACGGCGCGCCCGACCCCGAGGCGATCTGGGCGCAGCTGCGCCAAGTGTATGATCCGGAGATTCCGGTGAACATCGTGGACCTCGGCCTGGTCTATTCGATGGATGTGGTGCGGGTGACCGAACCCGAGCCGGGCCACCGCGTCGACGTGTCGATGACGCTCACCGCACCCGGCTGCGGCATGGGTCCGGCGATCGCGGAGGACGCGAAATCCAAGGTCCTCCTCGTCCCCGGTGTTAGCGCCGCCGACGTACGCATCACCTGGGAGCCGCCTTGGAACCAGCAGATGATTTCCGAGGAAGGAAGGATGAAGCTGGGCCTGATCTGAGCGCGATTCCCGGGCTTATGGCTTCTTGCCGCCCACCCCGTCGGAGGGTCTAGTCGTCGCGATGAACCGCTCGCCCGCCGAAGTCGCCGCCGCCGGACCGGCGGTGCTCATCGACTGCGCTTCCACGGTAATCCAAGTCGGCCTGCTGGATCCGATGGGCGATCACCGCTGGGCGCGGAGCGAGTCCGAGTCCGGTGTAGGACTTTTCTCCTGCCTCGAGGAACTGCGTATCGAGCCATCCGCGGTAACTTCATGGATTTTTTGCGCGGGACCGGGATCCATCCTGGGTGTGCGTACCGCCGCGATGGCTCTGCGCACGTGGCTCGTGCTGCGCCCCTCCTCGGTTTACCGTTATTTCAGCCTCGCCCTCATCGCCGAGTCGGGTGCCGCCCCGGACGTTCCGGTGATCGCCGACGCGCGGCGTGATTCCTGGCATGTCTTCACGCGCGCGGGCGGCCTCCGGCGCGAGCCATCCGCCGGCCTGAGAGGGGCGTTCGTCACTCCGGCCGGGTTCCGGCACTGGTCGCCCCTTCCGGCTGATACCACGGCGGTGCCTTACGATCTGCCCGCTCTGCTTCCCGCGGTCTGGAAAACTCCGCTCCTCTCCCCGTGTCCCGACCCTGACGCCTTTCTGCACGAGGATCCGACTTACGTCACTTGGACGCCGCGGATTCATCGGGCGCCGGAGAACTGAAGGAGCCAACGTCGGTCAGGGCGTACCCCTGGCCCCCTTGGACTTGCCCGGCCGCTTGGGAGTTTCGGCGGGAGGCGCCTCCCCCTTGAGTTTGCCGTCCTGCGCCTTGAGCCAGGTATCGTAACCCTTCTGCCGGCCGCCGACGTACTGGTAGGTGTCAAAGACCGCCGCCTGGCCGAGGGCGCGAGGGTCTTGTTCCTCCCGCAACAGAGCCATCATCCGATCCCGTAACCGCGCGACGGTCCCCGCATGCGCGAGATCCTGCGCGAGATTATTCACCCCCTGAGGATCCGCACGAAGGTCGTACAACTCGTCCGACTGACGTTTGCCGAAGGAAAGGTCGTAATAGTGGCCACCGATCGTCTTCAGCAGTTCCTTGGACGGGCTCGGATCGCAGTTGCCGAAATCGGTCTCCGGGTTGCCGGCGGGCCAGCGCTCCGGGTGGAAATTGCGCACGTAAAGATAATCCGGAGTTCGGAGGGCGCGCACGGGGTAACCCCAGTCGTTAGGGCGGCCGAGATCATGCCGCTCCTTGCCGACCAGCATCTCGGCGCGGTTTTCCACCATGCCGGACGCCGGGGAGCGAAACAGCGCCGCGAGACTGCGCCCCGTCATCTGCGGGTGTGCGGGCAAGCCCGCCAATTCGAGGTAGGTCGGCGCGAGATCACGCACATTGATGAAGTCGTCGACCACCCGCCCGGCCTTGATGCCGCGTCCCCAACGCATCGCGAGGGGCAGATGAAAGCCATCCTCGTGGATCTGGCCCTTCACGTACGGAAACGGCATGCCGTGGTCCGACGTGACGATCACCAGCGTGTTGTCCAGTTCTCCCGCCGCCTCGAGGGATCGCAGGACACGACCGATGTGCCCGTCGGCCCATTCCACCTCCACGGCGTAGTCGGCCAGATCACCCCGCGTCACACTCACGTCCGGCAGGTACGCCGGCACCGTCACGTCGGCGAGGTTCTTGCCCGCGCGGACACCGGAGTCGCGCTCGTAGGCGCGGTGCGGCTCGTGGAAGCCCAACCAGAACGAGAAGGGCTTCCCCTTCGGACGCTGCGCGAGGAAGTCGTCGAAGTTAGCCGCGTAATCATTCCGGTTGATCGCCGTGGTCGGGGGCGGCGCGGTGCGGGCGTCGAAGGAGGGACCGGCCGGATTGCGGGTGCGTTTCGCCTGAGTCTTGAAGTCACCCGGTCCCCAGCCTTTGCCGGTCAGCCCGACGAAATACCCCGCCTGTTCAAGGAGATCGGGATAGACTTCGAATCCCGCCGGGAAGAGACCATTGTGGGAAACCGCCTCCCGAAGCTGCCACGAGTTGCGCCCGGTGAGGATACTCGCCCGGCAGGGACTGCACTTGGGATTCGAGGTGAAGGCATTCCGGAAAAGCACCCCTTCGCGCGCCACGCGGTCGAAGTTCGGTGTTTTCACCCAGCTGGACCCGTAAGCGCCGGCGTCGCGCCAGCCCCAGTCGTCGAAAATGATGAAAAGATAGTTGGGCCGCGTGTTTTCGGCGGCGGGAAGCGCGGCGGCCAGCAGGAGCGCCAGGGCGACAAGGTGGAACCGGGAGTTTTTCATGGAAAAAAGTTCAATCCGACTTGGCCTTGCGCCCGCCCCGCGCCGCAGCCGCCGGCGTGGGATGACCCGGCCAGGGATACTCGTTGCGGCCGGCCGTCGCGTCCACCGGTCCAGCCGGCAAGCCGCTCCGCCAATCGAGCACGCGACGCGCGAGACGCTCCACGATATCGGGGTGCGAAGGAACGTGTTTCCGTAGCAGCGCAGGTCGCCCCAGCCGAGGTCATCGGCGAGGATGAAGATCACGTTGGGTCGCCGCGCGGACGCCGCGATCGACGCCGACGCGAGGCAAGCGACCAGAGCGGCCAGCCGGAGGAGCCGTCTTTTCATGGGGCCGTCCTCGCGGGACGCGCGATCCGGGGGAAAACCCGGGCGAGCAAACGCTCGGCCTCCGCCTGCGGGCCGGCCCATCTTGCATCACCGGCCAAGCTGCGGGTCTCGGCGGGCTCATCCGCTTCCTCGTAGAGCTCGCGGGCGATGGTCGCACCTGTCCGCCAGTCGCGCCATTCCGTGTAGCGCACCGCCGCGGTCCGCACCGAGTAGCCCATCGCCCGCGGAACCTTCTCCGGCTCCCGATCGTAATACGAAGGCCGCGGGTGCTGCGTGTAGGCGGCCGTCTTCACTTGCTGCGAGGGATCGCGCAGCACCGGAACCAGACTGGTGCCCTCCAGACCCGGCACCCGCGGTAAAGCGCAAAGGTCGGCCAGCGTGGGAAAGAGATCGATCAACTCCGCGAGCGCGGAGGTGGGCCGTCCGGCGATCCCGAACCCGGGCGCGGCGATAAGGAGAGGAACGCGGGCATCCAGCTCGAAGGTCGACGTTTTCCCCCAAAGTCCGTGCTCACCGAGATGGTACCCGTGGTCGCCGACGAATACGACAACCGTGGCGTTCGCGCGCCCGCTCCGATCCAGCGCGTCGAGCACCTTTCCCAGCTGCGCGTCGAGATAGGAGATGTTGGCGAAATAACCGTGTCGCATCTCGGCCACGAGCTCCGGCGTGGGCGTGATACGGCCGGGCCCGGGCAGGCCGAGCACCTCGCGGCTGTCGTGGAACGCGATGTCCGGCGCACCCGCGGGACGCCGGGCGTCCAGCGGCGGCAGACGGGCGCGGTCGTAAAGGTCCCAGTAGCGCTTCGGCGCGTTGAACGGCGCGTGAGGCTTCCAGAAGCCCACGGCGAGGAAGAAGGGCCGGTCGTCGAGCCCGTTGAGCACCCGCACCGCCTCCGCGGCGACCCGGCCGTCGTAGTAGGCCTCGTCGGGCACATCGCGACATTCCGTGAGCGGCACGTCGGTGTAGAGCCGCCCACCGCCGGAAGCCAGGTTCGGCGGCAGCGGGCCGGTGACCAGAGGGGCGTCCTGACCGTGGGTGGCATAATGCAGGAACTCGGGGGCGCTCCACGAACGGGCGTCACCCTTTTCCTTCGTGTGCCAGTTGTGGAAAATCTTCCCCACGCAGCGCGTAACGTAGCCGTTCGCCTTGAAGTGCTGCGGGAGCGTAACCACGTCCGGCCGCAACTCGCGGAAGTGAGTCCCGTTGTTCCAAAGCCCGAGCGTGTCCGGGCGTAATCCCGTGAGCATCGAGGACCGCGAGGGATTGCAGACCGCCTGCTGGCAGTAGGCGCGGTCGAAGCGCACGGCGCGCCGCCCGAGGCGGTCGAGGTTCGGCGTGAGGGCCGGCGAACCGTACACGGCCAGTTCCGGCCGGTAATCATCGGCCATGATGAACAGGACGTTCGGCCGCGCCACTTCCGCCGCAGCGGAAAAAGGCGCCGGAATCAGCGCGGATAAAACCAATGCGTGAACCAAAGCACGAGCGAAGGGCATGGGGTGGAGGGAGACGAGTCCTCCACCGCTGACCGCGCAAGATTGTTTGCCGGGCACGCGGCGCTTGCACGTCCCGGTGAAGCTCCCAGCTTCGCCGCAACTCCATGCCTCCAGATCTTCTCGCCCAGCGCCGCCAACGCCTCGGCGCCGCGCTCCCCCTCGGCGACGCCCTGCTGCTGATCCACGCCGGCGGCCCCTTGCCGCTGCCGGAGGGAAGCGACCAGACATACCCGTACCGCGCGCACTCGGAATACCTCTACGCGGCCGGCGAGGAATGCGTGGGCGGCGTGGTGGCCTTCGATCCGCGCGAGGGTGCCGCCGGCTGGCGCACGTTTGTCCCGCCCGTGACCGAGGCGGAGAGAGTCTGGGAAGGAAGACAGGCAAGCGCCGGGGATTCGATCGAGGCCCTCCCGGCCTGGCTGGAGGCGCGCCGGGATCGTCCCGTCGTGGCGCTGGGCGCGGCTTCCCCGACCGCGGGCACCGAGACGACTCGGGAGATCTTCACCGAACTTCGCCGGGCGAAGGATGGCCACGAGCTCTCGCTCATCCGCCGCGCCGTTGACGCCACGGCCGCTGGCCACGCTTTGGTTTCCGGACTCATCCGGCCGGGTGCGACCGAACGGCAGGTCCAAATTGAACTGGAGGCCGAGTTTTTCCGCCACGGGGGAGACCGCACCGGCTACGGGACGATCGTGGGGGCCGGTTCCAATTCCGCCGTGCTGCATTTCACGCCGTCCGGACGAGCGATCCGCCCGGGCGACTTCGTGCTCGTGGACGCCGGCGCCGAGGTGGATCGCTACGTGGCCGACGTCACCCGCACCCATGTCGCGGGCCGCCCCACGAATTTTCAACGCGACCTGCACCAGGCGGTCGTCCGCGCGCTGGATCGGACCATCGCGCGATGCGTGCCGGGAGCGGAATGGAAGGCGATCCATCTCGCCGCGGCCGTTGATCTGATGGAAGGGCTCGTCGCGATGAGCGTCCTGCGCGGCAACCCGACAGACCTGGTGGAACGCGATGCCCACATGCTCTTTTTCCCCCACGGTATCGGCCACATGCTGGGGCTCGGCGTGCGCGATGCCAGCGGCCGCGCTCCGGGCCGCGCGAAAGACCCCCGACCCAGCCTGCGCTCCCTGCGCATGGACCTGCCGCTCGCGGCCGGCATGGTCGTGACCGTGGAGCCCGGGCTCTACTTTATCCCACCGATCCTTCAGGACCCCGCCCGCCGCGCGCGGTATGCGGACGACGTCAACTGGCCCCTGGTCGACCGCCACCTCGACCTCGGCGGGGTACGGATCGAGGACGATGTTGGGGTGACAACCGGCGCCCCTGAAATCCTCACGCGGATGATCCCGCGAGACCTGCCGTAGTCCCGCGGAGAATTCCGTGGACAAGCCGAGGAGGCTGCATCTTTTTTCGAGCGCATGTCCCAGCCGGAAAAGAAGTACGTCACGCCCGTCTCGCTCGCGGTGGACGCGATCCTTTGCGTCGCATTCTTCGCCTTCATGTACACGGTCCTGGCGCCGCACGTGCCGTCGAACGACAGCCGGATGACCCTCCTGTGGGGCGGCCTCACCTCGGCCTGCATGACCGGCGTTTTCTGGCTTTGCATCCAGATGTTTCGTGTCGTGCTGCGCGCCCAGCGCGAAAGCCGGAGGAAATAACCCCGGCCGTACCGCCCGATCGCGATGCGGTTGCGGTTGCGGCGAGGGCAACTCCGGCCACCTTCACGGCCATCCGCAATAACCATGGCCACCGGAGCAATGGACATAAGACCCGCGCGCCGCTTCGGCGTGAATCTGGCGATCGTCCTGCCGGCACTGCTGCTCGGCGGGTGCGTGACCACGCATGAGTTGAAGGTCGACTCGATCGCCAAGCCGCGTGCCGCGGACGCCATCTCCTACGAGATCCGCAACAAGAACCCGCTCGTCACCGACGACTCGCTGCGCTTCAAGGAGGCCGCGGGATTCGTGAAGACCGCCCTCTCGGGCCGCGGCATGTACGAGGCCCCGCCCAACACCAAGGCGGACATGATTCTGGAGGTGGACTACGGGGTAAGTCCCCCGAAAGTGAAACAGGAGATGGTCTCCGAACCGGTTTATATCACGGTGCCCGGGCAGGTGCGCGTGGAGCGCATCCAGGTGGGCACGGACTCCCAGGGGCGCCCGATCTATCAGACGGTCACGGTGCAGGACCCTCCCACCACTCAGTTCGCCGGATTCCGCGAGTACATGGTGACCGTGACGGTCTACGAGAAATACCTCAAGATGTCCGCCCGTGATAACAAGGAGGCCGCCGAAGGGCGGCCGGTGCAGGAAATCTGGACCGTCGACGTCACAAGCGAAGGCGAGAGCCGCGATGTCCGCAAACACCTGCCGATTCTCGTGGCCGCGAGCATCGACTACGTCGGCAAGGATTCCCAAGGCCAGAAGACGATCCGTCTGAAGGACAACGCGAGTGACATCGCGTTCGTGAAGAAAGGCATGTGAGCCGGCGCCACCTCACGCCGCCAGGGCGTGGCAGGCGCGGGCCAGCTGTTCGTCGGAGACGACCCCTCCGCGTCCCAGAGACCAGATGACCTCCGGCTCCCACAGGGCGGAACGGAGCGGCTCAAGGAGACGACGCGGCAGGTCCGGATCGCCGACCCGGCGCAAGACTTCCAGGGTCTGACGGGAGGCCGGCAGCCCGAGCCATTGCAGCAGCCCGAAGATTCCGTCGCGCTCAAAGACCGCGGTGATCTCGCCCCAGGCTTCGGTCTCGCCACCACGCAGGCCCCGATGGGCGACGAGAAACGCGACCAGCGCGGGCGTGCGCATGAGCTCGCCCGCGAGCTCCGGGCAACGCGTCACCGCAAACAAGGCCGGCATCCGGCTGAAGGCGAAGCGGCCGAGGAAAGCGCCGACCTCGGCGGGCACGAACTCGAGGTAATGTCGCCAGCGGGCCGGGCTGACCCCGAGCGCCGCGGACGCCAGCGCCGCCTCGCCGGGAACCCCGCGACTCCAGCAACCCGGGGCGGCCTCGACGAGAAAAGCCGCCTCGGGCCAGGCCGTGACGCGCCAGCGGCCGCCGTCGTGGATCCAGGAAAGCTCGGGGGCGCAGGCGGGAGTGATTCGGGATTTCATGTCGAAAAGTTAACACCCCGGGTGGGACATTACTTGTCCCAGCCTAAAAAATGCGTTTTTTCGCTGGGATGACCACCAACGCCCGCCTCTCCCGTCCGCCGATCGAGCGCATGCTGCGCATCCACGAGGAGCTGCGGCGCGGCGCCTTCACGAATTGCACGAAGCTCGCGGCGCGCCTCGAAGTGTCGCGGAAGACCATCGTCCGCGACGTGGCGTTCATGCGTGACCGGCTCGACCTGCCGATCGAGTTCGACGCCCGGATCAACGCATACCGGTACACGCATCCGGTCTCCGCGTTTCCCACGGTCCAGGTCACCGAGGGCGAGTTGCTCGCGCTGCTGGTCGCGCGCAAAGCCCTGGAACAATACCGGGGAACACCCTTCCATCGCCAGCTGGAGGCTTCCTTTGAGAAGCTCACCGGCGGCCTGCGCGACCGCATCACGTTTTCCCCGGCCGACGAGCTCCGGTCGGTGTCCTTCCGCAACACCGGGCTCGGCCGCGCCGACCTCGCGGTCTTCAACACGCTCAGCACGGCGGTGCTGCGTCAGCTCGAGGTGGAGTTCGAGTACCGCAAGCCGGGGTCGCGCCGGGAAGAGCGCCGGAGCGTGCGCCCCTACCATCTGGCGCACCGGGAAAACCTCTGGTACCTCATCGCCTTTGACACCGGGCGAGCGGCGCTCCGCACCTTCGCCCTGCCCCGCATCAGCGCCGCGGAGGTCACCGCGTCCCGCTTCGTCCGTCCCGAGGATTTTTCGCCCGAGGTGTTTTTCGCCAACGCCCTCGGGGTGTTGGGGGGATCGGGGGATTTCTCGGTGGTGATCCGCTTCACCGCGGCGGTCGCCGACCGGGTGCGCGAGCGCGAGTGGCATGAATCCCAGGTGCGGCGGGACCTCCCGGACGGAGGACTGGAGCTCACCTTGCGACTGGGGGCACTGGCCGAAGTCGAGGGCTGGGTTCTCGGCTGGGGAGCGGAGGCCGAGGTCCTGCAGCCGGCGGAACTCCGGCGACGCGTCGGAGCGACCGCCAGCCGGCTGGCGGCGGCCTACGGGAGCGCCCCTGGCCGGAAAGCGGCGCCCGCGGGCCGACGAGCGCCGAAATCACGATCCGCGTGACGTTTCCCCGCGCGGCGCGTCATGGCGACACCGCGCGAATGTTTTGTTGCACGAACCGGCCGCCTAGCCGATTCGTTGACCGAACCCCGCCGGCCCACAGCCGAACAACTCCTCCTCCAGTCATGCCCAAGTCCAAGAGCTACGGTGGTCTTATCTTCCTCGCGATCTTTCTCGCCGCCGGCGGCGGGGGCGCCTGGTACTATCTCGGCCGCGGTGCCGAGAAGAAGCCCGAGTTTCAATCCGTGAAGGTCGGCCGGGGTGACATAACCCAGGTGGTGACCGCCACCGGCGATCTCCAGCCGGTCGTCGTGGTCGACATCGGGGCCCAGGTCTCGGGCCAGATCAAGGAGGTGCGTGTCGACTTCAACTCGGTCGTCAAAGCCGGCGACATCCTCGCGCTCATCGACGAGGCGACCCCGACGCAGCGCCTCCGGCAAGCCGACGCCGACCTTGAGTCGGCGAAGGCCAACAACCGTCTGTTATCGCTCAATGTGGAGCGCACCCGTGAACTGTCGGCCAAGAAGCTCGTTTCCCAGCAGGAACTCGACAACGCCGAAGCCCAGCTCGCCCAGTCCAACGCGACCCTCCTTACGCGCACGGCTTCGGTCGAGAACGCCAAGCTCGATCTTTCGCGCTGCACGATCACCGCGCCGATCGACGGTATGGTGCTCGACCGCAAGACCGACAAGGGACGCACCGTCAATGCCAACATGAACGCGCCGGTGTTGTTCACCCTCGTGAACGATCTCACCAAGATGCAGATCAACGCCGCCGTCGCCGAGGCCGACGTGGGCAGCATCGCCCCGGGCCAGGAGGTTAAGTTCACCGTCGACGCCTTTCCCAACCGCACCTTCGCCGGCAAGGTCCGGATGGTCCGCAACGCCGCCAGCTCCAACCAGAGCGTCGTGTCCTACGCCACCATCATCGACGTCGGCAACGACGACATGAAGTTGAAGCCCGGCATGACGGCGAACGTTTCCATCATCGTCACGCAGCGACCGGGCGTCCTGCGGGTCGGCAACGGCGCGTTGCGCGTGCGGGTGCCGCAGGAGATGCTGCCCAAGGCCCCCGAGGTCGTGGCCAAGGGCGGGAAGGCCGACGGCAAGGCGGGCGCCGCCGCCATGACGGACGACGAGCGCCGCCGGGCCGTTTTTGAGATCATGCGCACGGTGGGCTTCGAGCGCGGATCCCCTCCCACCGCGGAGCAGATCGAGAAGGCCAAGGTCCTCGCGAAGGAGAAAGGCATGGACCCGGACCTCGTCGCCGCCTCCCTCGCCATGCCGGGCGGACGCAAGCGCGGCGAGGGCGGGGCCGGTGGCGGGGGCGACCGCGGTGGCGGGGGCCGTGGTTTCGGCGGCGGCGGCGGCGCGAGCGGTGCGCCCAGCGGCGACCGCGGCTTCAACAACACCGTGGTCTCCCGAACCCTCTACAAGATCGTGAATCCCGACGCCGAGGAGAAGAAGCTGGAGGCGGTCCAGGTGCGCCTGGGCATCTCCGACGGCTTCTCCACCGAGGTGCTGGGCGGGCTGACGGAAGGCGACACGGTGGTCACCAACATCACCATGCCCGGGGCCGCGGCTTCGGCGCCGCCGCAGGGCGGGATGCAGAATCCGTTCTCCGGCGGCAGCCGCGGCGGTCCTCCGGGCAGCAGCGGGATGCGCGGTCCCCGCTGATCCGCCCAACGCCGCCCTCCCATGGCCCCCGTTGTCCAGATCAATGACATCCACAAGATTTACGACTCCGGCGAGATTCCCGTGCACGCCGTGCGCGGCGTGTCCCTCGACATCCATCGCGGCGAGATGGTCGCCCTGATGGGCGCGAGCGGCTCCGGCAAGTCCACCCTGATGAACGTGCTGGGGTGTCTCGACCGCCCTTCCCGCGGGACCTACCTCCTCGACGGGATCAACATCGCCGAGCTCGACCGCAACGAGCTGGCCGACCTGCGCAACCAGA
>SXGQ01189550.1_pt1 | contig 12627 bp, 12 predicted proteins | sample 3178371 | NCBI WGS metagenome assembly SXGQ01 (sample SAMN11356859, study PRJNA531348) | freshwater metagenome | isolation source: freshwater sample F1-20 | place: China: Fuxian Lake, Yuxi | collected 2017-12-25
CGCCGGCGAGCCGCCCCAGGGTGGTGGCCACGTGCACGTCGGCCGACGTCAGCACCCCGGCGGCGTTGAAGGTGTGCAGCAGCCCGTGGGCCGCGAGCGCCAGGTCGCGGTCGTGAGCGTCGACCGGCTCGAAGACCTCGCTCATGGGATCACCACCCCGTCGAGCAGGTCGGAGAGCTCCTCCACGAGCGGCACGGGTGGGCGCCACGAGAAGACCCCGCACGGCATCCCGTCGACCACCGGGGTCTCGGGTCCGCACATGCCGCGGAGGTAGAGGTAGAGCACCCCGCCGAGGTGCGTCGCGGGGTCGTAGTCGGGCAGTCGCCATCGCAGGAAGCGGTGGAGCACCACGGTGTAGAGCAGCGCCTGGAGCGGGTAGTCGGAGTGGGCCATTGCCTCGTCGAGCACCTCGGGGCGGTAGTCGTGGGCGGTGAGCGGCTGGTCCATCGGGCCGAGCCAGTTGGTCTTGTAGTCGACGGTGAGGAAGCGCTGGGCGCCGTCGACGTCGACGCGCAGCACCACGTCGATCGAGCCGGTGAGGTAGCCGCGCAGCGACTGGGACGCCAGCTCGGCATCACCGTCGAGAGCGTCGGCGTAGACCCGCACCGCGTCGCCCTCGGGCAGGTGGCGGCGCAGCAGGGGCACGAGGTCGCCCAGGCGTACGTCGACGGGCGCGGCCACCGTGTCGCCGCCGGCCAGCGGGACCTCGAAGTCGAGCTCGCGCAGCCGGTGGGCCAGGCCGAGGGAGAGCAGCGTGCGGTCGGCGGCGAGCGGTCCGAGCGGGCTCGAGCACACGGCGACGAGCGCGTCGGCGAGCGCGACCGGATCGAGGTCGACCGGCCACCAGACCAGCTGCTCGCGCACGTGGCCGAGCAGCTCGGCGTGGACGTCGTCGGCACCCGGGTCGGCGTGCTCGAGCACCGCGTGGACCAGGGAGCCGAAGGTGGCACCGACGGGCAGGGCCGCCATCGGCGACGGCACCGCGGCGGCCGCGAGATCGCCCTCGGCAGCCGCGGCCAGCTCCTCGGGCGAGACCTCCGCGTCGGCGCTCGCCTCCAGCTCTGCCTCCATCTCCGGCTCCGACAGCGCGGCGGCGGCATGGGCGGCGCTGGTCGCGGAGAGGGAGGAGTAGGACGTACGCCGCCAGGAGGTGTCGACCTCGCGGCCGAACGAGCGGACGGCCAGGCGCTCGGTCGAGCCCTGGAGCGGGGTCGGGTCGGGCGGGGTCAGTGTGGCGAGCTCGACGCTCGGCCCGCCGGCCTGCTCCCACACGGACAGGATGGACATCAGCCGGTCCTCGTCGACCAGTGCCTGGCTGTCGGGCACCGGCGCCATCCCCGGACGGCGGCCGAGGAGCATCCGGTGCAGGGGCGAGTCGGGGGTGTTGCGGTCGGCGGCGGCGTACCACGCCACGACCTGGGACTGGGCGCGCGTCATCGCGACGTAGAGCAGACGGAGCGACTCCCCCGCGTCCTCGCGCCAGTGGCGGCGTACGGCGTCGCGGTGGAACGTGCTCGCCCCGCCGACGTCGCGGCACCGGCGGCCCGCGTCGTCGTGGAAGAGGGGCACGGCCGGGTCACGGCCGGTGAAGCGGTTCCACAGGGTGGGGAGGTAGACGACGGGCCACTGCAGGCCCTTGCTGCCGTGGATGGTGACGAGCTGGACGGCGGCGGCGTCGGAGTCGAGGCGGCGGGTGCGCTCGGAGGCGACCTCGAGCTTGTCGTCGGCCACCTGCTCGCGCAGCCAGGCGAGCAGGCCGACGAGCCCGAGCCGCTGCTCGGTGGACACGCGCAGCAGGGACTCGCCGATGTGGCGCAGGTCGGTCAGCGTGCGCTCGCCGCCCACGCGGCCCAGCACCCGGGCGGTCAGCCCCTCGACCGCGGCCACCTCCACCACGGCCGCGACGCCTCGCCGGGTGAAGACGTCGGCCAGGGTCCGGACCCGAGCCGCGAGCTGGTCGGTCAGCCGGTCGCCACCGGCGTCGAGCGAGACCGCGTCGTGGCCGAAGAACGAGGTGAGCGCGGCGGCGCGCACCCGGTCGGCGCGGTGCGGCTGCTCCATCGCCTCGAGCAGCGTGAGCCACTCGCCAGCGGCGGGCGTGTGGAAGACCGACCCACCGGCGTTGACCACGGACGGCACTCCGACGTCGGCGAGGGCTGCCTGGACGGCCTCGAGCTCGTTGCGCCGAGCAGCCAGCACGGCGATGTCGCCGGGCCTGAGGTCCCGGCCCTCGAAGCGGGCGCCCGCGTCGATGAGCCGCTTGATGTCGTGGGCGGTGTCGGTGACGACGTGGTCGCGCCACAGCGCCACCGGCGGCCTGGACCGCGGTCCCTTGCCGAGCTCGGTGCGACGGACCACCCGCAGGCGGAAGGGCGCCCCGGCTCCCTCGAGGCGCGAGTGCGCGAGGTGGGCCTCCACGGGGTGGACGACGATGCGCTCGTCACCGAGCTGGGCGCCCCGGAGGACCGCGTGCACGGCGTCGAGCAGCGGACGGTCCGAGCGCCAGTTGACCCCGAGGGTCTGGGTCGTGGTCGCCGTGTCGGCGGCCTGGAGGTAGGTCACGACGTCGCCGCCGCGGAAGGCGTAGAGCGCCTGCTTGGGGTCGCCGATCAGCACCATCGTGGTGGTCTCGGAGAAGGCACGACGGAAGACCTGCCACTGGACGGGGTCGGTGTCCTGGAACTCGTCGATCAGCACGAACTTCCACCGGTGCTGCATCCGGCGCCGCGCCGCGGCGTGCGTGTCCTCGAGGGCGTCCGCCAGCTGGCTCAGCAGGTCGTCGTAGCTCAGCACGCCGAGGCGGCGCTTGCGGCGCTCCACCTCCTCCAGCACGTCGCACGCGAAGCGCACCCGCATCGCCGCCGACGAGTCGGGGGACTCGGTGAGCACGGCGGCGGGCTCGACGACCGCCCGCGGGTCGCCGATGACGTGGCGCGCGAGCTCCAGCGCCTCGGCGCGGCTCCACGGGGGGCGCGCCTCGGACCCGAAGCGGGCGAGGTAGAGGTCGTCGACGACCTCGGTGGTGAGCTGCTCGAGGTCCTCGACCAGGGTGGCGGAGGCGTCCGTGTCGCCCGCGACCCCGAGGCTGCGGAGCACCAGCTGGCAGAACTGGTGGATCGTGGCGATGGTGGCCGCGTCGAAGGACACCAGCGCCTGCGTCAGGCGGTGGTGGCGGGCCCGGCGCGCGGTCGTGTCGGCGTCGAGCAGCCACGTGTGCAGCCGGTTGGCCGGGTCGGGCGGGCACGTGCCGGCGAGCAGCTGCACGGCCTCGTCGAGCTGGCGGCGTACGCGCTCGCGGAGCTCCTGGCTGGCGGCGCGGGTGAAGGTGACCACCAGCATCTCGTCGAGACGTACGTCGCCGGACGCGATGTGCTTGGCCACCAGTGCGGCGATGGTCCACGTCTTGCCGGTGCCCGCACTGGCCTCGAGGAGCGTCGTCCCCGGCTCGAGGTCGGCAGCGATGTCGAAGGTCTTCACAGTCCCCTCACCTGCTCGTGGCCGCCGTCGATGAGCGGGGCCCAGAGGGCCCAGGCGTAGTGGCCGAGCCGGTGCGGTCCGTCCTCGCCCGCGCGCGGTGCGGTGGTGAGGAGGGAGTAGTCGGCGTGCTCGCCGAAGGCGCGGACGTGCCAGGCGTCGGCGTCCTCCTTGGGGAAGCCGGCGTCGTTGAAGCGCGGCGTCTCCCACTCCGCGCGCGCCCGGACGTCCGCGTCGCCGTCGCTGCCGGCGAGCACCCGGCGGTGCTCCTCGGCCCAGGCGAGCGAGGTCTTCACCGGCAGCGGGAGCGGCTCGCGCTGGCCGGCGTCGTAGAGGGCGACCAGGCCGCGCAGCCACTCCTGGGCCTCGTGCTGGGCGAGCGGGGCGATGAGCTGCACCTGGCCGCCGGAGCGGTGCTTGCCGATGGTGTGGACGGTCCAGTTCTCGTCGGGGGCCCCGGCCGCGAGGGCGAGGGCGTCGATCCATGCGGCGAGGCGGTGCTTGGCGGCGAGGTTGGAGAAGGACACCGACACCACGTTGTTGCCCCACACGTCGCCCACCGTGCCGGAGAGCCGGCGACCGGCGCCCAGGTCGACATCGACGTCGAGGGTGCGCTGCGGTCCACGCCGCAGCTCGAGCGCCTTCATCACCAGGGGGCGGACCACCTCGATGATGTCGTCGAGGACGCCCTTCCCGAGCGGCCCGGGCGGGAGCTGGCCGGTGACCTTGAGTGCCTCGCCCACGGCGATGGCATCGGCCCCGCTCAGCACCTCGGAGGCCAGGTGGTCGCCGACCGCCCACTTCTCCAGAGCGTCGAGCGTGATCGGGATGGCGTCCTTGACGACGTCGGCGTCGTAGGGGCGAGCGATCCGCAGGCGGCGGAAGAAGCCGCGGACGGGGTGGGCGAAGAAGTCGTGCAGGTCCGCCAGCGAGACGTCCTCGACGGCGCCGGCGGCCGGCAGCGCGTGCGGCACCAGCACCCCCACGGGGCGGCGCTCGTCGCGGGCCGCGCTCGCACCGGCCAGGGCGAAGCGGTCGAAGGTGAAGGGTCCGCCCCCGCGCAGCGCACCGGCCACGAAGTTGTCCTCGTCGAAGGGCTGGAGCGGGTGCTGGGTCAGCACCCGGTCGCGGACGGGCGTCGCGGCGGTGCGGTCGAGGGCGTCGAGGAGCTCGCCGAGCGGCACGGCGGGCGGCCGCTCGGCCCCGGTGTGCTCGCCGCGGCCGGTGTAGGTGATGACGAGCTTGTCGGTGGCCGCGACGATCGCGTCGAGGAAGAGCTGGCGGTCCTCGGCGCGCAGGTCGCGCTCTCCGGTGCGCGGGCGGCGCGCGAGGACGTCGTCGCCGTCGACGGTGGACACCCGCGGGAACACGCCGTCGTCGAGGCCGACCAGGCACACCACCCGGTGCGGCACGGAGCGCATCGGGACCATCGTGCAGACGGTGAGCGTGCCGGTGCGGAAGTTGGCGCGCGTCGGGCGCCCGCGCAGCCGCTGCTGGAGCAGGGCTCGTACGTCGGCCTGCCGCAGCCGAGTGCCGGTCCCCTCCGCGCCGGTCGCGATGCGTGCGACCTCGCGGTCGAACTGCGCCACCTGCCACGCGTCGGCCAGAGGCGTCGAGGTGAGGTGGTGCACCGCCTCGCCCAGCGCCGTGGTCCAGTCGGTGACGGTCGTGGCCCGCTCGGCGCGCGTCACGAAGGTGTGGAGGCGCTCGACGAGCTCGGCGAAGCGCCCGACCAGGTCGAGGTCGCCGTCGCTCACGTCGTCGACCGGCACCGTGCCAGCGACCTGCCGGTGGTCGAGGCCGGACATCGCTGCGCCCAGCAGCACCCGGCGCAACCCGGTGACCCACGTGTTGGCGTCGAGGCCGGCCAGGCCGAAGGTGCCGCGGTGATCGGCGTCGTAGCCCCAGCGGATGCCGCTGACGTCGACCCAGTGCGCGATGCGCTCGAGCTCCTCGTCGCCGAGGCCGAAGCGTGCTCGCACCGGGTCGGCGCCGGCGACGTCGAGCACCTGGCTGGCCGTCATCCGGCCGCGGACGAGCTCGACGAGCTGCGCCGCGAGCGCCAGGAGCGGGTTGGTGGCCGCGAGCGAGCGGTCGGCCAGGCGTACGCGGAGCCGGTGGCCCGGGTGCCCGGCGCCCTCGCCGGCGACGTCGGCCATGCCGAAGGTCGCGGAGATCAGGGGGGCGTAGGTCTCGATGTCGGGGACCATCACGAGGATGTCGCGGGGCTCGAGGGTCGGGTCGTCCTCCAGGAGACCCACCAGCACCTCGCGGAGCACGTCGACCTGGCGCGCCGCACCGTGGCAGGCGTGCACCTGGACCGAGTCGTCGGTGCCGGTGCGGCCGGCCCTCTCGTCGGGACCGGGGGCGCTGTTGGCGCGCAGGTCGTGCTGGAGCCATCCCAGCAGCGTCGGCACCGGCGCCGGCGGGGCCCCGACGGAGGTGGTCGGCAGGTCGCCGAGGGTGCGGCGGAGCTCGCGCGCGTCACGGCCCAGCGAGCCGAGCAGGGGATGCCCGACCAGGGCCGCTGAGTCGTCGACGCCACGGGGCACCTGGCCCTCGCGTGCGGTCGGCGCGAGCGACTCCCACAGCGCCGTCGAGGCCTGCGGCAGCCACAGGTGGACCTCGCGGAGCTCACCGAGCGCCCTCAGCAGCGCGACCTCCGTCTCCGGGAGACGGGTGTGTCCGAAGAGCGAGAGCCGCGGCGGCAGGTCGAGGTCGTCACCCCCGCTGCGCAGCCGGGCCACGGTCTCGGCATGGCGTACGTCCGGGGGCGGGTCGCCGACGGCGTCGAGCAGCCGGCGCCAGAGGTCGGCCTGCCAGGCGAGGTCGGCGTCGAGCTCGCCGCCGGCGCCGTCGGAGCGCCCGCCCGCGCGCCAGTCGGCCAGCAGCGCCGGGCGCTGCACGGCGTAGGAGGAGAACAGCCCGGCCAGCCGCCGCGCCACGGCGTAGCGCCGTGCGGACCGGTCGTCGTCAGGGTCCCCGCCACCGAGGTGGGCGGTGAGGTCCTCGAAGCCGGCCGTGCCCATCACGTCGTCGATCACCGACAGCAGGGGCCACGCCATCCGGTCAGCGCTCCACGGGTCCTCGGCGTCGCGGTCGAGCAGCAGCGAGACCAGCGAGTGGGGTGTCACGAAGTCGACGCCCGCGCAGACGCCGTCGCCGCCGCGGGGGCCGATGCCGAGTCGGTGGGACAGGCGCTGGGTGAGCCAACGCTCGACCCCGCGGGCGGGCACCACCACGACCTCGCGGGCGAAGGGGTCGGGCAGGGGCGTGACCAGCAGCTCGGCGAGGCCGTCGGCGAGGGCGTCGGTGCGCTCGGCCGTGTGGAGGTGCAGGGTCACGGGCGCCACCCTATGAGCGGCGACCGACAGTCGGCGTCAGCGCGCGAGGAAGTAGATCGCCAGCAGGACCGCCAGAGCGATCAACAGGCCGATCGGAGCGGCTGTGACCATCCACGGGCGGCCGCTCTGCTCCGTGGGGTCGACCTTGTCGGGGTCATGACGAGGGTCCATGACCTGTCGGTACCCGCACCGCGCCGTCGCATGCGGTCAGTCGTCAGTACCTGCATCGAGCGCCTTCGCCAGCTCGAGCAGCGCCAGGGTGGTGGCCGCCGCCAGGACCTGGTCCGGCTCGCCCTCGAGGTGGACCTCGAGCGACCTCGTTCCACGCCCGTCCGCGATCGCGACGTGGACCGTCCCGGGCGGGCGTCCCTCCTGGCTGCCCGGGCCACCGACCCCCGTCATCCCGAGGCCGACGTCGGCATCGAGCAGGCGGCGTACGCCCTCCGCCATCTGGCGTGCACAGCCGTCGGTCACGACCGGGCCCGGATCCACGCCGAGCACCGTGTGCTTGACCTCGCTCGCGTAGGCCACGACCGCGCCGCGGTACCAGGAGGCGGCCTCGCTGCCGCGGCCGAGCGTTGCCGACAGCCGGCCCGCCGTCAGCGACTCCGCGACGGCGACACCCAGGCCGTCGGCCCCGGCCAGCCCGGCGATGCGCTCCACCCACTGCTGGTCGTCCGCCGCACAGGCGTCGTTGCCGCTCATGGCGCCGTCGTACCCGCGCGGGCGTCCGGACATGCGACCGCCGGCGGCCATCACGGGGGGAGGTGGCCGCCGGCGGTGGCGGTGGGGGTCGCCTCGGGCGACGCGTGGTGCGGGCGGGTCAGCCCTTGAAGACGTCCTTGACCTTCTCGCCGGCCTGCTTGAGGTTGGCGCCGGCCTGGTCGCTCTTGCCCTCGGCCTCGAGCTGCTCGTCGTCGGTCGCCTTGCCGGTGGCTTCCTTGCCCTTGCCCTTGAGCTCCTCGGCCTTGTTGCCGATCTTGTCGTCGAGTCCCATGGTGGTTCCTCCTGCGTCTCGGGTGTGCGTCGGTGCCGACCGGGTGGTCACTGTCGAACCTGCCACGCGGGTGGGCACCCGGCGACACCCGTGCGGGTGGGTGCCGGTCAGGAACCGATCTGCCCCGGGGGAGTGGTGGGGGCCGGGGCCGGCACGACGCCGAGCTGCGGGCGCGGCGGCGGCGGGGTCTGGTGCTCGATCTCCTCGGCGCGCGACGCGTCCAGGCGCCAGATGCCGAAGCAGCCGACGATGGCCACGATGATGGCCACCGTCCCGATCAGGATCACTGTGCCCATGGGATTCTCCAGGTGTCTCGGGTGGGTTCCCTCTGGATGGTGCGAAAACCTCTACAGTCCTGTATAGGTTATTTCCACACGTTGTACAAGGGTTGGACGAGATGAATCGTGGAGGCGTCATGGACACCGGAGCAACGGGTGGCTTCAGCATCGGTGTCCTGGCCGACCGGACCGGGCTGACCCCGGCTGTGCTGCGGACGTGGGAGAACCGGTTCGGCTTCCCGGCCGGCGAGCGCTCGCCCACCGGCCACCGTCGCTTCTCCGAGGCCGACGTCGAGCTCGTGCGCCAGGTGCTCGAGGTGCGCGAGTCCGGCGTGGGGCTCCAGGTCGCCATCGACTCCGTACGCCGACGCCAGGAGCAGGGTGCGGCCGACTCGGTCCACGCCGTGCTGTCGCGCGACTTCCCGCACCTCGTCGTCCACCGGCTCGGACGTCGGGCGCTGCTGGCCGCCTCGCACGCCGTCGAGGACGAGGCGCTCGCCCGCGCCGACGCACCCCTGGTCCTCGGCACCTTCCAGGAGGGCCACAAGTTCGCCGGGTCCCGCCACCGCTGGGACGAGCTGGCGCGCACGGCGTCGTGGGCGGCGGTCGTGGCCGAGTTCGACGAGGCCCACCCCGCCGACCCCTCCGCCCAGCCGGCCCGGTGCCAGCTGCCGGAGCGCTCTCCGCTGCGCCGGGAGTGGACGGTGGTCACCGTCAGCGCCTCGCGCGCGGCCGTCGTCTCGGCGTGGGAGGTGCCGACCGCACCCGGGGGGACGCCGGTCTACGAGTCCGTCATCAGCACCCACCGGCCCGCCGCACTGGCCGCGGCACGGGTGCTCGTCGACGTGGCGCGCGCGTCCGGGGCGACACCGCCCCCCTCGGCGACGGCGGTGCTCGACGAGCCGGCGCACGGCCCGGCGACCGCTGCCGTGGACGCGGACCGGATGTGGCTGCGCGCGCTCGCCCGCCTCGACCCGCCCCGCTGACGCCTCGCAGGTCAGTGGTGGCGCAGCGCGTCGATCAGCTCGTCCTTGGTCATCGACGAGCGACCCTCGATGTCGAGCTCGGCCGCGCGCTCGCGCAGCTCCTCGACCGTGCGTTCCTCGTAGTCGGCAGCCTCGCCGCCGCGCTCGCCGACCTTCGAGCGGCCCTGGGCCGCGGCTGCGTTGGCGATGCGGGCCGCCTTCTCCTTGCTCGCGCCGTCGTCGCGCAGCGCTTCGTAGACCTCGGCGTCCTTCACGGACGGCCCCGGGTCCTGCTTCTTCTTCTCGGCCATCGCTCCACCGTGCCACCCCTCGCTGGTCTGATCCTCACCCGTCAGGAGGTGGGCACCGCCGGTGCGCTGAGTAGCGTCGGGAGGATGTCCGAGGACCATCGCGCGCGCCGTGACGAGACCCCCGAGGAGCGGGCTGACCGCAACTGGCTCGAGCTGCTCCAGGAGCTGCGGGTGAGCCAGACCGGGGTGCAGCTGCTGGCGGGCTTCCTGGCCACGCTGCCGTTCCAGTCGCGCTTCGGCGAGCTCGACGCCTTCCAGCGCGGGTGGTACGTCGGCCTGCTGGCGCTGGCGTTCGCCACGGTCGGCGTGACGCTTTCCCCCGTCGCCATCCACCGGCACCTCTTCCAGGAGGGCGCCAAGCCCGAGCTCGTGCGTGCGGGACACCGCCTCACCTCGATCGCGCTGGCGCTCATCGCCGTCCTGCTCGGCGGGATCCTGTTCCTCGTCGTGGACGTGGTCTACGACCGGCAGGCTGCCGCGGCGGGTGCGGCGGGTGCGGTGGCGTCGGTGGTGATCCTGGCGGGACTGCTGCTGGTCCTGCCGGCCCGGGTGCTGCGCCGCAGCTGAGGGCGCTCAGCCGGCCTGGCGGTCGAGACAGGCGCGCAGCTGGTCCACCGTCTTCGAGGCCAGCCGTGGCAGGTAGGCCTGGACGAGGGGCGAGGCCAGTCGCGAGGGGCCGGAGAAGGACATGCGCGCGGTGTAGACGACCTGCGCGCCGCCGGTCGCCGGGGTGATCTCGAAGATGTCGTGGCCCTCGAAGGACGCATTGGTGCCGCGCAGGTGCACCCGGGTCGGCACCACGATCTCGGCGGCGGTGTAGGTGATCTCGACGGTGCGGCCGAGGAAGGACGAGACGTTGCGGTAGGTCGTGCCGACCCCGCCGTCGCCGCTGGTGCGCTCGCAGGTGCGGGTGCCCGGGTCCCACTCCTCGGCCGTGCGGAAGTCGGCGAGGTAGGCGTGCGCCGCCTCGGGGGAGGCGGTCGTCGCGAAGGTGCGGGTGATGGAGGGCATGGGCCCACCGTAGCCAGCGGCCACCTCCCTTCGGCTGGTGTCCGCCTTGGTCCGGCCTCCTAGCGTGGTGGCATGGCGAAGAAGACGACTCGTTCCGCGACCACCTCGGTGTCCAGCGACGCCGACGCCCCGCTCACCGTCCCCGGCCTGGACGCCTCGACCGGCCACCGCGTGGCCGACGCCCTCCAGATGCGGGTGCACGCCCTCAACGACCTGGCGCTGACCCTCAAGCACGCCCACTGGAACGTCGTGGGCCCGCACTTCATCGGCGTCCACGAGATGCTCGACCCCCAGATCGACGGCGTACGCGAGATGATCGACGTGCTCGCCGAGCGCATGTCGACCCTCGGGGTGCCGCCGAACGGCCTGCCGGGTGCCCTCGTGGCCGCTCGCAGCTGGGACGACTACGACCTGACGCGTGCCGACACCGCGGCCCACCTCGCCGCGCTCGACCTCGTCTACACCGGGGTCATCGAGGACCACCGCGCCGCGATCGAGGCCGTGGGCGACGACCCGGTGACCGAGGACATCGTGATCGGCCAGACCGCCGACCTCGAGCAGTTCCAGTGGTTCGTGCGCGCGCACCTGCAGGGAGTCACCGGCGAGCTGGTGACCGAGGGCGCTTCCGGCGAGGTCGAGGCTGCCGAGAAGGTGTCGCGGCGCTCTCGCAAGCGCTGAGCACTCAGCAGCACGCAGGCTTCTCACCCGGGGCGGCTGGACCAGTGGTCCAGTCGCCCCTACGCGTGTCAGGCGGGTGACGACCCTCACTTCGGTAACGAACCGCTAACGGCTGCGCTGCGCTCTGGACGTGATGACCATCACTTCATATGTTGTTCCGCACAACATATGTACGACGGCCCAGTGTCCCACGACCGGCCGACGTGCGATTGAAATCGCTAGGAGGCGGTTCGCGTGAAGCGGAAGCACAATTTGGTTCTCGTCCCCCTGCTGGGTGCCGCCATGGCCCTCACGGCGTGTGGCAGCGACGACGGCGACACCGGCTCTGACGCCGGCGACAGCGGCAGCGGCGGCGACGCCGCCGGCAAGATCGGCGTGATCCTGCCCGACACCGAGTCCTCGGTGCGCTGGGAGAGCGCGGACCGCCCGGCTCTCACCGCCGCCTTCGAGGAGGCCGGCGTCGAGTTCGACATCCAGAACGCCGAGGGTGACGCCGAGCGCATGACCCAGATCGCCGACTCGATGATCGGTGACGGCGTGACGGTCCTCGCGATCGTCAACCTCGACTCCGAGTCGGGCGCGGCCATCCAGGAGAAGGCGGCGTCGCAGGGCGTGGCCACCATCGACTACGACCGGCTCACGCTGGGCGGCACCGCGGAGTACTACGTCTCCTTCGACAACACCGTCGTCGGCGAGCTGCAGGGCCAGGGCCTCGCGGACTGCCTCGGTGACGAGGAGGCGAACATCGTCTACCTCAACGGCTCGCCCACCGACAACAACGCGACGCTGTTCGCCGAGGGCGCGCACAGCGTGCTCGACGAGATGAGCAACTACACCGTCGTCGGTGAGCAGGCCGTCCCCGACTGGGACAACGAGGAGGCTGCCACGATCTTCCAGCAGCTCTACACCGCTGCTGACGGCCAGGTCGACGGCGTGCTCGCGGCCAACGACGGTCTCGGCGGCGCCGCGATCAGCATCCTCGAGGCCAACGGCCAGGACGGCAAGGTCCCGGTCACTGGCCAGGACGCCACCGTCGAGGGCCTGCAGAACGTGCTGGCCGGCACCCAGTGCATGACGGTCTACAAGTCCGCCACGCAGGAGGCCGAGGCCCTGGCCGAGGTCGCCATCGCGCTCGCCAACGGCGAGGACGCGGAGACCACCGGCACCACGGTCGACTCCTCCGACGACAGCGAGGTCCCCTCGATCCTGCTCGAGCCGCAGGCGATCACCAAGGACAACGTCTCCGACGTGATCGAGGACGGTGGCCAGAAGGCCGAGGACGTGTGCACCGGCGAGTTCGCCGACCTGTGCGCCGAGGCCGGCATCTCCTGACCCGCGGTCTGACCAGCTGATCAGATCCACCTCGGACGACGCCCGGGCCGACCCCGGCCCGGGCGTCGTACTTGTCCACCCGCACAACAAATTCTTCGTGATCGGAAGTGAATCCCATGGTTGAGCCGCTGCTCGAGCTCCGTGGAGTCAACAAGAGCTTCGGTGTGGTGCACGTGCTGCACGACGTCGACTTCGCGGTCTACCCGGGGCAGGTGACCGCCCTCGTCGGCGACAACG
>SXGQ01775060.1_pt1 | contig 12627 bp, 8 predicted proteins | sample 3178371 | NCBI WGS metagenome assembly SXGQ01 (sample SAMN11356859, study PRJNA531348) | freshwater metagenome | isolation source: freshwater sample F1-20 | place: China: Fuxian Lake, Yuxi | collected 2017-12-25
GAGACCGGCGTGCTCATTTTCAACGCCCGCGCGCCGTTGCAGGTCGTCGAGGATCAGACCAGCACCGATCTCATCCGCATCGACCCGCGCGAAGTGCCCGATTGGGCCGGCGTGACCACCGGCACCGCCGCGCTCGCCTACCGTTACCTGCGGCCGGGCTACGAGCTCAGCGTGCGCACCCGCCGGCACGACGCCGCCGAGGTGCTGCAAGCGCTCGTGGACAGCTCCCGCCTCATCTCCGTCATCACCGAGGATGGCCAGATGATGACCCACATGACCCTCGCGGTGCGCAACAACGGCCGGCAATTTATCGAGATCTCCCTGCCCGACCGGCAGACCGACGTCTGGTCGGCCTTCGTCGCCGGCCAGCCCGTGCGCCCCACCGCCCGCGACGGCAAGGTGCTGCTGCCGCTCGAGCGTTCCGGCGAAGGCACAGCCATTCCGGTCGAGCTCACCTTCATCGGCCGCGTGAAGTTCCCCGAGCGCAACGGCAAGGTCGCGCTGGCCGCGCCCACGCTGGATGTGCCGCTCAAGAACGCCCGCTGGGAACTCTTCCTCCCGCCCGGTTACGACTACGCGAAGTTCGAAGGCACGATGACCCGCGAGGCGCGCGCCGCCGCGCAAGTGGTCTGGACGGAGACGGAGTACAAGCAGGTCGAGTCCGATAATCGCGTCAAACGCGAATCTGAGATCGTCGCATCGATCAGCAATGTTCAGGAGAACTACAAGAAAGGAAACATCGAGGAAGCCAACAAGGCCCTCAGCCAGACCTACCGCGCGAACAACGCCCTCGGCCGTGCCAACCCCGAGGAAGTGAAGAAGCTCGAGAAGGACATCCGCCGCGCTCAAGCCAAGAACTTGATCGAGGCGCAGAACACCTATTCGTTCAACGCCCGCCAGCGCGACGCCGCCCAGCAAGGCCAGCAACTCGAGATACTCGAGCAGACGGTCGCCCGCGAGCAGGCCGCCGGCAAAGCGTTCGTGGTGTATGACAACGAGACCGCTGAGCAACAGCTGGCGATGGTGCAGAAAGCGCAGGAGGTCACCACCGGCAAAGTCTCGCCGCTCCACGTGAACCTGCCCCAGCGCGGCCTCCAGCTCGCCTTCGCGCAAGCGCTTCAAACCGAGACCGGCAAGGCGATGACCATCACCTTCACCGCCGATAATCTCGAGACGCCCGGCCTGTTCAAGCGCCTGCTCTGGGGCGCGTTCTGTGTGGCGGCCCTCGCGTTCATGGTCGCGCTCGTCCGCCGGATCGTCGCCGGGGACGCCTGAGCCGCGACTGAGGACATCGTCAACGCCATCCCGCGTAACGCGCACGGCACGCGGGCCGTCTCGCCTCTTGTCGCCGCGAGATGCGGCTTGATATTTAGCGTGAAGCTCTCTAGCTTTGCCACCATGAATAACCACCGGTGCCGCCACTGGGTCGCCGTCGCCTGCATCCTCATCGCCACGGTCACCGGCCGCGCCGATAAGCTGAATTTCGCCACCGTCAAATCCCTAGCCGATAAGGGCGACGTCAACGCCCAGCTCATCCTCGGAAACATGCACCTTGCCGGCGAAGGCACGGCGAAGAACAGCACCGAGGCCGTGAAATGGTTCCGCAAAGCCGCCGACCAGAACAACGCCCGCGCCCAGTCCGCCCTCGGCAAGCTCTACGCCAAAGGGGAAGGCGTGGGGAAGGATGCCGCCGCCGCCACACAGTGGCTCACCGCCGCCGCCGAACAAGGGCTCGCCGACGCCCAAGCCCAGCTCGGCCTCGTGCTGCGCGACAGCGGCCTCGGCAACAAGAATTGGGTCGAAGCCTACAAATGGCTCAACCTCGCTGCGAGCTCCGGCGACAAGGTTGCCGAACGCGCGCGCGATATCCTCGCCAACAGCATGTCCGGTGTGCAAATCGCCGAGGCGCAGCGGCTCTCTTCCGAATTCACGCCGAAGACCAACCCGCCGAGCAAGAAAAAGGATGTTCCCAAGAAGGACGTTCCCAAGAAGGACGCGCCCAAGAACGACAAAGCGAAGCCGAGCGAGCCGAAGAAGTGATTCCCCGGCCCTTGAAATCATTCCTTGCGCTTCTCGCCGCACTCCCATTTCTCGTCGGCTGCGGGCCAAAGACCGAATTGGAGAAACTCCAGCGACGCGCCGCAAAGGGCGACGCGCAGGCCCAGTTCGACTTGGGCGCCGCACACGCCAATATCGATCCCGCCGAAACGGCGAAGTGGTTCAGCAAAGCCGCGGCGCAAGGTCACGTCGAAGCGCAGTTTTTCCTCGGGGCCGCATTCGAGAAGGGATCCGGCGTGAAACAGGATTTCGCCGAGTCCGCCGCGTGGTATCGCAAAGCCGCCGAGCAAGGTTCTCCCGCCGCGCAGATTAATCTCGGCACCCTCCACCTCGATGGCCACGGCGTGAAACAGGATGTCATTGAAGCGACCCGCTGGTTCCACCGCGCCGCGGCGCAGGGCCACGTCACCGCACAGTTCAATTACGGCCTCGCCAATGCCGAGGGAAAAGGGGTGAAGACCAACAGCGTTGATGCCTATTTCTGGCTCACCCTCGCCAGCCGCCAAGGCCACGAAAACGCCGCCGGCGCGCGGGAGCAGATCTCGCAACAGATGTCGCCCGACCAGATCTTCGAGGCCAGCCAGCGTGCCCAAAAGTTCGCGGCCGTGAGCGAGATCAAAACCAACGCCGCCCCGAAGAAGCGCCCCTGACTCCGCCGCGGCAGAGGTTCGTTGACGCCCCTTTCCAGCGCCGATAACGTTTCTTGTATGACTGAGAGCACCGAGTTTCCGCTGGCCACCGGTGAACGCATCCGCGTCCGCAAACCGATGCCGTCGGCGCAGGCGGGCGCGTTGTCTCGCGAGATTCTCGCGCTCAAGAATAAGCTCAACGCCGTCATCCTCGCCCACAATTACCAGGTGGCGGAGATTCAGGACGTGGCCGATTACGTCGGCGATTCCCTCGGTCTCGCGCAGCAAGCCGCTCGAACACAAGCCGACGTCATCGTCTTCTGCGGCGTCCATTTCATGGCGGAGACGGCGAAGATCCTGAACCCGGCCAAGATCGTCGTGCTGCCGGACCGAGACGCAGGCTGCTCCCTCGAAGAGAGCTGCCCGGCCGAGAAGCTCGCCGCGTTGCAGGCCACGAATCCGAACTTCTACACCGTCACCTACATCAACTGCTCCGCCGCGGTGAAGGCGCTCTCGGACGTCATCTGCACCAGCGGCAACGCGGTGAAAATCGTCAACGCCGTCCCCAAGGACAAAGACATCCTCTTCGTCCCCGACGAGAATCTCGGCTCGTGGGTTATGGAGCAGACCGGCCGACCCATGACACTCTGGAAGGGCAACTGCTACGCCCACGTTGAGTTCCAGCGCGACAACATCCTTCGCGTCAAGCAGGCCTATCCCGAGGCCAAACTCATCGTCCACCCCGAGAGCCTCCGCGAGGTCCGCGCCCTCGCCGACGTCGTCTGCTCGACCGAAAAGATGATCACCTACTGCAAGGAAAGTTCCGCGCGCCAGTTCGTCATCGTCACCGAGGCCGGCATCATCCACCGGATGAAGAAGGACTGTCCGGACAAGGAATTCCTCTGTGCTCCCGTGTACGACGTGAACCGCATGCCTGGTGACAGTTGCCGCTGTAACGAGTGCAAATTCATGAAGATGAACACGCTCGAAAAGCTGCGCGACTGCATGCTGAAGCTCGCCCCGCGCGTCGAGATGGACCGCCCCACTCTGGACCGCGCCCGCCTCCCCATCGAGCGCATGCTCGAGATCTCCGCCCGGCCGTAAGGCCACTCACCGCGACCCGCCCTTCAGCTCCGCGAAGCGTTTTCGCAGCGCCGCCAGTCGCGCCTTCTGCGCCGAATCCCCGGCGAGATTGCGCTCCTCGTGCGGGTCGGCCTTCAGGTCGAACAGTTCCTCGTGCTTGAAGTCCGGCCACAGGAGATATTTCACATCCTTGCGCACGAGTGCTTCGGAAGAAGGGATGAACTCCGTGTTCCGGATCGTCGCGTGCTCGTAGAAAAACTCCGTGCGCCAATCCGGCTTCGACTGCGCGAGGTAGAGCGGCGACATATCACGCCCCTGCATCGTCTTGGGCGCGTGGATCCCCGCCGCGGCGAGGATCGTCGGCGCGAGGTCCACATTCAGGGTCATCGCATCGTTCGTCGCGCCCTGCTTTGAAGCCATCACCCGCGGATCGCGCACGATCAGCGGCACACGGATGCTCTCCTCGTACGGATACCACTTGTCCGCCAGTCCGTGCTCGCCGTGGAAATAGCCGTTGTCCGTCGTGAAGATCACCAGCGTCCGATCCAACTCCCCCTGTTTGCGCAACTCGTCCAGCACGCGGCCGCAGGCGGTGTCCACCTCCGTCGCCAGGCGGTAATAGTTCTTCATGTACTCCTGGTATTTCTCCGGCGTGTCGAAACGCGCGCGCCAGCGAGTTCGGCCTTCGTTCTTTTCGCTGCCCACAAAGGGCGGCAGTCGTCGAAAATGTTCCTCCGTCGCCGTCTTCGGCAATGGCACGGCCACATTCTGATAAAGCTCCCGGCTCCCGGGCTGCGGCAGATACTGCTTCGGGTTCGGGTCCTCCGCATGCGTGGCAAAGAAGGCGAGCGTGAGACAGAACGGCCGCCCCTTCGGACGCGTCCGCAGGAATTCGAGTGCATCAACTTCGTTCTTCTGCGTCACATGCACCTCGCGGCCGTCCGCTTGCTTGATCCAGTGACGCCCCATGTAGCTCCGACCGAAGTCGAACTCCGCCTCGGGGAACTTCCCGTTATGCCACTTGCCCACGTGGCCGGTGTAGTAGCCGCCCGCACGCAACAGGCCCGGATACGTCTGCGCCCACGGCGTCTTGAACATTGCGAACGCCGGGTTCCCGTGTCGCGACATCCATTGCCCCGTGAACAGTGTCGCTCGGCTCACCCCGCAGATGGAGGTGGTCACGTAATTGTGAGTGAAGCGGACCCCCTCGCGCGCCAGCGCGTCCAGCCTCGGCGTCTGCACCACTGCGTTGCCGGCACACGAGAGCGTGTCGTGCCGCCAATCATCCGCGTAGAGCACGAGAATGTTCAACCGCGGCTCCTCGGCCGCGCCCAAGAGACAGGGCAACATCAACGCCGCGGCCAAAAACCAGATCATCTTCATGCGCACCAGCGTAACAGCCCCTTCCCGCCCGGCAAGCCACTCGGCGGCCGGGCACGGTTTTGGCTTGGTTCAGCCAGCCAGTTTCAGGAGACTCTCCACATGACCCGTTGCTGGATACACCATCATTCTTTCGCGCTACTAGCTGTCTTGTTGCTGGCTATCCACGCCACAATTCTCGCGGAGACCAGCCCACAGAATCCACCACGGCTCGATCGCACGAACCTTCTCCTCTACTGCGACAACTCCGGCCGCACGAACACGGCGCACACACCCGCTCAGTGGCAGCAACGGCGCGCGGAGATCGTGCGCGGCATGGAACGTGTGATGGGCAAATGGCCGGGCAACGCGCGGCGCGTGCCGCTGGATGTGAAGGTGGAGGCGGAGACGGATTGCGGCACGTACGTTCGCCGTTTCATCACGTATCAATCCGAAACCAACTCGCGCACCCCCGCCTATCTGCTCATTCCCAAGGCCACGCTCGCGGGAAAGAAAAAGGCGGCCGCCGTGCTCTGCCTGCATCCCACCGATAACACCATCGGCCACAAAGTCGTCGTCGGACTCGGCGGCAAGCCGAACCGCCAGTACGCCGCCGAGTTGGCCGAGCGCGGCTTCGTGACGCTCGCGCCGGCGTATCCGTTGCTCGCGAATTATCAGCCCGACCTCGCGGCGCTCGGCTGGGAAAGCGGCTCGCTCAAGGCCGCGTGGGACAATTCGCGCGGGCTCGACCTGCTGGCGGCGCTGCCCTTCGTGGACGCCGCGCGCGGGTTCGGCGCCATCGGCCATTCGCTCGGCGGCCACAACTCCGTGTACACCGCGGTCTTCGACGAGCGGATCCAGGTCATCGTCTCTAGTTGCGGCCTCGATTCCTATCTCGATTACTACGGTGGCGATCCGAAGAATTGGCAGCCGGAACGCGGCTGGTGCCAGACGCGTTACATGCTGAAGCTCGCGAACTACCGCGGGCGGCTTGCGGAAATCCCGTTCGACTTCCACGAACTGATCGGCGCGCTCGCGCCGCGCGTCTGCTTCATCAGCGCGCCATTGAAGGACTCGAACTTCCGTTGGCAAAGCGTGGACCACATCGCCGCTGCCGCCGCGCCGATTTACCGGCTGCACGGCAAACCGGAGCATCTCCTCGTGGAGCACCCTGACTGCGACCACGATTTCCCCGACGCGATGCGCACGCGCGCCTACCAGCTTTTCGAGCAACATCTCAGAGCAAAATGAAAAAAATAACCCGCCGCCAGTTCCTCGCCACTTCCACCGTCGCGCTGGCCACGGCGCCACGGATGGTCGCCGCCGAAAAGAAAACGCCGGTCGTGGACACGCACGTGCATTGTTTCGCCGGCACGGCCGGCGGGCGCTTCCCGTATCACGCGCGCGCCCCCTACCGGCCCGAGGCGACGAGCGGGCCGGATCTGCTGCTCAAGCGGATGAACGAGGCGGGCGTGGATTTCGCTGTCATCGTCCATCCCGAGCCCTATCAGGACGACCACCGCTACCTCGAACATTGCCTCGACGCGGGCAAAGGGCGCTTCAAGGGGACGATCCTCTGCTTCTCCGACCAACCCGGCTCGCTCGACCAATTGCCGCGGCTCGCGAAGCGGGGCGACATCGCCGCAGCACGCGTCCACGCCTACGCGCCCGAGCGCCTGCCGCCCTTCGGCAAGCCCGAGTTGCGCAAACTCTGGAAGCTCACGGCCGATCACGGCCTGGCGATGCAGCTCCACTTCGAGCCGCGCTTCGCCGCCGGCTTCGAGCCGCTCATCAAGGAATTCCGCGACACCCAAGTGCTCATCGACCACCTCGGCCGGCCGCTCCAAGCCACACCGGAGGAGCACGATCTCGTGGTGCGCTGGGCGAAGCTGCCGAACACGCACATCAAACTCTCCTCGCTCGGCACGCCGCAGAACTATCCCCACCGCGACCTGCAACCGCACGTGGAGAAACTGCTGAAAGCCTACGGGCCGTCGCGCATGCTCTACGGCGGCGGGTTCGACGAGAAGGCGACCGGCGAAAGCTACCGCGCCGCCCGCGAACATGCGCGCAGCTTCCTTCTGAAACTTACGGCCGCGGAACAGGCGGCCGTGCTCGGCGGCAACGCCGCGCGGCTTCTCGGTTTCAAAGCCTGAAGAGCTTCTTCGAATTCCCGAAGAGCAGCTTCCGCTCGATCGCCTTCGTCGGCGACAATCGCCGGATGGCAGCGAGGGTCTGCGCTCCCTGGCAGCCGGGGCCGCGGCCAATCGTGTCGTTGCAGTCGCTGCCGTAGAGCAGCTTGTCCTGATGCCGCTCAAGGAAAGCGCGCGTATGCTCCTCGTCGCGGATGAGCGCGTTCAGGCCGGACCCGGCCGAGAGGTCCCCGAACATGTTCGGATAGTCGCGCAGGTAACGGTCGGTCAGGCCGCCGGGCGTCACCTTCGTCCTCGGGTAGAGCACCTTCTGGTCGGCGTGATCCTTGTCGATGTTCGCCCACCACGTCTGCGCGTGGCCGATGAAGTTCACGCGCGGGAACTTCTCGAGCACCTTGTGGAACCGCTCGAAGCCGAGGTTGTAGGTGCCGTGTTGAAAATGGAGCAACACGGGCACCGCATGGTCCTGCGCCAACCGCGCGATCTCCTCGATGTGCGGCGAATCGCAATCCACGCCGAACTTCTGCTCGCCGATGATCTTCGCGCCGAGCTTGAGAAAGCGCTCGATCTCCCGCCGCGCCTCGGCGAGATCCGCAACCTCGTTTGCGCCGAAGATGAATTCGCCCGGCTGCGCCGCGGCCAGCGCACGCACCGTCTCGTTGCCGCCGCACTGGGCGCCGAGGCCGTTGGACTTGCCGGCGTGTGTACTCGGACGGTCCGCCACGCGGCCGGCGGGCAATAGAATTGTTGTGGTGACACCCATCGCCCGCTGATGCGCGAGCAGTTGCTGGTCGGTGCGGCCGGAGTAGTTCGTGTGCTGGTGGATGTCGATGATCAGCTCGGCTTCGGCGGCACGAACAAGCGGGGTGGAGGCCAACAGCCCCGTGGTACGCAGGAATTCGCGGCGGGACATCGGAGGTTTCATAGATTTGAGGCAGACTCTGCGCGCACCGCGCAAATTGACGAGCCAAAAAAACCCACCGGACCCGTCGTACACAGGCTTGCGATCGTCCCGGTTTCTGGCACAATGGAGAGGATGATTCCACATTTCGTCGGCGTCTTCCTCTGCGTTACAGCTTTTGCCCCCGCCGCGCCGAAGCCGCCGACCTACGGCGAGATTTACGCCAAGAAAGGCGAGCAGCCCAAGCTCGACGCCGCGAAGGAACTCCCGCGCTTCCCCGCGCTCGCGCCCGCGGACGCCGTGAAGTCGTTCAAGGTGAAGAAGGGCTTCCGCATCGAGCTGGCCGCGGGCGAACCGCTCGTGAACAGCCCCATCGCGATGGCTTTCGACGAGAACAACCGCATCTTCGTCGTCGAGATGCGCGACTACTCGGAGCTGCGCGAGGAGAAGCCCCACCTCGGCCGCATCCGCATGCTCGAGAGCACCCGCGGCGACGGCGTGTTCGATAAGTCCACCGTCTTCGCCGACAACCTGCCGTGGCCCACGGGCGTCATCTGCTACGGCGGGGGCCTCTTCGTCATCGCCACGCCGGACATCGTCTGGCTCAAGGACACGAATGCCGACGGCAAAGCCGACGAGCGCAAGGCCGTCTTCACCGGCTTCGGCGCGGGTGCGGCGCGGCTGAATGTGCAGGCGCTGCCGAACAGCTTGAACTGGGGCCTCGACAACCGCATCCACGGCGCGACCGCCGGCAACGGCGGCGTCATCAAGCAAGTCGCCGCGAGCACGCCGCAGCCCGACCTTGCGCTCAGTGGCCGCGATTTTTCCTTCGACCCTCGCACGCTCACGATGCGCGCCGAGGGGCCGACCGCGCAGTATGGGATGAGCTTCGATAGCCGCGGCCGCAAGTTCGTCTGCTCGAACTCCGACCATCTCCAGGTGCTCATCTATGACGCCCGCTACGAGGGCCGCAATCCGCACTTCGCCATGCCCAGCCCCAAGGTGAGCATCGCCGTGGACGGTCCGGCGGCGGAGGTCTTCCGCCTCAGCCCGGACGAACCGTGGCGCATCATCCGCACGCGCTGGCGCATCAGCGGCGTCGTGCCCGGCACGGTCGAGGGCGGCGGGCGGGTCTCCGGCTACTTCACCGGCGCGACCGGCGCGACCCTCTACCGCGGCGACGCCTACGGGCCGGACTTCGCGGACAACGCCTTCATCGGCGACGCCGGCGGCAACCTCGTTCATCGCAAGAAAATCCATCCCACGCCCGACGGCGTGGGCCTCATCGCCAGGCGGCCGGACGACGAGCAGAAGTTCGAGTTCCTCGCGAGCACGGACACGTGGTTCCGCCCGGTGCAGTTCCAAAACGCGCCCGACGGCTGCCTCTACCTCGCGGACATGTATCGCGAAGTCATCGAGCATCCGTGGAGCATTCCCGAGAGCATCAAGCAGCACATTGACCTCAACAGCGGCAGCGACCGCGGCCGCATCTGGCGGATCGTGCCGGAGAATTTCAAGCAGCCCAAACCCGTGCAACTCAGCAAGGCCACGACCGTCGAGTTGGTGAAACTGCTCGAACACCCGAACGGCTGGCACCGCGAAACGGCGGCACGGTTGCTGTATGAACGGCAGGACAAGGCGGCGGTGGCAATGCTGGAGAAGCTGCTGAAGGAATCGAAGTCGGCGCTGGGGCGAATGCACGCGATGTATGGATTGGAAGCCCAAGGAGCAACCAGTGAGAGTCATCTGCGTGTCGCATTCAAGGATGCGGATGCCACCGTGAGGGAGCACTCGGTGAAGCTCGCGGAGGAGTTGATTCGGCGCACCGCCGACAAAGCTTCGCACTTTTTCTACATCTACCTCGCAGCGCTTGGCGAGGATGCGAACCCACGGGTGCGGTTCCAGCTGGCACTGAGTTTGGGCGTGACTAGACAGCTGCAGACATCCTCGGTCTTCACCCAAATGGGGCAACTCAAGAACGACAAATGGACTGAAGCCGCAGTGTTAAACTCGATCGGCGATGAGGCCGGAGCGATGTTTGCCCAACTCACCGCCGAACCCACTGTGGCAAGGCGCCCTGAGAATCAAATTTTCCAACGGCAAATCGCGACTATCATAGGTGCGCAAAACAATCCGCGAATCGTGAAGAGCGTTCTCGACACGCTCCGATCAAGACGAGACGCCGAGTTTGTTTTCCCACTCATCCGCGCGCTCGGCGACGGCTTGCAGCGCGCCGGCAGCTCGCTCGCGAAGGCCGACACGCAGGGCAGCTTGAAGCCGCAGTTCGCGCAGGCCGCGCGCCTCGCCGCGGACCCGCAGACGCCCGAGGCCACGCGCGCCGAGGCCGTCCAGTTGCTCGGCCTCACCAGCTACGCCGAGTCGGGCGCAACGCTGCTGGCGTTGCTCGGCGGCAACGAACCGCCCGCGCTCCAGTCCACCGCGCTCGCCACGCTCGCGCGCTTCCCCGAGCCGTCGCTCGGCGGCGAGCTGACCAAGCGCTGGAGGGGCTTCAGCGCACGGCTCAAGAGCGAGGCGCTCACCGCGTTGCTCGCGCGGCCCGAGCGCACCGGCGCGTTGCTCGCGGCCCTCGAGGGCGGCGTCATCAAGCCCGCCGAGCTTTCCTCGACGCAAACCAAGCCGCTCCTCGCCCACCGCGACGCCGCCGTCCGCGAGCGCGCCACGAAGCTGCTCGGCACCCCCGTCGCCAGCCGCGACAGCGTGGTGAAGGCCTTCCTGCCCGCGCTGCAATTGCGCGGCGACGCCGCGAAGGGCAAGGCGCTCTACAACGAGCGCTGCCTCTCGTGCCATCGCGCCGGCGCCGAGGGCTTCGCGCTCGGCCCCGACCTCGTGACCGTGAAGAACACGGGCGCGGAGAAGTTGCTCGTGAACATCCTCGACCCGAACCGCGAGGTCGCGCCGCAGTTCCTCGCCTTCACCCTCGAGACGAAGGACGACGAGAGCCTCGCCGGCCTCATCGCGAACGAGACGACCACTCACGTCACGCTGCGCATGGCCAATGGCATCGAGAAGACGCTCCCGCGCACAGCGATTCGCGGCATGAAAAGTTCGGGTCAATCGCTGATGCCGGAAGGGTTGGAAGCAGGGCTGACGCAACAGCAGTTCGCCGATCTGCTGCAGTTCATCCTCACCGTCAAGTGAGCGCGTGTCGACCGGCACCGCTGCGAGGACCGCGAGGGCGGCCTGCAACGGCACGGTTCAAGCGAGCAGCGCCTTGATGATCTTGGCCGGCTCCACACCGGTGAGCCGTTGGTCGAGCCCCTGATGCCGGTAAGCGAATCGCTCGTGATCAAACCCGAGCAGGTGCAGCACCGTGGCGTGGAAATCGTGGATGTGCACGGGATCCTTCACGATGTTGTAGGAGAAGTCGTCGGTCTCGCCGTAAACGGTGCCGGGGCGGGCACCGCCGCCGGCCATCCACATCGTGAAGCAGCGCGGATGATGGTCGCGCCCGTAGTTCTCCTTCGAGAGGCCGCCCTGCGAGTAGATCGTGCGGCCGAACTCGCCGCCCCAAATGATCAACGTCTCGTCCAACATTCCGCGCTGTTTGAGGTCGTTGATGAGGCCGTAGGTGGCTTGGTCAATGTCACGGCATTGCGAAGGGAGCCGGCCGGAAACGTTCGCGTGCGTGTCCCAGTTGTTCAGGTACACCTGCACGAAACGCACACCCTTCTCGACGAGCCGGCGCGTGAGCAGCGCCGTGTTGGCAAAGGTGCCGGGCTTTTTCGCCTCGTCACCGTAGAGCTTGAAGGTGGACTCCGGTTCGTTGGCCAAGTCCGTGAGCTGCGGCACGCTGGATTGCATGCGGAATGCCAGCTCGAACTGCTGGATGCGCGTGTGCGTCTCGGGATCGCCGACCTGCTGGTAGTTCAGCTCGTTCATCGTTTTCAATCCGTCGAGCATCCGGCGACGGACTTTCTCGGAGACGCCCGGCGGATTGTTGATGTAGAGGATCGGATCGCCGGCGGAGCGGAACGCCACGCCCGCGTGCTCACCCGGCAGGTAGCCCGACTGCCAGAGACGCGCGGAGATGGCCTGCACCTGCTCGGTGTTGGTCGGCTTGGCGACGAGCACGACGAAGGTCGGCAAACTCTCGTTCAGCGAACCGAGGCCGTAACTAGTCCACGCGCCGAGGCACGGCCGGCCGGTGATCTGATTGCCGGTCTGCATGTAGGTGATGGCCGGCTCGTGATTGATGGCGTCGGTGTGCATCGAACGGATGAAGCACATCTCATCCGCCACCTTCGCCGTCCACGGCAGCAGCTCCGACATCCACATCCCCGACTTGCCATGCTGGGCGAACTTGAACTTCGACGGCGCGATGGGAAACCGCTTCTGACCGCTGGTCATCGTGGTGAGCCGTTGACCGTTGCGGATGGATTCCGGCAAATCCTTGTCGTACCACTCCTGCATCTTCGGCTTGTAA
>SXGQ01252497.1_pt1 | contig 12626 bp, 10 predicted proteins | sample 3178371 | NCBI WGS metagenome assembly SXGQ01 (sample SAMN11356859, study PRJNA531348) | freshwater metagenome | isolation source: freshwater sample F1-20 | place: China: Fuxian Lake, Yuxi | collected 2017-12-25
AGTTGTACCCTTGGCGAATGGATTCGGCGCCATGCCGTAACGTGTCTTGAAGCCGATCTTCGGTTGGAATGAACCTGGATCAACCGCACGAACCATTTGCAGCGGAACGTATGGGCAATAGAAGAGACCAGCGTCGAACGGATTCGAACCCTTATAGCCTACAACCAAGAAGTTCGTGCCAGCATATGGATCGATATAGACCTTAATGCGACCATTGATAACACCAGCAAATGTGTTGCCTGTGTCGTCGATGTTCAGTGACGATGTGTTCATCGCAGGAGCGTAATCAAGAACGCCAGCCATTTGAAGTGCCGAAGCAACGTCAGACGAGCAGATGATTACGTTACCCTTACCGCGACGTGTTTCTTTTGCAATCTTGTTGCATTCACGTTCGATTTGGAACAGAAGGCCCTTGAACTTTTCAACTGACCAACGACCGTTTGAATCGGTATCAAGGTCGAAGATACCAGCAGTTGTGGTTCCTTCAGATGCACCCTTTTCAGCAGTGATGATGATCGAACGAACAACTTCACGGTTGATTTCCGCAAGGATTTCACCTGAAAGGATGTTCGAAAGTTCGGCTTCTGCGTCAAGACCGTGAATTGCCTTCAGATCTTGTGCAAGTTCTAGAGTGTATTCAGCCTTTAGTGCACGTGTCTTAGCAGATACAGTTACCTTCTCGATTGAGAAGCCCATTTCCGGGAAGATGTATGTGCTATTGGCGCCAAGAAGTTCTGCAGAACCAACAAGAAGACCCATCGTGTAGTTGTAGTATGTGTTACCAGCGTTGTTTGACGAGTCAGGAGCTGTACCAACTGTGTTAGCACCAACTGCAGTTGCTGTAGCAGCACCAGTGTTAGCAGCTGTAAGACCAGCACCAAGACGTGAAGCGTGGCCTGTGTTGGCTTCGTTGTAGAATGCTTCTGCAACAGATGCGTCTGTTGAGTTGGCATACTGCGAACGCATTGCGAAGATAAGGCCTGTTGGACCGTTCATTGGCTGAACGCCGCAAACGTCATAAGCGATAAGATTTGGCATCGAACGACGTACGAGTGAAATCAGTACTGGATCGAAGTTTGCAACGTTTCCGCCACCTACGGAGTTAACATGCTCGGCTTCGCCAAGCATTTGTTGTGAGCTACCTTGGCCTGAAGCTTCGCGAAGCGCACGCTCTGTGTTCTCAAGCACTGTCGCTGTGACAAGGCGCTTGTGAGCATCTGTAATTTCTGGAAGATCCGAGTGCTCGAGCACTGGCTTCCACTTGTTATTTAGTTCCTCAGCTAACATTTTATTCTCCCTTTATCCTTAGGATTTGTTTATTATTTATCAAATTAAAACTTTTTGGTTCTCGAAATCGCGCTGACATAGTTTGCCATTTCACCAACTGCTTTAGGCTTAGTTTCTTCGTTAAGACCTTCTGTTGCTTCTTCCGAAATAACGCCAGTATTAACTTCCTTCTTTTCAGAGAAGTACTTGCCCTTCAGAATGTCGAGCTTCTTTGCATAAGACTCGCTATCTGTGAACTCGATACCTTCTGCAAGTGTGCGAAGCTTTTCTACCTGTGTAGCAGCAAGACCTTCAGACACTTCGTCGAACGTTGCTTCCATTGTAGCTTCGTCGATGACTGACTGTAGTTCTAATTGCGTGTTTATAGACTCGTCGAGCTTTGCTTCTAACTCTTCGAGTTGTGCCTTCAATTCACCGACTACATCAAGCTTCTCTTCAGGCACTGTGATGTATGATTCAGCAAACAGATTGTAGAGGCCTTCCATGAAGTTCTCTGCAATATCGGCGCGGACTGTGGATTCGATAGCAAGCTTGTTATCTTCCATCCACGATTCTACTACATAGTCGAGGTACTGATCGACTTTTGTAGTGATCTCTTCTTTTACTTCTTCTACTGCTTCGTCGAGCTTCGTAGCGAATTCTTCTTCGAGACGAGCTTCTTCGATCGAAACGCGAGCTGATACGGCCGATTCGAAGATTGTTGAAAACTTTTCTTTTGCTTCTTCAGTAAGATCTTCGCCATCAAATACTTCGTTGATGTCTTCCTTCACTGCGTTCAGCGTAGGCATTGGCATCTTACCAATAGCAGGAGCTCCACCAGGAGCAGTCGCCGAAGGAACGCCATCAGCACTATATTGCTTGATCGAATCGTTAAAGAAGTGCGAAAGATCTTCGCCCTTCAATTGTGCAAGAAGCGAGCTAAAAGTAGCTAGCATCTCTGCGCGTGTTGGATTCGGCTTCAATGTTTCCGAACCAGCAGATTCATCGATACCGTCTTGAACGATTTCACTCGTATCTTTATTTGACATTTTTGACTCCTTGTAGATTTTATTTATTTATTCTAAGTTAGATTTTAGAAATTTTATTGAGGAAGTTCTCAAAAATTTCAAACTTTTTAGCATCGAGCTGCTTCGAAAAAGATGCGCTTTCAATATTTTGCACAGTTTGCTCTAACATCTTCTGTGCATTTTTCTTTGCAACTAACAGATCATCTTGCCAAACCCATTCTACGCCTTCCATAATGCCATTTACAAATGCATCTGGAGCAGAAGGATCTGCTACGATATCTGCAGCTGTGGCCAAATAGAAATCGTCTTGAACTTCGTTGATACCTTCTCTATTTAGCTTCAACGAACCCATACCTCTGGAAGATACACCAAGCTTTACGCCTTCTCCGATGAGACCTTTGGCGATGTTACCCATTGGAGTATCCATCAACTTAGCACGACCTACAAAGTTGGTGCCTTCTTTCTTCAAAGAAGTGATCATGTGAGATACACGATCGAGGTTAATGGACGGACCATCAGGATGACCTAACTCGCCAAGAGCTCTGCCTTTCTGAATGTAAGTTTCGTCGTAACGATTCACTTCTTTTTCAAGAGTCTCGACAGGATACATACGACCGTTACGGTTCTTAATGCCGCCTTGCAAGAAGATACCTTCGATGTATACGTTCTTCTTCCCGTCTTCACGAGCTTCTGTAATACATCTGAGATCTTCTACAACTTCTGTGATTAGCTTCATGTTCTTACCTTATCCGAGATATTCTGTTGGAAGAGTGCCAGCTTTTTGTACTTCAAGTAAGACGTAGCCATTCGCGGTACCTACGAACTCAACCGTAAGGTTTGCTGTTTGACCGACAGTGAGAGCCATACCTGAACCAGCATAGTCGACATATCCAGTTGAATCATAGATTGCAACCGGTGTTGCACCGCGCTTGATCACAGCATAACCTGACGGATCAACTCCAAAGAAAGCTTGAGTAATGTATACTCCGCTAAGCACTTCGTTACCGATAGCAAGACATGTAGAAGTAGCATCTACGTTTGTCGTGATGCTATTACCAGATACTTTAATCGTGGTATTAGCAGCAGAAACGTGAATAACGGCCGACGTATTTTTCTTATTCGATGTAATAGTAACAGCCATTATTCACCTCTGTGTTGAATAGAGAAGTCCAACATTTGCTCGATGCCTTCTGCTGTATCGCATGCTAGCATGAACTCACGTTGGTTATCTTCGTTGAGTTTCTCAAAGACCGATACCATCGTTCTCTTATGTGTTTCTGAAATGTCAGCAAGCTTAGTAAGAAGACGCTCTTCTTTGTTCAAAGGCTTGCCACCGCGCTCTGCTGAGAGCTTAGCAGCGATCGCCATCACTTGGCGCTTCTTCTGTGACTTACCTTGGAACTGAGGAGCATCAGACTTTTGGAAATCCTTGATTACGGTTCCCATTGAAGCTTTGTCCATGTTCAGCTTTTCTTCAATCTCTATTTCTTCAGCAACCTTTGGATGTGATAAACCATAAAGACGCTTTTTCGCTGTCTGATGGGCTGCTTTATCTCCGCTTATCCAGACATTCTTGCTGAAAGACTTTTGAGCTTTGGCTTTGTAGTTAGCAGCTTTTTCTGGTGTATCAAGGATCTCGTCGATCTGATCGGCTTCTTCGTTAGCAATTTTACGAACGGCGTTCTTACGATTGTAGTATTTGCGAGCTCCATCGGCACTGTTGCTTTTTGCAAACAAACCTGGAAGTTGTTTGCCAGCTTTTTGTGCGTATGCATCTTTCTTTTCTGCCGAGATCTCGTCGATCTGTTCAGCTTCTTCGCGAACAGCAGCTTTTACCTTTGGTTCAGGTGTGCCATACTTGGCATCGCCCCAACGCTTCTTTAAAGCAAGGTTGCGGCCATCTTCGCGCTTTGGATTATCTTTTGTCTTGTTGATATAACGTGACAGTGTGCCACCAAGTTTGTGATCAAGTTCGTCGATCTGTTCAGCTTCTTCTTTTCTTAAAGCATCGCCGCGCTTTAGAATCTTTTTACCAGCATCCCACGAACCCATTGAACGTTTACGGAGGCGACGCTCTGCACCATCATCGTCAAATGAGATTTTTTCTGCGTCGTCTTTCGCTTTTGCTCTGTAATTTCTCAGAGTATCTGTTGAAAGCTCTTCGAGTTCTTCAGCTTCTTCGGCGACCTTTTTCTTCTTACGCAGCAGGTGGAAGTCATGGGCATCGACCTTGCCATTCTTGTTGGCATCGATCTTGTGCTGATTGCCCTTCAGCGCTTCATATACTTCTTCGTCTTCGCCAGGATTGTATCCCTTACGATGCTTTGGACGATCGGCCATCTTGACCTTCGAACCCTTAAAGAGTTCATCGTCATTGCCGTTACGATCGTCAGTCTTTGCAACTACGTGCTTGTCAATGAACTTCTGCTCGTCAGGATTCTTGACGACCATCGGCCCAAGCTGTCTTTCATTTAAGAAATCTTTAAGCGTCTTCGCCATCGTCGTCTTCTTCCTCTGTGTCTAAATCTTCTAGGTCGAGATCTTCAATATCAAATTCTTCATCTTCGAATTCATCTTCGAACTCTTCGTCGTCGATGTCAAAATCCAAATCATCTTCGAATTCTTCTTCATCGGTATCTTCAGGTTCGTCAGAAGCAAACATTTGTTGAGCATATGTGGTATGCTCGTCTTCTAATCTCGCTGCGATCTTTTGACCCATGAGATCATCAAATGCTGTAGCAAATCGAGTTGGCTGCTGGTCGACAGCTGCTCCAATTAGTTCGTCAATGTCCATATAAATTCTCCAAAATTCTTTTACTATTTATAATGTATTTATTTTCCTACCAAATCTGGTACACTTGGAATAGAAGTAGCTTTCGCTTTCGGTTTTCCAAGCGCCGGAGGAGTCGCATCGTCCTCGGTAGGCGGTGTGCCTACATCTCCAGGAGGAAGAGGTTGCCCATCTGGTCCCATTTCTGCCGGTGCGTACTGTGGATTATCCATTTCATCGACGATCTGCTTGTCGATTTGTTCCATATCTTCTTCAGTCTGATAAAGAACGTTACGACGGATCCATTCATGCGAGTAGTACTTACCTGCATAGTCATCGACATCGCGAAGCATCGAGATACGATCGCGAAGGATCTCAGTGTTCTTGAGTTCAGCAAAGTGATTATCTTCTGTGAACTCATATTTAAAGTTGTATTTAAATTCTGACCAATCTTCCGAGGTAATAATACCTTTCAGAATCAGTTGCTTCTCAAGAATCTTATTGAAAATATCAGAGAATCTTGCGCGAAGGCGAGTAATGAATTTAGAAAACTTAACTTCGTCGCGAGTCACTTCAGTAGCTCTACCGAAGTTGAATGCCTGTTCAGGATCCAAACGAGAGATAGGAACGTTCAGAGCTTTATAAAGCTTGCGTTGGAAGTAAACGATATCGTCGATCTGACCAAGATTTTGGCCGCCTGGAAGAGTAGTAATTTCTGTGCCTTTACCGCCTTCACGACGTGGTAACCAGAAATCTTCGAGCATTGTCATGTGCTTACGATCGTCTCTGATCTCACCTGTACCGGCATCGTACACTACCTTATTCTTGAAGCGAGTCATCACATCACGAAGATATTGCTCAGCTTTCATTTTAGGTAGGTTACCAACGTCGATGTAGAAGATACGACGTTCAGGTGCACGAGAGATACGATAGATGACCAATGAGTCTTCCATCGCCTTTAACTGATTGAGTGGCTTAATAGCTTTTTGCAAATAACCAAGAACCATGTCACCTTTGACGTTGACAAGACCAGAAGATACGTTGATAATGGAATCGACTGCTATCTTAATACCTTGTGTAGTAGGATCTTGATAGTTTGGTTGAGTCGGTACTTTACCGAAACCATTCTCATTGTAGATGTAAAACTCTTCGCCCGTTGCAGGAATAATGACGTTTGAATCCTTGGCAGCTTTTCTTTTCTTGTAAGTTTTGACTTTACGAAGCTTGCGAGGATCTACGTAGCGTAGTTCTTGAATGCCTTCTCTTGGATTTTTCTCGTCGATCATCAAGTGATAGAATATTCTACCGTCGACATACCACTTGCGGAAAATTTCATAGGCGTGCTGATTAAACTCGAGCAGCTCGAGCACTTTATCAAACTCATCGAGGATAAGTTTCTTGACTTTGTCTGGTTGCTTTAAGTTGTCAAGATTTAAAGATACGACTTCTTTCTTTGGATCAATAACAACAGCTTCGTTGATAATGTCATCGACAGCAAGTTCGATATCAGGATGCTGAGCCATCTCTCTATACTTCGAGACGAGCTCTGACTCGGTGCGAATGGCACCTTCCATATCAACATACTGGCCATAAGCTCCACCTTCGGCAAGAACAAGAGCTCCATCATCGTCCTGTTTTGGGGCAAATGATGGAAGCTCTTTTTCTTCTTGCTTTCTTTTAATTTCAAAACCAAATAACTCGGCCATGGGTTCTCCAATTTAAATAACGAAAAAGTAAAGGGAATGATTACCCTTTACTTATTATTCACCGCCGGCTTGACCTGTTTGACCGATACGACCAACTGACCAGTAGTCATATTGGAACGTTACCTGGAACAGTTCGATTTGATCGGTTGTAGACCAATCGAGTTCGATTGGACTGATATTACTTGGGAAGATTCCGTTAAAATCATAAGTACGGAGCTTCGTGCCATCTTTACCAAACTGAGTAACTGTAGCCTGTGACTTGTATCCAGGACCAATTTCTCTGACGTTGCGTTGAAGGCGATTGATTCTATTCGACCATTCTTCCATTGCATTACGGATCAGGAAGTCTTCATCGTTGATGATTGTTACTGTCCATTCGGCGAACGTTCTGTCACCAGCTAACTTCATTTGACGACCGAAGTAAAACACTGGAATGACTCCAAGATCAGAGCCAGGCAGCTGAGCTGCCTGACACATGAATCTTGTTTTTGCATCCCCTGAGTTGTTCGCAGGATTAAAAATATCCACTTGGAACAGGTTTTGTCTTGCACCGCCAAAAGCTAGTTGGCTTCTCATTTCATTGATATTAAAAGCCATTTACTTTCCTCCTAGGTTTATCTTATTTATTAGAACTGGCCAGCGATTTCGTTGAACTCGACACCAGATCTTACGGCGACGAAGTTTAGCTGGATGAAGTTGATCGACTTAGCAGGCTTGATGTAGATATCTCCAACAAAGCGGTTGCTATCGATTACTTCAGCAGTGTTATTCGTCTCGTCGCAAACCACACGGAAGTCAAAGATTCCACGACGACCTTGAACGTCGCGAAGATATGGCTCAACCAGATTAACAAACTGTGATCTTGTGAATTCGTCGTTGAATTCGAACAGAGTAGAGTTTGAAGCTGTAGCGATCGCTTTTTCAAGAACGATGAACAGGCGACGTACGTTAATACGATCGAATGCACTTGTACGACCAAGAAGAGTCTTATCTCCGTAAAGTACTGTGCCTTGACCTGGGAATGTGACAACTGGATTGACATCGTTCTTATAAAGAAGATCTCTTTCTGTTTTTCCAGGGCTGAATGCAAGCTTCACAAGGTTTCTGATTTGACCACGAGTGAATCCAGCTGGCGAGAACCAAGGATCTCTGAGGCTATCACTGCGAGCTGTCAGGCCGGCAATGTCACCGTTGAGTGGAATGTAGCGATATACGTCTGCATACTTGTCGTACTGATACTTGTAACCAGAATCGAGGAATGCGTATGAAGTATTACGCAGAGCATTTCTAAAGTCTACGATGTTCTGTGCTTGTTGATTTTCTACGTTAATACCTACAACATCAGAATATGCAGGAGAAACGAATACTACGCAATCCTTACGAACTTCTGCAATGTTATCGATCAGATAGTTGGCTAGCTGAACGTCGTTAGTTCCGATTGCCTTACCTTGAAGAATAAGAGAAACATCGACCGTGCTTGCATCTGCAAAGAGATCGTATGCAGAACCAAGAGCTGCCATCGATACTGTGCTTTCATTAGCTCCGTCTGTGCCACGAACGAACGAACGTGTGTAAGTTGTCGTGTTAGTAGAGTTAGCAACGTTTGACAGAGTATTAGAAGCTGCACCATCACGATCGTTTGTAGCCCAAATCCAACGTGAGAAGTCGTTGATTGCAGTCTTATAGTAGTTAGTCGTACCGTCATCTTTCTTGGCATCTGTTGCACGTGAAAGGTTTTGGTAGATTTCAAGAACTTGACCAGGTGTTCCGCCGATCAGACCGTCTTCGTCAACTACAACAACTGAAACTTCGTCGACAATAGAACGACCTGCATTTGTCATCGATGAAGATACACCAGGAGCAGACTCTACAACGTTGAAGTATTCCCATTGACGCTTCAATGAAGTACCGCTGAAGTTAGTCGACTTATTCCAAGTTGAATCGAAACCGATGTTGAAGAAGATGTTCGTACCGTCATCGGCTTGTGCGCCTGCTGAAGTGACCTTCATGTTTTGCTTACCGACAGTTGTATTACCAACTTCGACGTAATCACCTACAGAAATCTTATCTTTTACTGCTGTGACTGCGAGACGTGCTTGAGCGAGCGTAAGACCAAGATCGGTAGCCGATTGCTTCGTGAAGTATACGTCTGAGTTAGCTGCGCCATTCGAAATAGCAACTGCAGATCCTCCAGAAGAAAGCGACAGAGAAAACCCAGTAGTATTAGCTGCGATAATAAAGTACGATGTACCTTCTGATAGACCTTGAATGCTATTCGCAGTCGAAGAAGCTCCCTTTGCATACCATACTGCGTCACCGTTCGTAAAGAGTGTATTTGCAGTTGCCAAAGAGATAAAGTTAGCTGATACGCCATTCGATCCAACTGTTCGTGCTGTCGTAGCAGCTGCTACGCGATCTGCGAAATCGTCTCCCGACCATACAAACACGACGTTAGCAGTGTTACTGCCTACGGTGATCGACATCGTAGCACTTGTAAGATCTGCAAGAGCATATGTATTTGCAGTTGTTGAGCCGTAAGTAGTATTAGTTTCGAATGTAACTGATTCAGTAAACTGAGTTGCACTGTCGCACATCGAAACTTTGAGAGAATTGCCGAGCGAACCGGGATAACGAGCTACAAACTCTGTTCCAGTGAAAGTTGTATTTGCTGCACCTTTATTTTCGAATTCTTCAGAGTTTCTTACTACGACGTTTGATGCAACAACTGCAGCTGTATTACCAGCATAAGCAGAAAGTGTCGTAGCGTTAGCAAAGAATGAAAGAAGCGCTGAAGCGTTTGCGGTTGCTGCTTTCGAGATAGTGATAGCGCTATTAGTTACTGCTGTGACGAAGGTGTCATCGGCAATGCCGTCACCTTGTACGCGAAGTCCAGCTGTCAGACCGAGCGCTGTGCCGTTTGCAGCAAGCGATACGTCTGAATCGAGAGTAATAGTTGCTGTATTAGAAAAACCAGTTGTAGTCGCAGCACGAGAAACATACAAAGCATTTCCATAAGAAAGGAAGTTAGCTGCTGTATAAAACGTTTCGTAGTTGTCTGAAGTTGGTTTACCGAAGCGATTTGCGAGTGTATTTTCTGAATCTACAAGAACGAACTTTCCGACTGGTCCCCAACGAAATACTCCACCAAAACCTCCGACCGTAGTCGCAAGTGCTGGAACAGTAGTTGTAAGATCAATTTCGGAAACATTGATTCCTGGGCTGACTTGAAACGCCATTGTTATCTCCCTTTAAAGGTTAGTCATGTAAGTTGCATTTACTTTATTTATAACTTCAATAAATTAGGGTATTTGAGGCAATTGTATATTTAATTTCATATCAAAAATTTCCTTCAAAAAACCCACGCTTTTGCGCCACCCAAAAATCATTTTTCGGTCCACCATCAAACAATGACTCATTGACTTCTTCGTCATGGACGTCATCACCTGTACTCATTAATCCGAATGGTAGCATTTGTTGTTCGAGCATCTTCTCGTTTTGTTCGTAAATTTGCATACGAATATCAACATTCGTAATTTCTTTGAGATAAGGTTGTGTAGTCAACCAAGCAAAGAGAACACAACACATGGCCATGTCATCATTGCCATCTTCAGCTTCGTAAGACTGATTCCCTTTCAAGGTGTTCTTGAGTGAGAAACGACTTAACTCATAGATGGTATCATAATCATAGATCAAGAACTTGTCAGCCTCAACGAGAGTCTTGAGTGTGGCACATCCAATTCTCTTAACTTGTTTTGATGTTTTCACTCCATAATGTGTAGTGGTAGCAAAACCACCTGATAAACTTTGTCCTGTTCTGCCGTTATTGGCAGTCACCAAAACTCCGTCATATTCAAGATCATAGTGCAGAATATCTGCGACTTGTTGTCCAATATCATTTGTTTCGACGAGAACAAGAGCATTATTGTATTTGACTGCAGCACCATAAATAATATTTGGATATATCAATGGTGATATTAGATTATTTCGAAATGCGGCCACTTGACGATATGGCATCGTCGATACGTTGACGACAATAAAAGCAGAATAGTCGGCTCCAGCTCCTCGAGCAGTATCAACTACAATCGCATAAATTGTATCTTTCTCTGGTTCTTCATAGATCTTGAGTCCACCGTCTGCTTGAGCAATCGGTTGTTTATAAACCATATTACGAAGTTTGGTAGGATGAATCAGAGTGTTCGAAGAACCAAGAAACTCGCACTCATATTCTTGTCTGAACTGATCTTCAGACGTGTTACTGATCGTCTGTTCTCTCCATGCTTCGTCACGGCCTGGAATCTGTGACCAGTGCACGTCGACACGAGCATAAGCATTACGACCTTCTTCAGACTCTGTCCAAATACGATAGAACATGTTCATACCGTTCGGTGTCGAAGTAATTAGAACCTTCGAACTTTGACCAGATGAAATGGTAGGATATACCGAAGCAAAGAACTCGTCTTGAATATTGGTCGGAACGAAGGCAAACTCGTCGAGATATACCATGTTCTGAGAAGTACCACGAATCGCAGAAGACGAAGTAGCAGAAGCAAGGATTTCGGATCCATTCTCGAGCTTAATGTTACCTTTGTTCCATTCTGTGACACCCATCTGAAGCCACTTCGGAAGATGCTCGAACATTAACTGAATACGCCCAAGGATTTCTCTTGCTTGCCTATCTTTGTTGGCCAAGATAGCGATCGAATACTCTTCGTTGAATACGATCTTCCAAAGCAAGTATGCGGCAACCGTAGTCGTCTTACCGACCTGACGAGGCATCTTACAGATAACAAATCGATTGGCTTCGAAGGCGAGGATCATTTCCTTCTGGAATTCCCAGAGCGGGAACATGATCAGACCCTTATCGATGTTCACGATCTTACAGTAAGTTAAGATAAAGTAGATCGGATCCTCAGAGCACTTAATGTACTCGGCAACCTGCTCGGGAGTATACTCGACCTTTGTGTCTGCTCGCTTGAGCCTCGGATTCCCGAGATAGTTTTCACTCGCCATCTTTGTGCTGCTTCAGATATTTCTGTAATTCTGCAGTTGATCCGACAAAGAGGTTGTTTGTGACTTGCTGAGGAGAAGCTGAAGGATCGTCTTCCATGATCTTCTTCTTTTTCGCCTGAAGATCAAGTAAGTCCTTGCTGGCTCCAACCATCGTGCTCATCATGGTAGCCAAAACTTCATACGCTCTTGGATGCTGGCTCTGTTTGGCCACATCCATCAAATCAAAGAGTGCTTCTTGGCCTTTATTGATGACTTCCATCATGTTCTCGCGAGCATACTCAAAATCTGCAGAGACTTGAGTACTCATCTTCTTTTCGATCACAGCTGGTAAGTTATCGCCAGAGGCGATGTTTAAAAATTTATCAAGTTCATTGCTCATTAGATATTCTCAGTAATTGTATTGATAATGCTATAGTTATCCGTGCTCTTAATATCTTCATATGAAATACTTAAAGCAGTGTTGGTAGTAGGTTGTCCGTTCGCAGTAAGTCCAGGTCTCGAAGCCACGACTATTGTATTGGCGGTATTATCGGTGTTTCCTGTCTCGACATCTTCAGGAAGCCTGAATGTTGTTTCTGCGAGTTTGATTAATTTTGATTTCTTCGTTGGTCCATACAAGTAACCTTTCATCGTAAAGCTAAGTGTCCAGATCAGTGCTCTTCTTTGTTCAAAGCTACCTTCATATTCATCTTGAGAAGTGATACTATTTAGAATGATAGGAATGTCTCGTGGGCCATCGACTTCAGGAACAAGATTGACACTCACTGTAAAATCAGGAGTAAAGTACGGAACGATTTGCTCTACGATACGAGTGCCATCTTCGGCGTTCTTGACCAAGATATTCAT
>SXGQ01500798.1_pt1 | contig 12623 bp, 14 predicted proteins | sample 3178371 | NCBI WGS metagenome assembly SXGQ01 (sample SAMN11356859, study PRJNA531348) | freshwater metagenome | isolation source: freshwater sample F1-20 | place: China: Fuxian Lake, Yuxi | collected 2017-12-25
AGGTTATACTACAAATATAAATATATTTTATTAAATAAAAAATTTTTTAACTTTTTATTTTTCTTTTTGTTGGTTTTTTTATTTTAACGTCCGTTTTTTTATCTTTTTCATTATATGATAAAATAAATTTTGAACCTTTTTCAGGATTATCTGTTATTATTTTATCCGTTATTTTGTCATCAACCCATTTTTGAATAGTTCTTTTAAGAATTCTAGCACCAAATTTTGTATCAGTCCCAATACTAATTATGTGTTTTTTTAATGTTTCATCAACTTCTAATTCAAAATCAATATTATTAACTCTCTCATAAACTTTAACTAGTTCTAATTCAATAATTTTCATTAAATCGTCCTCATTTAAATCTTTAAAATAAATAATTTCATCGAATCTATTAATAAATTCAGGTGAAAATTTTTTAAATAATTCTTTTTCCAACATGGATTTAACCTCCTCTTCTTTTTGTTCTTGTTTTGAGTTAGTTGAAAATCCAACTCCGGTACCATATTGTTGAACTACTTTTGTACCAACATTTGATGTCATAAAAATAATACAGTTTTTAAAGTTAATTTTTCTACCGTGACCATCACTTAAAAAACCTTCATCTAACATTTGCAAAAATATATTAAATATTTCAGGATTAGCCTTTTCAATCTCATCTAATAAAATAACAGAATAAGGTTTGTTTTTTATTTTATTTAAAAATGGTGAACCGTCTTCGTACCCAACATATCCAGGTGACGTTCCGGTTAGTTTTGACGTTGAAATTTTATCTGAAAATTCACTCATATCTAATCTTATTAGGGAATCTTCAGTATTAAACATATGTTTTGCTAATTGTTTTGCTAATTCTGTTTTACCAACACCTGAATTTCCAATTAATAAACCACTAAATATTGGTTTTTTTGGGTCATTTAAACCAATTTTATTCCTTTGGATAGCCATTGATATTTTAGAAATTGCATCATTTTGTCCGATAACTTTTTTAGATAAAGTTTCTTTAATAGTTTTTAATTGTTGAGTTTCGTCATTTGTTATTTTATTGATTGGTATTTTTGTTATTAACGATACAACATCATAAACGACATTTTCAGTAACAACTTTTTTATTAATATTTCTATTTTTTTCAAAAATATTTTTTTCTGATTCTAATTGGTATAATATTTTTTTCTCCCTATCTCTCAAATTAGCTGCTTCTTCATATTTTTGACTATTTATAACTTTTACTTTTTCTTTTTTTATTTCTTCAATTTTAAATTTTAATTCTTCTATTACTTTTGGTAGTTTTATTTCTACTTGAGACCTAGCACCAACTTCATCTATAATGTCAAACGCTTTGTCTGGAAATTCTCTATCAGTAATGTACCTATCGGCTAATTCTACACATAATTTTAGAATATCATCATCGTAAAAAACTTTATGATAATTTTCATATTTATCTTTAGATTTTTTTAAAATTTCTAATGTTTCTTCTTTAGTTGAAGGATCAACAATAACTTTTTGAAATCTTCTTTCTAGAGCTCCGTCTTTTTCAATATTTTTTCTATACTCCTCTAATGTAGTTGCACCAATACATTGTAGTTCCCCACGAGAAAGGGCCGGTTTAAATATGTTTGAAGCATCCATAGATCCTGATGAATTACCAGCACCTATCATAGTGTGTATTTCATCAATAAAAATAATTATGTTAGGATTGGCGTATAATTCGTCAATAATTACTTTCATTCTTTCTTCAAATTGGCCTCTATATTTAGTTCCTGCGACAATAGAGGTTAAATCAAGAGAAACTATTCTTTTATTTAATAAATTCTGAGGGCACTTACCCTCAAATATTTTTTTTGCTAAACCTTCTATTATGGCAGTTTTACCGCAACCAGGTTCTCCAATTATAATAGGATTATTTTTTTTTCTTCTAGATAATATTTGAGATATCCTATTTATTTCATTTTCACGTCCTATAACTGGATCTAATTTATTTTCTTCAGCTAATTTTATTAGGTCTCTTGAAAAATTATCTAAAACGGGGGTTTTGCCAAATAATTCTTTTTGATTTTTTGATGTCTCTTCGTTTTCTGTATAGTCTGTCATAGTAATTTAATATAATAATATAGTAATTGAATTTAATTTAATTATCAATTGTTTAATAAATAATGATATTTATAACAATGGAAATACTTTTTGATATATATAAATCAAACAAATTAAAATAATAAATTATGTCTATAAAAAAAACTGAAATAATAGGTACTAAAATAATATGTGAAATTGAATCATCTAATTTAATTAAAACTGAATATGATAGTGAAAATAAAAATTTAATAACAACTTTTAAAAATGGGTCAAAATATGAATATTACGACTTACCTCACAACATATATGCACAATTTAGGTTATCAGAATCGCAAGGAAAATTTTTTAATAAGGCAATATCTAAAGTTTATAAGTATAAAAAAATAGATAATTAATATATTAATAGTATTTATATGTATGGTAAATGATAAAAAAATCATTAATAGCTTTTATTTACAAGATAGTTTAAATAACAAATTGTGGGATAAATCAAAAAAAAATAAATATACGTTAAAGTCTGACGTTAAAGATAAATTAATAAAAATATCTAACATTTTTTTAGATTATTTAGATATTGATATTTTTGTACAAGATATTATTTTAATTGGATCTTTAACTGGATATAATTGGTCCGAATTTTCTGATTTTGATATACATATTCTTTACGATTTTAATGAAGCTGGAGATAAAAAAGAATTATATAAAGAACTTTTTAGATTAAAAAAAACAGTATTTAACGCTTCTCATAATATTCACATTAAAGGATTTGAGGTTGAAGTGTTTGTGCAAGATATAAACCAGCCAGAAAAAAGTGCCGGATCTTATTCAATAATGTATAATAAATGGATTAGATTCCCAAAAAAAAATAATTTTAAAATTGATGAATTAAAATTAAAAGAAAAATCGGACCAATGGGTTGAAATTATTGATGAAGTTTTAGATGACGCAAAAACTAAAAGTGTGGAAAATGCGATAAAATTAATTAAAAAATATAAAGAAAAATTAAGAAAATATAGGTCTTGTGGGTTAAAAAAAGAAGGTGAATATTCTTATGAAAATTTAGTATTTAAATATCTTAGAAGAAACGGGTATATTGATAAGTTAGATAACTTTAAAAACATAATTTATAGTAAAAAACTATCATTAAAGTAATAATTAATAAAATATTTAAAAAAATATAAAACATTAATATATTTATATATAAAAAACTATGCCTACAACAGCTTGTACTAATTATTATACTACGAAGATAGTCGGATATTTACCTGGATCAGGAGATACAGTTGGTAGTGTCGTTACTTTTGGTACACCTACACCTGAATGGTCTAACGTAACAGGAGGAACCATATATCAGTGTTCGTCAGTAACTATTGGCGGGTTTAATGGATTAAATAATTAAAAATAAAGATAAAAAAAATAAAAATGGGAGATTTAAGATCGTTAGGTAGTGAAAAATTACAAGGTACGGATAAAATAAGACGTATTATGGAAATTGCCAAATATAATGAAAAGCCAAAACAAGAGATTAATAATTTATCTACAACAAGTTATACAATAAGACTTGCTGACGGAAAAATTTATGGTATTGTAAAAGAAAAAACAGGATACGTAATTAAAAATGGGATACACGAATCTTATTTGGATTACATAGACCAAATGAAAAATAGAAAACACTATAAATCATATTCTAATGCAATTAAAAGATTAAACATAATAGTATCAGAAGTTAATAGAAATGAAGGTTATGATTTTCAAATGTCACTATTAGGTGAACAACCTACAAAAAAATTTATTTTAAAACCAAAAAAATCAAATATTCCACAATCTACTGATATAGGTGCGGCTCCTGATACTGAAGAAGTTACGCCTACATCTGACACATCTTTGGCGCCAGAAACGCCAGAAACGCCAGTAACTCCGCCTGAGGATGAAGTGGTCAACGCTCCGCAGGAACCTGAAACTCCAGTTCAGGATCCAACTGACACTTCTTTAAATTCAAACACACCAGTTACCCAACCTGATCCTGAAATGGTAGACATGCCAGAAGATGATGATGAAGATGAGGATCAACAAATTCCAGCATTAAAATCAATACAAAGACTAACAGGTAAATTAAGTCAAAAAATAAGATCTTTTGATAAAGAAAAAGGTTTAGATTCTCAAGATATTAAATATGTAATAAATTCAATTATTTCAGCAATGGATTTAGAAAACTTAGACGAAGAAGATAAAGAAGATATTTTATCTAAATTTGAAGATGAATATGATTATGGGGACGAAGGTGAAGGATCTTTGAATATTAATAATGACGATGACATTGATTTAGAAGATGAAAACTCTGATTTAGAAGATGAAAATGATTATTCCTCAGAAAAACAAAAGACCCCTAAAGAATCTAGCCAAAACGTTACGGATTCAACGTTTTACGAATCTTCAATAGAAAATGTTTTATCTAAATATTTTAATATTTCTAGTGAAGAAAAAACTATTATTGATAAAAAAATTAAAAAAAATTTTATTAATGAAAAGTTTAATAAAATCCAACAAAAAAAAGATATAGTTAATTTTTCATATACAAACGCACAAAGAAAAAGTGCTATGAATATTTTTGAAAATTATGAAAATAGCTCTTTTATTGGAAAAACAAACAAGAATAATTTAATTTTAAAAGTTAACGGCAAACAAATTAAAATAACACCAAATGGTAAAATTCTATGACTTTAATTTTTGTGAATGAATTAGGTTCTAACTATAAGGGAGATAATATTTACGAGTTTATTTTTTCTGATTTAGACGATGTTTACGGAGAAGAGTGGGATAGTGAGGTTTCAAGTAGAAAACCATTACCGCCAAATGTTGAGTTTATTAAAAAAGTTGGTATTTTAAAAAATTCTGAAATTAATTTAGAGCTTATACAAAATTCAGATTTTTTTGGCATGTATGATTCTGTTGATGGAATAATTGCTTTGGCTTGGGAAAAAACCTATCAAAATAAATATAAAAGATTAGTATTTAAGTATGGGGATAGCATTGAAGAAGTTGAAAATAAACTATACGAAAGAGATGTCGTATTAAAATGGGAAAAAAATTTAGTACAAGATGAGAAATATGAATACTAAAATGGTTAGGCTTTTACATGAAGGTTTTTCTATTTTAACATTAGAAAATTTAAGTGATGATCAATTAAATTTGTTATATGAAAAAACTAAAAAAGTAAAAAAGGAGCCAAAAGAACAAGTTGTTGTTACTTCAACAAAGTATAATTTAGGTGACAAAAATCAAAAAGATAAATTTTTAGATGCGGCTAAAACCGTAACAGATAAAAATAAAATTAATTTTGATCCTACTACTGACACTGCTACTGTAGGTGAATCTGAATTACAAGAAAAGGCTAAATCAAAGCAACAACAAAAAATCATGGGACTTGCTCTTTCAGTTAAAAAAGGAATTACACCAAAATCAAAAGTATCAAAAAAAATAAAAGACATTTCATTAGAAATTAAAAAAAAAGATTTAAAAGATTTTGCATCAACAAAGCATAAAGGTTTACCAAATAAAATTTCTAAAAACAAAGAATTAAAAAAATTAGAAGAAAGTATAATGAATTTAGTATTAAAACACATAAATCCTAGTGTTACTAAAGGAGATTTGTTACATTTTATTAAAAATAAAAAATAAAAATGAATGTCATTATCAAAAGAACAAGTATTATTAGAATATGCTAGATGCTATAATGATACGTCATACGCTCTTAAAACTTATCTACAAACATACGACAACACGCAATCAAAATACGTCCCTTTAGAACTTTTTAATGATCAAGTAACATTAGTTAATGATTACGATAATTATGAAGAAAACATAGCATTAAAATACAGACAGGCCGGAGTGTCCACAGTAACATCGGCTTGGGTTTCAAAAAGATTGGTTTTTGCTCGTAAAGAAAAACCTGAGAAAATTCTTATAATAGCAAACAAAATGGATACGGCCGTTGAAATGGCAAATAAAATTAGATCATTTGTCGATCAATGGCCTAAATGGTTAGGGGTCAACTTTTCAGTTGAAAAAAACGCACAAAGACACTTTAAACTAACTAATCAGTGTGAGGTAAAGGCAGTGGCAACATCAAAAGATGCTTTAAGGGGGTATACACCAACAATATTAATTTTTGATGAGGCCGCCTATATAAATGCTGATGACGATTTTTGGTCTGCTTGTATGGCTTCACTTTCAACAGGAGGTAAAGTAATTGTAATATCTACACCAAATGGCTTTGATCAGATATATTATTCAATATATAATCAATCGGTTAAAGGAATAAATGATTTTAAAATTACAGAAATGTATTGGTTTAGAGATCCAAGATACTCTAAAGATTTAAAATTAATAAAATGTGATGATATTGTTCATTATATGCTTAATAGATTAGATTACAAAGATAGTGAAATAACAATTGATTATACAGATATAAAAATAAGTAATAGGGATTTTGAAGAAATCAAAAAAAAAATAGAAAATGAAGGATATAAGGCATATAGTTCATGGTTTGAATCCATGTCTAAAAAATTAAAGTTTGACAAAAGAAAAATTTCACAAGAACTTGAGTGTAATTTTTTAGGTTCAGGCGATAGCGTTATTCCATCTGAAACTATGAAAAAAATAAAAGATAGACACATTGAAAATCCTATAAATAAGTTTATGGGTGGGTCTCTTTGGCAATGGAAAGAACCAATCGTTGGTCACAAATATATTATGGGAGTTGATGTATCAAGAGGAGATAGTGAAGATTTTAGTACAATAATTATTATTGATTTTGATATTAGAGAACAGGTTTTAGAATACATAGGAAAAGTCCCTCCAGACGTTTTAGCTGAAATAGCATTTAAATGGGGAACTATGTATGAGTCATTTATTGTCGTTGATATAACTGGAGGAATGGGAGTTTCCACATCTAGAAAATTACAAGAATTAGGGTATAAAAATTTATATATTGATGGAATAAATCCTGCCGATAAATGGAAATGGGACCCTAAATCACAAGATAAAATACCTGGTATAAATTTTAATTCTAAAAGAGTGTTAATAATTCAAGCATTTGAGGAGGCCTTAAGATTTGACTTTGCATTAAAATCACAAAGACTTTTTAACGAATTAAATACTTTTGTATATGTAAATGGAAGACCCGATCACCAAAAAGGACAACACGATGATTTAATAATGTCCTTAGCTATGGCAATATATGTTGGTGAAAATTCATTTTCTAAATTAGAAAAAGTTACAGAACAAACTAAAGCTATGTTAGAATCTTGGACAACAGAAAAAACAGAATTTAAAGACTCATCTTTAAATTATAATCCAAATTTATCGTCAAACTTACCAAATACTATAAATCATAAAAATTATCAATTAAATAAACATGATTATGAAAAATATTTGTGGTTATTTGGCAATAAAAGGGTTTAGTTTAAATATTGAATAACTATTTTTAAAAAAAAAACTATGGAAGATAAAAAATTGACAGTTTGGCAAAGATTAGGTAAAGTTTTTGGGCCTAATTCATTACTAGACCAACAGCCGCCTATATTTAAATTCGATAAAAAAGAATTATTAAAGACAACAGATAAGAATGAGTTTGAAAAAGAAAAATTACAAGCTCAACAAACTTCTTATATTGGTAAACAATGGCAAAAAATTGAAAACAACTTGTACCAACAGGCTGTTTTTTATGAACCTACAAGATTGGCATCGTATTACGATTATGAAAGTATGGAATATACTCCAGAAATATCTGCCGCCCTTGATATATACTCTGAAGAATCTACAACTCCAGATAATGAAGGTAAAATATTACAAATATATTCAGAATCAAAAAGAATAAAATCAGTTCTATATGATTTGTTTAATAACGTATTAGACATAAATACCAATTTACCTATGTGGATACGTAATACTTGTAAATACGGTGATAATTTTATTTATTTAAAATTAGATCCAACAAAAGGGATTGTAGGTTGTCAACAATTACCAAACATTCAAATAGAAAGATTAGAAAAAGGAATGAAATTTAATTTAGATAAATATTCTAAAGAAATTGAAAACGATTCTTTAAAATTTTTATGGAAAGAAAATAACATGGAATTTAATACTTGGGAGATAGGTCATTTTAGAATTTTAGGCGACGACAGAAAATTACCATATGGCACATCTATGTTAGAAAAAGCTAGACGTATTTGGAAACAACTTTTATTATCGGAAGACGCTATGTTAATATATAGAGTGTCTAGAGCCCCAGAAAGAAGAGTTTTTAAGGTTTTTGTTGGTAACATGGATGATAAAGATGTTGACCCATATGTTCAAAGAGTCGCCAATAAATTTAAAAGAGATCAAATATCTGACCCTTCAACAGGAAATGTTGATATGAGATATAATCAGATGGCAGTAGATCAGGACTATTTTATTCCTGTAAGAGATGCTAGTGCAACAAGTCCAATTGATACCTTACCTGGTGGAACTAACTTATCTGAAATTGCTGATATTGAATATATACAAAAAAAATTAGTAACAGCACTTAGAATACCTAAAGCTTATTTAGGGTTTGAAGAGGCGATAGGTGATGGTAAAAATCTATCAATACTTGATATTAGGTTTGCTAGAACAATTAATAAAATCCAAAAATCTATGATATCTGAGTTAAATAAAATAGCAATTGTTCATTTATTTTTATTGGGATTTGAAGACGAATTAACAAATTTTACTTTGGGTCTTAATAATCCATCTAAACAATCTGATCTACTGGGTGTTGAAGTTTGGAAAGAAAAGGTATTACTATATAAAGACGCAGTTGCTGAAATACCTAACAGTCTTGCTGCGGTATCGGCTTCTTGGGCTAAAAAACACATATTAGGATTTTCTGATGAAGAAATTAAATTAGATTTACAACAACAAAGAATAGAAAGGGCTGTATCGGCTGAGTTAACAAAAACTGCTGAAATAATTACAGACACCGGTCTTTTTAGTAATATAGATAAATTATACGGTAAAAAGGATAGTGAGCAAAAAGAGTCCGGATCAAATGAAGGAAGTGCCACTGTTACTGAACCTGAAGGAGGTACTCCACCTGAACAGCCGGCTGATATTGGAGTTACTCCTGAAAATTTTAATATAAATGACTTAAATTTACTAATAGAAGAGACTTTATTTAATGGTCCTAATATTATGAATCTTGATAAAGGTAGAAATTCTTTATTAGAAATTGACGATAAATTAAAATCTTTATTAAATAAGTAATATTTATAATAAAAAGATATGAATACTTTCGGTGCTATTAAAACAAAAATTGAAAAAGCTTCTATTAGACTATATAAAAACAATAAATTTAAAAAATTTATTAAAGATTTTAATGATATGGTTTTAGAAAATAAAGATATATCAGAAATATATTATATATATGATGATCTATCATCAAATAAAGGAATTAATGAAGACATTGTTGATGACTATGTTAATGAGTCTATAGAGTACATTCAAATTTTAATTGATAATAACAAAAAAGAAATTAATAAGGTTGATAATTGGGTTTCATCAATAATAAAAGAAACTAAAAATGAATATAAATCATTAGATAATATAATTTATAACACTTCTATAAAAAATTTAGATTCAGTATTAACAGATAAAAAAACCATTAAGGCAAATTTAATATTGACGAATAAAAAAGAAATTAAAGAGTCAGTTAAATTACCTTTATCGTCTATGTTAAAAATCGCCAATGATTCACTTAACAGAGAATTTAAAAATATTTCTGAATCAGATAAAAAAGAACTAAATTCATTAATTTCTATGAATAAATTAGAAATACATAATGAAATGAAAATTTTAAAAAAAAATGTAATATCTAATTTAACTAATTCAATTAAAGAATCTACAGAAAATAGTCTTATAGAAACTATTGGTGAGACTATAGAAAAAATACGTGAATCTAAAAATGACCATTATAATTTATATAAACTAAGAATATTAAATAATAATATTTAACTATTATTTTTTTTTCTGTAAATATATTGCTTTATTCTTTTTATTTCTTTTTTTAACTGATTTTTTAACAAAATTACGATTATCATTTAATGTTTCAAGTTGTTTTATTTTAATAATTCTATTCCTATACACTTTTAATGCTTTATCAATTGAATTATATTTTTTTACTAATATTATTACCATTTTAAATTTTACAACATAAATATAGTTTATTTTTTTAATTTTGACAAATTATATTATTATGTTATATTTTATTTAAACAATAAAAAATTAAGTAATTATGAATGAAAAAAGGAAAAATAGTAAAATTAAATATATTTGATGATGCGAATTGCCAATACGGTACTGTTGATTCAAAAAATTTAAAGTCAGTATATATAACATTACAAACTTGGATTGAACCTAAAGACGATTTTGAAAATTGGAATAAAATAGTTGGTGTAATAAAAAGACAAATTTGTCACACACTTTTAGACATTGTAGATTATACTACATTTGAAAAAAAACAAATAGTGGATTTAGATTTAAGAACTAGTGGTATACAAAAAAATAAAAAAAGTTTTTTAAATTTAGAAATAACACTATATGTTCATAGTCGAGTTTTAGATTTCAAATCTTTTTTTTTAAAATCTAAAATTAAAGATATATTAATTGCAATACACCATGACGAATTAAAAAAATCAAACTATTTCACTTTAAGTAAAAGAAAAACTAAAGAAATTAAATCTATCTAATATTTATTATAAAATATATTATGAAAATATTAGGACCAAACGATATAGGTAAGGGTATTTTAGTTGAATGGGACGCCGGAATACTAAACCCAAATGAAACCAGAAACAGTAATATGATTAAAGAATCTTACGGTCAGTTAGATTATTCTAAACCTTTTGTTTTTTACGCTACATTACAAAAGTATGGAGTACCAAATAGAAATGGTAGGGTTTATCCTGAAAAAATATTAAAAAGAGAAGCCGAAAAATATAAAGACGTAATAAATAGAGGTATGTCAATTTCTGAATTAAACCATCCTGAATCTTCTTTAGTAGATTTAGATAGGGTCTCTCATTTAATTACCGATATATGGTGGGAAAATAATATTTTAATGGGTAAAATTAAGTTATTAACTACTCCAGGATTTCATGAAAGAGGTATAGTATCATCTAAAGGAGATGTTGCTGCTAATATGATGAGACAAGGAGTCACTATGGGGGTATCATCTAGAGGTGTAGGGTCTTTAGTTAAGAGTGGAGAAAAAAATGAAGTTCAAGATGATTTTGAATTAATATGTTTTGATTTAGTTTCATCTCCATCAACACCAGGGGCATACTTATTTTTAAATAAAGAAGATAGGCCAAAGTATGAAGAAAATTTAGAAGAAAATAAAAACTTAGATAAAATAACGGACAAATCTATTGATTTAATGAAAAAATTGTCTCATTATTTAGATAAATAAAAAACTATGGAGCAAGGAGAAAAATATTTTGTCGCTAAAATAACTTCAGATTTATTAGATAATGAATCAGGAAAAGTTAAAAAAGTTAGAGAAGAAAAATTAGTTATGGGTTATACTCCAACTGATGTTGAAGCTAAAGTAACTAAAGTTTATTTTAATCATACAATGGATTGGAGGATCACTTCAATTACAGAAAGTAAAATAGATGAGGTTATAGTTGTCTAACTAATTAGTAAAAATAAAAAAGAGGGTAAATTAAATTATCCTCTTTTTTTATGCTTAATAATATTTATTTTAATAAAATTTTAAATTTTTTAAATAATCATAGTATTTATGTATAAATAAACCCATAACACATTTAGTTAAATGAGTATGAATGATAAAAAATCGGTAGTAGAAGAAGCTTTATTACAAATGAAGTCTCTTGAAAATGCTATCAGTGAAAACGCAAAAGGAATACTTGCTTCTACAATGAAGGAAGAAATCAGTGAATTAGTAAAAGAATCTATATTTGATCATAAAAAACCTTTTTATGAACAAGAAGAGATTAAAAATATTGAAGATGAAGACGACGACATTGAAGATGAAGACGACGACATTGAAGATGAAGACGACGACATTGAAGATGAATACGACGACATTGAAGATGAAGACGACGACATTGAAGATGAAGACGACGACGACGACATTGAAGATGAAGAAGTCCCCCCATTAGATATGACAAAATCTTCTGATGCAGAAATTTTAAAAGTATTTAAAGCTATGGGAGATGAAGATGGAATTATTGTAAAAAAAGATAATGGTAATATACATTTAAAAGATAATGATTCTGAGTATATAATACAAGATGAAGATAAATTTAACAATAATTTTGAAAAAATGACAAACGAAAATGTTTTATATGAATTACATATGGATGATGAAGAAGAATTTGAAGAATCTTATAACAAAAAAGATCATCATTCAGGTTTAATGGATGAAACTATTTATGAAATTGAAGATGATTTTGAAGATGAAGAAGAATTTGAAGAATCTTATAACAAAAAAGATCATCATTCAGGTTTA
>SXGQ01567186.1_pt1 | contig 12623 bp, 16 predicted proteins | sample 3178371 | NCBI WGS metagenome assembly SXGQ01 (sample SAMN11356859, study PRJNA531348) | freshwater metagenome | isolation source: freshwater sample F1-20 | place: China: Fuxian Lake, Yuxi | collected 2017-12-25
CTCGATCCGGTACCGCGTGAATCGACGCTGGAGTTCGTCGCGGGTTCGCACCTCGGGCCGTGGCTCATGCCGCGCACCTTCCGCGACGAGCAGGCCAAGTGGTTCCCCGAGGGCACGCTCGGCGAGTTGCCGCGCATCGATAACGATCGCGATGCCTATCCGATCCTCGGCTGGCCGCTTGAGCCAGGCGATGCGGTGTGGTTCCACATGCTCACGCTGCACGGGGCGGCGGGGTCGCAGAGCCTACGTCGGGCATTCAGCCTGCGCTTCCTCGGTGATGACATGGTGCATGCACCGCGTGCCTGGCGCACCTCGCCGGAGTTCGCGGGACTTGCTGACGAGTTGCCCGCGGGCGTGCCGATGGACCATCCGCTCTTCCCGGTGCTCGTGTGAAGGGCATGTGGCGGTTTGCCGCGGGCACCTCGCGTCTCGCGTCAGTTCTCGCATGCACTGGCCTTGCGTCGATTGCACTCACCGCTCCCGTGGCGACCGCACAGCCCCTCGAGGTCGGCGGGAGTGCCGGCCCGGTGCCCAGTGCCGTCGCGGTGGCCAATGACGGAATGGCGGCAGCCGCAGGATCCGGCGCACCCGATGTCGTCGCGCTCATCCCGCTTGAGGGCCAGGGCCTGAACGCCTCTCTTGGCTGCCCGCCGGTCGATGTGGCCATCGCGCCCGACGCGTCGTACGCCTGGGCCGTCTGCCAGGGCGACTCGCACATCCACATCATCGATGTCGGCACCGCACAGGTGGTGAGAGCGGGCATAGGCACCGTCAACACCGACGACATCGTCTACCTGCCCGACGTCAAGCGACTCGTCGTGGCCGATCTCGAGGGCGAGATCGTCGTCGTCAGTGCCACGAGCCTCGACGACTACGCGGTCATCGAGCGCATTGCCACCCCGGACTTCTATCCGACGGAGCTCGCCCCCCTTCCTGACGGCAGCGGGACCTACGTCGTCAGCGATTCAGGGCGCCTCGCCTACGTCGACTTCACGAGCGGCGCCGTGACCGACCTCACGGCGCAGGGACCCGAGACATTCCTTCTGTCGCTCTCCCTCGCGCGGACGGGGACGTTGCTCTACGCCGGTGCGGTGATCGGTCCGAGCGACGACTCTCGCCGATCAGCGGTCGTGGCGCTCGACCCCGCGACGGGTCGCGTGCGGCAGGAGCTGCCACTTGAGTTCACGCTGCCTGGCTTCGCTGAGATCGACGTGTCCACCGGCTATCGGAGTCTCAGCGTGGGCACCGGGCTCGGGGTCCTCGTCGACGGCATGGAGACCGGGGCGCTTGAGGTGGCGCTCGACCCGCAGGGACGGATGGGGGCTGTCTCCGAGATCTTCCCCTACACGGCCTACGCCGCGGACGTGAGCCGTAGCGGGGACGGCAAGTGGGCCGCGGTCGCGACCACGGATGCCACGGTCGTCACCGCCGATGTCGAGGACTCGCCCTATCCGCCGCAGGTGACGGCCAAGGGCTCGCTCCGTGGCGCGATGCTGACGCTCTCCGGCGCAACGGGTGGCATGCAGCCGGGTGCGCGCATCACGGTGCACATCAAGGACCTCACCAAGAAGAAGTCGCGCTTCGTCAGGCAGGCGCTCGAGGCCAAGACCACGTCGACCGGTGAGTATCGATGGAAGGGCAAGGTGCCGTCCACCCGCATGCAGGTCTATGTGTCTGCGAATGGCGTGAAGAGCAAGACGTTCACGGTCACGGCGCGCAAGTGACCCGCATCGAGATCCAGCGGCGCTTCACCGACCTCGACCCGCTCGGTCATGTCAACAATGTCGCGTATCACGACTATCTGCAGGAAGCCCGGATGGGACTCATCGGCGAGCTCGACGCGGTCGTCAATGACGACTACGCCCAGATCGTCGTCTCGCAGGAGATCCGTCATGTCAAGCCGCTGGGCTACTCCCGCGATCCGGTCGTGATCGAGGCGAGTGTCACCGACATGGCGCGCACGTCGTATTGCATCGTCTATCGCATTCTCGACGAGTACGGCGAGGTGGCAGCGGAGGCGACCACCCGTTTGGCGGTCGTAGACCCGGTGAGCGGCCGGCCGATCCGCATGCCCGAGGAGCTGCGCGAGCGCTTGCTTGCAGCAGGCTGACTCAGCCCTCGGACCAGAAGACGCGCCTACCGCCCGCTGTCGCGATCGACACGGATACGCCGTAGGCCTGGGTGAGTGCCTCGGAAGTGAGCGTGGCGTCTGCCAAGCCCTGCCCTACAGCGCGTCCGCGCGCGAGCAATGTGGCCGAGTCCGCGAGCGCGGCTAGGCGGCCGAGGTCGTGTCCCACGATGACGATGGCGTCGCCCGCGTCACGGCGCCGGCGAATCGCGGCGTCGAGATGAGCCTGGCCGGCGAGATCGAGCGCAGCGTCTGCTTCGTCGAGGAGCAGCACCGGTGCTCGCTGCGCCAGGACGCGCGCCAGATGCACGCGTGCACGCTCACCACCCGATAGTGACGTGACAGGTCGGTCGAGCAACTCCCCGAGTCCGTGCTCGGCGACAACGGCCTCGACTACTTCTCTGTCGTCCGTGGCCGCGTCACTGCCACGCCACGGCAGTCGTCCCCAGCTCACGACCTCGCTCACGGTGAAGGGGAAGGCCAGCGGCGTTTCCTGAGCGAGCAGGGCGCGACGACGAGCCGCCACCCGGGCGCTCGTGCGTGACCAGGGCTCCCCTTCGAGAAAGACGGCGCCGGTGTCGGGTGAGAGGTCGCCGGCAAGCACGGCCAGCAGCGTCGACTTGCCCGAGCCGTTGGGCCCGACGAGCGCGTGCACCTCACCGGGTGCGACAGCGAGGCTGACATTGACGAGCCGGTCCCGCACGCTCACCCCGCGTGCCTCGACGCGCGCGATCATGCCCATCCACCTTGGGCGGCGCGCGTGCGGCGTAGCAGCACGACGAATACGGGAGCACCGATCACCGCCGTGACTACGCCGAGGGGGAGCTCGACGGGTGAGACCACCGTGCGCGCGATCGTGTCGGCCACGAGCAGCAGCAGTGCGCCCGCAAGCGCGGAGCCGATGAGCAGCGCGCCGTGCCGTGGGCCGATGAGCATGCGCACCGCATGCGGGACCACGAGGCCGACGAAGGCGATCACGCCCACGACGGCCACGCCCGCGGACACCGCGAGCACCGCGCCGGCCAGTGCGAGCAGGCGCGTCCTGCCGACATCGACGCCCGCGGCCCACGCTGCGCGGTCACCGAGTGCGAGGACGTCGAGACTGCGCGCCACAAGGACCGCGAGCAGCAGCGCCAGCACCAGGAAGGGGAGAGTGGTCCATACGCCGGGCCAGGTGGCCAGCGCGAGGCTGCCCGTGGTCCAAAAGGTGGTCGAGCGCGCTGCCGCGGTGTCGGAGACGGCGACCACCACAGAGATGAGCGCCGCCGCGAAGGCGGTGACTGCGACACCGCCGAGTACCAGCGTCACGACCTCGGTGCGTCCTGACCCCGCGCGGGCGATCCACAGCACCAGTGCCATGCCTGCCACTCCCGCGAGCGTCGCGCCGAGCGCGGCGAACCAGGGGAAACCCGACAGGGGCATCCCGGTCGATCCGCCGGGCCAGATCGCGGCCGCTAAGGCGATCGCGATGACCGCGCCGAGCGCGGCGCTCGCGGAGACGCCGATGATGCCGGGGTCAGCGAGGGGATTGCGCAGGGTGCCCTGGAGGAGTGCACCGGAGATGCCCAGGCCTGCTCCCACGATGAGCGTGAGCGCGATGCGGGGTGCGCGGATCTCGGTGATGATGACGCTGGATGTGTCCGCAGCACCGACGAGCAGGGCCGCGCCTGCCGCGATGATGAGGACCAGCGCGAGCACGGCGAGCACGACCGCCGTGCGGAGACGAGCCGTCATGACATCGGTGCGGCGGAGCCGATCGCGGACCGCAGCAGTTCGACCAGGGCACCCGTGCGGGGTCCGTAGGAGAGCAGCACCTCGTCATCGACCGCGACGACGCGGCGCTCGCGTCCCGCCTTCGTCTGCGCGACACCGGGCAGGGCGAGGAGGCCCTCCATACCGTTGACGGACTCGAGTCCCCCCGTCATCACGAGGAGCACATCGGGATCGAGCGCGACGAGTGCCTCCGCGGTGAGCGGCGTGAAGGCCTCGAGCCCGGCCTCCGCCCCCGCATCGATCCCACCCGCAGCAGTGATGAGCGCGTCAGCCCCCGAGCCCTCGCCACCGAGCAGGTAGATCGCGGAGGTGCCCCGCAGGTAGAGGAATGCCACGCGAGGAGCGTCCGCTGTCGGGTTGACGGTGCCGGTGCCGGTGCCAGCGCCGGGCGCAGCGTCGATCGGCAGTGTCGCGAGCAGAGGGCCCGCATCGACGCCGACAGCGTTGGCGATTGCCTGGGTGCGTGGTGCCATGTCCGCGAGCGTCCAGGCCTCAGGAACCTCGACGATGCGCGCACCCGCCGCCTCGATCTGGTCCAGGGCCTCCGGCGGTGTCGTCCGTGCATCGACGATGACGAGATCGGGAGCGAGCGAGATGACTCGCTCGGCCGAGACGTTGTGTGCTTGCGTGACAACCTCTGAGACACCGGGCACCTCACTGGTCTCGTCACGCCCGACGACACGATCACCCACGCCGAGGGCGACGAGCGTCTCGCCTACCCCCGTCGCGAGGCTGACGATCCGCTCGGGTGTCTGCGCGGTCGGAGCAGCGAGGGCGGTGATCGCGGGGAGGTCGGCGGCGGTGATGACGATGGGCTCGCCCGGCTCGGCAGGTCCGGGCTCGCTGCCCCCTGAGCCGCTGCTGGACCCGCCCGCGGCAGCGCTTTCGGAGGCCGCGTTGTCGGAGGTAGCGCTTCCGGCGGCAGTCGTGCCGTCCGAAGCGCTGCTGCTACACGCTGAGAGCACCAGGGCAATGGCCGCAAACGCGGTGGCCGCCGCCGGCACGCCACGACTCCGGTGAGACATCGCGGTGAGGTGCCGGCCAACTCGCATCCCCTGAGTATCGCTAGTAGGCCCGGGGGTGTTCCCGACACTGCGTCGGCATCATGCCGACACGGTGTCAGGCGTATCGGCAGCCGTGCCACCTAGCGTAGGGATATGGGTCGCCTCGCCGTCTCGTTCTCGGCTACCGCCGTGGTGGTGGCCTCGCTCGCTCCCGTGCAGGCCGTGAGCGCATCCCCGATCGCTCCACCCGCGCCTACCTCATTGCGGTCCGCCGAAGCCCCGACCAGCGCATTCCCGCCCAGCTCCCGCACCGTTGTCCCCCGCGCGAGCGCGCAGGGCCGCAAGGGTCAATCGCTCACCGTCACGCCGACCTCACGCCTGTCGAGTTTCGGCCAGTCGATCACTGTCAGCGGACGCGGATTCAGCGAGCTCATCGGGATCTACGTCGGCCTGTGCGTGATGCCGCGGCCCGGCGCCAAGCCCACTCCATGCGGCGGCGGCGTCGATCAGGACGGCAGCTCGCAGGCTTCGGCGTGGATCTCGTCGAACCCGCCACCCTACGGATCTAGTCTCGCCATTCCTTACAAGCGTGGCGGCAAGTTCGGCGTGCGGATCAAGGTGAGTCCGCGCGTCGGCGCCTACGACTGTCGCGTGGTGCGCTGCGCGGTGGTAGCCCGCGCCGATCACACCCGCGCAAATGACCGCACCTGGGATGTCGCCGTCCCCGTGACCTTCAGATAGACCCCTCTCGCCGTGGAGGGGCACCCGTTGTCCGAACTCGCGCACGACAAGGAGAGCAAATGCGCACGATGAGAATTGCCGCACTCGGTGCCGCCGCCCTGGCCATCACGGCCACGAGCCTGACCGCGGTGCAGGTCGCATCGGCCGATGGCTTCAGCGTCACGGCCAACGGCGTCGCCAACCGCGGGACCCTCGCGGATCTGCCGCCGAGTTCGTCCGTGGCGATGGCCGTGAGCAATCTGCCGGCCAATGTCGGCATCTACGCCTTCCACTGCCTCGTGCCACCCCTGGGCGGCAGCCCCGTGCCGACCCGCTGTGATGCCGGCGAGGGCACGCTGATGTACGTCGTTGCCGCCACCACGCCTCAGACGACGACGCGCCCCATCGTGGTCAACGCGGAGTTCCTGGGCAAGAACCCCAACCCGCAGGCTGGCGACACTGGCACGACTGCCGTGGACTGCCGCACGGAGACGTGCGCGATCTACACCCTGGGGGCCGGTCGTGAGAGTGCCAATCCGGCGTACGTCAACACCTTCCGGACGACGTTTGCTGAAGTCGGGCCCCGTGACAAGGACTGGGCTGTCGCCACGATCCGGGGCCAGGTCATCAAGGGCGGCTGGGAGCCCAGGGTGTCCAATGCCAAGGCGAGTGACTTCGTGGTGGGCTTGAAGTCCGGACTCACGGTGTCGTTGGCCTCGGATGCGTGCGAGGTGAGCCAGGCCGGCAAGATCCGCGCCCTGAAGAGGTCGGGGACGTGCACGGTGACGATCACATCGCCGGGCGATGACCAGTGGGCGCCCTACGAGCGGGAGATCATCTTCCGCCTGACCAGGTAGGCGGATCGCGCGAACTAGTGACGAGGGTTGACGCCGGCCATCGCAAAGGCGATGGCCGCGTCGACCTCGTCGTCTGCGGGACGCCCGGCCTCGATGTGTCGCGTGGCCATCTCAACCACGCTCCAGATGTAGGAGGCGATGCGGTCGGCATCGGCGACACCAAGGTCGAGTAGCGCAGCGTGCACGGGCCCGGTGAGCTGACGGTGCAGCGACTGCACCTGGGCGCGGCGCACCGGAGGAAGGGTGGCATCACCTGCAGCGCGCACGAGCGCGTGGCGCCCGTCGGCGACGTAGGCCAGCGACTCCCGGATCCAGGTCACCAGCCGCGCGGTGGGGTCTTCGATGTCGGCCACCGTCACGTCGACGTGATCGATCCAGGCGGTGAGCTCATCGACCACGACATCGGCGATGAGATCGGCTGCGCATCGGTAGTACTCGTAGACCGCGGAGCGCGACAGGCCCGTCCGCTCGGCGACGACGCCCATGGTCACCGTGCCGGACTCGCGCATGACGCCTGCGGCAGCCTCCACGAGGGCATCGCGGCGACGCTCACGATGCTCCGCGATGGTGGGAGCGGCGATCCTGGGCACGACTTCATCGTGCCACGGAAGCCCGCATCCCTCATCTCGAGCTTCGCTTCGCAAAGACCGTGCCCCTGTCGAGGAGCGTGATGCCCACCCGAATGTGAGCCTGCACACGTCAGCCACTGCGCACCTGGGTGCATACTGGCACGGTGGAGCCGCGTGGCTGGTGGACCGTATCGCTCACCGCATTTGTGGGCCCGGTCGGCAGTGTCGGGCTCGGCATCGGCCTTGCGCGCTGGGCCGAAGCGACCACCGGTGGCATGGCCTCCCTCGCGGGAGGAGTCGTGGGCCTGTGGCTGGGCGCGCCACTCGCGGCGTTCGTCGTCTTCGTGATCTGCCTGGTCACGCTCATGAGGAGGCAGCCACTGCGCCGGTGGATCGCGGTGCTCGTGATGCTGGCCGCGGTCATCGCCGAGGCGATCACAGTGCTCATCGGCCTGTTCGTGACAGGCGGCATGTCGACGCCCGAAGTCGGCCTGATCGTCGTGGCCGTCATGGCGATAGGGGTGCTGGGCGGCGGGGCGTACGTCGCGCTCACTGCCGCGGCCCGTCGGGTCGACTAGGCGCGCCCCTCGGGCTGCGTCGCGCATCCGCTGCGCACCCGGCAGACTGGCGCCATGGATCCGCGTGGCTGGTGGACGGTCGGACTGACTGCGCTAGCCGGACCCCTGGGCGCGGTTGCGGGTGCCTTCCTCCTCTACACCGTCGGAGGAAGCTTCGGCGTGGCCGCTGGAGTGGGCGGACTCATCCTCGGCGGACCGCTTGCCGCCGTCGTCGTCTTCGGCGTATGCCTGCTGACTCTCCTCAAGGAATGGGGCCTCAAGGGGCGCCTGGCGATGTCGCTCATGGTGGCCGCCGCGCTCCTCGACGCCATCATCATCGTGCTCGCGTTGCGCGCGATCGGCGGCTCGTCCTTTGCCGATGCGGCGCTCTTCGGCGTCGGGATTATGTCGATGGCCGTCCTCGGCGCAGGGGCCCACGTGGCCATCTCGACGGCGGACAAGTAGCTGCCCGACGCTGCCGTCTCCTGGACTTCACTTTGTATCCAGCGAGGTGTCACCTCACCGTGCCAGGGTCCACGTATGACCAGGCATCCGATTGCCCGCGGCGTCACGGCCTATGTGGGCGGACTCCTCGTCGGGCTGGCGCCCTTCTCGCTGACGGCCTGCACATCGGCGGAGCAGGCCGCGCAGGACGCGGCGCCGAGTGCATCCGTGCAGTGCGGGACCGTTTTTGTGAGCGTGGCCGCGCTCGAGGATGCCTACGACCAGCTCGACGCCGGTGTCGCGGCAGGGGAGACCCCCACCAACCTCCAGCCCATCGGCGCACAGATCAACAGCCTTACCTTCGATGCCGTCAACCAACTCCAGGGCGCGTCCAAGGAGTCGCTCACGACAGTGCAGACGGCCGCGCAACGGATTGTGGACACACTCGTCCAGGCCCAGGGAGCGGGCACGACGGGGGACGCGCTCGCCCAGGAGCTTACGTCAGTGCGACCCGAGGGACTCGATGCTGCTGTGGCCGACCTGACGGCCTTCGCTCAAGAGGCGTGCGCCGGATAGTGATGTGCCTGCTCAGATGAGTGCGGGCGCGGCGATGGGCGCGAGAGTCGATGTCACGCGGTCGAAAGCGCTCGGCGCTCTCCTGGGCACCCGTGTCGACATATCCCGACCAGTACCGCGCCGCCTGCGCGATCTCGTCGCGTGAGTTGCGCACGAAGGTCCACCACACGCAGAGGGGCTCGCCACCGAGGAAGACGGCATTGAGCCCGGAGGTCTCGGTCACGATCTCCGGGCCGAAGCGGTCGGCGAAGCCCCATTCGCCCACGGTGCGCATACCGAGGCGCGGCAAGGCTCTGCGCACCTAGAAGCCGCCGACGTTGGCGACCTTCGCGTCGTGAACGAGTGTCTTCGTCCACTTCGTCATCTCCCGACGCGCATTCTGGGGCATGAGCCGCGTCGGGAGATGACACACCGGCGGGTGTCTCGCCTCAGGCGTCGGGAGATGACACACCGGCGGGTGTCTCGCCTCAGGCGTCGGGTGTGCTCGCGTCGACGCTCGTGTGTGCGGCCGGGATAGAGCCGAGGCGACCGGCCTGGTAGTCCTCGAAGGCCTGCATGAGTTCCGCCTTGGTGTTCATGACGAAGGGGCCGTACGCCGCCACCGGCTCACGGATGGGCTCGCCGCCGAGGATGAAGACATCGAACCCACCAAGGCGTGACTCCTGCACTGGGTCGGCTGCGATGGTGATGGTGTCGCCGGAGCCGAAGACCGCGGTCTGGCCGGACTTGAGCGAGCGTCGGGCCGCTCCGGAGCCGACCTGACCATCGCCGGAGAGGGCGTAGACGAGGGCGTTGTAGTCGGTGCGCCACGGCAGCGTCACCTCGGCGCCCGGGGCGATGGTCGCGTGGATGAGGGTTGCGGGGGTGTAGGTCTCACCCGGACCCTGCACGCCGGCAAGCTCCCCGGAGATGATGCGCAGCAGTGCGCCGCCGTCGGGGGAGGTGGCGAGGCCAACCTGGCCGGAGCGCAGGTCCTGGTAGCGGGGCTCGGCCATCTTGAGCTTGCTCGGCAGGTTGACCCAGAGCTGGAGGCCGTGGAAGAGCCCACCGCTCACGACCAGGTGCTCCGGTGGCTTCTCGATGTGGAGGATGCCCGCGCCCGCGGTCATCCACTGCGTGTCACCGTTGGTGATGACGCCGCCGCCACCGTGCGAGTCAGCGTGCTCGAAGATTCCGTCGATGATGTAGGTGACGGTCTCGACTCCGCGGTGCGGATGCCACGGCGTGCCCTTGGGCTCACCGGGCGCGTACTCCACCTCACCCATCTGATCCATCATGATGAAGGGATCGAGTGCGCGGAGGTCGACGCCGGCGAAAGCACGGCGGACAGGGAAGCCTTCACCCTCAAAGCCGCGCGGTGCCGTCGTGATCGAGATGACCGGGCGATCCTTGAGCGCGGGATCGGACTGCGCCACGCGCGGCAGCGTCAGTGGGTTGTCGACGGTCACGGCGGGCATGGGATCCTCCGAGCAGGTAGTTGAGCGTTGAACTATATGGTACCCGGCTTCTCGTGGATGTCCAGTCGGCGGAGGGCATTGCCTCGACCCAACCGGCGGGCCAGCCCGACAGGGCTAGCCGAACTTTGGGTAGATAGTGCCCTCCTAGGGCGTTTTCCACCCAAAGTTCGAGCCCGACAGGGGCGGCCTGCCCTTCCTCACCGACTGGTCCACCGGTGCCACCCCGCCGGGGTGGTCGGCGGACTTCGACGCGTGGGCGGCCGATGCTCTCGCGCGCGGTGACGTCGACGAGCTCGCACGCTTCCTCACCCCTGGCATGCCCTGTGCCCACCCGACGGTGGAGCACTTCACCCCCTCTTCGTCACCCTGGGCGCGGCAAGCGATCCGGGTGAGGCGCCGGAGACGACGATCACCGGCTCCTGCTACGGGCTGAGCAAGCGGTCCTTCCAGGTCGCCTAGCGCGCGCGATGGGACCGGTCTGCGGCCCTGGCATAGTCCTCGCGTGGACTTCCCGCGCGTCGATGGCCGCTCTCTCGCGGGCAGCGAGATCGCCCTCCCCGAGGACCTCCCCGCCCCGCGCACGCTCGCGCTGCTCGCCTTCCAGCAGCGGCATCAGGGCTGCGTCGATCGCTGGATCGCCCGGGCGGAGGCGGTCGGCGTACCCGGATCCCCCGTCGATATGGCCCCCGGCGACGACACCTGCGTCGTCGAGATCCCCGTGCTCTCCACGCGCTGGAAGCTCGGGCGCGGATTCATCGACGGCGGCATGGCGTCGAGCATTCGCGTCCCGCGCGTGCTGGCGCGCACCCTCACCGTCTACACCAATGTCTCCGCCTTCCAGAAGGTCCTCGGCATCCCCGGATCCGAGGACGTGCAGGCCTGCGTGATCACACCCGCGGGCGAGGTGCTGGCGCGTGTGCCGGGCGAGCCGACCGATGCCGCGTGGGATGTCATCGCGGAGGCTCTCGCGGTGCGCTAGACCCCGCTCGACCGAGGCGGGGCCTACGGCGCGGGCAGCGTGCCGACGACGCGCAGCGAGCCATCCACCCGGGCCTGCACGACGACGCCCTCGCCGGAGGACGGCGCGACCCCGGTGATGTCGGTGATGTTGACCTGGTGGCCCACCAGCACGAGTACGCCGGGCTGGTCCGCATGGCGCACGAGGAGCGCGCGCACCTTTGCCGTGCGGCGGGCTGCCACCGAGTCCGGCACGGTGAAAGTCGAGTCGAGGTCGGGGTACGCCGTGACCGTGCCGACGGCGAGGAGCCGCGCGGTGTCGCGCGCCCGGCACCAGCGGCTCGTGAGCACGCGATCGACGGGCACGCGCTCACGACGCCACTGCGCGCCGATGGCGATGGCCTGGCGCCTCCCGTCGAGGGAGAGGTTGCGCTGGGTCGAGCAGTCGCCCAGGCGGAAGCCCGCGGGGTCGCCCGTGCCCGGGGCGAGCGCGTGACGCAGGAGCACGGCGTAGCCGCGCCCGGCGCGCAGCTGCTGCCATATGTCGGCGCGTGGTGACACGCGTTGGTCGACGACAGCGGTCGCCGGCGCGACCGTGTCGGCGTTTGCCGAGTGGGGGAGCGCTGACACGGCGTGTGGCGTGCTCGACGGGTTCGCGTGGGCTGCTGCGGGCACGACTGCTGCGGGGAGTGACGCGGCGACCGCGAGCACGCAGAGCAGGAGTACGGCGAATCGGCACATGTCAGACGGCACGGTCGTGCGCGGGATCGTGATGCACATGACGCTTGAGATGCGGCAGCACCAGATTGAGTGACACGGGTACGGCGACCAAGATGATCACCGTGCCGATGCCCCAGGCTCCGCCGAGCACGATGGCAGTCAGCAGGGCAATGGCATCCACGGAGAGCCGCGCGAAGCCGAGAGAGCGGCCGGTACGGAAGGCGATCGCCCGGACGACCTGGTCGTAGGGACTGGCTCCGAGGTCGGAGCTGAAGATCCCCAGGATGCCGGTGCAGAAGCAGAGCAGCCCCACGATCCAGAGCGCAATGCGCGCGCCCATCGACCACTCCGGCGCGTCAACGATGCCGAGGACGAGTCGCGTGAGGTCGACGACCACGGCAATACCGACGAAGGAGATCAGCGTGCCGATGGCGGGGCGCAGCCCGAGTGCCCATGACATGAGCACCATGAGCACGCTCGCGAGTAGCAGGATCGTCCCCACACTGAGGCCGCTCGTGCGTGACAGCGCGGTGAAAAATGCATCCGGCGGCGCGACCCCGAAGCCCGCGTCGATCATCATGCCGAGCCCGATGCCGACGAGGACCACGCCGATGACCAGCGCGGCCCATGCGCGCGGTGTCCGCAGCGGGCTGCGGGCGAGGGGGTCGGCCGACAGGGGCGGCTCCGCCGACTCGCCGGGCCTGACGGTGGTCACCGAACGAGCCTAGGGCTCAGCGCGCAGGGAACGGGGACGGCGTACCGGCGGAGGGAGATCTCGCGCGAAGTCCTTCCCCTGCCTCGGCGACTCCGGAATGCGAGGTGCCCGACCTGGAGCGCAAGCCGCTACAGGAGGCACTCATC
>SXGQ01813119.1_pt1 | contig 12623 bp, 3 predicted proteins | sample 3178371 | NCBI WGS metagenome assembly SXGQ01 (sample SAMN11356859, study PRJNA531348) | freshwater metagenome | isolation source: freshwater sample F1-20 | place: China: Fuxian Lake, Yuxi | collected 2017-12-25
AATCTAAATCTTCCAGTATCAGTAAGAACTGCATCTAAAATGATATCGCCGCTATTATCTAAAAATGCCATGTTTAAACCTCTACAATAAATAGTGTGTTATAAATTTTCTTTATCTATTTCTACATTTAACTGCAAATTCAAATCAAACATTTTTCCTGTTTTTTTGGAAACAAATCTTAATTTGAATTTCTTGTCCCAAATAGATGATTCTGATTGACCCAGAACATTACCATTTCCTAAAGTATATATATCAAATGCAGAATTTAATTGATATTTTTCAATCAAAGTTGAATTTACAATAGTTTGCATAATTTCTGGTTTTATGTAAAAAAGCTTTTTAAATACTTTTTCATCTTTTTTATTAAGAATGAAGTCTTTTATATTTAATATATTTTTTCTTAAATATATGGCACCATCATCATTTACCATTTCTATTTCATAAACATCAGTTGGATTTGAAACATTGCCATGTATATCAATAGTTCTAAATATATAATAATATTTTCTATTAGGTAAAATATTATCAATATAAGTAGCAGATGATGCTTTTGTTAAAGTTTGTTGGTCATAATCAGTTGTAACGCTTGTCAACAAATTGTTAGAAAAAGAGGAATAATTATTTGGTTTTGTAACAATTCTATAAATTTCAAAAAAAGAAGGTATATCATCTGATTTAAACGTTTGTTGTCTAATAGGCAATGAAACAAACATTGTATTTAAAGTTTTTAAATTTGTTACTTCATCAGAATTGATTGGAAAAAAAGGAGATTTTTCTTCTCCAGTTGAATTATTAAATAAAATTTTAATTTTATTATCAATGTTTTTATATGGAACAAATGTAATTTCTGGAGAAAGCGGTGAGTCATCCATAATTTTGTTTGTTACTGAGTAAACCAAAACTTTTGCCAATGTGATAACGGGAGTAGTTGTATAATCAATTGAAGCCAAAAATTGGCTAGTTAAATCAGAAACTTGTGCATTTGTTGTTGAAATAGAATTGGCAACAATCAAATTATATGCATATATTTCGTATCGATATTCTGAATTGTATTTTACTTGCGTATCGATGAATTGAAAAGTATCAATATTTGCGTCGTTTGGAACCCAAAAGGACTGAACAGGTGTTGTAGAATTACTTTTAAACTTATCAATTTTATAAAAAATTGCTTCTGAGTATGCTGGTTCGCCACTAATAGTTTGACTAAAATTTCTCATGGTTTGTTTAACAAGTTTTCTCAATTTACCATAAAAAACTAAATAACTTAAACTTCTAGCAAATTCATAATTTTTTTGTGTAAGTTTTTTAGTTTCATCATCAATTCCAAAAATTAGAGTATTAGAATTGTTAGTTTCGTTGGGAGTAAAATCTTCTCTTGATTTTGTCCACCAATCAAAAATATTGTAAGTTTCTACATTGGTATCCAGCAAATTTGAAGAAAGAGTCGGAGTTGATATATCGACAAATGAGTTTTGTGTTAAACTTGAATCTTCTGTTTCTGGTAGTGAACTTAATGGAGAACTATATACATTTTCATACGATACTTCTTGCTGTGAAACATAAAGTCTTGTTGAACTACCTGTATTGTTTATAACATAATTTATTAAAGATAGTGTAAGACCAGAATCTTTCAAAAGTGTAGAAAATGAAGAAAATTTATCCATTGTAATATTAATTTCGCTATACATTGGATATAATTCTTTGTACACGTTTAATTGCGAAATAAAACTTAATTGTTCTGGTGGGACAACAACATTTGTCATTGGACCAAAAATATTTGAAACATCAACAACATCTGTGCTACTTAAAACTTGTGCATACAAGTCATGATATTCTCCGCTTGGCTTATTTGAAGAAAAAGCATTTGTCTGCATAGAATAAGTTTCTGTGCTATTAATTAAACCATTTAGTGTAACAATATTGTTAAATGTCTGTTCTTGGCTACCAACATCCCTTTCGTTTTTTGCATACATAATCGCATACATATTTGGCAATATCTTTTCATCTACATTCGAAGCAGCAATTGAATTTTCATATAACTCAGATAAAAAATTATATTCATAATTTATATTGGCTATATATGTTGATTGTTTTAAACCCAAAAAGTTTGCATCATTTATATCATAAAAACCATCTAATGTCGTATAATGGTCTGACGCTAAATTAGTAACCAAGTTGGTGGAAACAAAAGTTTGCCAATTATTAAAGTTAAAACTTGTATTTAGATTATAAAATTCGTATTTTTCTGTTATGGTTGGAAAATCACCACTATCAGACGTTGTTGTGATAATTTTCTTTTTTGTAACATCAGAAATTTCTGTATTATCAAAACCAGAGTTTACAATGATTGTATTTTCTTGTATTGATGTTCCGATGTTAAATAATTTTTTAATTGGTAAATTTGTAACATCTGCTATTACATTTAAAGGCTCTGAAATGGTTATTTTTCTACTTATTGACATTATCTAACTCTAATTTTGAAAATGTATATGACGATTTAATATTCGCATCAATTGTGTTTATGACAACTAATTGTTTAATTAATTGTTCTTGCTCTTGATTAAAGGCGGAAAGTTTTAGGTTATTTAGCAAGTTTTCAGTATTAATTAGAGTATTGTTGATATTAATGTTTATATTAGGAAGCAAATTTTGTATTTGGGTTTGTTGAATTGATGCTTGTGGTATTTCATCTTTTTCAATTATCGCAAATTCATTATAAGTATCTAATTCAATACCGATTTCTGTACCAATATTGAACAATTTATTAACATACTTTTTAGCTCTGATAATCACTAATCCAGAAAGCTGGTCGTATTCTTCTTTGGTTAATAGCCTCCAAATTGGATTATTTATTTGTCCATTTTCAAAACCAGCTAAATATTCAATTTGACATATATCTTGAAAATTAAGTCTCATAAAATTTTTAGTTTGTGGATGCAAAAATGGGTCAAACGAATAAGTGTTTAATTTAAATTTTGTATCCACAACAGAACCTAACATTAAGCTTTTTATTTGTAATGGTATATTAGTTAATGAATTAAACGCATTTTTACTTTGATTTATTTGTTGAAAATGTGCGTTTTGTGAAATATTGCCAACTATTTGTTGTTGTGTTGTATTTGAATTTTGTGATTGCATTGCACCATTCAAGGTTGCTGGCGTTGCCGTGTTGAAAGCTGTTGTTGATTGTTTAACTTGTTGAAATCCAATATTTTGCTTGATTGCAACAGAATTTGGAAAAACTTGTGAAGATTTTACATTTGAATTGTCTAAAATTGATGTGTTATTTTTAATATTAGAAATTATATTGTTTTGAGATAAAACGTCAAATTTTTCAATTGTATTAATAGATGTTGTAGAATCAAAAATATCGTTTATAGATTCGGGTCTTATAACTCCATCATATAATAAGTTAACTAAAGACGAAAGACTAGATAATGATTCATTTTCAGTTTTAACATCAGAACAAGAGTCTTTTAAATCAAAAAGATTATTTGCTGTATTAAATCCGACATTATTAAATACATCAATTGAGTTAATCATTAGAGAAGATTTTGTTATAAAATCAATATTATTGTTTGTAGTTAAATTAGACGAAAAATCATTAATTGTAGATAATTTAAAACTTGTTCTAGATGATAATCCATTATTAACGAGGTCGTTTTGAAACTTTTTACTTGTTGCAGTAAATGTATTTTGAACGATGGTGTCGTATTTTTCAAAATCCATTGTTGTACTATCAAAAGTATTTAGTGAATAAGATTCGTTATTATTGTCAAAAATTGTTGCTGGGCTGAAGTAGCATGAACTAAAGGAATTAATATCACTTAAAGAGTTAATCTCATCACTTGAAAAAATGTTGTTTAAAGATGACAAATTAATATTACTTGTGTTAGTAAAATATTTTTTAATCTCTGTTGTTATCCTATTGTCAAATGTTGACTTTTTAATTTTTGGTAAACCAAATTGAATAGTAGTAAGATTATCTATTTTATTTTCATCCAAAGCAAGATAATCAATACCTGCTTTTTTAATATCTGAATCAATAACTGCTTTAAATGTATTTGATAATGATTTTGTTTTTATTGTTTGTGCTTTATATGACTGCGAATTTTTATCTGTTTTCTCATTGATATCAAACTTTTTAGAAATTTGCTCAATTAAACTTTGTAAATCATTTAAAACATTTTGTATATTTGTCGGATTTGTAGTTGAAGGATTTAATAGTTTGTAATAAAATTTGACCTTTTCTGCAATATCAATTTTATTAATATATTTGTTAGTAAAAACACAAATTGCTGTAGGAACAACAACCCAAGGAGCATTACCAGTATTGTTGAAATTATTGATTGTTCTACTTGTAGCAATGTTATTTAAATTTAATGGATTATATTTTTTTATTTGTGAATTAATAAACTTGTCGTTTTGTTTGTTCTCTGCTATTGAAAACATATCAAATCTTTGAGCTTCTATGAGATAAGATGTTAGAACATTTCTCAAGTCTGTAAGATAATTTATTTCACTTTGAATAAGTTCGTTACTTTTATCTTCTATCTCAATATCAATTGAATATTGATATTCGCCAGAAGTTAAAGTAGCAATTTCATAATCAGTAAACGAAAACGTTCTATAATTTGCTGCTGTTGGAATTTTTAATTCTGTAACAGAAGCAATTTTTTTAAGATTTTCAATTGTTGCAAAACTAGGTAATGTTGAGCCAAAATTTCCATTATTTATTTCATCAATTGATGTGGTATATTGTTTGTTATATGAATCCATAAAAGAAATTTTATTTATTAAATTTCCAAAAGATGTTTCAGAAGTAGAGATTATTGTTTTATCTGGTGTGTATTCGCTAAATGGATAAATAACAGAATTTATTGTTTTTACTCTTTTTCTTATTATGTTTAATTTTTTAATTTTTATAAAATCAAAAGTATTTGGGTTATCATAAATTTCTGGTGTTTTAGAATTATCTTTTAAATATGTGTAAATATCAAATATAAAAAAGCAAGAATATTGATTTGTTTTCTGTCTTGATTTATATAATTCAGAAATATATGGTTTTTTGATAATATCGACACTAATATTGTTAGTATTAGCAGTATTGCTAATTTGTAATGAATTTGTGTTTGATAAGTTATCCAATATTAATGTATCTAAATTTCTTAAATCAGAAACTTTTTTATTTGTAACAGGAACAACTTTTAATGGTTGTTGTGTAAGTTCTTGTGCTGGTGTTACTGGCTTGGTTGCATAAAACTTTCCTGTTCGTCCTTTTATTGGTGTACCAATAAAAGTGTTATTGTTTTGGTCAACAAGTATGTAAGATTGACTTTCAACTTTATTATTATAAATAACTCTTTCTTTTGAAATATTGCCTTTAACTTCAAATCCATTTGGTATATTCAATTCAAATGAATTTATTAATTCATCAACATCCAAATAAGCAAAAGCAAAAATATCAAGATGTTGTTTTTGAGGATTTTTGCTAGTAAATCTTGTTTGTTTAATGTGCTTGTAAACATTTGTATTATTATTTACAAAAGATAATGTTTTATTTTCATAAAAATCACTAAGTTTAAAAATATTTTCTGTATAGTCATTTATATTTTTGATATTTTTAATATCAATAGAAAAGTTTGAAGACAACAATTCATTTGTCAAATTTTCACTAAAACTTTGGATAACTTTGACATATACAAAATTTAAATAATTCACTTGATTCAAAATCAATGATTGTGATAAAGTTTCTATATTTAAAATAGACATTGTAACATCAACAAATAAATTTTTATTTTGTATTTGTTTAGTAGAAAAACTAGGTTTTTGTATTAATTTATTTTGAGAAATACCAGAATAAGTATATTCTCTCTCACTATTAATGTGCGGATTACTTTCTGGCTCTGGGTCTAAGCCCACAGACATACTCACATTTTCAATAACAACATTTGGTAAATTAGCGCCAGCCAAATATTGTAAACTTTGTGTTATTAATGCCATGTATTAAATATAACCTATTTTAAATTTCACATTGCTCAATGTCTTCATCAGCAATATTAGATTGATAAATGTTAACTGATTGTAGGTCTGTTTGTTGTTCGCAATCAAAATCATCATCAAGTTGATAATCAAGTTTTTTAAGTCTTTGAATGGAGGAACAAATAATTTCTTCTGGTATTTCATCATCAACTAAAATTTCAAAATAATGATTAATAAATTCTTGCGTATTTGTTTCGTCTTCAATTATTGTTCCATCATCCAATATAAATTGCTTTTTTTCAAATGGTAAATTAACTAATTGTTCATATGATGAAGAAATTGCATATGATACAGAACTTCCAGAAATTTCTTCAATTAAATAAGGTATAATTTCAAAATTTTCTTTTTCAAACTCAACGTTGTTTTCTAAAATTTGTAATAAAATATATTCTTGCGTAATTTTAAAAGTTGTATTATCAGAAAATGAAAAGTCATATTTTATTTTTTCATTTTCTGGTGTTATTTCGGAAGATTTAATTGGTTTTATTTTATATTTTATTGTAGCATTTAATTGTGGTATTTTTTGAATAGAATATGAACTTGAATAAGAGGTTGTAACATTTCCAGATAATTCACCATTCAAAAACAAAACTGAATAATTTGGTGCTTGTTGAACACCAATTTCCGCATTACCTAAAGGCAATATTTGTGTATATGCTTGTTCTGCTGGGTTGGCAAAAGATAAGACTGCAACATCTGGATTATCAGCTAATCTTGTTCTGTTTGCTTCGATGAAAGAATTCATCGCAGTTTCTCTACTTGAAAAAACATATTGTGTTTTATTATATGGTGTTTCCTCTTGAATTCTGTCTTCTATATTTTTCGTTGCTTCATTAGTTAGGCCAGAATATGAAGAATCATATAAAACATTATTATCAAAAAATGCATAATATACTGGCTTAAATTTACCCTGTGATAATAATTGTTTTCCAAATTGTGTAAATTGTAGGTCAATAACTTCTTCTTTTTTATTAAAAAATGACATTATTTAAGACCCTTTTTAAAAGCATCTGCAAGATTAGATATAGTGTTAGAAATAGTTTTGTTAGTCTCAACAATTGAATCACTTAAAACTTTTTCTGTATTATTTTCATTTTGTGAATTATTTCCCGCAGCGGCACTAATCATGGAAACGCCAGATGTATCTCTCAATTTTTCAGAAGTAAAAACTTTACTTGCTGAAAGGTCATCTGGTTTTTGGAAATCAATTGTTGCTTTCATATCTGCAAGCTCAACTAATGAGAAAAAGTCATAGGGCCAATTATAACTATATTTAACATCAGAAAATAGATTTTCATTTTTAGATTGTAATAAAACATTGTTTGTAATTAATGAATTATTTGTGTCAACAACTTTAGTTCCAAGATATTCAGAGTAATCTGTTTTAGCTTTTTGTTTTACCTTGAAAACCATCCATTGTATATTGCTATCAATAGTTTGATTTTTCAAAGCATTTGCGTGACCCATTAACTCGTTATAAAGAAGTTTGTGTGAAATAGTCGCTGTTTTCTTTTCTACTTTACGAGAGTTAACTGGTGGTAAGTTTTGCCAAATATATGATAAATCATTTTGATTTAAATCGTAATCAAATTCAAATACATACATTGAAACTGGTGTTACTTCTTTGTTTAATTTAAAATCAAACATTGGTGGAAATACATATTTGTCTAAATATGAAGTTAATTGTTTAATTGTATTTCCAGCATCTTCAGAACCATCTTCACTCAATTGAAGTAAACCTAAAGCAACATCTGCGGTTACTCTTGGTATTTCAAAAAACTTTTTAACACCAGCTTCTTCTATAAATGGTACTGCAACAACTGCTTCGTAAACTTTCTTTGTTTTTTGAAGTTTACCAAGTTTGACAGGTTCAGTAGAAAATCCAACAAGTTCAGTCAAATCTTTTATATCCGTTGAAGCATTATAATATTTATCTTCATCTGCTGTTGGATGATATTGAAGCCAATTTTGAGGTATGGGACCGATTTGCATAAACACACCTTCATTATCTTGTGGTATTTTTCCAAATTGATGCCAAATACCAAATGGTATTGTTTGTGTTGTTGGGGCTGATACTTCATCACCAGACAATGTTATATCGTTGAAATTTAGCATTGGAGTTTCAAATTTTGTTTCAATATTCCATGTATATGTGGTGTCTCCAGTTTTTAGTGTTCTGTTGTTTGTAATTGAATTATAATCAGAGTTAACTATAGTTTTATAATTTTGAATATTTAATGATGCACTTAACTGCATTGAATTGCTGTTAACACGAGATTTATCTAATAACGAATAAAAATCGTCCGTCACAGCAAAACCACCATCGTCTTGTGATAAAGACCAAACATTTGCCATTCCATCAACATCTGTTGATGCTGTCCAATGAATTGTTCTTGTATCAAATCTTAAGTAATTTACATTACTATTTTGTATTATTTCTTGAATTGTATATATTTTTGTCTCTGTTGCTTTGAAAATAATATCAGCCCAAGACTCACCATAGTAATATGGTGGTGTGTAAATTGGGTTGAACCCAACTCTTGCATCTCTAGAGAACGAACTAGCTGTTGAAAGATTCCTAACAAGCGGATTTATAGATGCGCTATTTTGCGAATCAGCAAAATCTGGACCGAACGCAGAAGGTCTACTATACATAGTGAATGTTTCATGTAAACCAATATTTGAAGAATATACTTTAAACAATGCTTGTTGTTCAGATGTAACAAGGTCTGCTATACTTGAACTTAAAACATAATCTAAATTTCTGTCTGGGTCTTGCGGTAATTCATAATTAGAAGGGAAATAATTTCTTCCTTGATTCAAAGAACGATACATTTTAAGGCGAGCGCCATATACAGAACCAGAAACAAGTTTTAAGTTTAATGTATTTTCTGGTTTTGATGAAATAGAAGATAATTTTTGGTCAGCTAAGAAAAAGTTTACAGATTCTGCCAAAAAGTTATTAATCATATACTTGTATTTTTTATCACCATCTGATTGTAGTATACATTTACTTGGTTCATCGCCAGATTCTGACAATTCGGTGATGAAATTTTTATATCTTAAATTTGTACTAGCTGATGGATGTGATTCAAAATCATAAAGTACAACATTTTTGACATATTTTTCTGGTTGTAGTATTGCTTCAAATGGCAATCTATTCTTGATAAAAGCATCTTCTTCGTTTCTAGCAACTATCATCACATTGGAACCAGACCCATTTATATTGGGTACTTCAACTGTGCGATAACTATAAACTTGTGAGGTTGTGGCGCTACCTGTGATATCAAATACTGGTTTATTTAATAAAGCAAAATCAACAGCAACACCAGATTTAATTGTATTAAACAAAATACCGGGAGCCATAAATGGTGTGATAAAGTTTCTATGTTTGATATCATCAGAAAATACAGATGATGTTATATAAGAACTTGATGCTAAAGAAGAAGAAACATAAGGTAAATATGAACTAGAAAAAGCTGTTGCTATATCAATTGTTCTGTCTGCTGGATAAAAACCTTTATATGGAACAAATTTAATATAAGCATTACATTCTAATGTTAATTTAAATGGGTCAACCAAATCTTTATGATCTTCTTTTATAACAGAGAAGTTTTTCATAAATTCAGAATTAGAAAATGTTTTATAAAATGTATCTGTTGTATTGTTAGAATAATCAGAGTCTGCACCGATAATTTGTAAATCGTTCAATACATTAACATTTTTTGATGATAGATAATCTTCAATTTTGTTTTCAATTCTAAATTCTGGTATAAGCGAACCATTTTTACCAATATAATACATATCATCTGCATAATCATCATATGAGTTATAAAATGGATTTAATGATGATGAAGAATAAGTACCATCATCATTAAGTACATTTGCTCTATCTGGTGCTGACCAATATGCTTCACCAAAACCAATTGGGATAGGAGAAGTGGCATCATTCAAATCTTTTCCAGTAGAAGCAACATGAGATTTTATGTTTTGAACCATGTGTTTTCTACTAAACAATGGAGATAATTTAAGCGATGATGCGTCAGAGATATTTCTATAAAAGAATACATTATTATTCTGCAAAATACCTGCGCCATTTCCTGTTGAAGAAACACCAGAACTACTTGTTGTTCTAATACTAAAGGACAACTGAGAATCTAAAGGCCACATACTTTGGCTTGGAATTGTTATTGACCCAAAGGAGGATGTGCTATTTAGCGTTACTCTATCAGTTTGTGAATCTTTCCAAAATTGATTGTCATAACGTGTTCTTTTTCTAACAACTTTTTTAAATTTATTTTTTGCCGATGGATAAACTACATCTTCATATCTTAAAGAATTAAATTTATTAATTGGATTTATGTTGCTTGCTAATGCACCATTTAAATATAGTTTTGTTGCTTGTTTGTAAGATTCATGTTTACAACTAGAAATACCAAGCAAGTAATTGAATTCATCATCACAAAAATATTCAATTTCGTTTTGATTGCTATAAGTTATTTGAACATTACTGATGTTTTTTCCGTCGTTATATCCAAGAGAGGTCAAAATTGGTTTTCTATATACCACATAAGGCTCAGTAAAAAATCTATTTGAGTTTCTAACATATAAAGATAATTGATTTCCAAATGGTGCAGTTATTGTTACCAATTTTGAATCAACATTTCCGAATTGACTATTTTTAATTTGTAATCTTACAGATGGATGTGTTGAGCGATAAAGTTGCTTGAATGTTGGATATTGATATAATCCGTTTCTAACAACCATAAGAGCATTAAATAATCCTGCTTCGCTTGCTACTGATGTAACAATTGAACTTGTTAAAGAAGAAAGTGATGCGGTTACTGAACCTAAGTAATCATATCCTGTCTCTTCAACTATTACGCTGTTTAATCCAACAGAATCTAATGTATTGGTAGCGCCAGTAAGAACAAATTGTCCTGCACTATCCAAACCAACATCGGAGTTGGATACAAATGGTATTGTTTGTACGACAGAACTTGTACCTTGTGGTGTTGTAACAAAATTGTTAACGTGTCCAAAGTTTGCAACGTTTCCACTTGTTATACCTTGTGTCAATGAAGCGGTAATCCAAGCATAACCGGAATCTTTTCTTGGAATTTGATAAGAAACAAATCCGTTGTTATAGTTTGTAACCAATCCAGCATCATTAAATCTATAGACAGGATTTCTATTGATTTTGTGAATTGATGGTATTGTAGCAGACCCGCTCATTAAACCACCAAAATCTGAATGTCTAGACAACAATTGATTGTAGTTGTATCCTATAGTACCTTCAATTATTTCTGGTGTGTAACTTGAAGACTCAATTGTAAGATTGTCGTTTACTCTTCTTGCATCGCCAATTACTTGTTTATTTCTAAATGGTAAAGCGTTGTAAGCAGATAATTCTTCAGCAAAACGATTTAAGTAACCTCTAGAAAGTGTTCTTATTTCACCGGGAGCAGAGAAGCGATTACCAATTATTGTTTTATAAGCAGTTCTTGTTGGAAGTGTAAAATCTACTCTTTCATCATTTGGTTCAGTTCTAAGAATTGTTTTCAATTCAGTTTGAGCCAAATTGATTGTTCCAGTTTGGTCAATCAATAAAGAATTGTTTGTTGTTCTGCCAACTGAGTGGATTGCTTCGTAATTTGAGCGGAAATTACCCAAACTATAAGATGAAGTAGAATATTGGATATTACGAATATTTACTGGTCTTTTTGCAGTTGTTTCTCTGTAATATGGTGCTCTTAAATGAGCACGGACAGGATAAGATGGTTCGTCTGGATTACCTTCTGGATATGGATAATCTGCACCTACAAATCCAAGTGTTGCTTGATAAGATGAAGTGCCAAGTTGTCCTAATAATAATTTCCACCCCTCTGGTCGCGTTGTGTAGCCGTCTGTGCCACGATTAATATCAACGTGTCTATATTGTAATCCGCCAACCCATCTGTCTGTAAATGGCCCCTGCATGGGTTTCTCTTTATCGTTGCCATAAACATCGTTGTGAATATTTGTGATAATAACACCACTCATAAAGTTTTCACTTACTTGTGCGTTATAGCCAGAAGTTATGTTACCACTTATGAAGTTTGCTGGAATTGCAATGTCGGATTTTAATACTTCGCCATAGCCAAGAGAAGATGAAACATAATCTCTGCCATGAACAACATTAAAGTGATATTTGACCTTTTTATTTGGGTCTTTTACGTCATTAATATCTTTCAATAATGATGAAGTGTTTTCAACACCAACAAACAAGTAGTTAGCAGGGATATTGATAAGGTCATCAGTATCCATTGGTCCGTGTGGAGCAGTTGCAATCTTCAAGAATTCAACTTTATTGTTTTTGTGAAGATTAGTTCCACCTTTAATTTGTTTTGTTTCTTCGACAACATATCTTGTTGGTGTTGTATATTTTCTATTAAGTGCAGAAGCGGCCACAGATAAAATCATGCTTCTTGCGAAGTTTGATGCTGAAACGCTTGACGACAATGGTGCCGTATCTCTTTCGGCACGATTTAGCCAATAATCAGCATTATCTGCTTCTAAATTACTTAATGGTCTATGACCAA
>SXGQ01883606.1_pt1 | contig 12620 bp, 5 predicted proteins | sample 3178371 | NCBI WGS metagenome assembly SXGQ01 (sample SAMN11356859, study PRJNA531348) | freshwater metagenome | isolation source: freshwater sample F1-20 | place: China: Fuxian Lake, Yuxi | collected 2017-12-25
CGCTCTCCAGCAGACTTTCATTGAGTGCTGCGCAGTTGAGACAGACGAAGGGGCCATCGCGTCGGCTGCTGCGATCATGAATACTGCGAGCAATCAGTTCCTTGCCACAGCCGCTTTCGCCGCGGATCAGCACAATGGCATCGGTTTCAGCGATCAAAGCAATCTGCTCGCGAAGATTGACCATGGACGGAGTCTGGCCGACGAGCCCGCCGGCGCCTGGAAGCTGGCTCCTGAGCAGGTCATTCGCGGAGCGGGCACGGGCCAGTCCTTTGGCCAGCGTTTCCCGCTGCTGCAGATTTCGCAGTGCCACGGCCATCTGCCCGGCAACAGCCAGACAAAAATCCAGATCCCCGCGATCGAGCGGGTTTTCGGGATTGCCGGAATACAGGTGTATCAGTCCCAGGGTGTGTTCAGCAGCTCGGATCGGTGCACAGATCACGCTGAGGGCTTTCATTTCCCCAAGACTGTCAAACATCGACAACTGTCGGTCGTCAGCCACATCGCGGGCCAGAATAGCCTCGCCGCTTTCCAGCACCTTGCGGGACAGATTGTCCGACACGCGACGGTAAGGCAGGTCACTGCGACTGCGGTATCCCAGCAGCTGCAGATCGCTTGTGCTGCTGTCTGCCGCAGCTGACTGATCCGGCATGAACACCAGCACTGCCACAATCATGGCCACAGTTTCGCGTTCCAGACTGGCCAGAACCACGTCGGCCAGTTCACTGCGGGTGCCGGCTGATCCAAGGTCCAGGCCCAGCTGGTACAGTCGGGACAGCACTGAGGCGTATGCCGTCAGCTGGGATGCGGACCCGGCAAACTGCGGCCGGGCAGCGCTGTGCAGGATGCTGGGAGGTGGAGTGTCGCGTCCCGGCAGCGTGGCGTTGTCGTTGTCGACAAGGTTCCGAGGCCGGGCAACGGCCAGTTCGTCCAGGCTGTGGCAGAACGCCAGCCGACAGGCACCAATGCTGATGACGTCACCCGGTGCCAGCGGCTCGTCAGCATTCACTTTGCGCCCATTCAACTGCGTCCCATTGCGGCTTTTCAGATCCCGCAGTTTCCACTCCGAGTCGGCAAAGAAGACTTCACAATGGTTCCGACTGGCCCCTTCGTCCTGCAGCACCAGCCGGTTGGTCGTCGAACGACCGATGGTGGTCACGAGCTGTCGCTTCAGACGCACGGCATCGCGCCACGTTCCGCCATCCCACGTCAGCAGAAAGGCATCGGGGTCAGGACCGACCTGGTCCGTGCTGGTCCTGTCTGCTGCACCAGACTGCATCAAACGATTCTCCGTGAACGTGCAATTTCGAGCCTGTAACCCTGAACCGGCGGATTCTGACGGGGTGATTGTGGGCATCGAGCGTTCGATATGCAACCGGCGAGGACCGCCAGTCTGCCGGTGGCAGGTGCGGGTGACAGGTGCGGGACGGATCTGACTTCCCATCCGGCCGGCTGCAATTCAGAATACCGACGGACCGACCCATTCCCATCCCACTGGAACCTACGGCAATGTACGCAGTGCTGCTGATTCTGTTATTCACCCTGCTGTGTGACTCGACCGCTGCCGCCGACGGTCAGACTCGACCATCCCCCAGCGATCAGCAGCTGCAGTTCTGGCTGCAGAACATGGTCTGGCATCATCGCTACAGCACTGCAGAGATCTGTCAGGTGACAGGTCTCAGTCCCGAGCGGCTGCAGCAGCGTCTGACCGCATTCGGCATCTCGGACGACACCCGCCCGCCCCGGCCCGTTGATCGTCTGCTGCTGCTGCCCTACCCCGGCGGTCGCCATCCCCGGATTGGATTTCTTGACGGCGCAATCGAACCGCAGCGGGAGACGAAGCTGAGTGCATTCTGTCCGTGGGACGATCACAGCTACGCCGTGCTCGATTTCCCGGAAGCACTCTGGTCAAACCTCGGCCTGACATATCTGGCCCACACCCACATCGACACGATCTGGAGTCGCCAGGGCATCACACTGCCGCAGCTGGAGTGGGTGGCAAACGGCGAGAATGGCTGGACCTCAGAAAGAACGCTGCCCAATGGTATCCGCATCGGCACCACAGCCACCGCTCATCAGGACCACATCGAACTGATGATGTGGCTGCACAACGGAACGGACAAACCACTGTCGGACCTGCGAGTTCAGAACTGCGTGATGCTGAAGGCCGCTGCCGGATTTACTCAGCAGAACAACGACAACAAACTCATTCGCGGAAACTATGCGGCGGCCCGCTCGGCAGACGGCCAGCGCTGGATCATCACCGCCTGGGACCCGCTGCATCGCGCGTGGGCCAACGCCCCCTGCCCCTGCCTGCATTCGGACCCGCAGTTCCCGGACTGTGCGCCGGGGCAAACCCAGTACCTGCGGGGCTGGTGTTCATTTTATCAGGGCAGTGACCCTGACGGTGAACTGGCCCGTATCGAAGCCACCGGCTGGAAGCAGCGACCACTGCGACATCGCACCGCGAATGTGACCGGCACAATCTGCGACGCGGACACGGGCACCCCGCTGGCGGCAAGACTGTATGTCCAGCGACTGGATGACCCGCAGCAGCCGTTTTTCTTCGCCACCTCGCTGAACCCACAAAGCACAACAGTGGCGTACAATCGGCAGGTACCGGGAACGGAGTCGCAGGAACGTCACGTATCGCTGTCGGCTGAACCCTTTCAGGTGCAGCTGCCGCCGGGAACCTATCGCGTCACGGCTGTGCGCGGCAAGGAATATCTGCCGGCAACAGCGGAATTCACAGTCCTCGCCGATCAGCCCGCAGAACTGCAGTTGAAACTGCAGCGGTTCGTGCAGATGACTGAACTGGGCTGGTACAGCGGTGATGTGCACCTGCATCGTCCGATGGCGGAGATCCCGACATTGCTGATGTCGGAAGACCTGAATGTTGGCCTGCCGATGAACTACTGGGTGCGGGACAGTCGCGAAATTCCGGCAGCCAGTGGCCCGGCTCTGTCACCAGAACCCGTCTTCGTTTCACCGACTCATGTGATCCTGCCCATGAACACGGAGTATGAAATCTTCAGTGTGGCCGGACAGCGTCAGACTCAGGGCGCCGTGTTTGTCCTGAATCACCGCGAGCCATTGAAACTGAGTGCTCCGCCGGTCGCTGCTGTGGCGGCTGAAGCCCGACGGCAGGGAGCCCTGCTGGACATTGACAAGCATTCGTGGGAGTGGTCACTGATGATCATTCCGATCATGAATGTGGACCTGTTCGAGCTGGCGAACAATCATCACTGGCAGACAAAATTCGGGTTCCCGAAATGGACCCTGAATAACTCGCCCGACTGGCCGGAGATTGAGCGAACTGACGCGGGATTCACCGAGCTGGGCTGGACGGAATTCGGCATGCGCACCTATTACTCGCTGCTGAACTGCGGATTTCGCCTGCGAGTGTCCGCTGGCACGGGCTCGGGTGTGCACCCGGTTGCTCCGGGCCACGGACGCGTTTACGTGCATGTCGGCGACCAGTTCACTCCGCAGCGATGGCTGGAGCAACTGAATGCCGGCCGCAGTTTTGTCACCACCGGCCCGTTGATGGACCTGCGGTTTAATGATCAACTGCCCGGTACTGCCTGGCGAACAACGCAGACTTCCGAGCCAGTGAGGGTCCGGGGTGTGATCCTGAGTCAGCATCCGCCGGACCGCGTTGAACTGGTGCGGAATGGGGTGATTGAAGCTGTGGCGGTGCAATCCGAGCGAGTGGCAGGAGGCGACCGGGGATACTGGAAGACAGCTCTGGACCACAGTGTGGAGCTGGCAGCCAGCGGCTGGCTGGCGGTGCGAGTTTTCGAGAAGATTCCCGGGGGAAAAGTCAGCTTTGCACATTCCAACCCGATTTTTCTTGACAATCCGTCGCGGCCCGTTCCAGCGAAGCGTCGCGAGGTGGAGTATCTGGTGCGGCGGATGGACGAGGAGTTGCAGCGCAACGCGGCAGTCTTGTCTGATGAAGCGCTGGACGAGTACCGTCGGGCGCGCGACATTTACGCCGCAAAGTTGCCGGACGCAGTCCCGTAGAGGCCACACCTGCTGCCCGCGTTTTTCGGACGCGCGAAGCAACGGGTCTTTCTGCACAATCGCGAAACCGCGCATGGCACCCCTCGCCACCGTTCCGGGGGCGAAGGGAGGATTGTGTGTTTGTGCACACTGAGGAAACCGTGCATGGCACCCCTCGCCCCTGAAAGGGGAGAGGGGCCGGGGGTGGGGGGTGAAACTCCCCTGGAAGCCGCTGTGCTGAGCCACGGATGAGCGCGGATGCGGGGTGTTTTTCGCCACGGATGAACACGGATGAACACGGATTCACACGGATGAATCGCAGGGATTCCGTTGTCTTCTCCTTTCCACTTTCTCTGGTCTGCTTTCTATGGCATGGATGCCATGCCCCCTCACCCCCGACCCCTCTCCCCCGTTCCGGGGGCGAGGGTAGGATTATGTGTTTGTGCGCGCTGATGAAAGCGTGCATGCCACCCCACCCACTGCGCGGGCGAGGGGAGGATTGTGTGTTGTGAAGGCTCGTCAGCCTGATCAGCCGGCAGAGAGTGTCACCAGCGACGCCTGATCATGGCCCACTGTCACCAGCGTTCGGTCACTCAGCATCTCAAACGCATGCAGATGGTTGCCCAGTTTTTCCTGAGCCAGAAGTTTGCCGGACTCCAGCGACCACGCACTCAGGAATCCCCCGTTGTCACCGCCCGCAGCCAGCAGCCACTTCTGGTTCTCGCTGAACTGCAGTTTTTCCACCAGCCCCTTGTATTTGCTGTCTTCGATCTCATGCACACGTTCACCTGTCGGCAAACGAAAGACCTCAATTCGTGACTTGCCTTCCAGATGGTCAATATTCCCCACCTGACCCATGCCGCCGACCGCCAGCAGACTGCCGTCACCGGAAAATGCCAGTGACCTGATGCCGCCAATCGAATGCCGCCGCGCTTTGGGATCCCACGTGTACATTACCGGCGCTTCAATAGTCTGTTGAATTTCGCCAGTCCCCGCGTCACGAATCAGTACCTTGCCGGTCCTGTTGCCGGTGGCCAGTCGCCTGCCGTCGGCAGAAAAACACACGGCGTACAGCATCGATGGAAATCCCTGCGGAGTCTGCAGGTCATAACCTTCCAGAGTCAGCAGACACGCTCCGCTCACCGTGTCCCAGATCTTTGTCCGCATGTCGTCTGCGACTGTTGCCAGACGCTGTCCGTCCGGGCTGACCGCCAGCGAGCGAATCCAGCGATCATGAGCCCCCTCAACCTTCCGCAGCTGCTCGCCCGTCTCCGCGTTCCACCAGATCAATGATCGATCATAACCCCCGGAAATCAGCGTGCCGCCGGCATTCACCACACCCGTCACATAGCTGGAGTGCCGAACCTCACTCAACGGCTTCGTCTCAGGCTTTTCTGCCGCCGGATCGAACGAATGCAGCCCGAAATCGGCACCACCGCAGAACACCCGGCCACTCTGTGCGTGCCGCGCCAGGCAGAAGGTCATCGAGGGCAGCCGCACCGTGCGATCAATGCTGACCTTTGACGGAGCAAAAGGCACTGACACTGCCGCAGAATTTTCTGATGCGGCCGGCGTTGTCTCAGCAGACATCCCAGCCACAGGTTCGTCGTTCACTCCCATTGTCAGTCTCCTTCAGACCAGCACCGAGCGAATAGGTTGGCTGCCGAAATCTGCCAGGGGAGTCGGACGGGATCCCACCATATACTCATGAGTGTGATCAATTCCAACAGCCTGCAGGATTGTCGCAAACAGGTCGGCCGCCGAAGCCTCGCCGTCCTTGACCGTCTGACCCTCGGCGTCCGTGGCACCATGCACGACGCCACCCCGAATACCCATCCCCGACAGACTGCAGCTCCACGCCGAAGCAAAATGATCGCGGCCAAGACTGGCGTTGATGCCCGGTGTCCGACCAAATTCGCCCAGAGTGATCACGAGTGTCTTTTCCAGCAACCCGCGCTGCTGCAGATCATCCAGCAGCACGGACATGCAGTGATCCAGATCCGCACACAACTCCAGATGCGTCTCGAAATTCTGACCGTGACTGTCCCACCACGCGCGAGCCACCTTCACGAAGGGCACGCCGGCTTCCACGAGGCGACGAGCAATCAGGCACTGTTCACCGAACTGCGTCGGTCCGTAGCGCGCCCGCACTTCCGCGGGTTCCTGCTCGATATTGAACAGCCCGGCACTGGCCATCATGCCCTGCACCCGCTGATAGGCGGAATTCAGGCTGCCCACCGTGCTGCCCCGATGCTCGGCCGTAAACCGCTTTGACAGCAGATCCCGCAGAGCTGCCCGATCCTGATGCTCGGCCGCTGTCAGCCGCTCGTGGAGACCGGTGTTCGGCGGGGCCATATTTTCAGCCAGAAACAGCGGAGCATACCGAGCTCCCAGAAAGCCACTGGTGCCCTTCCGACGACCCTCAGTCGATGTATACAGCGACACATAGTCCGGAACCGTGCTTTCCAGTCGCCCCAGTTCCTTTGCCACAACGGCCCCAAGGTCCGGATAACGCAGCCCCGGATCGTCCGGACGACCACGCTCCATCAGATCCGCTCCGCCTCCATGGTCCGCGATCTTTGTGTTCAGCGAACGGATGACGGCTGTCAGATGCATCCGCTGAGCCAGTTTCGGCAGCAGCTCGCTGACCTGAATCCCGGACACATTGGTCGGTATCGCCGCGAATGGCCCACCCGTCTTCGCGCCAGGCTTCGGATCCCATGTTTCCAGCTGACTGGCGCCACCCGCCAGCCAGAGCAGTATCACGTGCTTCTCACCACGTCGCAGTTCGCCCGCGATCTCTTCTGCTCGCAGACCCTGCACCCCTCGCATGTCGGTCGCCAGAGCCCCGCCAACACCGACCGCCGCCCCGCCCAGAAAACCACGACGCGAGACACCCGCCGGGTGCACCAGACCTGACGGCACCGGAATTAATCGTTGACCCGACATGCATGCCTCTCTGATAAACAGGATGCCTAATGGTTAAAGCGAAACTCCGCACCCGCCAGCACCGCCCACAGCAGTGCCTGCACATCGGCCTCGCGCCGCTGAGCCGCACGAGCAAACCAGTCCACGACCACCTGTGTGTCCGCTTCCGCCGGTTCCCGGCTGCAGGCCACCGTCCACAACAGCCGGGCAGCCTGCTGCGGAGTTTCAGCGGTTTTAAGCGAATTCACCAGACGGTCACCGCCATCACGCAGCAAATCATTCTGCACTCGATCGTTGTTGCTGAAAAACAGAGCTTCGTCCACCGCAATCTGAAAATCCCGCGATGGCTGCTCAAACTCACGCATCCAGCCGTTCGCCTGATTTTCAAGATCCGTCCGCCGCTTCTGCCACTCCTCCGGCCTGGCTGTAACCTCGTCCACCGCAGGCCAGCTCTCGGATGTTCGCGTGGCAATCAGCAGCGATGCGGAGAGCTGACGCGGTGTCAGGGGGCGCGCGACTGCGACGGCGAATGTCTGTGCCGCCGGCAGCGGAGTCTCTGTCGTCCAGATGCTGGCCCGCGCGTAGGCTTTGGTGAGCACAATACTGCGAATCAGCCGCCGCAGGTCATAGTCGTGCGTCACGAGGTCCGTACCCAGTGACTGCAGCAATTCAGGATGACTGGCCGGGTTGCCCGAATGCATCTGATCCGGAGGATCCACAAAGCCGGTACCCACAAGCCGAGCCCACGTGCGATTGATGATATTGCGGGCCAGATACTGCTGCTGCTGATCCGCCAGCGCCGTGTCTGCCAGCGCCTGACGCGGACTGAAGGAAACCGGCACCGGCTGAGCATCGTCCTCACGCTCCAGCCTGCGGATCTGCTCCTCAGCGGATTTCTTTTCCTCGTCGCTGTACGTCGGAGTCGCATCGGTCACAACCGCGCCGTTCAGAAACATCAGCACGGCGTCACGGTCAGCACCCGCGGTTGTGCGAAACTTCACTCCGCCGAACGGTTTTTCGAGGATCAGATTCTTCTTTGATGTGAACGTACGATGAAAAAAGGCCTGCATGCCGTAGTAGTGATCCTGCTTCCAGTCGGCCACAAGCGGATGATCGTGGCATTTGGCGCAGCTGATGTTGACGCCGAAAAACAGGACTGCCGTGTCATTGGTCAGATCATCCAGCTCGCGGACACGCGACCTGACGAACTGAGCTGCTCCCTTGTCCGGTCCCTCTGCTGGTGCCGCCAGCAGCATTTCACGAAACATGCGACTCCAGGGACGCCGTTCCCTGACAGCCGTCAGCAGATATTCGCGGAATTCGCCATCGTTGGGACGTTCAGGCAGCAGCATTTCGTCCAGCGAATTGCGGAGATGAAATTCGAAGTCAGGCAGCTGCATCAGGCGGTCCACCAGCTGCTGCTGTCGGGTTTCCGCCGGCAGCTGCAGATACCAGTCACGTTCCCGACTGGTGGGGATTCGTCCCGCCAGATCCAGAGTCGTGCGACGCAGTAATGTGTCCGGGTCAGCCTGCGGAGCTATGGTGATACCGGCCGCGGTATTCTGCTGGTCAATTGCGGTGTCAATCAGCACTGCAACGGGGTCGGGGTCAGCCGTCTGGGCCGCTGCACAGGGCAGGGGACCGAACAACGCAAGCACAAGCAGCAGGCGACAGACCGGAGCGAAATCACAGCGGACCACACTGCCAGTAACAGCGCGCAGCGGGAAAATCGAGAAGGGGTCTGGCAGCATGAGGCTGGTTTCAGGGGGGCAGGGGGGCAGGGGGCGAGGCGGGCGGGGCAGAGAGCAGGAGAGAAAATAGCAGCAGTTTGCTGCGGATTCAATGGAATTTCGAGGGGAAGTGCGAGTCAATGTGCCGGAATACCGCAGCACACTCGTCTCCCGAGGTCCACAGCAGGAGCCGTGCGGCCGCACGGGGTGGCTAATGGCCTGCCTTGGCAGAATCGGCAGCGCTGAGATCACGGCCCGAGCCGGGTTTCGTCCTGTCCAGCAGCCCGAAGAACACCGGTGTCAGCAGAATTCCAAACGCCGTCACGCCCAGCATCCCCGAAAACACGGCAATCCCCAGCGTTCTTCGCATCTCCGCGCCGGCGCCCTCTGCAATCGCCAGCGGAATCACACCCAGAATAAAGGCAAATGACGTCATCAGAATCGGACGCAGTCGCACCCGACACGCTTCCACCGTCGCCTCAGTCACAGTCAGCCCTGCCGCGCGCTTCTCCTTCGCAAACTCCACAATCAAAATCGCGTTCTTGCTCGCCAGACCCACCAGCACCACCAGGCCAATCTGCACAAAGATGTTCAGATCCATCCTGGCCAGCTGCACCCCGGCCACCGCACACAACAGACACATCGGCACCACCAGAATCACGGCCAGTGGCAACCGCAGACTTTCATACTGTGCCGCCAGCAGCAGGTACACCAGCAGAACCGCCAGAGCAAACACGATGATGGCCGTATTGCCTGCGCGAATCTGCAGCAGAGTCAGTTCGGTCCACGCGGATGTCATTCCCGGTGGCAGCTGACTGGCTGCCAGCTGCTCGACCGCCGCAATCATTTCTCCCGAACTGACACCCGCCGCTGCCGCTCCGTTGATCGACGCCGCGGTGACGCCGTTGTAGCGGGTGATCATGGCGGGCCCCCCAGTTTCGCGGACATCGCCGATTGCCGACAGTGGCACCATCCTTCCTTCACCGTTGCGAACCTGCAGCCGGCGAACGTCGTCCGGAGTCATCCGGAACTGCGGATCAGCCTGCAGATTTACCTGCCACGATCGTCCAAATTCGTTGAAATCGTTGGTGTAATAACCGCCCAGACACACCTGCAGCGTCAGAAAAACTTCGCTCAGGGGAACTCCCATCGCCTTGCATTTCTCACGGTCAATGTCCACATACATCTGCGGTGTCACCGCGCGAAAGGAACTGAACAGGCCCGCCAGCCGTGGCTCCTGAGCACCGGCCGCTGCCAGTCCATCCGCTGCACTCTGCAATGCCTGCAAACCTGCTGCCGCCCGGTCCTGAATCAGCACTTTGAATCCACCGGCACTGCCCAGACCGTCCACCGCCGGGGGCCCGAAGACAGACACTACCGCGTCCTGCACGCTGCGGAATGTCGCTTGCTGCAGCGCTGTGGCAATCGCCGCGGAATTCAGCCCCGGCTGCTGACGCTCATCAAAATCATCCAGAATCACAAACATCGACCCGTAATTCGAACCATTCGCATTCTGCACAATCGACTGCCCGGAAATCGAAATCACATGCGCGATTCCAGGAATGCCGCCAGCCCCGGTTTCGCCAGTACCCAGCGCCAGCCCCTCCACCTGCTTCATCACCGTTCTGGTGCGTTCCAGCGACGCTGCATCCGGAAGCTGCACATTCACCAGCAGATAGCCTTTGTCCTGCGACGGGACAAAGCCGGTGGGAGTTTTTGTGAAGCCGTACCAGGTGGCATACAGCAGGCCGGCATAGGCCACCAGAACCGGCAGGGAAAATCGCAGCAGTCTCCGCACAAAACTGCCGTATCCAAGGCTAAGCTGATCAAACAGTCTGTTAAAGATTCGAAAAAACCAGCCAAACACCAGGTTCAGCAGCCGCGTCAGTACATCCCGCTGCTCCGCTTTGCGGCGCAGCAGCAGTGCCGACAGGGCCGGACTGAGCGTCAGTGAGTTCAATGCCGAGAAGAACGTGGCAACGGCGATCGTCACCGCAAACTGCCGGAAAAACTGGCCGGTGACTCCCGAAATGAAAGCACATGGCACGAAGACCGCCATCAGCACCAGCGAAATGGCAATCACCGGCACGGCCACCTCGTCCATGGCCCTGCGAGTCGCCTCGCGAGGTGACAGACCATGCTCCAGATGGTGCTCGACTGCCTCCACCACCACAATCGCATCGTCCACCACAATCCCAATGGCCAGCACCAGACCCAGCAGCGACAGATTGTTCAGACTGAAACCAAATCCGGCCATCACCGCGAACGTCCCCACAATCGCCACCGGCACCGCCAGCAGCGGAATCAGTGTCGCACGCCAGGACTGCAGAAAGACCAGCACCACAAGACCAACCAGAATCACCGCGTCACGCAGGGCATTGAAGACTTCGTGAATTGACTCATTGATGAACGGCGTCGTGTCGTAAACAATTCCGTAATCCATACCGGCAGGAAACCGCTGCTTCAGCTCGGCCATCCGCGCCCGAATCCGGTCGGCTGTCTGCAGCGCATTCGATCCGGGCGACTGATACACGCTCAGACCGATCGATGGTCGGCCATCCAAAGCACAACTGGTGTCTGCGTTCTTCGCACCCCGCTGAATTCCTCCCAGCAGCTCACCCGTCACCGGATCCTTCCGCTGGTCTGAGACCAGATCACGCAGCCGCAGGATTTCTCCATTTTTTCCAGTACGGATGATGATTTGTGAAAACTGGTCGGCCTCCTGCAGTCGTCCCTGTGTACTCAGCGAATACTGGAAAGCCTGACCCGCTGGCACCGGTGGTCTGGCCAGCGATCCCGCCGCCACCTGCACGTTCTGCTCACGCAGCGCCGAGACCACCTCGGAAATACTGAGCCCCCGCGCCGCCACCTTATCCGGATCCAGCCAGACGCGCATTGAATAATCCTGCTGACCGAACATCTGCAGGTCACCCACTCCGCCAATCTGCACCAGCTCGTCCCGCAGATTGATCGTGGCGTAATTGCTGAGCCCCAGCTGATCCCACGTGCCGTCCGGCGAAAACAGATTAATTACCAGCAGGATGCTGGGCGATTTTTTCCGCACACTGACGCCGGTCTGACGCACAACGTCCGGCAGTCCCGGCAACGCCAGATTGACTCGGTTCTGAACCAGCACCTGAGCCATGTCCAGATCCACACCCAGATCAAAGGTGACAGTCAGCAGATACTGCCCATCGTTGGTGCACTGCGACGACATGTACAGAACGTTCTCAACTCCCGTCACCTGCTGCTCAATCGGAGCAGCCACGGTGTCAGCGAGGACCGCCGCACTGGCTCCCGGGTACACACAGGCCACGGAAATCACGGGCGGAGCAATCTCGGGGTACTGAGCCACCGGCAGGCCGGGGACAGCCACCGCACCGGCAATCAGAATGACAATGGACAGCACCGAGGCGAAGATCGGACGGTCAATGAAAAAACGACACAACGCAGCCACAGTGTTTCCCCAGGTGTAAATGATCGGACTATGAAATCCCGAACATGCCGTCTCATTGTTTCGCCACGTGCTGGTCCACCGTCGCGACTGCCGCCCCATTTCGTACCCGCTGCAGACCCTTCACGATGACCCGATCGGTCGACAGCAGACCACGGTTGTCGGAACTGCCCGGGGTCCATGCACGAGCGATCTCGCGGAGGCCATTCAACTGCAGACCAGGCTCCACATCCAGCCGCCGTGCCGTCTGCTGATCATCCACAATGAACAGATAACGCTGCCCCTGCTCGGATGCCAGTGCCGATTCCGGCACCAGCACCGCGGATCGCAGCGGACCGATCGGCACCCGCACTCGCACAAACATCCCCACTGCCAGCACTCGACCGCCCGGGTCCAGCTTCGGATTCTGAAATTCGGCCTTCAGACGAATCGTACCCGTGGACGGATCCACCTGATTGTTCAGGAATTTCACTGTGCCCGACAGCGGGTAGTCGCCCTGATGAATC
>SXGQ01208367.1_pt1 | contig 12618 bp, 15 predicted proteins | sample 3178371 | NCBI WGS metagenome assembly SXGQ01 (sample SAMN11356859, study PRJNA531348) | freshwater metagenome | isolation source: freshwater sample F1-20 | place: China: Fuxian Lake, Yuxi | collected 2017-12-25
GCCCGCACCAGCGCGCCCGTAGCGGGTTGGGTGGCCCCCGACACGATGGCCAACGCGACGAGCGGCCAGGAGCCCCAACCGGTGACGGCGGCCCAGGCAAGGAGCAGCAGCGTGACCGCGTGCACCGCGACGAGGATGCGGACCACGCGCCATTGCCCCCAGCGGTCCACCAGCCGTGAGCCGAGGGGGTTGAGCAGCGCGCTGCTGATGGTGTATGCCGCCGCGACGATGCCGGCGAGGGCGTAGGAGCCGCGGAGCTCGCTCACCATGAGGACGATCCCCAGTGCCACCATCGAGATGGGCAGCCGCGCGATAAACGCGGCCGAGGTGAAGCGGGCAGCGCCAGGCCGACTCAAAATGTCGAGGTAGGGCCCGGCCATGCGCACGATCCGAGGCTAGTGGCACGCTGAGGTGATGGATGCCAGGGATGATGCAGCCGGGGATGAAAGCGACTTCGACAGACTCGTGGATGAGCTTGTCGACCTGGCGTATCGGTCGGCAACGAGTGCGGGTGCACTGCTCCGGGATGAACGGCCACGGGAGCTTGAGATCACCGCGAAGTCGAGCCCCACGGATGTCGTCACGCAGATGGACCGGGCGGCGGAGGAGCATCTCGCTGCGATGATCCTCCGGGAGCGCCCGGGCGATGCCATCCTCGGCGAGGAGGGCGGCGCACGCCCGGGCTCGACCCCGGTGACATGGATCGTCGATCCACTGGACGGCACCACCAACTACCTCTACGGCATCCCGCTCTGGTCGGTGAGCGTGGGAGTGGTAGTGGGCGACGTGGTGGTGGCGGGTGTGGTCTGCGCACCTGAGTTGAGCCTCACCTACATCGCGGGGCGTGGTCGCGGTGCGCGTGAGGAGTCGCGCCGGGGTGCGCGCACTCTGCAGGTGTCCGCGGTCACCGATCTCGGGCAGTCGCTGATCTCCACGGGTTTTGGATATGACAGCGACCAGCGCCGCCGACAGGCTGAGGCTCTCGTGACCGTCGCGCCACGCGTCAGGGACGTACGGCGCCTGGGATCGGCGGCGATCGACCTGTGCTGGGTGGCCGCGGGACTCACGGACGCATATGTCGAGTCACGTCTTCATCCGTGGGATGTGGCTGCAGGAGCCTTGATCGCTCGCGAGGCTGGAGCCCGGGTCGTCGGTGACGATGACCCCGTGCAGGCCCCCTATGTGATGGCCGCTGCCCCGGGCATCGCCGACAACCTCATGCGTCTATTGGATGCGACCCAGGGCTGAGGTGCCCGCGGTCTAGTCGAGTCGGCGTAGGTCGGCTGCGTACCAGTGCGCATTGCGCACGTAGGTGTCGACCGCGTGGGCGATCAGGTCGGGGTCCGCACCATCCTCGACCACGCGCGCGGGCACTCCGCGGGCCAGTGCGCCAGGAGGGATGTCGGTGCCCGGGGGGACCAGGGCGGCAGCCGCGACGAGGGCACCACCCCCGACTCGCGCACGATGCAGGACTGTCGCCCCGGAGCCCACAAGTGCCCCGTCCTCGACGGTGCAGCCCTCGAGGTGGGCCAGGTGCCCGATGGTGCACCCATCGCCGATGGTGGTGTCGTGCTCGGCGGTGCAATGGACCACGGCGCCATCCTGGATGGAGGTTTGGCGGCCGACGGTGATGCGACCGTGGTCGCCACGCAAGACGGCCATGGGCCACACGGTCGACTCGGGCCCGATCGTCACCCGGCCGATGATGACCGCATCCGGGTGGACGAAGGCGCCGGTCGAAATCGCGGGTACGAGATCGCCCAGGGCGTAGATCGGCATGGTGGCCCCTCCCCGGAGTCTCCGTTGGCGGGTGATCTCGGTCACATGGTCATACTGGGACTATTGATTGTGCAGGGGCTGGTCTCACGGCCCTCATCAGGGGCACATAGTCACGGCCGAAGACGCCTAGGGCACAATCCGGGGGATCCTGGCACAATGCCGGGCATCGTGATCCGCTGACCAACGAGTTGCTGGGGGCACGCGCCGCAATGGCTACCGACTACGACGCACCGCGCAAGACTGATGAGGAGCTCGCCGAGGACAGCCTCGAGGAGCTCAAAGCTCGTCGTGTCGACAAGGCGGCGTCCACGGTAGACGTGGACGAGGCAGAGCTGGCAGAGACCTTGGAGTTGCCCGGCGCAGACCTGTCGGACGAGAGCCTCACGGTCCGAGTGCTTCCGCGGCAGGCGGATGAGTTCACGTGCAGCACGTGCTTCCTGGTGCATCATCGCAGCCAGTTGGACCATGAGGGGAAGAACGGCCCGGTCTGTACCGACTGCGCGTGAGCGCCGTCGGCGTGAATTGCGACTGCGCGTGAGCGCCGTCTAGGCCTCGTTCGCAGGAGCTGGCCTGGCCGCGGCCCGGTAGATGATGAGCTGGATGACGGCTGCCGTTGACGCGGTGGCGAGAGTCCATGCGAGTGCCTTGGAGAAGCTCACGCTGCTGTCGTCGGCGTTGGGTGGTTTCTTGCCGGTGATCGCCGAGTAACCCGCGGTGAGGGCTCGGTCGACCGCCCATGTTGCCGCGAGAACGACAAAGGGTGCTGCGACTTTGAGCACGGGGTGCGCGGACTTCGTCCGCGACTCAGGAGACTCCGACATGGCCACAGGCTACCCGTCCGTCGTGGTGACGGTGCCCGGAGTGGGCGAGGGCGTCTCGCCGGCGGCATCGCGGATGGCGGCCGCGAGCCGCTCGGGGTGCCTGCTGGAGACGATCCAGCGCGGGTGGGGGTCCCGGGGGTCAGCGAGATCGATGGCGATACCGCGTCGGGAGGACCAGGCGCGGAGGACGACGTAGTCGCGCGGGTCACCTTGGCGACGTGCGTGTCGCATCGCGTCTGCATCGAGGACCTGAGTGTCGGCTATTGCGGTGAGAGGCAAGCGGGCCCGCCCCGCACGAACAACGTGGTCATCGACGTGGACCGGAGTGCTCGTGGCCAGAAGCGCGCCGATGCCGACGAGACAGAGCAGGATGCCCGTGAGCCAGCCCAGTCCTACGCCGTACGCCGCTCCGTAGGCCACCCCCACGAGGGACCCGAGCCCGATGACGAGGACGAACACCGCGATGGGGGGATAGAGGCGCTCGCGGTAGCAGCGACCCTCGCCATCTCGTCCCTCGGACCAGGACTGCACCTCCGTATCCGGCATGGTTCCAGGGTGTCAGGCCGTCCGGCCAGCCGCGGATAGGGTCCGGGGGTGAGCGATCCACGCGCGCGGCGCAGTCCGCATCCGCCGGCGAACGCCGCCATGCCGGAGCGCCACGAACATGCCCCCGCGCCTGGCGAGGTGGTCTCGAGCCACTATCGCTGGTGCGTGGGCTGCGGTGCCGACCATCCGGCGGGGCTGCGGATGACAGTGGTGGCCGGCGAGGGAATGTCGATGCTGAGCACCCTCGAGGTGGGCGACTATCACCAGGGAGCGCCGGGACTCGCGCACGGCGGGGTCATCGCCACGGCGATGGACGAGGCCATGGGTGCGCTCACCAGACTGCTCATCCTCCCGGTCGTCACCGTGCATCTCGAGGTCGATTACCTCAAGCCGGTGCCGGTGGGCGCAACGCTGCACATCCGCGCGGATATTGCCGGGCAGGTGGGGCGAAAGCTCTACACCGCGGCCCGGGCGCACCTCGATGCGCCGGACGGACCGCTCGCTGTGGAATCGGCCGCGCTTTTCCTGCAGGTGCCCCTTGAGCACTTTGTCGAGCACGGCAGCGCGGAGCACATCGCGGCCGCCATCCGCGAGCGTCCCGGGGGCGCTGCGGCATGGCGGCGGGAGGTGAACCCGTGAGCGATCCGGTGGACGTGCTCGTGGTGCGCCTCGATCCGGATCTCCCGTTGCCTGCCTACGCCCTGCCCGGAGATGCAGGCTTCGACGTCTGCACACGGGAGGACGTCACCCTCGGCCCGGGGGAGCGCGCCGTCGTGCCCACGGGCATCGCTTTGGCGCTGCCGGAGGGCTACGCCGCCTTCGTGCATCCCCGCAGCGGCTTGGCCGCTCGCCACGGGCTGACCATCGTGAACGCGCCGGGGACCATCGACGCGGGCTATCGGGGAGAGGTACGCGTGTGCCTGCTCAACACCGACCGGAGCGCACCGGTGGTCCTGTCGCGGGGGGACCGCATCGCCCAGATTGTCATTCAGCCCGTGGCGCGAGCGGTGCTGCACGAGGCCGATCGCCTGCCGGGCTCGCACCGAGGCGAGGGTGGCTACGGATCGACGGGTACCGTGAGCAGCCGCACAGAGGAGGCACCGTGAGCGACGAGGCAGGGCACCGGGCGCACGGCCCGTGGGATGTGACCGAGGTGGACGGCCCTGAAGGTCGGATGGACTTCGGAGCCCTCTGGCTGCGCGGTCTCGACGGCCTGCAGGTGCAGGCGCAGGTGGACGAGTCCACCGGATCCGTCGGTGTGATCACGGTGAACTATGGCGAGGGAGGCCTGCAGCTGCAGGCATTTGCCGCGCCACGTTCAGGTGGCCTGTGGGAAGAGGTCCGGGGCAAGTTAAAGGCCTCGGTCACGGGCCAGGGCGGCATCATCGAAGAGCAGCCGGGCGAGCATGGCGTGGAGCTTCGTGGGCGCGTCCCCGGCCAGGGCACCCTCCAGCCGGTGCGCTTCGCGGGGGTGGACGGCCCGCGGTGGTTCCTGCGGGGACTCTTCCTCGGACGAGCCGCCGAGCCGGGCGCGTCTCCGGAGCTCGAGCAGGTCTTTCGAGATCTCGTGGTGAATCGCGGCGATGACGCCAGGCCGCCGGGAGAGGCACTGCCGATGCGCCTCCCCGCGGTCCAGGGTTAGCCTCCCGAGCCTGAGGCGCCGGGTCAGGCCTAGCTCCCGCCCCCGCGACCGGGAGCGGTGGCCAATGCCTGTCTCAACAGCCGGATCTCCGGGCGAGCGGCCATGACGACTGCGGGCCGACGTAGATGTCGCGCCCACGCGTGGACGGCGGACTCGGGGTGGAAGGCGTCACCCCTCCAGCCGACCACGGTCATCGGGGCCGAGATGGCAGCGAGCTCTGCGGGCGCGGGGCCGCGTCCGCTGCTCGCACGTGCGAGGCAGCGCGAGAGGTCGTCGTCGGAGTATTCCGGCCAGGACAGTTGCAGGAGCCGGACGACATCGGGATGGCTTCCGTCGCGTGCGAGCCGGCCGAGGATCGCGGTGATTCCCTCGGCGGCGACACTGCGGCCGGCGGCCGCCGTCACCTGCGCGGTGGCGGCGGGGGCACCGATCCAGGCGGGAAGCACCAAGACGAGTCGTGGCGTTGGCTTCGTCGTGCGGCTCGCCCAGCGCGCGACGGCGTGCGCGCCCAGGCTGATCCCCACCAGATGCGTGCAGCCCGGCTGGCGCGTCATGGTGTCGTCGAGAGAGGCCATCACCTGCTCCACGTCGCCGGACCGATCCTCGACGAAGACGGCGTCCGAATCGAGCCCCAGCAGCATTTCGGCGGCCGCCCCCGTGGATCCGGCGCCGTGCACAACGACGGTGGTCACGGGGGAAGTCTCGCCCATGGTCGGCGGGTACCCTGCTAGAGACACCGGTCGCCGTGGCCGGGGTCTGCGTCGAGGAGGCACATGTGGCCCGCTGGTGGTCTTCGTGGACGCGGAGCCAGGAAGAGGTCGAGGCGGGCGAGCTGTCCACCCAGGCGCGGGCTCACGGCGCTCGGGCTATCGCGGCGTGCCAGCGCGGCCAGAACGTGTCTGTCCACGGCATCATCCGTTCGGTCACGTTGAGGCCGCGTGCCAATGCCCCCACCCTCGAGGCCGAGGTCTACGACGGGAGTGGTCACATCACGCTGATCTGGATCGGCCACCGGCGACTCTCGGGCGTGGATGTCGGGCGGCCCATCTCCGCCGAGGGTCGCGTGACCTGCCCGCAGGGTCAAGCGACGATCTTCAATCCTTCGTACCGACTCTTCCCGGAGCCGGTGGAGACCTCCGCGTGAGCACCGGCGGCACGGGACGCGAAGACGGCTCCGACGGCACGGACCGCGAGCCCTTCATCGAGCCCCAGTCACGCGAGGATGTGCGCGAGGAGCGGGTCCTGCTCGACCGCGCGCTAGGCGGGTGGCGCGGCATCATCGATAGCGGAGCGCCCACCGTCGTGTTCGTGATCGCCTACCTCGTGACCGGCAGTGACCTCGGGGTGTCGGTGTGGTGCGCCCTGGGAGCAGGAGCCGCGATCGCGATCTGGAGACTCATCCGACGCGAGAGCCTGCAGCAGATCGCGGCCGGGCTCATCGGCGTCGGCATTTCCGCCTTCGTCGCTTCCCGGACGCAGTCGGGCGAGGGCTACTTCATCCCGGGCCTGCTGCAGAACATCGGCTACGGCGTGGCCTTCCTCATCTCCATCCTGATCGGCTGGCCGCTCATCGGGGTCATCGTGGGTTTCCTCACGGGCCAGGGAGTGCGCTGGCGGGCCGATGCCGAATTGCGACGCATCTACGCAGCGGCGTCCTGGATATGGGTGGGGCTCTTCGGGCTGCGCATCGCCGTGCAGGGCCCGATGTACCTCGCGGGGTGGGTGGGCCCGCTTGGCTTCGCGAAAGTGATCATGGGCGTGCCGCTCTTCATTGCGGCCGGCTATTTCACCTATCTCGTGCTTCGTCCCGTGTTCGAGCGCCGCCGAGAGGAACAGTCGAGAGCCGCTTCTCCCGATGAACGGGACCCGTCGCCGGACGGGGGCGCGCCCGAGGGCTAGGAGCCCTCGCCCCTGTCTGGTGCGTGCACGTGGTCGCTGAGCATCGACTGGAGCACCGGCTCCTGCTCGGGTGCGCAGACGAAGATCAGCTCGTCACCGATCTCGAGGGAGTCGTCAGCGCTGGGTGCGATGACGCGCGGCCCTCTCACGATGGCCGCGAGTGCGGTATCCGGCGGCCACGTCATGGAGCCCACCCGATCACCCGCGACGGGGGATCCGGACGACAGCGTGATCTCGACGAGGTCGGCCTGACCCTGGCGGAAGGTAAAGAGCCGCACGAGATCGCCGACGCTCACGGCCTCTTCGACGAGCGCGGAGAGCATGCGCGGAGTGGACACCGCGACATCCACGCCCCAGGACTCATCGAACATCCACTCGTTCTTGGGGTGGTTGACCCGGGCAACAACCCGCGGCACCCCGAACTCCGTCTTGGCGAGGAGGGAGACGACGAGGTTGACTTTGTCGTCCCCGGTCGCGGCCACCATGACCTGGCACTGTGCGAGGTCGGCCTCCTCGAGGGCGGCGAGTTCGCAGGCGTCCGCCTGCAGCATCTGGGCGCCGTTGACGGCACCCGGCCGGGCGAGCTCAGCGTCGCGGTCGATGAGGAGCACGTCATGGCCGAAGCCGATGAGCTCGCGCGCAATCGACCGACCGACCTTGCCGGCGCCCGCGATGGCAACCTTCACGAGGAACCCTCCAAGCGCGCCTTCAGTCCCGACTCCCGCGCCGCGGCCAGGATGGCCTCGACCTTTGGAGCGTCGTCGGAAGCGACGAGGACGTGCAGGAGATCGCCGTCCTGCAAGACGGTGTCGGTGGACGGGATCATCCCTGCGCCCAGCCGGGTGACGAAGCCGACCCGCGCCCCGGTGGCCGTCTCGATGTCGGCGATCGCGTGGCCGAACCAACTCGCGTGGGCCGGCATCTCGGCAAGGAGCACCTGACCGCTGGCATCTCGGAATTCCTCGAGCCCGCCCTGGGGCAGGAGGCGACGCAGGATCTGACCGGCGGTCCACGACACCGTGGCCACTGTGGGAATCCCGAGACGCTGGTAGACCTCCGCGCGACGGGGGTCATAGATCCGTGCGACCACGTGTTCGACTCCGTAGGTCTCGCGCGCCACGCGCGCGGCCAGGATGTTGGTGTTGTCACCGCTGCTTACCGCGGCGAAGGCGTGGGCGCGCTCGATGCCCGCCTCCTCGAGGGTTTCGCGATCGAAGCCGATGCCCTTGACGGTGGACCCGGAGAACCGGTGCCCGAGACGACGGAAGGACTCGGGATCCTGGTCAACAATGGCCACGCTATGGCCGGACTCGTCGAGCCGATCCGCGAGGAGTGAGCCGACTCGGCCGCAGCCGAGGATCACCACATGCACGGCATAGACGCTACACGCAGGGCGCGGGAGTGCGGGCCGGTGGTCGGCGGGGGACCCGCGGGGACCTAGCATGCTCTCCGTGCCCGTCGTGGACACCGCAAAGCGGTTCTTCTTCGGTCGCGCCCTGCGCAGTGACCGCATCGGCGAGACCCTGCTCCCGAAGCGCATCGCCCTACCCGTCTTCGCCAGCGACGCTCTGTCGTCCAACGCTTACGCGACGCAGGAAATCCTCATCGTGCTTGCGCTGGGCGGGTTCTCCCTCTACTCCTACGGTCCCTGGGTCGCCGCAGCGGTCGTCCTCCTCTACTTCGTGGTGGTGGCCTCCTACCGGCAGAACGTCCACGCCTATCCCGGGGGCGGAGGCGACTACACCGTCGTGTCGGAGAACCTCGGGCCTCGGTGGGGCGTCTTCACTGCCAGCGCTCTCCTCGTCGACTACACGCTCACGGTCGCGGTGTCGATCTCGGCGGCCGTCGCCAACCTCGGCTCCGTCTTCCCGGTCATCTCCGATCACGCGGCGTGGTGGGCGGTGGGCATCATCGTGGTCATCACGCTGATCAACCTGCGCGGGATCCGAGAGTCGGGTATCGCCTTCGCGATCCCGACGTACCTCTTCGTTGCCTCGATTGTCGTCATGGTAGGCACAGGAATCGTTCGCACGGCTATGGGCCAGGAGATCACGGCGGAGAGCGCCGGGTGGGAGATCCTCGCGCAGGATGAGGTCACGGGGCTCGCACTGGCCTTTCTCGTCGCCCGCGCGTTCTCGTCCGGCACCACGGCCCTCACGGGGATTGAGGCCATCGCCAACGGAGTGCCCTCCTTCCGCAAGCCGAAGTCCCGCAACGCGGCGACGACCCTGCTGCTCCTGGGTGTCATCTCGATGGCGATGTTCGTGTCGATCACCTGGCTTGCGCTGTCGACGGGCGTCAAGGTCACCAGCGATGACGCGGACCTCGCCGGGCTTCCCGAGGGACAGCCGCAGAAGACCGTCATCGTGCAGGTGGCCCAGGCGGTCTTCGGCGACTTCGGGATCGCTGTCCTCCTCGTGTCGCTGGCGACCGTGCTCATCCTCGCCCTGGCAGCCAACACCGCCTTCAACGGTTTTCCCGTGCTCGGTTCGATCCTGGCGAGAGACGGCTACCTGCCGCGTCAACTGCACACGCGTGGCGACCGCCTGTCCTACAGCAACGGCATCATCGTCCTGGCGGGTGCCGCCATCGTGCTCGTAATCGTCTTCCAGGCGGATGTGTCTTCGCTCATCCAGCTCTACATCATCGGTGTCTTCGTGGCGTTCACCCTGGGTCAGGTGGGCATGCTCCGGCACTGGAATCGCGAGTTGCGTCGGGGGCCATCGGCTGAGGAACGTACAAGGATGCTGCGTTCACGGGCCATCAACGCCCTGGGGGCGGCCCTGACCGGCACCGTCTTGGTGACCGTGCTCGCGACGAAGTTCCTCCAGGGAGCGTGGATCGTCGTCGTCGCCATGCCGGTGATGTTCCTCATCATGCAGGCCATCCATCGCCACTACGACCGGGTGCGTGAGGAGCTCGCGGTGGGCGATGAGGTGCACATCACACTGCCGTCGCGAGTGCACGGCATCGTGCTCATCTCCAAACTGCACAAGCCGGCTCTGCGGGCACTGGCATATGCCCGCGCGACCCGCCACGACACGCTCGAGGCGCTGACAGTGGATGTGGACCCCGCGGACACCTCCGCGCTGCGCCGCGACTGGGAGCGCCGCGATATCCCGGTCACACTACGCGTGATCGAGTCCCCCTATCGCGAGATCACCCGTCCCATCGTGGACTACATCAAGCGCCTGCGCCGCGAGAGTCCGCGCGATTTGGTGACCGTCTACGTCCCGGAGTACGTCGTGGGTCACTGGTGGGAGCAGTTCCTCCACAACCAGTCCGCGCTGCGGCTGAAGACCCGGCTTCTCTTCGCGCCCGGGGTGATGGTCGTGAGCGTGCCGTGGCAGCTGGCATCCTCCGAGGTGTCCGGCGACGCAGCTGACTGGCGCCAGTCCTAAGCGACGTCCGCTGAGCGCTGCGACGGGCGCACGTCGACGGCCCGGTCGAAGAAGGCCTCGTGCCATAGGGCGAGCATGAGCAAGACGAAGATCTTGCGGGACACATCGGCTTCGCCGCTCGCATGCGTGTGCGCTAGATCCTCGACGGCATCCATGTTGAGGATCTCCGCCAGGAACGCACTTCGCCGAATCGGCGCGAGGACGGCGTCGGGATCCTGCGTGAGCCAGTGGCGGAAGGGAGTGGGAAAGCCGAGCTTGGCTCGTTGCTCCGTGGTGTGAGGGATTCGTCCGCGGAACGCCCGTCGGAGCAGCCACTTCGTCGTGCCATCTCGGTACTTCAGGTCGTCCGGGATGGTCGCGCTCACTTCCGCGACGCGAGGGTCGAGGTAGGGCACGCGCAGTTCGAGCGAGTGAGCCATGGTCATGCGATCGGCCTTGGCGAGGATGTCGCCCCTCAGCCAGAAGTGCATATCGACGAGTTGCATGCGTCGCGATTCAGGCAGCTCACCGAACCCGGGGTATTCAGCGGCGAGGACATCGGCCGGTCGCACGTGCCCAGCGCGCGCGGGGTCGCGGAGGAGCTGGCACACCTCACCCGGGCGAAAGACGTAGGCATTGCCGATGTAGCGATCGGCGAAGGGCGTCGTAGCGCGCCGGAGGTAATTGCGACCGGGAAAGGCTCGCCGCGAGCGACCGAGTCGCCCCGCGATGCGCCGCAGAGGCGCGGGAAGCCGGCGTACTCGGTCAAGATCGATGGGCTCACGGTAGATGCGGTAGCCGCCGAAGAGCTCATCCGCGCCCTCCCCCGAGAGCACGACCGTGACGTGCTCGCGCGCCGCCTGGGCGACGAAGTACAGGGACACGGCGGACGGGTCCGCGACGGGCTCGTCGAAGTACCACGCGATGTCGGGGAGGACGCTCAGGTAGTCGGCGAGGTCGACGTGGATCTCGTGATGGTCCGTGCCCAGGGAGTCCGCGACCTCGCGTGCCTCGGCGTGCTCGCTCACCGCATCGAAGCCGACCGTGAAGGTCTTGACGGGGTCCAGTCCCTGTGCGCGGCGCTGCTCCTGGACCAGGGTCACCGTGATGGCGCTGTCCACCCCGCCGCTCAGGAAGGCACCTACGGGAACGTCGGCGATGAGGTGGTGCTCGACGGAGTCCTCAAGGACCCCGCGCACTGCGTCTTCGAGTAGGGCTGCGTCGTTGACCGGGCGCGCGAACTCGTAGCGCCAGTAGCGCTCGGGTCGGAACTCCGGGTCCGCGAGGTCGACGACTGCGAAATGCCCGGGCTCGAGCCGGTGGATGCCGCGGAAGAAGGTCTGGGGCAGGGGATTGAACTGGAAGGACAGGTAGTTGACGACCGCATCCATGTCGACCTCGGGAGTCAGCTGCGGATCGACGAGGAGGCTCTTGATCTCGGAGGCGAAGGCCGCGACTCGGTCACCCCGATCGGTGCCCTGCAGTCGGACGTAGAGGGGCTTGATGCCAAAGGGATCCCGGGCGAGGACGAGGCGCTGTCGCGAAGCGTCGAAGATGCAGAAGCCGAACATGCCCCTCAATCTGCGGAGCATGCCGGGAAGGTCCTCTCGCCCCATCTCCTCATAGAGGCGCAGGATCGTGTCGGTGTCGCTGCTGCTGCGGGGCGGACGACCTGTCTCGGCCAGCTCGGCATCGAGCTCGCGGTAGTTGTAGAGCTCGCCGTTGTAGACGATCCCCACGGTGCCGTCGTTGCTCCACATGGGCTGGTGGCCGCCGGCAATATCGATGATGGACAGGCGCGTCATGCCGAGGGCGAAATCGGGTGCGACGAAGGATCCGGAGTCGTCGGGGCCGCGGTAATGGATCACGTCGAGCATGGGCCCGATGAGCTGCGTCGTGCGCTCGGCGGGTCCCAGGACACCGGCGATACCGCACATGCGGCTTGGACCTCCCTCGCGCCCGCGTCATCCGGGCTCAACCACGCTAACAGGTTCAGGGGATGGATCCCGGGCTGCAAGGGCGGGGAAGGAGCCCGCGCGTCGCTGGGTAGTGTTGCGGGGGCGAGGCCAACTGAGGGAGGGATGGGTCGTGGCAGCGAGTCGGAACAGCCTGGCAGCGCGCATGACGCTCACCGTCGGCGATCGCGATTACGAGATCTTCACGATCGACGCCGTGCCGGGGGCCGAATCACTGCCGTTCACTCACCGGATCCTCCTGGAGAACCTCCTGCGCACCGAAGACGGTGCTAATGTCACCGAGGAGCAGATCCGCGCCCTGGGCTCCTGGCAGGCCGATGCCGAGCCGTCCGAGGAGATCCAGTTCACGCCTTCCCGCGTGATCATGCAGGACTTCACCGGCGTCCCGGTTGTGGTCGATCTCGCGACGATGCGCGAGGCGGTCGTGGACCTCGGTGGAGACCCGGCGAAGATCGAGCCCTTGGCGCCCGCCGAACTGGTGATCGACCACAGCGTGATTGCCGACTACTTCGGACGTCCCGATGCCGCTGACCTCAATACTGCGCTCGAGTACGAGCGCAATCGCGAGCGCTACC
>SXGQ01196898.1_pt1 | contig 12615 bp, 9 predicted proteins | sample 3178371 | NCBI WGS metagenome assembly SXGQ01 (sample SAMN11356859, study PRJNA531348) | freshwater metagenome | isolation source: freshwater sample F1-20 | place: China: Fuxian Lake, Yuxi | collected 2017-12-25
CTGCTGCAGACCTTCCTCGCGGTACCCGTCGCGTTTATCGCCGGAGCGCTCTTTCTGTGGCTCGGGCGGTCCGCGCCGGATGATCGTGGGTGGCGTCCGTTCGCGTGGGTGGTCGTCGTTGCATCGGGGCTGTGGGTAGCGTTCCTCGCCTATGTGTTGTTCGGCGCGGATTTCAGCTGGATGGATCAGCAGTGAGGAGGCGGGTGCCAGGGGGCACGTTGGCACGTGGGCACGAGGGCAAGGGTGTACTGTTGGCCTCTGTAGGTAGGGACCAGCGTCCCTGCTGGTCCGTGGGGCGCTAATCATCTTCCGCATGAGGTCAGGCACGTCATCGCTGCGCGAGACGAAGCCAGACCCCATGCCGGCGGCCGACCGAGGACGGTCAGCCCTACCTGGGAGACGGAGTGCAGAGTAGGAGTACGGAGTACAGAGTACAGATGACAGAGTACGGAGTGCGGAGTGCTGCATCGAGCGCTGAGTCGAGTGCTGCGGAAGCCTCTTCGATAAAATCGCCAACCGCTCGCGCGTTCCGCGCGCAGACGGTTAACCCTGCCTTAGGCGCAAAAAAGGCCGCCCGGGTGGGCGGCCTTCGCGAGGGCAGCACGCGGTGCTGCCCCTACCGAGAGTCAACTCTTCAGCCAGGCAGCGTGAACGCGGGGAGCTTGCGGATCTCGCCGCCGGCCATGGCGGACTCGTGCGCGAGGATGCCGGTGCAGGTCCAGTTGGCGGACTGACGGGCGTTCGGGAACGGGTCGCGCTTGGCGAGCAGGGCCTGGATGAACTCGTTGGCCAGGTGCGGGTGGGAGCCGCCGTGGCCGCCGCCCTGCGTGAAGGACAGGTGGTCCTCGCCTTCGCCGTATACGCCCTTGGTGGTGAAGCGCTGGATCTCCTTCGGCAGGCGGTGCGCGTAGTCCGGCACCTTTACCTTGGCCGGGATCTCCGGCTCCGGCTTCTTGGCGGTGTGGATGACCGGCTCCTCGCCCTCGATCAGCGGCCACTCGAAGGACTTCTTGGAACCGTAGACGTCGATCGACTCGCGGTACTGGCGGGCGGTGTCGAAGAGCGAGCGGATGATGCGCGCGGAGACGTCGGACTTGTGGAACTTGATGTGGGCCGTCTCGACCGCGAAGGGCGAGTTGTAGATCGGCACCATGTCCTCGGCGATGCGGCCGGAGCCGAAGCACGACACGTACTCGGCGTCGGCCTGCGTGAGGGCGAGCATCGGGCCGACGCAGTGCGTGGCGTAGTACATGGGCGGGAGGCCGGGCCAGTAGCCGGGCCAGCCTTCCATGTCCTGCTGGTGCGAGGCCTGGAGGAACTGCAGGCGGCCGAGCTCGCCCTTGTCGTACATTTCCTTCACGAAGAGGAACTCGCGGGCGTAGACGACCGTCTCCATCATCATGTACTTCAGGCCGGTGGCCTTGACGAGCTTCACGATCTCCTCGCACTCGGCGATGGAGGTGGCCATCGGGACGGTGCAGGCGACGTGCTTGCCGGCCTTGAGGGCGGCGATGGACTGGCGGCCGTGGTCGGGGATCGGCGTGTTGATGTGCACCGCGTCGATCTCCGGATCCTTGAGCATCTCCTCGTAGGAGGTGTAACGCTTGGCGATGCCGTAGCGGTCGCCGATCTCCTTCAGCTTGGCGGGATTGCGCTGGCAGATGGCGGCGATCTCGGCGTTCGGGTGCGCGAGGTAGATCGGGATGAACTCGGCGCCGAAGCCGAGGCCGGCCAGCGCGATGCGGATCTTCGGGGTGCTCATGGGGGTGGCGTCCATTCAGCCCGAAGCCCGCCGGGACGGAAGCCGATTTCCTTGGACGGAAACGACCCCGTTGCGGAAACCTCCCAAAACAAGAAGGCCGCCCGGGTGGGCGGCCTTCGGTCGGGAAGGGCGGGGGGCTTAGGCCTGCTCCTCGATCTTCACGGCGCGGTAGCCGCCGATGCTCTTGAAGTAGATGAAGAGCAGGAGGAAGATCGCCGCCATGGTGAGCGGGATGAAGGAGTCAGCCTTCAGCGTGGCGCGGTCGCCGGCCTGGTTGGCGGCGACGATGGCCTTCTGGTCGGCAGTACCCTTCTCGCCGGCCTTCTTGGCGGCCTCGAGCTTGGCGCCGTCCACCCCGGTGGCGGGGGCGAAGACGAAGGGCAGGAACTTGGACTCGGTGCCGGCCTTGTTGGCGGCGTAGACGGCCGGGGCCGAGCCCTGCAGCGCCTCGGCGGTGAAGCGGTCCTTGGCGTAGCCGAGACCGGGGCTGCCGATCAGGCCCGCGGAGAGCATGCCGATACCGCCCATGATGGACATGGCGACGGCGCCGGAGCGCGGGAAGCGGTCGCCGACGACGGCGAGCATCGTGGGCCAGAAGAACGTCTTGCCGAGGGCGTAGATGCCCAGCGCGACGAGCGCGATGCCGAAGCTGTTCATGCCCGCGGCGAGCTGCAGGCCGCCGAACGCGAGGAGCGCCGAGGTCACCAGGATGCCGATCGGGGAGAGCCCCAGCTTGGTCTCGATGAAGTGGGCGCAGAAGCGCAGCGAGAACATGATGAGCGAGGTGTAGAAGAAGAGGAACTTGCCCTCCGCCGGCGTGAAGAGGTTGCCGGTGATGTTCTCGATCCAGGAGTCGGTGCCGAGCTCGACCGCGCCGACGAGGGCGTGGGTGATGAAGAGCACGAACAGCAGGAGGGAACCGACGGAGAAGCGGGTGATCACCGCGACGCCGATCACGAGCAGCCCGCCGACCACGTAGCCGATGGTCTGGGAATTGTCCGCGGAGATCCCGAAGAGCGGCAGCATGTCGCGCAGGAAGAGCACGATGAGCGCGGTGGCGACGATCGTGCCGAGGATGCCGACGTCCTTGAACATCTCGGCGAAGGAGGCGCCCTTCTCGGCGGCTTCCGACTTCGGGAAGGTCTGGCCGAGGAACATGACGGCGTACGCGACGGTGGGCACGAGGTAGAAGGCGAGCTGGTACTTCCAGGTGAGACCGGCGCCGGCGATGCCGAGGAAGCCGCCGCCGAGGAGACCGGAGGCGACCGCGCCGATCATCATACCCAGGGGCCAGGAGGCGTGGAGGATGTTGAGGTAGTGGGTGCGGTTCTCCGGGAAGACGGTGGCGACCAGCGGGTTGGCCACCGCTTCGAGCGTGCCGTTCGCGTAGGCGAAGATGAACATGCCCCAGAAGAGGAAGTCGTAGGCGTTCTGCGGGGTGCTCGCGCCGAAGGTCACCACCGCGGAGAGGATGTGACCGAGGAGGGCGAGGGCGACGAGCTTGCCGTAGCCGAACTTGTCCACGAGCACGCCGCCGATGATGATACCGAAGCAGAAGCCGGAGAAGCCGGCGCCGCCGATCGCGCCGAGCTGGGCGCCGGTGAAGTTGTATTCGGCCGCCCAGGCGCCGAAGATACCGCCACGGAGGGCGAAGCCGACGCCGGCCGCGAGGATAGCCATGAAGCCGGCCCAAAGGAGCCGCTTCGCATTAGGTACGGTGTTTTCTTGCATAGTGTAGGGGGGGTACGGGTGTGAATAAAACCCATCAGCCCCCCTCTGTCGAGAAGGCAAATCGCAGTTTTCGGGCATTTAACCCGAGGGGTGGGTCTAACGGGTCGACCCGTGAAGGCGGCGGAACTCGGTCGGGCTGAGTTTCATGGCCCGGCGGAACTGGCGCGAGAAGTCGCTCGCGTCGTAGAAGCCGGTCTTGGTCGCCACCTCCGAGGGGCGGAGGCTGGTCGACCGCAGCAGGTCCGAGGCTGCGGCCACCCGCATGCGGACGAGGTAGGCCCGGGGGCTGACCTGGTAGGCCTTATGGAACTTGCGTTCGAACTGGCGGATGGAGAGCCCCGTCAGCTTGGCCAGCTTGGCGATGTGCAGGCTCTCGGTGAGGTTGTCCTTGATGAACTCGGCGGCCGCCTCGACCTGCAGGAACGGCTCCAGGATGGCCTTCGTCCCTTCATAACTGCGGACCGTCCCGCAGACCCCGCAAGGCCGGCCGTCCACGTCGAAGATCGGCAGCTTGGTCGTCTCATACCAGACGTGCTCGCCGACCTCGTTAGGGAAGAGTTCGATGATCCGGGGTACCGGCTGGCACGTCTCGATGATCTGCAGGTCCTTCTTGCGGAAGGCCGCCACGAGCTCCGGCGGGAAAACATCATTGTCGGTCTTGCCCAGCAGGCTGGCCTCGTCCTTGCACCCGCAGCGCTGGGCGAAGGCTTGGTTGGCCATGGTGAATCGGCCTTCGAGATCCTTGGCGAAGAACATGACGCCCGGCAGGTGGTCGAAGACGGTCCGCAGGCTGCGTACCTGGAGCCGGCGCAGCCAGGCTTCCTGAGCCTCAGTCGTTTTCATACAACTAGGATTCCCGCCCATGAGGGGGAGGTCGACTCAATAAAACAGGGGTATCGTCGATAGCGTAGGTACCGATAGGAATTACCCGAATGTCGTAATCAACCCTACATCGGCCGGCCTGCGGCGGCTTATGCCAAGGGAGGGGCGGGCTTATGCCGCGACGGCGCGGCCAAGTTCGGGTTGAGGTCGCCCGGGAAATCACCTCCTTAAGCGGACACCCATCGCCATGCGTTTCCTCCCGATCCTCGCCCTCACCGCCCTCGTCGCTGCCGCCCAGGCCGCCCCCGACGCCGATACCATGAAGCGCGGCCAGGCCGTGTACGCCCGTACCTGCCTCGCCTGCCATCAGCCGACCGGCATGGGTCTGCCGCCCGTCTTCCCGCCCCTCGCCGGTTCCGAGTGGATCGCCAAGAGCGCCTCGATCGCCGTCCGCAACATCCTCCACGGCATGCAGGGTCCGGTGACCGTCAAGGGCACGACCTACAACAGCGTGATGCCTCCGGTCGGTGGCCTGTCCGACAAGGACATCGCCGATGTCGTGACGTACGTGAACAATTCCTGGGGCAACGCCGGCCCGACCGTGACCGAGGCCGAAGTCGCCGCGATCAAGAAGAAGTACGCCGACCGCAAGACCCCTTGGACCGCGGCCGAGTACGAGAAGGAAGCCCCGGAAGCCCCGGCCAAGAAGTAAGCCGCCGGCCCTCGGGCGGGTCGGCTTGACCCGTCGGGACCTCTGACGCACCTTGGGTGTCTCACACCCAAGGCGCTTCGGCGTCCTTTCCCCATGCCCGACCCCCATCCCCTCGCCGGCACCCCCCGCCGCTCCCGCGACCAAGTGGCCGACCTCCATTTCATGGATGCGCGCTACAAGCTGCTCGACCTCGCGGCCTTCCTCGACCGCCTGGAGCGCGCCACCGGGGCCGACGACCACCGCGTCCGCGGCCTGCGCCAGGCCCTGCCGATCCTGCTCGAGGGCGGCGACGACCGCGTGGCCCGGATCCTGCACCTTTGGAGCGACCCCAGCCTCACCCCGATCGAGAAGGCCGACACGAAGTCGGCCTCCGGCGTCTGGCCCGGCCTCAAGTAAGCCCCGCCATGCGTTACATCGAACCCCACGGCCACATGGTGAGCCGCACCACGGACGACTACCAGGCGATGGCCCTGGCCGGTTGCGCCGCCATCTGCGAGCCGGCGTTCTGGGCCGGCTTCGACCGCAAGTCGGCCGACGGCTTCCATGATTATTTCTGCCAGCTGACCCAGCATGAGCCCAAGCGCGCCGCCAAGTACGGCCTGCCGCACTACTGCTGGCTCTGCATCAACCCGAAGGAGTCCGAGGACATGGCGCTCGCCGCCGACGTCCTCGCGCTCATCCCGCAGTTCATCGGCGCGCCCACCGTGCTCGGCATCGGCGAGATCGGCCTCAACAAGAACACGCGCAACGAGATGAAGATCCTCGAGCAGCACATCGAGCTCGCGGTGAAGCACGACCAACTGATCCTCGTGCACACCCCGCACCTCGAGGACAAACGCAAGGGCACCCGCCTCATCACCGACGTCCTCAAGGCCCACCCCGGCGTGCGTCCCGAGCGCGTCATCATCGACCACGTCGAGGAGCACACCATCGCGGGCGTGCTCGACCAAGGCTTCTGGGCCGGCATCACGCTCTATCCCGAGTCCAAGGCCACGCCCGTCCGCGCGGTCGACATGCTCGAGAACTTCGCCTCCCAGCGCGTGTGGCTGAACAGCGCTTGCGACTGGGGCCACAGCGACCCGATCGCCGTGCCCAAGGCCGCCGCCGAGATGCGCCGCCGGGGCCACTCCGCCGCCGCCATCGACAGCCTCGTGTACGGCAACCCCGTCCGCTTCCTCGCGCAGTCGAAGAACTTCCAGGACCCGCAGGCCGTCCGCTGACCGTGCAGCTCACCTCCGGTCTCAGCCTCGCCTACTGCACCAACGTCCACCGCGGCGAAGGGTGGGTCGAGACCTTCGCGGGCCTGCGCGACCACGCCCTGCGCGTGCGCGACCGCGTCTCGCCGGGCCGGACCTACGTCCTCGGCCTGCGCCTCGGCGACCGGGCCGCCGCCGAGCTCTCCGAGCCGGCGACGCTGACCGCCTTCCGCCATTGGCTCGACAAGGAGAATTGCGTCGTCGCCGGGATCAACGGCTTCCCGTTCGGTCCGTTCCACGGCCAGGCGGTGAAGGACAACGTGTTCGCGCCCGACTGGTGCGAGCCCGCGCGCCTCGAGTACACCAACCGCCTCTTTGACCTGCTCGCCGCGTTCGGCCCGCCGGACCAGGTCGGCACGGTCAGCACCTTGCCCGGCTCGTTCAAGGGCTTCGGTCGGAACGCCGACGAGCTCAAGGTCATGCGCCGCAACCTGCTGGCGTGCGGCGAACACCTCGACCGCCTGCGCGACCGCACCGGCGTCACCCTGCGCCTCGCGTTGGAGCCCGAGCCGATCGGCCACGCCGAGAACACCCCCGAGGCGCTCCGTTTGTTCGAGCAGCTCCGCGCCGAGGAACCGGCGCGCGGGCTGGTCGACCGCACGCTCGGCATCGCCTACGACACCTGCCACTTCGCGCTGCAGTATGAGGAAGCCCACGAGGCCATCGCGCGGCTCGACGCCGGCGGCGCGCCGGTGCTCAAGTTCCACCTCAGTTCGGCCTTGCGGCTCAAGCCCACCGAGGTCGCCCTCGCGCGCCTCGCGAAGATGCACGAGCCGGTCTACCTGCACCAGACGATGGGCCGGGCCAAGGACGGTGCGATCGTCCGCTTCAAGGACATCCCGCTGGCCATGGCCGCGATCGACCAGCTGCGCACGCTCGAGGAATTGCGCGTGCACTTCCACGTGCCGGTGAACGCCGATCGGCTGTCCGACGAGCTTTCGACGACGAACGACCACCTGCGCGACGCGATCGCCGTCATCGGCAAGGATTCCGGCCGTTGCCGCGAACTCGAGATCGAGACGTACACCTGGGAAGTCCTCCCGCCTGAGGTCCGCACCGCCGACGTCGCGGACATGATCGCGGCGGAGTACCGCTGGGTCCTCGCCGAGCTGGCGAAGGCCGGCGTGCAGCCGCGCTGATTTCCATTATGAAACTCCGTCCCTGGTTGGTTCTCTCCCGCGCCTCCAACCTCCCGACGGTCTGGTCGTCGATCCTGGTCGGCTGGTTGGCCGCCACCTATTGGGACGGGATGTCCTCCTCGCTCTCGCTCGACCCGCGGATGGTGGATTACGCTCGGCCGGCGTCCGCGCCGATTCTCTTCTGGCCGCTCGCCTGGCTCCTGCTGGCGGTCTCGGCGATCTACGTCGGCGGGATGATCCTGAACGATGCCTTCGACGCGGAATGGGACGCGCAGCACCGCTCGTCTCGTCCGATTCCTTCCGGGGCCGTCTCGCGACAAGCCGCCTTTCTCGTCGGCTTTGGCCTGCTCTTCGCGGGCGCGGTCGGTGCCATCGTCGTGCGCTACTTCCGCATGGCGGCGGTGCCCGAAGTCGCCGCCGGCAAGCAAGGCGACGACGTCGGCCTGTTCGCGGCGATCGTCCTGACGCTCGTCGCGTGCGTGCTCGTCTACGACCGCTGGCACAAAGGCGTCGTCTGGGCGCCCGTGGTGATGGGGCTCTGCCGCGCCCTGTTGCCCATCCTGGGTGCCGCGCTGGCAGGCGAATCCATCCTCGCGACGCTCGCCGGCCCCGCGGAACTCTATCTCCTCGCCGCCGCTACCTTGTGGGCCCACACGTTCGGCCTGACCTGGGTCGCGCGGCATGAGGCCGTCGCCGGCACCCCGCCGATTTGGACCGCCTGGGCGCTCTTCGTGGTTCCGCTCCCGTTGGCAATCTACGCGGGCTTCAGCCGGGCGGGCAGCGGGCTCTGGGCCTGGCCGACCTTGGCGCTGTTCGTCGCCTGGATCTGGGTCTCCAATCGTCGCCACCCCTTGCCTGCGGGCGTGCCCGGTCGCGTGTCCGATCGTCTCGCCGCGTCCCCGTTCCTCGATTATCTCATCCTGGGTCGACCGTTCCTCTGGTCGACGATCCTGCTCGGGGCTCCGGCGGCGGTCGTCTTCCATCCGACCCACGTGGCGAACCTGGTGCCCTTCGGCGCGCTTGCGTTGCTCGGGCCGCTCGCCTGCTTCGTCCTGACCCTGCTGTTCCGCCGCTGGATTCCGCAGACCTAGCGGATTTGGAGGGATTTGGTCGGGCGGGGGAGGGAACTGGGCTTGCCCGCGGGGGTCGGAGGGTTTCTGATAAACGCTCCCCCGGGCCATGGACGACTCCCTCGACCTCGAATTCACGGTGACCTACCGGCATCGCATCTTCTTCACGGAGCAGGCGTTCGCGGCGGGCAACCGGGTCCTGGCCGACCTTTTCGCCGGGGCGAAGGTGATCCCGATCGTGGATTCCGGCCTGGCGAACTCCCGCCCGGGCTTCGTCGAGGAAATCGCCGCCTACGGCCGCGCCGCAGGCGTGAACTTCACCCGCGAGCCCCTGGTGCTGACGGGCGGGGAGCCGGCCAAGAAGGACTCCGCGGTGGTCAAGGCGGCCCTTGCGGCCATCGAGGCCGACAAGATCTGCCGGCATTCCTACGTCCTCGCCATCGGTGGCGGGGCGTTCCTCGACGCGGTCGGTTTCGCGGCGGCCACGGCCCACCGCGGGGTACGCCTCGTGCGCATGCCGACCACGACGCTCGGCCAGGGCGACGCCGGGGTCGGCGTGAAGAACGGCATCAATACTTTCGGGAAGAAGAACTTCACCGGCGCGTTCGCCGTGCCGGCCGCCGTCGTCAACGACCTCGCGCTGCTCGCCTCGCTCGACGCCCGCGGCCTGCGCGACGGTCTGGTCGAGGCCGTGAAGGTCTCGCTGCTCAAGGATCCGGTCTTCTTCGGTAACCTCGAGAAAGAGGCCGGCTTGCTCGCCGCCGGCGACCTCCCGGCCATCGGCCGCGCCGTCCGCCGTTCGGCCGAGCTCCATGCCCGACATATCGCCGGCAACGGCGACCCCTTCGAGCTCGGCAGCGCGCGTCCCCTCGATCTCGGCCACTGGGCCGCGCACAAGCTCGAATCGATGACGAACCATCGCCTCACGCACGGCGAGGCCGTCGCGGTGGGCCTGGCGCTCGACCTGCTCTGCGCGCGCGACCTCGGGTTCTTCGGCGCCGCCGAGACCGCCCGCGCGCTCGACCTGCTCGTCGCCCTCGGCTTCCGGATCTACGCGCCCGAGATGCACCAGGACGGCGGCGCCACCATGCTCGCCGGCCTCGAGGAGTTCCGTGAACACCTCGGCGGCCAGCTCACCCTCGTCCTACCGACCGCCATCGGCCGGTCGACCCAGGTCCACGTCATGCCCACCGACGTCGTGCGCCGCGCCACCGACGAGCTGCGCGCCCGCGACCAGCAGCCATGCGCCGCGCGGTCCTGAACGTCGTCGGTCTCTCCGCCCGCGACCTGTCGTCCGGCGTCATGCCGCGGCTCGCCGCGCGCGCCGCGAAGGGCTCCGTCGCCCGGGTGAAGCCCGCGTTCCCCGCCGTCACCTGCACCGCGCAGTCCGATTACCTCACCGGCCAGCTCCCGTCCGCGCACGGGATCGTCGGCAACGGCTGGTACGACCGCGCGCTCAGCGAGGTGCAGTTCTGGAAGCAGTCGAACCGCCTCGTCGGCGCTCCCAAAGTCTGGGACGACCTCCACGCCAAGAATCCCCAGCTGAAGGTCGCGAACCTCTTCTGGTGGTATAACATGGGCACGAACGCGGACCTCTCCGTCACGCCGCGTCCCATCTACAAGGCGAACGGCGGCAAGATCTTCGACATCGCCTCGTTCCCGCACTCGCTGGCCACGCGCCTCAAGGCCGAACTCGGGGCGTTTCCGTTCCATTCGTTCTGGGGTCCGCGCGCCGGCCTACCTTCGACGCAGTGGATCGCCGATAGCGCCCGCTGGGTCGAGGAGCACGAGAAGTCCGACCTCAGCCTGGTCTACCTGCCGCACCTCGACTACGACCTGCAGCGCTTTGGGCCCAACGACCCGCGCAGCGACGCCGCGCGCCGCGAGGCCGATACGCTCGTCGGCGACCTGGCCGATTTCCTCGAAGCCCGCGGCGTGGACGTGGTCATCGTCTCGGAATACGCCATCACCGCCGTCGACCGGGCGGTGCCGCTCAACAAGATCCTGCGCGCGCACGACTGGCTCGTGCTCAAGGAGGAGGACGGCTCCGAGATCCTCGACGTCTTCAACTCGCGGGCCTTCGCCGTCGTCGACCACCAGGTCGCCCACGTCGTCGTCCTAGACCCCGCGATCCGCGAGGACGTTCGCAAGGTCCTCCTCGCCACGCCGGGGGTCGCCCAGGTGCTCGACGCCGAGGCGCAGACCGCGGCCGGCATCGCGCACCCGCGCAGCGGTGACTTCGTCGTGGTGTCCGACGACCATAGCTGGTTCTCGTATTACTGGTGGGAGGCGGGTCACGGCGATCCGGACTACGCCCGCACCATCGATATCCACCGCAAGCCCGGCTACGACCCGGTCGAGCTCTTCATCGACCCGCAGATCCGCTTCCCGATGCTGAAAATCGCCTGGTTCCTCTTGAAGAAGAAACTCGGCTTCAAGGCGCTGATGGAAGTGATCTCGCTCGATGCCTCCTTGGTGAAGGGCTCGCATGGTCGCGTGCCGGCGGACTCGCTGGATTGGCCGGTGTGCATCACCGCCCGCCAGGCGACCCTGCCGGCCGAGGTCGCCTCGACCGACGTCCATACGCAGATCCTGCGCGGATTCTGAAGCCGTTCCGCCTGCGGGGTGGACTCCGTGCCGTTCGTCCGCATCGTCGCCTCCAGCCCCGCCCCGATGGATGTCCGCCTCGCCGCTTTGCTTGTCGCCCTGAACCTAGGGGCGGCGCCGTTCCCCGAGCCGACGAACAACCAGCCGGAGACGATCCCGCTGCTCACGCCGGCCGATGCCCTGACCAAGCTCCGTCTCCCCGAAGGTTTCCAGGCCACGCTCTTTGCCGGCGATCCTGATGTCCGCCAACCGATCGCGCTTTGCTGGGATGAGCGCGGCCGGCTCTGGGTCGCCGAGAACTACACTTATTCCGACGGCAAGGAACGGTTCGACCTGAAACTGAAGGACCGCATCGTGATTTTCGAGGACGCGGACCATGACGGGAAATTCGATAAGCGCACCGTTTTCACCGACGACGTGCAGATGCTCACGAGTATCGAGCGTGGGTTCGGCGGGGTGTGGGCGATGTGCCCGCCGCACCTGCTCTTCATCCCCATGGCCGGCGACAAGCCCGCGGGCCCCCCGCAGGTGGTGCTCGATGGTTTCAGCACGACGGCCGCCAGCCGCCACACCTTCGCCAACGGTCTGAAGTGGGGCCCGGATGGTTGGCTCTACGGTCGCGTCGGCATCTCGAGCACGTCGTGGATCGATGTGCCGGGGGTCCCGAAGGAGAAGCGTCAGCCGACCGCGGGCGGGCTCTGGCGATATCATCCGGTGACCAAGGTCTTTGAGCCGTATTGCCATGGCACCACCAACCCCTGGGGCTCCGATTGGACCAAGGACCACGAGCTGCTCTTCATCAACACCGTCATCGGCCATGGCTGGCAGGGCATCCACGGCGCGCACTTCAAGCGCATGCATGGCGAGGATCCGTACCCGTTCGTCTACGAGCTCATCGACCAGCAGGCGGACCACTACCACTGGGATACCGGCAAGAAGTGGAACGATGCGGACGGCGGTCGCGGCGGGGCCGATAGCCTCGGCGGCGGTCATGCGCACGTGGGGATGATGATCTACCGCGGCGAGAACTGGCCCGTCCGGTATCGCGACCAGCTGATGACGCTCAACCTCCATGGGCGGCGCGTCAACGTGGAGTCCCTCGCGCGGGTCGGCAGCGCGCTGGTCATGAAGCACCAGCCGGATATCCTGAAATCGGATGACCAGTGGTTCCGCGGGATCGAGCTCAGCCAGGGCCCGGACGGCGCGGTCACGATTCTTGACTGGAGCGACATCGGGGAGTGCCACGACCAGGACGGCATCCACCGCACCAGCGGCCGCATCTTCAAGGTCGCTTATGGTACGCCCAAGCGGCCGGAAGTCGACCTGACCCAGGCCACGCCCGCTCAGCTCGTCGAACTCCAGCGCAGCCCGAACGAGTGGCTCGTCCGCATGGCGCGCTGGGAACTCCGCGAGCGCGCCTGGCAAGGCGCCGACCTCTCGTCAGCCTTGCCCGCTTGGGAGCGGCTCGCCGCCGAGGCCGACCCGGTCCTCGTTCTCAACGCGCACTCCACGCTGC
>SXGQ01797775.1_pt1 | contig 12614 bp, 18 predicted proteins | sample 3178371 | NCBI WGS metagenome assembly SXGQ01 (sample SAMN11356859, study PRJNA531348) | freshwater metagenome | isolation source: freshwater sample F1-20 | place: China: Fuxian Lake, Yuxi | collected 2017-12-25
CGCACGATCTTCAACTGCACGGAGGCCTGCCCGCGCGAGATCCGCATCACCAAGGCCATCGGCGAGGTGAAGAAGGCGGTGCTCAAGGGCAGCCGCGACATCACCATCCGCCACGCCGGCGTGCACCACGGGTGAGGCGCGCGGTCTGAAGGAAGGTGGATGACGGAACGAGACCGGCCCCGCGGCGATGCTGCCGCGGGGCCGATTAATCGTGCTGCAACCTCAGGCATCGGCTCGCGCGGAAAAGGGTCGAGGGCGACGTGGGAGCCGCAGGTTGCTTCTCGATAACGCGCTGGACAAGAGCGCTAGCCCGCCACCGCGCGTACGTATCCGCGTAATCACCACACGATCGCATTGCTCATGCGGATGGGCGGGAGCGACTTACGCACGCTTGACGGTTAGGGACACGAGTATTATCTGGAATAGAGCGGATTCGGCTATGTGCGCCCGCAGCGCTGTTGGACGGAATTCCGTCCACTGAACAACCAGTTAGGCGCCGCCGGAACAGGCTTCTGGGTGGCGCACGCGGCCCGGCGAAAGGCATCTGCGCGAAGAATTCGGGGCCGAGACATCTGTGGCGAGCATCACCGCCGCGCACCAGGCCGCGACGCACTCCGTCAAGCGCATATGCGGCGCGGCTGTCACGCTCGAGCCGCTGAACAATCAAGCTCGGGTGCGCGCCACGCCGGTGCGCTCCAACTCTGCGGCCCGGCGGCGCCCACCACCTTCAGCGCGCCGTTCCGGCGCAGCGCTGGGTCTAGCTGTTGGGCGCCTAACAATCGGCTGCAGCGGATGCGGGGCCTTGGATGCTTTCAGCCGAAGGAAAGTCTCGCGGGCGGCCCCGCACCCCTGACCCTTGCGTCGTTAGGCCGCTGGGCAAGCATCGCGGCAGCCGCAGGCTCGTTCTGCGGCTGCCGTGCAGTTCAGGCGTACGGTCCTACTCCTCGCGTCTGAGCCCACTCCGTTGACTCATCCAGCGCCTCACGCAAGCTGCTGCCGAACTCTAGCACAGATTGCGCGACGAGCAGATCCATCGACAACTCGCTTTCCGGTGCGTAGCGCGCGAGCTTGATCGACGAGTACGCTGCGGCTTCGAGCGCGCCGAACCTGTCCTTCAGGATCTCGAGGAGCCGCATCGGCGAAGGAGAATGCTGCTGCTGTTCCATGCTGGACCTCCAAGCTCTTGACCTTGGCCGCGGGGCAGGGCTACTGTTCGGTGCGAGCGGCCGCCAGGTCGTTCGTGTGAAAGGCTGGCCGAATCTTCTTGGCGGGAGAGCGGTCAGCCTTGCTTTTGGCCCTGCTTGGTAACAACATAATTACCGAGCGACATTTGGTCAATGGGTAATTACCTAGATACCAACTGATGCCTCAGCCGGACTTCAAGAGCGCCACGGACATCCTCACCCAAGGCCCTAGCGTCACGTTGGCACGGATCGCGGAGCGCTTCGGTGTTCAGCTCGCGACTATCGCACGCGCGCGGATCGACACGGATAACCGCCGCCCGCCGCCCGCGGACTGGCAGCCGGTGATCGCCGACTTAGCCGAGGCCCATGCGCGCGAGTTGGAGGATCGTTTACGTGAGCTGCGCCAACTCTCGGCAGAACTACGCGACGGAAAGTGACTGCGCGGGGCGCGGCCTAACAATCGGCTGCAGGGGATGCGGGGCCTCGCATGCTTTCGAGTGGAACTACAGTCTTGCGCGTCGGCCCCGCACCACTGACCCTTGCGTCGTTAGGCGCCGCCGGGACAGGCTCCAGTGCGGCGCACTCGGCGCGGCGACAGGCTTGTGGGCGCGAGCTTCCCGGCCGAGACATCCGTGGCGTGCATCACCGCCGCGCACCAAGTCGGGACGCGCTTCGGCGGGCGCAGAGGCGGCGCGGCTGTCTCGCGCGAGCCGCTGAACAACCTGGCTTGGGTCCGCGCCACGCCGGTGCGCACCAGCTCCGCAGCCCGGCGGCGCCACCACCTTCAGCGCGTTGTCCCGGTGCAGCGTCGGGGCTGGTGGTTGGGCGCCTAACAATCGGCTGCAGCGGATGCGGGGCCTTGCATGCTTTCGGGTGGAGGAGAGTCTTGCGCGCTGGCCCCGCACCCCTGACCCTTGCTTCGTTAGGCTCGAACACTGAATCCGGGAGTCTTGCGGTGAGCTCGCGATCGAAGTTCGGTACCATGGAGGAGTACTTCGAGGCGGCCGCGCCCGACGCGCGTCGGATCCTGACCGAAATCCGTCGCATTGTCGAGAGGGTCGCTCCCGATGCGATCCCGACGATCTCCTACCAGATGCCGGCGTTCAGGAGCAATCGCGTCTTCATCTACTTCGCCGCTTTCAAATCACACATCGGCATCTATCCTCCTGTTCACGGAGACGGCTCCCTCGACACGGACCTGCTCCCGTATCGCGGCGAGAAGGGCAACCTCCGCTTCCCGCTCGATCAGGAAATGCCCTACGCTCTGATTGAGCGTGTTGCTAAGGCACTTGCTCGGCAGTACGCACCGATCTCGTAGTTCACAGCCACGTAATTCCAGCCGAGGCCCCAAGGACTTGCGACCCGTGTGCCCGAATCGCCACGCGGTAATCCATTCGCGCTGACTCGCCTTCTCAATTGAGGAAGTCGTCACGATGGTGAGGGCCAGCGGTCAGGTCCGTATACCCGCGCGGGCCTAACAATCGGCTGCAGTGGATGCGGGGCCTTGCATGGTTCGGAGCGAAGGAAAGTCTTGCGCCGGGCCCCGCACCCCTGACCCTTGCGTCGTTAGGCCGCTGGAACAAGCCCTGTACGGCGGACGCGGTGAAAGATTACTGTGGGCGATGTCACGCTCAGGCGCGGCGATGGTTTCCGGCGGGCTGAGCGACAGGTGCGGATCAGCTGGTGCAAGTGCACGACGCCTGCGGCACAATCGCGTCCATGTCACCTTGACGATGAAGAGATGCCCAAGTCTTCCAGCAACAATCCAGAGACGCAGCACGTTGAATGTGAGTTTCAAGGCAGGACGTACCGCGGAACGTATCAAGTGAGCGGCGGTCTGCTGACTGTGAATTGGGCGCACGGATCAAAGTCAGCTACGGAGGGCTCCGGTCCAGAAGTGCTCGCGAGGATCATCCTGCGAGAGCTTGTGGAAGACGCAGAGCGAAGGGGCCTCTTGAACACAGCTGAATGAACGCTGATGTCCAGCAATGTTCCTTTGTGCACACGGCAAAGCGTATGCAACTCAGCGCTCCGAAACCAAAGCGCGGCCTAACAATCGGCTGCAGGGGATGCGGGGCCTTGCATGCTTTTCGAGTGGACGACAGTCTTGCGCGGCGGCCCCGCACCCCTGACCCTTGTGTCGTTAGGCGCCAACACACATCCACGCGCTCCCATGATGCCTGAACTGCCAGGCGCGGTGCCTGAGATCCCAGTTTCGGATGTCGTCGCGGCGACGGAGTACTACCGCGACAAGTTGAGCTTCAACGTCGACTGGCTCGCAGCGGATATCGGGTTGGCGGGGGTCTCGCGCGACCTGTGTCGGCTCTTCCTCGCCAGCCCAGCATTCCGCGAAGCATGCGGCAATGCTACCCCCGTGCTGACCTGGCTCAATCTCTCCAGCAAGGCCGAGGTCGAAGCCCTGCACCACGTTTGGCGTTCGACCGCTGCTATTCTGCTGTCCGACCCTGAATCGAAGCCGTGGGGTCTGCACGAGTTCACCGCCGCGGATCCGGACGGGAACCGGTTCCGCGTGTTCTACGACTTCGCTACGCCGGAGCGCGAACGCGCCAAGGTCCCGGAATTCTAGCATCAGACGCGCTGGCCATCCGACGAATTGCTGAGGCCAACAGTGCCGTGCGCAACTCCGCGATCATCAGCCCGCAGGCGCCTAACAATCGGCTGCAGGGGATGCGGGGCCTTGCATGCTTTCGGGCGGATGAAAGTCTTGCGCGTCGGCCCCGCACCCCTGACCCTTGTGTCGTTAGGCGCCGCCGCACACGCTTCGGTGCGGTGAAACGCACTTGTCCTCAATGCCCCCCCGGCCGCGGCATCTGCGCTGAAAAGCAGCAACCGCCGCGGAGACGCGTCAGCGCTGCTCCGCAACCCGCCGGACACCTGGAAGTTCAACGCCGGGTCCACCGGCGCGAGTGTCGCGGCAGCACGCGGCCACACCTCCCAACCCGGTTAGCAGGAGAGGAGCCATGAGAGTTCCATTTGGAGCGGCGTTGTTCTTGGCGACCTTGGGCACCGCTCTAGCCGCTGCGTCGTCGGTTGCGCAGCCGCCCGAGCTCTGCAACGTGGCCTTTTCGCAGGGCATTCGCGACAACTACGAGACTTTCTCCCAGCAGGAGAGATTCGATTTCTTCCGGGCCCGCCTGCTGTCGATCCAGGCGGAAACTTTCCAGCAGTTCCGGGAGCGTGCCAGCAGCTTGGGGGTGAACATCCCGTTCGCGGAAGGCATCCTGGGACTGACCGGCAGCGATGAACAGAAGCGCCAGTCGTTTCAGCAGCGGTTCGCGGAGTTTCGCACTTCCGCCGATGCCCAGACCCGCGCGTTCAACTACTTCCGTTCCAATGTGAGCGTGGCCAACAATACTCTGGTGGAAAGCTGGCGGAGTTATGTGGATCGATATCTGGAGACCTACATGCGGCTTCGCGGCTTGGGAACGTTCCTCGAGGTCACCCCGTACGGCGACGGAAGTCGCTTCATTGCACACGTCACCGTAAGGTCGGACCAAGTGGGCGCGCACGTGGTGCAGGCGATCTTCCCCGATGATCCCTCGGTCGTCTGCTCTGCCGGAGGCCAGCGCGTGGTTCCCGGGACGGAGTTCTCGGTGAACCGGTTCCGTATGGACTGCACGAAGAACCCCGGCAGCGAGATTCCCTTTTCAATCACTTTCCAGCGGGGGCCCAGCAACGAAGTTCAGGTCCCGGGCGTGGGCAGCCGCTTCGCCGAGATGGACGCTTCGATTGCGCTGGTGCAGGAGTCACTCCGGGGTATGATCGCCGCTTTCCCGCAAAGCTGCCCCGCGGGATGGGAGCCATTCACCCCCGCGACGGGACGGTTTCTACTCGGTGCGGGGGCCGGTGAGGGGTTGACCCCTAGGACCGCCGGCAGCACTAGCGGGACCGAACAAGTTACGATCTCGGTCGAGCAGTTGCCGTCGCACCAGCACCGGACCGTGGAGGCTGGTGACGACACGAATTCGGAATTCGGCACGACTCGGCTGTCCCGGAGGCGGCAAGGCACTCAATGGTCGGGTGACGGCCTCGTCAGTAGGACGGGTTCGGTGGGCGGAGGGCAGCCCGTGCCGAACATGCCACCATTCCTCGTGGTGGCCTTTTGCCAGAAGATCTGAATCCGGCACCTAACAGTCGGCTGCAGCGGATGCGGGGCCTTGCATGTTCTCGGCGTGATGAAAGTCTTGCACGCGGCCCCGCACCACTGACCCTTGGGGCGTTAGGCCGCTATCAATCGTCCGCACTCGCTCAAACACCGTGATGCAGTCTTCCGAAATTCACGACCGCCTGGTCGAGATCCTACCTGCCTTCCGTGATTACTGGGACAGTCCTGAGAATTACTTCCGAGAAGACGACGGCTCCTTCACTGAGTGTGGTGTCTTCGCGGAATGCAGCCACTATGTGAGAGACTTCTTCGATTCTTTCGCTATCCGACAGATTGAGGCACTTGCTCGTTTCATAAGCCAGTGCATGGAAAGCGAGCCCGAAAGTACGCTTGCCGACGCTGCAGCCACGTGCTTCTTGGAAAACCTTGCTCGTGAATCGTTCTCCCATAGACTGACTGAGCACCTGTCTGGTGAGGCGCTTAGTTACTACCGCGGGCTCCATGCAGCCTGACCATGCAGCAGGAGACGCGGGGCCATGCGCGCGCGTTCTCTATCTGCGGTGCGCTTCTCTGCTTTGGGCGGGGTGCCCGGCCGTCGCGCGGCCTAACAATCGGCTGCAGCGGATGCGGGGCCTTGCATGCTTTCGGCGCGATGAAAGTCTTGCTCGCGGCCCCGCACCACTGACCCTTGCGTCGTTAGGCGCCGCCGGATCGGGCTTCGGTGCGGCGCACACGGCGCGGCGACAAGCATCGGCGCGAGGAACTCCCGGCCGAGGCATCCGTGACATGCATCACCGCCGCGCGTCCGATGTCGACGCGCTTCGAACAACGCATGTGCGGCGCGGCTGTCTCGTGCGAGCCGCTGAACGACGAGCTTTGGTGCGCGCCCCGCCGGTGCGCACCAGTTCCACTACGCCGCCGACGCCACCACCTTCAACGCGTTGTTCTGGTCCAGCGTCGGGGTTGGTGGTTGGGCGCCTAACAATCGGCTGCAGCGGATGCGGGGCCGTGCACATACTTTTCGGCCGGCGAAAGTTCTACGCGTGGCCCCGCACCACTGACCCTTGTGTCGTTATGCCGCAAACAACCCAGTACCCGCACTCATGCGACTTTCTCAGCGTCGAGGCATAATCCCCGTTCGAGGTGCCATCCAGGGCCGCAGCCTTGACGCTGAAACGCGTAACCGGCTCTGGAGCGCATTCGCTAAGATCGTCCCCGAGGCAGTTTCGCGGCATTTCCTCGAGTCCTGGATGGGTGAGCTCTATCGCGAGATCTGGGCTGACTTCTTCAAGGAGCCAATCGACGAGATGCCGCGCGTCGAGGCTCGCGTCCGGGAGCGGCTAAAGCACGTCGTCCTCAATGGCGAGTGGTACGAGGTCTACGACCTGCTAGAGTTTGCGATCAATGCACCCGCGAGCGGCAACCGCGATCGGCTCAGGGACACGGTAGCATCGATCCTCGCGGAAGAGATGGCTGGCTTCCGGTGGATCAATGGCATGTTCGTGGAGATCACCAGCGAGAACGAGATTCTTGCGATCGAGGAGGCGTTTTCGCAGACTGCCAATGACCGATTCGCCCCGGTCCGTTCGCATCTGGCTACGGCGCTCGCACTCCTGTCCGACCGGCGGGCGCCGGACTACCGTAACTCGATCAAGGAGTCCATCTCGGCGGTCGAGGCGGTTGCACAGATCTTAACGGGTGACCCGCAAGCAGAACTCGGGAAGGCGCTCAAGCTTCTCCGCACCGAAGCGCCTGTGCATGGCGCCCTCCGATCCGCTCTGATGTCACTCTACGGCTACACGAGCGATGCGAATGGCATTCGTCACGCGTTGACTGAAGAGGCGTCACTGGACGCCGCGGACGCGAAATTCATGCTGGTCGCCTGCTCGGCCTTCTCGGTCTATCTAATCCAAAAGGCAGGGGCGGCAGTGCCCCCGCGCTAAGGGTCCGAAACATCCGCCCGCTGCGGCCTAACAATCGGCTGCAGGGGATGCGGGGCCGTCCATGCTTTCGCGGAACGACAGTCTTGCGCGCCGGCCGCGCACCCCTGACCCTTGTTTCGTTAGGCCGTCAGACCTCCACTAGCCCAGCATTGCACATGCGCCATCTACCTCCAGACCGAATACCCGCGCGTACCCTTGCTGATATCGAACTGCCGGAGACTGCATTTAGCTCCGACTTCGAGATCACGGACAAGTACCAGGCGTTTTCTGCTGAGTTGGTGCGTCTAGCTCTTCTCGGGATTGCAGGTTATGGCTTTCTTTTGGCTAACCTCGCGCTAAAGGACGCACAACCCACAGACTTATTCGCCAAGCTCGTAGTTTACCGTTGGTTGCTGGCCACTGGTGTTGCAGCTCTTGGTGTTGCTGTAGCTTCCGCGCTCGCACATCGCTTTTTTTCTACTGATTGCCTGTCGCACCAAATCACGATTCTGCGCCTTCTCAAGCGTGCGGACGCTCCTCACTGGACACGCGAGGAAAAGGCTCAAGATCTAGTACGGCTCACCCAAGAGCGAGAGGGTCAGCGACGTGATCTGGCTCGCTGTCGCCGCCTTCTGTGGGTATCCGCCATCGCCTTAGGAGTCGGGGCGGCCGCCGTAGTCCTCAGTTTTGCGGCGGTTCTCCTTACCTAAGCTTTTTCCGCACCTGCACGCGCGTAAGCGATCGCAAGCGACGCACTACCGCATACGGCCTAACAATCGGCTGCAGCGGATGCGGGGCCTTGCATGCTCTCAGCTAAGGGAGAGTTCTTCGCGCGGCCCCGCACCCCTGACCCTTGCGTCGTTAGGCCGCTGGGCAAGCATCGCGGCACCATCCGCAGGTGAGCTCCCGCGGCTCGTGTTGCGCGGTTATGACGCACCTCCTTGGGTAGATCGGGAGACACACCAACTCATTGGGGTGCAGGACAAGGGTCTGATCCAGCAGCGAACCGCGGCGGCAGTCGGACACCTTGTCGAGCGGCTCTGCCACTCCGGGCAGATGGCTGCATCGGAGTTGGACGCTCTCCTAGTGGAGATAGTGAACACGTAGCGCGGCCTAACAATCGGCTGCAGGGGATGCGGGGCCTTGCATGCTTTCAGCCGGGCGACAGTCTTGCGCGCCGGCCCCGCACCACTGACCCTTGTGTCGTTAGGCGCCGCCGCCTCCGCAGAACGAACGGGCAATGCTTCAGGTGTGATTCTGAGACTCACTCTGACGAAGCAACCCCAGGCCATGCACGCGGACGGCATCCTCCATCTGCTGCAGGCATCCATGCTCACTCGAAGGCGGATCGTACTCGCGGAAGCTAACGCTCCAACTCCAGTGGCCACTCTCCTCCTGACGTATAAATCCCACCTCAGTCTCATGACCCTCGCGCGTTGTGGCGAGCACGCGATGCCAGCCCCGAGGGGTTGCCGGCATCCCCGCAGCCACCCGAAAGTCCCGGAGGTGAAGATACATGTTGGCTAATTCAGCTAGCCCTTCCGACTCAATCATCAGATCCGCTCCACGGTGAAGGTACGTCAATGGCTATTTAGCAAGTGTGAGGCTGCCGCAGCTTGTGGTCAACATCTGGTTGAATGTCTCCGCAATCTGCTGAATGACCAGGTCGGGCGCGCCACGCCAGTGCGACCCACTGCGCCTTGCTGGTTCGGTGCCCGTGCTGACCACCCGGCGCCTAACAATCGGCTGCAGCGGATGCGGGGCCTTGCATGCGTTGGCGCGGAGGGAAGTCTTGCGCACCGGCCCCGCACCACTGACCCTTGCGTCGTTAGGCGGCTGGGCAAGCATCGTTGCGCACCGCAACGTGCTCCCGTCACAATCAATTGCATATCCCGGCTATGTTAACTCGCTTGCGCGCTCCTGTTCTCGCTCTGTTTCTAGCTGCTTGTGCGTTCCAGTCAAACGTCAGACGCGTTCCGGGAGCACCATCACTTCCGCCAAGCGCAAGCGCTCAGGTGGTACCTGATGCGCCGTCGGATGCCGTGAAACTTGGTACGGTCACCGTACAAGGTAATAACTGGCAGAATGGTGGCGGTTGTGAATCCCAAGCGCTTTTCGAGGCGAAGAAGCTCGGTGCTACTCACGTGGTGATTCGTCCTGCGAACTCTTCACTTGGTCGTGGAGTTCGGTGCACGGCCGACGCATATTACGTAGCACCCTCGTCCGGATCCCCGGAGTGAATGGAAGGTCGTCTGGTCTACCAGGGCCATGCAGCGCGCGAAGGGCTTGATCCGTACGATTCACCGGCGCGCGGCGCGGCCTAACAATCGGCTGCAGGGGATGCGGGGCCTTGCATGCTTTCGGCGGGAGGAGAGTCTTGCGCGGCGGCCCCACACCCCTGACCCTTGGGGCGTTAGGCCGCTTGAACCGTGCGCTTCGACGCTTTCATCGAAATCCTTGTCTTTCTCGATCCAGAAACTAGAATGGCTGGTGGAAGTGCCGTCTTTATACGTTCGTGACACTTCGAGAGGCCTCCTCTGATGACACCACAACTCTGGGTCGGATTAGGGTTCTTGCTGGTGCTGGTAGCGTTCCTGATGATTACGTTTCTTCGAAAAGACACCGCCTCGGCGAACCAGTGGAAGAATATGCGAATTCTCAGCGCTCTCTGCGCGGGGTTCGCTGGAGGGTTCCTTACGGGAGACGCGATCTTCCGCCTTGATCAAGAGATGCCTGGGGGAGTCAAGTTCGCTATTTCTGGCACGGCAGGAATTGCCCTTTTTTTCACCGTCTGGTTCACCTACGGCCGCGTCACTCCACCTCCTCTCAAGGATCACGTCGTGTTGAGCATTCTAGACGGGTGGACTTTTGAACAAGCCGCACGTCAGATCGTAAAGGCCGCTGACGGAATCATTCACTTCGAAGGCTTCCGGCCCGACCAGCTTGCGGCGCCACTCCCCGCAACTAACCTCGACGCCCCGACTACCGAGGTGGCGCTCGCGAACCTGCGTTACCAGTCCTCCGTTCTCCCCGAGTACCGTGTCGAGCAAGTGCATGGCGTTTTCCACATTCGTGCGCCTGAACCCCCTATTCGGACCGCCGATGCCTAACACCTGCAATTGCCACAACCCGCCGGGAGGTCAGGTCACGTGCGAGTCGCACCAGATGGCAATTTGTATCGTCCGCAACGGCGTTGCTCAGTACAAATGCCTTGACCCGCCGGGCACGTCGCCGTTTCACCGCTTCGTTCGATCCCTGACGCTGCGCGGCCCCGTCACTTCAGCGGAGCTGCTCAATTGGGCGCTGGGAAAGATCCTTGGCTCACATCGTGGCGCGGTCGCAAAAGCGCAGTTCCACATCCTCCTCGACGACAAATATGAACGCCGCGACGGTACCGTGGTGACGTTCTCACTACCCGAGAGCATTCGCAGCGCCCTCACCGATTCGGGAGCTACGGCGCTTACTGAATCCCGGTATCTTCACGGCTGAGATCCGTGGCGGCCTAACAATCGGCTGCAGTGGATGCGGGGGCCCTGCATGGTTTGGTGCGCGGTGAAAGTCTTGCGTGCCGGCCCCGCACCCCTGACCCTTGTGTCGTTAGGCGGCTATAAGGAGCCCGTGACGGTTCCCGCAGACACTCCGCGTATCTACGCCGATTTCAACGGCCTCCGCAATCCGAGCTGCACCGAGGGCCGGCTTTCTGTCGCGCTGGATACGCTTGGCACCCTGCGCGAACTGACGAACGCCGGCGTCCGCCTTGTGGAAGGCCTCCGACTCACCGTGTACGACTGGAGTGACGAGGAGGAGGACCTGGAGGCCGACGCGACGGTCCTCTATGATCAGGATGGCGGTCTCTGGTGGGCGGAGTTAGACCAGAGTGGCTACCGGTACGTGCCAAAGCGCGACCGGACTTCGAGCACGCGTTTCCTCTGCCTTGGGTGCCGGTATGACCTCGCGTCCAACCCGGTTGCTCGGGGCGAGTGGGCGCCCAAGGTTAACGCCTGCCCTTCCTGCGGCACGGCCGTGGCGGCGGCAATAGCCCCGCCAGCCGCCTAACAATCGGCTGCAGTGGATGCGGGGCCGTGCATGCTTTCGGCGCGATGAAATTCTTGCGCGACGGCCCCGCACCACTGACCCTTGCGTCGTTAGGCTGCTCCCCTCCGGACTCTCGCCCCACACGTGCCGTGACCGCTTGGACGCCGCTCACCGATGCCGAGTCCGCCCACGGGTGGGATCGCGTCGAGCGCGAGTTGCAGTTTCACCCAAGCGTGGATCCGCGCCACTGGCCCGGCTTTGTGCCGCCAACCCCGCATCGGACGTACGCCATCGGCCACGTGTACGGCCCGTCGCCAGAGCGCGCTGCGGCGCTCGAGGCCGACCTGGAACGGGCAGCCGCGCAGGCGTTTCGCGCAGTCACCCGCGCGGGCGAGCGGGTGCTCGCCCTCGACTGGCAGCATGCGAGCTATTGGCTGGACCCGCACGCCCTGATCGTCGGCGCCGAGTGGACGGTGCCCGCGCTCCCGAACGGCGACTACTACCTCTTTCTGGCGCCGGACCTGCGCTGGGGGTGGCTCGGGCACCCCTGGGAGCAGACGATCACGCTCTATGGCGAGCCCCTGCTCGCCGCCATCGACCGCGCCCCGCCCACGCTCTTCTCGCAGGTGATACGGGAGGCACTTGGAGCAGCCTAACGTGGCGCTGCACCTGACGGGCAGACCACGTGGAGTTCCGTCCTCTGTCAGGATCCCGGTACGTCCAGCATCTTCCCGCTTGTATGGCGCCCACGCCGCCTAACAATCGGCTGCAGCGGATGCGGGGCCTTGCAGGCCTTTGGGCACGATGAAAGTCTTGCGCGACGGCCCCGCACCACTGACCCTTGTGTCGTTAGGCCGCTGGGCAAGCATCGCGGCAGCCGCAGGAAGTGTCTCCCGCGGCTGCCGTGTGTTTCATCCTGGTTCGTCTCAGGCGGCGAGCCGCCGTACCACCTCTCGGGCGCCCTTCCGGTACACCGTGAGGCACACCAGCTCGTCGTTTGGGTCGCGGACCTCCCACCAGCGGCTCTTCGTCTGCTTGACGATGGTGTAGACCGGCTGCTCGGCGGCTACGGGCGCGGGTTCCTTCGGCTTCTGTGGCATCGTAGACTCCCGTCCTCTTGACCCGGGCCGTCCAGCAGGGCAGCTTTGGTGAGCGGGGGGCCTTCGGGTCGTTCCGTTGTCAGGCTGGCCGTGTCTTCTTGCCGGAGGAGCGGTCAGCCTTTCGTTTGTCCCTGCTGGGTATTAATATAGTTGACCGCCGCTCTTGTTGTCAACTCTCACAATACCCATCTGCATGGATTTCTTGGAAGCCATGGAGCGCCTCAAACGTGCTGTGACCGACGATGAG
>SXGQ01039982.1_pt1 | contig 12612 bp, 4 predicted proteins | sample 3178371 | NCBI WGS metagenome assembly SXGQ01 (sample SAMN11356859, study PRJNA531348) | freshwater metagenome | isolation source: freshwater sample F1-20 | place: China: Fuxian Lake, Yuxi | collected 2017-12-25
CCTGGTATCACTTGAACCGCACGGACCAAATCATTGGTCGGGCCATTCGTTATTGCTCTCACTCGGCGCTGCGGGAGACGGAGAGAGCGCTCGCCGTACCGCCAATGTCCTTTAACAATTGTCTGATTTATCTGCACGCCATGATTGTCACCCACGGCGACGTACAAGAGGGTTTCGAGACCGCCGATATGTATGCGTATCGCCTCGCCATTCAAAAGGCGCAGATGGTCGGCCGTGTCCAGCGCCTTCTCAAGAAACATGCGTGGGACTGCAATCTGGAAATGGAGGCCATCGTATTCACGGATTTGCCGAAGCGGCACCAGATCGATGCGCAGGAAAACGTGTATCGGGAGTATTCGGCGAATGATCAGGATTATACGACGTATTGCGATTACCAGGTATGTCGGCACGAGTGTGCGGCGGCTCTTCCCGAGGATCTGCATATCGACTCGAGTACGTTTACGGTCGCCGATGCCCGACGGGTAATTCTGCAGAAGATGGAACTCGTGCGCCAATTGTTTGCCGACACGGTGATCGTGCCGGAGTCGGCGGTTCTCGCCATTTTCAAGGAGCTGCCCGCCGAAATCAGCTCGGATGTGCTTCTTGAGCTCCTGGACGGCAAGCGGTTCAAAATACGGCGGGGCGATGTAGAAGGCTTCTTGATTAAACGGGCGGGTTATCTAGTGTTTCAGCCGTCGGCGGTCGCCGATATGGAGATTCCGCTCGCTCTCCGTTATGCGCGCGCCTTTCAGTTGAGACGGCGGCTTATGATGAAGGGGCTGGCTCCAACTGTGGCTGAGACTGTGGCGGCTCCTGTCGATGAAGAGGCGCCGACGAGCCCCCTAAAGCAGCGGTGGTTGGATTGGGTGGCCTTTGTCGATAAGGGTGACCCGGCTCCCGATGGTATTCTGCCACTGTGGTCCTGGATTCTGAAGCAATTCGGTACAGTGCCAGAGACAAGGGTCGTGGCTCTCCGTTGGTGGTTCGATAAACGGAACTCATACGAGGAGCAGAAGAATCTCATCGAGCTCGCTCTGGCCGGCGATGCCGAGCTGGAAGAGATGTTGGCCGGAGAATTTGTAAAGACATCCAGCACTTCTGCGTACCGTATTTACAATCCGGTGACGAGAGAGGTCGAGTACTATAGCCGCAAGGGCGGCATCTTCTCGATCGTGGCAAATAAGCTGGAACGGGATGCGATTGCTGGCCGGCTCCAAAAACCGGCGGTATCCATTCCGACCGGTGCGGGAACTCTACTCGGATTTCTGGCACCCAAGGTGGACAAGGTCGTATTCAAGTCGCTGGATACGACAACCATGACAAAAACGAAAGGAGCCGGCGCCGAATGCGGCAACACCTCGAAACTCGGCGAGCATTGGCCCCGTGTATTTCGTCTTCATGCGGCGGCGAGGGAAGACAGTGTGCTATCTCCGCATATAATTCCCGACGGTGATCCGAGTAACAGGAAACGGGAAGAAGTGCCCCTGTTTGCCACGCAACTCAGTCACCAACCCGTGTGTCTATACATGGAGTTCTTGTCCCGGTTGCTAGATAAGAGAGGTGGAGGTCGTAGATGGTTCTTGAGCCTGATTGAGGCGGCCGATTCGGGATTAAAAAGCCGCAAATAAGGTTCGGTGCGGGAAAACATGACTGACTAATAGATATGGCAGAGCGGGTATACATGCCACCTCTATTCACTCCTGTGTTCGTCGACAAACGGGTGGCGCTGGCGCCGGGAGAGTTCCGTGAGGCATCGGAAAATATCGACGAGTTTCTTCTGACCAAGCTCCGAAAGGGAACGGAGGGAACCTGCTCCACGGATGGCTATGTCCGTGTCGATTCCATGAAAATTCTGTCCAGATCCATGGGACAGGCCGAACACGGCCGGTTCACGGGCGATTTCATATACTATTGCAAGGTCCGCATGGAGTGTCTGCGTCTTACAGAGGGACAAGTCGTCGATGCTCAGGTCCTGAAAGCAAATAAGATGGGCGCCTATGCGATTCTGATGGAAGGCGGGCAGCCTCTCGAGGCCGCCCGTGTCCTTCTTCCGAGAGAATTCCACGTGGGAAATGCGGAATTCGACGCTCTGGTACCCGGCATAAGTATCAAGCTCCGGATTCTGCGGGCAGTCTTCCAGAAGAACGACGCATTTATTCAGGCCGTGGGAGTTCTCGATACGACGGTGGGTGGAGCCAAGGCGGCTCTGTTGCCGGCCGTGGCCACTGAGGCCTAAAGTATCCGTATCTTCACCCATATAATGGCCAATAACACCTACGATCTCCTCATTCAGGATTTTGTTTCGACCAACAAACTCGTGAATCAGAATGTGCCGTGGACCGAACTAGCATCTCGTCGCTTAGAAAACGGGCGTCGCAAGGTGTTTCAGTACGGAGCCGGTAAAACGGCCGGCGGCGAACACGTGGATATGCCCGATGGAGAGTGGTTCATCGTAACACTCACCGCCGAGATTGAACCCATCGATATCGACACCCTTCGGTTCGATTGTCTGAAGATGATGTACGCCAATACGCACTATGAGATGGAGGTAGTCAAAGAGGAAGCTCTCATGATTCGACTCCGGACCCGCAACCGGGGGCTCATGAATGTTATGTTCCGCCTCGAATTTGCGGTCAACTGAGACCCTCCATAATCCCGGTGCTCCTTAGATGGAAACCCGGATTTCGAACGATGAATACCAGCGCCGTGCTGCCTTCAACGACCAGATGAAGCAGATGGACAAGAATGCATTTGTCGAAATTGCTCGGATTCTCAAAAAACACGGTGTCGTGGTTTCGGAGAATCGTAGTGGTCTGTTTTTCGATCTGACGAAGATTCCTCAGGAGGCGTTCGATAATCTAGTAAAATTCAGAGAGTTTATGGAAAAAAATACGGCGGAGCTCAATAAACGGGGTGGTCTTTGAAGTTCTTCGAGTTCGCCTGATTCTTCGATGGTGTCTCCGTGAGAAAGCCGTTTGCGTATACTCCGTAACGCCGGTCATCGTCGCCGTCGTTTTCTACCACGAAATGGTAGTATGTGTAGATGTCCCGATCTTTGATCTGAGTAAACTCAGCAGAGACCGGTGCAAGAATCACTATTTTGTCGTCGATGACGACTTCATTGCGGCCCCAGAACTTTTGTTGTTTGGCCTGTTCCTTTTCTGTGAGATAGTCCACGAGTAGACCGTGGCCGCCCGTGACGAGAAGGGGTTCGAATCCGGCTTTCTGGCCCTTGTACATGCACGTATGCCAGATGGCCGGATTATTGATCATGACTCCCTTGAATATGTGTGTTATAGGACGAGGGCCGTGCAAGTATGTCATGACCAGGTCACCGATGTTCAGGCTCTCTACGGGGACCCAGGCCTCGATATCATTTATGAGGCTGAGAATTTTTGTTCCGTGATTGAAACAGGTCGTTGTGGCTCCAGGCAGTTCCGCAGAACCAACACCGAAGCCATTGGCTACTCTAGGAGCAATCCGTGTCTGGAAACTGGTACTCGATGATCGTGTTGTCACGTAGGCGGTGCCCGTTTCGGTTGTGATCGAGAAATCGATGGGGCTCTCACCACGGTTTACATCGCCGGCTATATAATTTACAAGTATCGTATATATTGAAGAATTTAGATTGAATGAAAACAGCGTACCGGCTCCACGCAAACCAGTACCGATTCCTCGCCCTCCTGCCGTACATATTCCATATAGAACTCGCTTTGTGGGATCCATACGAATGGGACCGACGGGCCCCGTGCCATCGAGAGGATTGCCGGAAAAGTCGTGGAGCTTGGTGAGAGGAGAATAAGACCAAAGGGCTTGGCCACTGGTGTCATAAAAGTACGACTTTACAGCCGAGTCCACTATGAGTGAAGTAGGAGCCATATCGATAGCTTCTGATCTAACAACATCTATGGCGGGCAATGATAGACGAACTAAACGACTATCCGAGTCAGCTCCATACAGAAATTCATCGTTGACTATACTGAGAGGACCAATTACAGGAGGAACAAGAGCTGCCGTATTCAAGGGCACGAATGTGGGGGTTGCATAGGCCAGTTTATATACATAACCCGCGCTGTCCGTGGAATACAGATTGCCATTCGTGTCGAGTACCATGTAGCCCGTGGGTATCCCTTGATAACTACCGGCCGAGAGATCAAGTGTACGTGTTACCGTATCGTATGAGATCAATTTGCCGCCGGTGTGCACGCCGTATATCTTGTTGGATATAGATACGTTTGCAATATAGGGTCTGTATAGATAACCAACAAAAGTTGATGTACCCAAGTCCGTTATGCGGGTATAGGAAGGATTTAGACTGTATAGCACTGACCCAACCGTTCCGAATACTTCGGTTCCAACCTTGATGGTAGGATTCGGTTGCGCATTGAACACGACCAGAGGTGCGGCAGGCACGTACGGGTTCGATGGAGTCGGTACACCGATATAAAACGGAGATCTGGGCGATTGTGATGTGGGATCGGCAAATCCAGACATACCAAATGTGGTTGTGCTAAAAAAGTTATCATATGCGGAAACGGGGCCCAGCTTGTATGCCCACCCACTGAGATCGGCAGTAAAGGCGGCGGCTCCAGCAAACATGCTCGTCGTGTTGGTCAATCCAGAGACATCCCACAGAGCTAGATTGGCGCCAACAAAGAGTGGCGTGGCCAGAAACATCGATGCAGTATTCTTTACTGTTCTTGGAATGTTGGATGGCACGGCAGTCAAGGAGAAGGCACTTAGTTGGAATGCTTGTTTCAGACTGGAAAGTATTGCATTGTCACCCCAGCTGTCGACGGTCAATACATTCGAAAGACCGAACCAGACAACAGCGGGGTTTCCTTGCGATGATAGTTTTGCGTCACCATTGTAACGTTCACCGAACGTCGCAAAGTCTCCGTATATCTTTACCTGGTGGTTGGATCCAGAGAGATCTACGTGTTCGTATACCTCGGTCCACGCACTGAGAGTAGGTTGTTGGTTCTGCGAGTACAGATTTTTTGTACCGTCGCCCCAGTCAATAAAAAGATCTCCCGATACACCCGTAATCGGTAAAGAAATATAGGCTGTCCCAGACACAATTGGTGGAAAGATTAATGGATTTTGGGCACTATAGGGAGTCGGTTGGAATGTGATTGTTAAGGGATTCCTGCTAGGCGCAGTGGTGTATCCAGTGTACCACGGAGAATTCGGATTAGTTGTGTCAGAACCTGTAAAAAAATTAATATGTGAGACTGGGCCCGTCAGAACACCAAGATAAGCGCACCAGGGTTTTAGATTTGTGTTGAAGGCCGTGGCACCAGAGAACATTCTACTCATATCCTGAGCAGCTCTCGGTTTCCATTTACCGAGACCAGTACCCCCAAATGCGATACTTTGAAAAAACATGTCTGAAAAATCTGTAACACGACTTACATCCCAGCCAGAGAGGTCCTGGTTGAAAAGGACAGTGCCTTTGAACATAGAAAATAAGTTTCTTGCTGTTGTTGGTAGAATGCTTGGCACCGCCGTTAGGATAGTGGCACCTTTGAACGCATTGCTGAAGTTTACTATTTTATTAGTCGTACCCCAACCGTCTACTGATACAACTTTATTGACACCGGCCCACAAATTAGCCCCAAAATTGTTAAAATTCGCATACAACTGTATTTCCGGATTCGATATCCGTGTATAATGCTCATACAATCCCGTAAACTCCGGTGGGTACCAATTGACTTGTCCATCGCCCCAATCAATGAGCACCTCTCCATCTTGATTCGATATGGGTAAGGATAGATATGTTCCAGGAGAACACAGAAAGCTTATAGCCATTGGAAATCCACCTCTTCCGACGTCGCCTACATAACTCTTTTGAGCATTAGTGCCATTAGGATCTGACCAAAACGGCGAAATGGGTGTTAAATTAGTTATATCATCTGTACCTTCGGTCATAAAATTTACTTTGTTGATTTGCTCCGCACTGATGCCGATATAAGAAGCCCATGGTGCGAGTGAGTTTTCAGCTAGTACATTATCTACATTTACGCCGGCAAACATGTATGAAAAGTTTGCACACCGCTTGGGCTTCCACGGGGCTGCTTCTAAATCTATAAAGGTTCCTTCAAACATATGCGACATGTCTATGACTTTAGAGACATCCCAGGAAGGACATGATGAGCCCACACCAGATCCCTTGAACATATAAGACATATCGGTAACGTTGGATACATTCCACGTGTCAAATACATTACCTACAGTCGCTGCATTCTCAAACATGTGCGACATGTTTGTCACAGACCCTGTGTTCCATGATTCTAGTCCGTATCCAGCAAAAGCCGTGGCTCCCCTGAACATATACGACATGTTTGTCACGGCCCCAGTGTCCCATGATGTCAGGTCTGATGTCAGGTCTCCATTAAAGGCCGTCGCACCATAAAACATATACGACATATTTGTCACTAATTCCGTGTTCCATGTTGATATGTTTCCATTAAAGGCCGTTGCACCATCAAACATTCCCCTCATGTTTGTCACGGCTCCAGTATTCCATCCTGATAGGTCACTATTAAAGGCCGTAGCATATTGAAACATAAACGACATATCTGTCACAGACTCCGTGTTCCATGTTGTCAGGTCCTGATCAAAGCTTGTAGCATTCTGAAACATACCTGACATGTTTTTCACGGCTCCAGTATTCCATCCTGATATGTCTCCGTTAAATAAAGTAGCAGTAGAAAACATTCCCGCCATGTTTATTACAGACCCAGTGAACCAGTCTGATATATTCCCATTAAAGGCCGTAGCTTCCCTAAACATACCCTCCATGTTTGTCACGGCCCCAGTGTCCCAGTCTGATAGGATCTGATTAAAGGCTAACGCACCCGCAAACATAAGCGACATGTCTGTCACGGCCGCAGTATTCCATCCTGATATGTTTCCATTAAAGAGCGTCGCACCCGCAAACATATACGACATGTTTGTCACGGCCGCAGTATTCCATCCTGATATGTCCCCATTAAAGGAAAGAGCCTCATTAAACATATACGATAGATTTATAACAGTCGATGGTAAAGTAGCCGGTACAGATATCAGGTTCACTGCTTCCTTAAATGCTCCACTGAGATTTACAAGACCAGTTACATTTTCCCAACCGGTGAGTGCGGTAAGGCGATCCGCACCGGGCCAAGTTTCATCAAAATTGCCGAATTTCGTCACGGTTCCTCTGATCTTCACTTGCCCTGCTGCTAAAAGCGTAGCCGATGCGCTATTAGTAAGGACTCCATCGCCCCAGTCTACAGTAAAGGTACCTGCTATCGGCAGCGTGACGATACCAGGACCGTTAAAGGTCAGTGTCATAGATGGCTGAACCACTTGTGGATAAAAAGGCGAATTGGTGTCTGTTGTAGTCGTTTCGACTCCATTTATATATAAAAAATTTGTCCGGTTTGTTACTGAGGACACCGACCAGCCGCTATAGTTGTATTTTAGGACACCGTTGCTGTATTGGGCCGTAGCGTCCCTAAACATACTTGACATGTTTATCACGGACCCCGTGTCCCAGTCTGTTAGATTCTTATCAAAGGCCGATGCGGCCGAAAACATATGCGACATGTTTGTTACGGCTCCAGTGTCCCACCCTGTTATGTCCTGATTAAAGGAAAGAGCCCCATTAAACATATACGACATGTTTGTGACGGCCGCAGTATTCCATCCCGATATGTCCCCATTAAAGAAAGAAGCCATACTAAACATATTCGATAGATTTGTAACAGTCGATGGTAAAGTAGTCGGTATAGATACTAGGCTCGTTGCAGCATTAAATGCTCCGCTGAGACTCACAAGACCAGATACATCACCCCAACCTGCAAGCGCGGTAAGGCCAGCCGCACCGGGCCAAGTATCAGATTCATTGCCGAATTTCGTCACGGTTCCTCTGATCTTCACTTGCCCTGCTTGCGTACCCGATGTGTTATTATTAAGGACTCCATTGCCCCAGTCTACAGTAAAGGTACCTGCTATCGGTAGATCTACATACCCAGAAGTATTAAAGGTCAGTGTCATAGATGGCGGAATTACATAAAAAGGCGAAAAGAGATCCGTTGTAGTCGTATCAACTACGGCGGGAGAAGAAAATTCGTCAAATGTAAGGTTATTTGTCAACGTCGAAAAGAAGAAGGATGGCGTCGAGGTAATACCTGTCGTATCCCATAAAGAGATATTCCTCGCAAATTTATAGGCTCCGTCAAACATATAGTCCATGTTCGTGACGTAATTTACTTGCCACAGTGCAATATCGGTATCAAATCTACTTTTACCAGGTACACCTGATTCGTTTCTCGCCTGATAAAACATGTAAGACGTGTTTGTTACACCACTTAGATCCCACGATGAAATACCGGTAATTGCACAAGGACAGTTTGCGAACATTCCAGATAAATTCGTGACGGTAGAAGGCAGAGATGGAAGGTTTATATTTGACTGGTCATTAGCATAAGTAGAGGCCGAGCCACCACCATTGAATCCACCATTGAACGCATTCGCCAAACTAGTGAGATTTGAGGTTCCCCAACTTGTGATACCAGTAATGTATTGTGCGGTCATATCACCGCTCAAGTCAGGCGCGCCAAAGTGTCCGAAGGAGCCATAAATGTATATGGTGCCGTTTACATATGAATTTGTAAAAAAGGGATTAGGAACAGGATCCGTGGGCCCAACGTATTGTGCACCAGTTCCTTCATTATAATCTATAGCTATACCATCGTTACCAATATCCGAAAGTTGTATGGCGCCCTGGTAAGTCTGCAGAACCGTGATAGCCATCGCCTTGTCCTTAAACGGACTTTGGTTACTGGAAATACTCAAATCTTTATTTCCGGTTTGGTCCGTAATAAAAAAAGCAAATTTTCCATACGTATTAATTCCACTGATATCCCACAATGCTATGTTTTGTATTTGAATAGAAGAACCAGCGAATGCAAACGCCACGTCGGTAACATTCGCTGTGTTCCATGCAGGTACACTAAATAAATAGGTAGGATTAGCTTTGTAATATAAATAAGACAGATTGGTAACCGAGGTAGGCAGAGTCACGGGAGGCCCTGTGGCCAATGAATTACAAAATGCAAATGCTCCCTTTAAACTTGTGAGGTCAGGATTTGCACCGAAGGCGCTAATGTTATTAAGAGCTTCGCTACCAGGCCAGCCTGCTGTCGCCGATCCGATATTTTCTACAGAAAAATTCGTGAAATATCCGTAAATACGTACAGTGAACATAGTCGAAGGTATGGTTGCGGTTTGAGGAAATGACACTAACTCTCCATTGGCATAGGTAGCCTGGATTGTATTTAAAGTTGTGCCTACTCCGATTTCTACCCATACAACTGTGATACTTCCATTAATTCCCGATATAGGTAATTGTAGCGTGCCACCAAACCCTGAACCACCTGCGATTACTAACTCCATCGGTTCCATAAAAAATGGCGATGCGTTCCACGTTCTGGTAGAATCATATTTTACACCAGTCGGTTCGTAACGAACTGTGAAATTAGTGACAACCGACCGTTTAGTATTGGTTGATATCGTTAGTCCAAAATTGGTCGAAGGACCAATCTCTGGAGGATTATTTGTAATAGACGAGGGGCTCGTGTCAAAATATAGCGAATCAAACATGTAATTTAAGCTTGTTACGTTGGACATATTCCATAAAGAATATTGAGTAGGGACCTGTTGCGGCGTAAATGTTTCATATATATTTTGAAACATTCCTTCTACATTCGTGACGGAGGATGGTAACTCGCTAGGTACTATCGTTAGATCTCCTGCACCTGCAAAAGCGTAACTGAGATTGGTGAGGATAGTGTTATTTTTACCCCAGCTATTTACACTTACTAAAAACTGAGTATAATTACTACCGTAGCCGCTAAATGTCGAAAATTTACCATATACATATACAGTTACAGTACCGGATAATCCTGATGGGACCATAGGAATCAATCCATCTGCATATGTCATATTGCCATCACCCCAGTCGATACCAATATTACCTTCGATACCACTTATGGGCAGAGTACTAATTGCTGAACTAAAAGACATCTTCATTGCGGCCTTGCTGAACGGCGAGTTTTGGTTGGATAGTGTAGCATCTATCAAGTACCCACTATTACCAAGCACAAAGTATTTGAAATCGGTTACACCGGATACATCCCATGATAAGTCTGGAAAATATATAGGGCTAGCAGGTGAATAAAACATATACGATACATTTGTGACGGTCGATGGTAAAGTGGTGGGTACAGATGTCAGACTTGATGCGTAAGCACAGGCATATGATAGATCCTGAATAGGAGCAGACCCCCACTGTACTATGGAAACCAAACTTTCAGGAACCCAGTTAGTCGGAGGAGTTTCTGCTCCAAATTTGGTAAAGTTGCCAGTAATTGTAACGGTAAAGTTTACTCCACTATTGACCGGATAGTTGGTACCCGACGTAAAAGTCGTAGAATCAAGTGTTATATTGGATTCAGTTAGGCTAGTATTACTAGAATAAATTACCGTATCCAAATTAGTTATTCCCCAGTTTACAGATAGACCACCATGATTATATATTGGTAATGTAAGTGTGGTACCCCCTTGTATTACGGCATTTACCGTAATAGAATCTAATGTTATGATAAACGGTGTAGCCATGTTCTACACTTCCTAAATAAAATTTATAGCTGGTGCAAATGTTAAGATCCCCTGATGGAAATCTTAACATTATCACTTCTAACCAACAGGACTAGTTGGGATGTTTATTGAACTTCAACAAAATAGCCTGATTCTTCGACGGTGTCTCTGTGAGAAAGCCGTTTGCATAGACGCCATAACGCCGGTCATCGTCGCCGTCGTTTTCTACCACAAAGTGATAATATTTGTATACATCCCGATCTGTGATCCGGGTAAACTCAGCAGAAACCGGGGCAACCATCACTACTTTGTCATCGATGATGACTTCTTCGCGGCCCCAGAACTGTTCTTGTTTGATCTGTTCTTCCTCTGTCAGATAGTCCACGAGTAGACCGTGGCCGCCCGTTACGATAAGCGGTTCAAAACCTTTCATTTGGCCCTTGTACATGCAAGTGTGCCAAACGTCGGGGTTATTAATCATGACTCCCTTGAATATGTGTGTTATAGGACGAGGGCCGTGAAGATAAGTCATGACCAGGTCACCGATGTTCAGGCTCTCTACTGGGATCCATGCCTCGATATCATTCATGAGGCTGAGAATTTTTGTTCCGTGATTGAAACAGGTCGTCGTGGCTCCAGGCAGTTCCGCAGAACCGACGGCGTAGCCATTGGCTACTCTAGGAGCAATCCGTGTCTGAAAACTGGTTCCAGATGACCGTGTTGTCACGTAGGCGGTACCCGTTTCAGTCGTGATCGAGAAATCGATGGGGTTCTCACCACGGTTTACGTCGCCGGCTACATAGTTTACGAGTACCGAATATGCAGAAGAGCTTAAATCGAATGAGAACAGAGTACCGGCTCCGCGCAAACCGACACCTAACCCTCTTCCTCCTGTCGAACATATTCCATATAGAACTCGCTTCGTGGGATCGATGCGAATAGGACCGATCGGCCCCGTGCCATCGAGAGGATTGCCGGAAAAGTCGTGGAGCTTGGTGAGAGGATAAAGAGTCCAAAGCCCGTGGCCACTCATGTCATAATAATACGGCTTACCGGAAGAATCTACGATGAGCGATGTGGGTGCCGGTGGCGGCACGAGTGGTGGCGTAGAAATAACATTACCATCCACACCTGGTATAGTCATCTGAAGTATACGATTTTCAGAATCGCAACCGTACAGAGTGACATTGTTAACTATGTTGATAGGACCTAATATAGGAGGAAGTTGCTCTGTATTTAATACTAAAAATGTCGAGGAGGCATAAACCAATTTATAGATGTATCCAGAACTATCCGTGGAATACAGATTGCCATTCGTGTCGAGTGCCATATAACCAGTGGGTATTCCTTGATAACTACCGGCAGAGAGATCAAGTGTACGTGTTACCGTATCATATGAGAACAATTTGCCGCCTGTGTGTGCACCGTAGATCTTATCTGAAATAGACACGTTTGCAATGTAGGGTCTATATAGAGTACCAACGAAGGTTCCTGTGCTCAACTCCGCTATGCGGGTATAGGAAGGATTTAAATGATATAGCACGGAGCCAACTGTTCCGAATACTTCGGTTCCAACCTTGATTGTAGGATTCGGTGGCGTGTCGAATACGACCAGAGGCGCTGCTGGCACATATGGGTTCGATGGAGTCGGTATACCGGTATAAAATGGAGATCTGGGCGATTGTGTTGTGGGATCGGTAAACCCAGACATACCACCCGTGAATTGATTAAAAAAATTGAGAGAATTTTCTTCGGATATCGGGCCCAGCTTATAGGCCCAACCACTGAGATCAGCAGTAAAGGCCGCAGCAGCTGCAAACATATTCGCCATGTTTGTCACGGCCCCAGTGTTCCAACCTGATAGATTCTGATTAAAGGCTGACGCACCATAAAACATATTCGCCATGGTTGTCACGGCCCCAGTGTTCCAACCTGATATATTCTGATTAAAGGCTGACGCACCATAAA
>SXGQ01170422.1_pt1 | contig 12612 bp, 13 predicted proteins | sample 3178371 | NCBI WGS metagenome assembly SXGQ01 (sample SAMN11356859, study PRJNA531348) | freshwater metagenome | isolation source: freshwater sample F1-20 | place: China: Fuxian Lake, Yuxi | collected 2017-12-25
GACGGCGAGCACGATGGCTGCGAGTGCGAGCATGAGCGCAGGGCCCCGATCGACCACGAAGCCCAGCGCATACAGCGGGTTCAGCGCGTGCAGGACGCGTGGTGCATCGGCGATGTGCCACAGGCCCATCGCGCCGAGCACCGCGAACCAGCACAGCATCACCGGGCCGAACACCCGCCCGACCGACTCCGTGCCGCGGCGCTGCACGAGGAAGAGGCCCACGAGGATCACGACGCTGATCGGCATCACGTAGGGTGCGAATGCAGGTGTCGCGAGGTCGAGGCCTTCCACTGCGCCAAGCACGGACAGCGATGGCGTGATGATGCCGTTGCCGTAGAACAGGGCAGCACCGAGCGCGCCGAGGATGATGAGGGGCTCGCGTGCGCGCAGGCCCTTGCCCTGCCTGCCGGCGCCGATGGCGTTCAGTGCGAGCGCGAGCATCGAGGTCACGCCACCCTCGCCGTGATGGTCGGCGCGCAGCACGACCAGCACGTACTTCAGGGTGACGATGGTCATGATGGTCCACAGCAGGGTGGACACGGCACCGATGACGTTCGCCTCGCTCACGCCCACGCCGCCGGCGCTGAAGATCTCCTTCATCGTGTACAGCGGGCTCGTTCCGATGTCGCCGTACACCACGCCGATCGCGCCGAGCGCGAGTGCCGTGGTGGTCTGGGAGGCACCCTGGACGTGCGGCGATTCCTGTTGGGCGTCGTTCGCCTCGGGCCGTCCCTCGCTCATCGTGCCTCGATACTCCGCTGGTCTTCGGGTGCCATGCCCGCTGCGGGCATGGAAGGCGGAAGTATCGGAGATGCGCGCGCCGCTGTCCGCCTCTCATCGCGGGGGGAGCGGGGCTGCAACCTCGGCAATGCGAGCAGGATCAGGCTGCGGGCACGAGCTCGAGGATGATCGCCTGCTCGCGACCGCCGACGATCATGGAGATGAACGCATCGCCCCAGCCGTACTTCTCGCGGAAGAGCCCGTTCAGCGTCTCGCGCAGTTCGGGGCGCTGGGCCGAGCTGTAGGTGCGGCGGTCGCCGTCGCGGGTGATCTCGAAGGTGGGGTTCGCCACCAGGCGCGCGTGCCAGCCAGACCCCTCGCTCGTGCGGATGTAACTCCTGCCTTCGTGGTCGAGCACCCAGATGCGGGTCTCCTTCGGCTGGCCAGCGGCGTCGACCGTGTGCAGCGTGACCACCTCCACGCGCTCGGAGGCCAGGTAGTTCAACGCACCGAACGCGGCGGAGAGCACGAGCAGGGCGGCGAGCAGGTACAGGGCGATCTTCATGTGTGACACTCCAGCTTGGAATCGCTGATGGTTCGAACCTGAACAGTTTGACCTTAAACTATTCGATGTCGAACTGTCATGCGCCGGCCTCCGCCTGCGCGGATGGCGGGACGGAAATGGCCGAAGGGGTACGAGAATGGCGGCGGGCGCAATGAAGGCGCGTGCGAAGGGTGGGCGGGCTGCGGGCGGTGGGCGGGCTGCCGGCGGCCGGCTGCCTGCAGGACGGCGGGTGCGCGGAGGCGGAAGGAAGGCGGCGGCTGCCACGCGGCGCGAGGACCTGAAGACGGGGTACGAGTTCTTCCTGGAGGTCAACATCATCGCCCAGCTCGCATCGAGCCTCATGCAGCGGGCGCTGCCGCACGACCTCACGGTGGCGCAGTTCTCGGTGCTCAACTGGTTCGTGCGTGTGGACGCCGAGGCGACACCCGGCCGGCTCGCCCGCGCGTTCCAGGTCTCCAATGGCGCCATGACGAACACGTTGCAGCGACTGCTGGAGAAGGCGCTCGTGACGGTGGTGACGGATCCGCGGAACGGCCGCCAGAAGCTGGTGCGCATGACGCCGCTCGGGCGACGCTGCCGCGATGACGCGGTCGCGAGCACGTTTCCCGATATCGCGGACTTCCTCGCCCACTTCGACCTCGCCGAGGTGCAGGCGCTGATCCCGACGCTGCGCAGGATGCGCGAGTTCCTGGACCACCAGCGGGACGGCACGGTGGGCTGATTGCGCCGGAAGCCTTCATGAATGCCGGGATGGCTGGGCCCGCAGTTATGCTCCGCCGCCCGGCAGCCCCATACGGTCGCCTCATTGAATCGGAGTTGCAATGCCAGCCCACGACCTGCTCGTCGTCCGCCGTGACCTTCCCAGCAGCGAACTGCGTTCCGGCCCCGTGCCTGTGGCCGCTGCCGGTGAGGTGTTGCTGAAGGTCGACTGCTTCGCGCTCACCGCCAACAACGTCACCTACGGCGTGGCGGGCGACAGCATCGGCTACTGGCAGTTCTTCCCGGCCGCCGAGCCGTTTGGCCGCATCCCGGTGTGGGGTTTTGCCGACGTGCTGCAGTCGGACGTCGCCGGCATCGCGGTGGGCGATCGCTTCTACGGCTACCTGCCGATGTCGACGCATCTGGTCGTGCGGCCCGAGCGGGTGGGCGATTCGGGCTTCATCGATGGTGCGGCGCATCGCGCGGCGCTGCCGCCCACCTACAACCAATACAGCCGGTGCGCCACGGACCCGACGTGGACGAAGGCCGACGAGCGCTGGCAGATGCTGCTCCGGCCGCTGTACATGACCTCGTTCTTTCTCGACGACTTCCTGGCCGACAACGTCTTCTTCGGGGCGCAGGACGTGGTGCTCTCGAGTGCCTCGAGCAAGACCGCCTTCGGCCTTGCCTTCCTGCTGCACAGGCAGCGGCGCGAGCGGTGCCGGGTGATTGGCCTGACCTCGCGCGCGAACCGCGCGTTCGTCGAGGGCCTCGGCTGCTACGACGAGGTGTTGTGCTACGACGAGACGTCCACGCTGTCGGAGCGCCCGGCCGTGTTCGTGGACATGGCAGGGAACGCCGAGGTGCGGCGTGCGGTACACACGCACTACGGTGCCGCGCTCCGCCACAGCTGCGGCGTGGGCATCACGCACTGGAACCCGCCTGCCAGCGAGGCCAGCTCGGCGCCATTGCCTGGCCCGAAGCCAGCCATGTTCTTCGCGCCGTCGCAGATCCAGAAGCGGGCGAAGGAGTGGGGCGCCGGCTGGATGGAGACTCGCGTTGCGCCAGCATGGAAGGCATTCATCGCTGCGGCGGACGGCTGGATCGAGGTTCAGCACAAGCGTGGGCCCGAGGCGACGCGCGCGGCCTACGCCGAGATGGTGGCGGGCCGCACGCCGCCCAACGTCGGCCTGATCCTGTCCCTGTGGGACTGAGTGCGGAGTCGGGCAAAGCCCGACTCTCGCAGAGAGGTGAACTGAGTGCGGAGTCGGGCAAAGCCCGGCTCTCGCAGAGAGGAAAACCGAATGCGGAGTCGGGTGAAGCCCGACATCGCGCCGTGATCAGGACAGTCGCGTGACCGCCGTGGTGGATGCGCGCCGCGCCTGGCTCATCGGCGTGATGCTCGCCGCTGCGGGGGTGCTGTTCTTCTCGCTGCGCCCGATCCTGATCAAGCTGGCCTACGACTGGGTGCAGGACCCGGTGACGCTGCTCGCACTGCGGATGGCGTTCTCGGCGCCGTTCTTCGCCGCAGTCGCGCTGTGGTCGAACCGTCGCACCGATGTGGCGCCGCTGTCAGCCCGGGACATGACAGCGGTGGTGCTGCTGGGGCTGCTGAGCTACTACGCCGCGAGCTATCTCGACTTCCTCGCGTTGCAGTACATCAGTGCCGGTCTCGGGCGGCTGCTGCTGTTCCTGTACCCGACGATCGTCGTGCTGCTGTCGGCCGCGGTGCTGCGGCGCGCGGTCACGCTGCGCGAGGTGCTTGCATTGCTGCTCACCTACGCGGGGCTCGCGCTGGTGCTGTGGCAGGGCATCGCTGGCGGAAGCGGCGCGAGCGATGGCGACCTGCTGCACGGTGCTGCCCTCGCCCTCGGCAGCTCGGTCTGCTATGCCACCTATCTCGTTGCCGGTGGGCAGGTCATCGCGCGCGTCGGTTCGCTGCGCTTCAGCGCCTACGCGATGGTCGCCGCCGCGGTTGCCTGCGTGCTGCAATTCCTCCTGCTGCGACCGATGTCGGCGCTCGAGCTGCCCACCGCCGTCTATGGCTATGCCATTGCGATGGCAGTGCTGAGCACCGTGATCCCCGTGTTCCTCACCTCCGAGGCGCTGCGGCGGATCGGTGCGAACACGGTGGCGATCGTCGGTGCCCTTGGCCCTGTGTCGACCAGCCTGCTCGGCTGGATCGGTCTCGAGGAGTCGATGTCGCCGCTGCAACTCGGCGGTGTGATGCTCGTGGTGGTAGGTGTGCTGGCCGTGACGCTGGCGCCGGGCAAGGCGACTGGCCGGGGGTAGGGCACCGCTGGCAGTTCGTGCAAGTGAGCAGGCATGTTCGCGCGCACCTGCGCCGGCCCACGAAGATGCGTCAGCCCGCGAAGGTCGACCAGTTCGCCTTCGTGAACACGAGGATGCGCTCGACGCGCTCCTCATTCTCGGAAGTCGCCGCGAAGCCTGCGCGCAGCATGCGCCTGAAGATGCTTGCGCCGAGTGCGTCCTGTGCGAACTGGCGGTTCGGGCGCCAGAAGTTGGCGGTCATCTCCGTCGTGAGCACCTCGACGATCTCGCGCGCGAGCACGTTCAGTTCGTGGCGCCGGGCTTCGCCTTGCGCGGAATCCACGTCGAGCGCCGTGTGGATCGCGCGCAACAGCGGCGCGTGGCGCGAAGCGAGTTCCGTCTGCGACGGTGGTGTTGTCTGTGACATCGGCGTTGGGTTCGCGAGGACGGTGAGTGGCGTGCCCGTTGGTGGGTGGCGTGCCCGTTGGCGGGCAGTGTGCGACAGCCGGTGAATGCGCGCACGCGTGCCCTGGCCCTGTGTGCACCAGCGCTGTGCGAGCAGCGCGCCACGGCGTTCATCACCGGGCATCCTTCCGTGAAATCCCGGACTTTCTCGTGCAATTCCCGGTTGGCCCGGTGTGTGCATCAGCTCGATCGACCGCGCGTGGTCATGGAGACCAACGCGAATGGCCACAGCACCGGAGGATCGACCATGCCCGCCAGTACCGCGCTTTCCCGCCCCCTCGCCGCCGGCCACAGCCTGACTGTCGGGCAGGCCGCTGCGGAACCGCACTACAGCGGCCCTCATCCGTGGCAGACGCAGTGGTGGTCGAAGCTCGTGCGCCGCGCGATGCGAGGCTATGCCTACACGCGCTGGATCGACCGCTATTGCGACCCGCTCACGGTAACTGGCATCGAACACCTCGAGGCACTCGACGGCCCGGCGATCTTCATCGCCAACCACCAGAGCCACATGGATACGCTCGTTGCCTACACGGCGATGCCGGAACGCGTGAAGCACAACCTTTTCTTCGGTGCGGCGGCAGACCGCTGGTACGTGAAGGGCAAGAAGAAGCTCGTCCTGCAGCCGTGGTACCAGTCGATGGTGCTCGGCAACTTCCCGATCGTGCGCGGCGGCGGGGGCAAGTCGCTGGACTACGCCAAGACACTGCTGCGCAAGGGCCAGCATGTGTTCATCTTTCCCGAGGGCACGCGCACCATGCGCGAGGAACTCGGGCGCTTCAAGCCGGGTGTCGCGATCGTCGCGCTCGAACTGGGTGTGCCCGTGGTGCCGCTCTATCTCTCCGGGCTGCGGGAGATGCGGCCGAAGGGTGCGAAGGAACCGAAAGCGGGTCCCGCACGTGTGGAAGTGCTGCCGGTCATGCGCTTCGCGCCGGGCACGACGGTGGAAGTCGCAACGGCTGGATTGCAGCGCGTGCTGCATGCGCGTCATGCCCGGGAGATCAAGGCGGAATCTGCTGGTGCCAAGGTGGCTGGCGACGTCGCGTCCTGAGCGCTGGCCGGCTGCAGTCCGTCCGCTCGGGTTCCGTCCACTTGTAGCGCGGGCTGTGCGCCACGCTGGCTACTCGGTGAGACGCCTGGACTGGATGCCGCCGCGCGCAAGGTCGATGCTGACGAGCGTGGGTGCCTGCCGTGTGGCACCGTCCTCCTCGTATTGCTGATTGCCGACCACCACGAGGTGCGTCGGCATCCACCAGGTCGCGAACAGGCTGAAGGTGCCGGGCTCGCTGAGCGGCAGTTCCGTGCGCCACAGGGTCGTGAGGCCTGCATCAAGCCTCGCAAGCGCGAGGCGGCCGGCATCGTCGATGCGGGTGCTGTGCCACACGAGCACACCTTCGGGGTCCGCAAGCACGCGCGCATCGAGCGAGCCCGGCACCTTCGCGAAGCGGCCGTTCAGGAAAGTCGGGGCGCTCGCGAAGGGCGTGAGCGCCGCGAGCCGTTCGTGGTGATCGTCCGAGTTCTTCGTATTGACGATCTGCGCCCGCCAGAATGTCCGTCGCGCCAGCTTGCCCTCGTTCAGCACGTTGTAGGGCCAGCGCAGGTTCCTTCCCCACGGATCGTTGGCGGCATCGGCGGCTTCCTTCTCGGTGTACAGCCCAAGCCGCTGCCCGCCCAGCGTCACCTGCCGCGCCGGCACGTCGCCCAATGGCAGCATCGGCACGACCACGGGCATGCCATTGGCCTTGAGGGGGATCTGTGGTGCGGTGGGCATTGCGGCTGCGTAGGGCTCTGCACGATGCGCGCCGCCGCGGATCACGAGTTGGCGCGCATCGGCCGCCATCAACACGAGGCCACGATCGAAGCTGTAGTACTTGGCCTCGCTCGGCAGCAGGCCCTCCAACGACGGGTTGATCCGCTGCAGCGCCTCGGCGTCGACGGCGATGCCGCCGTCGCTCGCGCGCAGCGCGTAGGGTGTGTTGCCAATCAGCAGCCACATCAGATCACCGTCCTGACCGAGCAGCCTGGCATCGACGTCCGAGCCGATCACGAGCGAAGGCTCGTTGCCCGCGGCGTCGGGGTCGCCGAGGGTGAGCAGGCGCTGCTTCCACAGGGGTCTTGCCGTCACCGGGTCGAACGCCTGCACGTCGAAGTGGAAGAATGTGTCCAGTCGCCAGCTACCGCTGCTGCGCGAGCCGCCGCCACCCACGCCCAGGTGGCGCTCTTCCTCCTGCTTCGTCAGCACCCACAGCCGCTGTTTGCCGCCATCGTCCACCATGGCTGGCTGACCCTGCACGTCGGGCGTCTCGAAGTGGCTGCGGCTGCAACCCGCCAGCAGCGCGAGCAGGAGCATGAACCCGCACATTCCGCTTGAGCTCGGGTGGTGCGTGTGAGATCTCATTGCCGTCGCCCTCGTCTTGCGGAAAGCACCGCGATTCATTCCTGCCCGAACTTGCGCCAGCGAACATTGCGCGCACCCAGCGCGCGGAAGAAGCCCGCGGCGGCGAGCGTGAACGCGCCCACTGGCGCGATGGCCGCCCAGCCGGGCGGGTTCGTGATGACGAACAGCGCAATCGCACCGAGAAACGCGGCGAGTCCAAGCACGGAGAGCCACCAGCCTGCGCGCTCACGCGCGCGCAGCTGCTCGCGCGTCATCACCTGCAAGGGCTGGCGGGCGATCCAGTAGTCCTCGACCTGCTTCGCGAGCGCCAGTTCGGCCGCTGCGATGGGAACGCGCACGCCGAGGCACAGGCTGCTCGTCTTGCCCGTGGAGTAGCGCATGTTGAACTCGAACATGGCAGCCGGCGCGTCGACGACGCGCATGTCGAGCACCTCTGCTCCCAGGGTACCGATCTCGTGGAACGAGTCGCCGACCCGGAAGCCGCGGCGCAGGGCCAGCACCTCTACGCCCTGCATTTCGTTCGCAGGCCCGGATGTGGCGCTGACTGTCGACATCGCCAGGTCCAGCGGCACCGCACCTGGCAGTGCGCCGGTCATCGCCTCGCGCATCCGGCATGCCGCCACGTAGCGTTGCCACTCCACCGCGGTCACGTGCCAGGACGCGATGGCCTGCGTCGCTGAGCCCAGGCGCAGCGTGCGCCAGCCGATCCACGCAACGACGAGTCCGGAACCTGCCACGATCGCCGCGCCGAAGGCGGTCAGTTCGGCAGCCATCGGCAGGTCGGCCCCGGCGTGTTGCTGCATGATCCAGGCAATCGGCAGCGTGCCGGTGAGCACAAGCCCGAGGCCGAACCATACGAACAGGCGGGCGCTGGCAAGCCTCAATGCACTGCACCAAGCTCAGGCATGCGCGCCGGGCATGCGCGCTAGGCCTGCGCGCTGGGCCGTGCAGACACCTCGGCGTGCCAGCGCCACAGGTTCGCAAGTGTCTCGTCCGGCTTCAGCTCCACGAGCTTCGTGGCGAAGTCGATGACCACCATCGCCGTGATGTCGGCCACGGTGAAGCGGCTGCCTGCCACATACGGGCTTGCACCGAGTTCGCCATCCAGGCGCTGATAGAACGCGCGCGCAGCGGCATCGCTCGCGCTCTTCGCCGCCGCATTGCCCTCGCGCTGGAAGATCTTCGTGACGATGGGTCCGTTCACCCAGGACACGCCGATCGGCCCCAGCATCTCGAACTCGAGCTGGCGATTGCGCGCCTCGATCACGCCCAGTTCTGCAGGCGTTCTGCCGAACAGGTTCGGTTCCGGCTGCACTGCCTCGAAGTAGCGGCAGATCGCGATCGATTCAGGGATACAGGTGCCGTCGTCGAGCTCCAGCACGGGGATCTTGCCGCTGGTGTTCTTGCGCATGAACTCCGGTGACTTGTGCTCGCGCTTGGCCATGTCCACCTGCACCAGCGGCACCTCGATGCCCTTCTCGGCGAGGAACACGCGCACGCGGCGGGGGTTCGGCGCTTGCGTCGAATCGTAGAGCTTCATCTTCTTGGTCCTCGTGCTGGATGCACTGGCTTCAGTTGCGACCGCGCGCGAGGCCGTGCGCGGTCAGGTATGCGTGGCTTGCGGCCACGGCGGTCATCATGTCTGTGTCGCAGGCGTCGAGCTCCACGATGAGCCACTCGAGCACCGCGGGATCGGCGGCGGCAATGATGCGCGCAATGTCCACCACGCCGCTGCCCACGGCGACATGCTTGTGGTCCTTCACCAGCGGGCCGTCCTTGATGTGCAGCAGCGGGGTGCGCGACGCCACCCGGCGGATCTCGGCCGGCACGTCAACGGCGCCGAAGTTCGAGGCCCAGTAGGTGTCGATCTCGAACTGCACGCCGGGGCAGAGGTCCTGCAGCAGGTGGATCTTCAGGTCCCGCGAGCCGCCGCCCTGGATCGGCTCGTACTCCCACCAGTGGTTGTGCAGGAACAGCGACAGCCCGTGCGCACCGAGCGCCTGCACGAGATTGTTGGTGGTCTCGGCCGTGCGCAGGATGGCGTCGTGGTCCTTGAAGTCGTCGGGCATGAAGCCGCCGGCGGCGCGCGTGAGGCCGAGCTCTCCGAGCGTCTCCACCATCTGGTTCAGCGATGCACGGTTCGCCCAGGGGAAGTGGCTCGACGAGATCCGCATGCCCAGGCCCTCCACGCGCGTCCGGAAGGCGCGCGGCGTCATGCCGAACAGGTTGAAGGGCTCGACGCCGGCGTAGCCGATCTCGGCGAGGCGCACGAGCACGCCGTCGAAGTCGGCCTCGCTTTCCCTGCGCAGGGAATACAGCTGGATGGAGATGGGTTTCATCGTGACCTCACGCAGGATCAATGGCCCGGTCGGGCACCGGACGCGGTTCAGTCGAACGCGACCTCGCGCCCGCTCGCTGCGGAGGCGTAGATCGCGTCGAGGATGCGCTGCACGGCCAGTGCCTCATCGATCGTCACGATTGCCGGCTCGCGGCCGAGCACGACATCGATGAAGTGATGGCAGCGGCTGCCGTGGCGCCAGGCCACGTCGGCCGCCGGTGACTGCAGTACCTCGTACTCGCCGCGCCCTTCACCATTGCGGAACAGCTTCTCGCCGATCACCGACGCCCCTGCCTCGGTGCCATAGAGCAGCACGTCCTGCTCGCTCGCGTGTTCCTGGTGCATCGCCCAGCCGGCGTCGAGCTGAACGCTCACGCCGCCTGACAGGCGGATGAAGGCGCTCGCGAAGTCATCCACGTCGAAGCTTGCCTCGTCGCGCTCGGACAGGCCCCAGGCACCATCGCCAAGGCCGCGGTTGCCGAACTTCGTGTAGCTCACGCCGGTGACGGTACGCACGTCGAAGTTGTCGATGAGGTGCAGCGCGAGGTCGAGCATGTGCACGCCGATGTCGAGCAGGCCGCCGCCACCGGAGAGCGCCTTGTTGCCGAACCAGCTGCCGATGCGCGGGATGCCGCTGCGCCGGCGCCAGAACGCCTTCACGTGGTAGACCTCGCCGAGGTCGCCAGCGAGCACGCGCTGGCGCATATTCTGACTGCTGCGCGCAAAGCGCTGGTTCATGCCGAGCATGAACACCTTGCCGGAGGTGCGCGCCGCGGCCGCGACGCCTTCGGCCGCGGCGAGGCTGGTGGCGAAGGGCTTGTCGAGCAGCACGTGCTTGCCGGCCTGCAGGGCGGCGGTAGCCAGAGGTGCGTGGTGCAGGTTCGGCACGGCGATGTACACCGCGTCCACCTCCGCATCGGCGAACAGTGCCGTTGCACTGGCATAGGTGCACGGGATGGCGAAGGCGTCGCGCAGTTCCGCCAGCCGCTCGGCGCTCGGGTCTGCCGCCGCGACGATGCGTGCATCCGCATGCCCCACGATCTCGCGGCACGACAGGCGGGCGATGGCGCCGGCACCAATGATGCCGATACGGAGCGGGGCCATGGGGTTCACCAGGTTGGTGGAGGCGCCGGAGCGTACCAGCGCTGTGCGCGGGATTTCACTTCTCGGTCGAGCGTGCGGGCGCTGGTAGTCTCAAGGTCAGGACTGGTGGCGGATGGTGGGCGTGCGCAAGCTCCGGATGGGTCTGGTGGGTGGCGGTGACGGCGCGTTCATCGGCGCGGTGCACCGCATGGCGGCGGAACTCGATGGGCAGATCGCGCTGGCTTGTGGCGCATTCTCGTCCGACCCCGCGCGCTCCCGTGCGGCGGGCACCGCGCGCTACGGCCTGCCTGCGGCGCGCAGCTACGGCAGCACCGCGGAGATGTTCGCCACCGAAGCGGCGCTGCCGAGCGGCGAGCGCATGGACTTCGTGACCATCGCCACGCCCAACCATACGCACTTCGACATCGCCCATGCGGCACTGGCTGCCGGCTTCGACGTGGTGTGCGACAAGCCAGCGACCCTCGACGTGGCACAGGCGCGCTCCCTGCGCGACCTGGTACGCATGGGTGACCGCATCTTCGTGCTCACCCACAACTACACCGGCTACCCGATGGTGAAGGAGGCGCGACGCCTCGTGCGCGAGGGCAGGCTCGGCCCGATCCGGCGGGTCTGCGTGGAGTACCTGCAGGGCTGGCTCGCGAAACCCATCGACGCGGAGGGCCAGAAGCAGGCGAGCTGGCGTACAGACCCCGCGCGCAGTGGCGCGGCCGGTTGCATGGGCGACATCGGTTCCCATGCCGAGAGCCTTGTGGAGTACGTGACCGGCCTGCGCATCGAGTCGCTGTGCGCGGACCTGCACGCCTTCGTGCCCGGCCGCCGGCTCGATGACGACGGCAGCGTGCTGCTGCGCTTCGCCGGCGGTGCCCGCGGCACGCTGGTCGCAAGCCAGGTGGCCATCGGCGAGGAGAACAACCTGCGCCTGCGGGTGTACGGGGAGCATGGCGCGCTCGACTGGTCGCAGCAGGAGCCGAACACGCTGACGCTGCGCCACGACGACCGGCCGGCGGAAGTGCGGCGCACGGGTGGGCCGGGCGTCGGCCCCGATGCGGTCGCAGCCACGCGGCTGCCATCCGGCCACCCCGAGGGCTTCCTGGAAGCCTTCGCAAACCTGTATCGAGGGTTCGCCGCCGCGTACGCGGCGAGGGAAGGAAAAGCCGCGTACGCGGCGAGGGAAGGAAAAGCCGCGCATGCGGCGAGGGAAGAAACTGCTGCGTACGCGGCCGGGCTTGACGTCCCGGGCATAGACGACGCGCTGCGCGGCATGCAGTTCATCGAGACCGTGGTGGAGAGCAGCCGGCGTGGTGGCGTGTGGCTCTCTGTGCCGTCCCAGTGACCATACCGATTCCACGCTGAGAACCCGACCATGCGCACCATCAGGGGCCCAGCCATCTTCCTCGCGCAGTTCGTCGGCGACGAGGCGCCCTTCGACAACATCGACGGCATGGCGCGCTGGGCAGCGGGCCTCGGTTTCGCCGGCATCCAGGTGCCCACCGGCAACCCGCGCTTCATCGATCTGGAACTTGCCGCGGCGAGCAAGGGCTACTGTGACGAGCTGCGCGGCCGTGTGGAATCGGCAGGTGTGGTGATCACCGAGTTGTCGACGCACCTGCAGGGCCAATTGGTAGCCGTGCATCCCGCCTACGACGCGCTGTTCGACGGCTTTGCGCCGCCCGAACTGCGCGGGCGCCCGGCTGCGCGCACGGAGTGGGCCACGCGCCAGGTGCGCCTCGCCGCGATCGCCAGCCGCCACCTCGGATTGAGCGCGCAGGCGACGTTCTCCGGCGCCTTCAGAGAGGCGACACAGTATCGACTGATTCTTTTGCTGGACGGCATGTTCAGCGTCAGCGATCATCTGTTCACGTTGCCGTTGGATCGCTTCGGTGGCATCAGCAATGGTTCGGGCTTTTTGAGTCGCCTCGATTTCAACGGCATTTTGAGCCGCGACCAGATCTTGTGCCAACTGCACAAGGCGATTCGAGTCTTCCTGGATTCGTCGCTCTCGATCTGATATTGCTGTGATAGCCTGGCGGTGGACTGCTTCTCTTGCTTCGGCGA
>SXGQ01332508.1_pt1 | contig 12611 bp, 7 predicted proteins | sample 3178371 | NCBI WGS metagenome assembly SXGQ01 (sample SAMN11356859, study PRJNA531348) | freshwater metagenome | isolation source: freshwater sample F1-20 | place: China: Fuxian Lake, Yuxi | collected 2017-12-25
CACTGCCCCACTAGACCAGCCTGCTGCAGCCCTCACTAATGCTGGATCAAATTTTCGCCGCCCACCCCGCGTCAAAGGAATGCCCGTCGCCTTCGACACTCGCCTCTTGGCTTTAGTCACCCCAAGCGCACGCTTCCACGAAAACGATAAACCAGGACCAAGTTTCATACAGCCTCCTCGTCTTCAAGTCGAAACGTACGCTCATAACTCTTAACGAATTTAATTTCTTGAGCCGATAAGCCATACAAGCCATCCAAATAATCATCCATTTCATCTATCAAATGAATTGAACGTCCCAATTTGTACTCCTTGAATTCAGATATGTTCGCATAATTTTCAGTTTTACGAATGCTTGCGTTTTTTTCAATATCTACTTGATACGCAGCAAAGAGTTCTCCAGCACGGCGGAGTGTCTCAGAATTGGCTACACCTATTGGAATTGGAAACGATTCGATTTCATATTTCTTTAAATTTAAATTGTCTGATATTAGCTGGTAGTACCAAAAAAATAGACTGGTGCTCAGTAAAGCACCGATAAACCCTGAGTACTTCTCGTCAACCATCAAAAATTTTTCCGCTGAGGAATTAGTTGAATAGTCAGTAATTACTTTGTAATATCTACCGCCTGCCGCTCTGTAAAAAATTTTTTTGCCTTCGTCAACTTTTAAGTCACCAAGTTTTGGTTTAATAAGCTGTAATTTTCCTAAAATAATTGATTCAATATCGTCGCTGATTTTTGGATATCTTCCTGTCATTTTCAACTTCGAGACATCTTGGTATTTTAAGTTTGCAAGAATTTCAGAAATTGAAGTTGATTCATTTTTCCTATTCAATTTGGTTACCATAATTTTCTTATTCAAAGTTTCAGTTTTTACTGCCAATAAAATAGCGACATTCACAGTTGCATTTTCGAAAATAGGCTTTGGCCTAACTGCAAATGCGGAAAACCTAAGCAGCTCACATTGAGATTCGAGCAACTTGTGGCCTTGAGACATTGCATCACTAGTCATTACAGAAATTGGAAGGATGTAATGTAAATTTCCACCCCGCTTTACCAACTTTAAGCCAAGTTCAATAAAGGCGGCATAGCTATCAGTTGAACCCTTGATGCCATTTTTGGTTTGAGAAATTTGGTAAATGTCTCTAAACAAATTCTTCTCGTGTTGACTTAACTTAGCTCCATATGGTGGGTTAGCTATCACAACGCTGAACTCCGATAGCCCAAACATCCATTTTGGATCAAACCAGTCCGTTGCTTCTAGACTGAAGGGTTCCCATCTCGCTAATTTTTCGTATTTGCTCGATACCACAGACTTGGTTCGAGTGATTCCTCTGCGCATATACGCCTGAACTCGCGTGAAGTCTGATCGAATCGAAGATTTTTCGTTATTGACAGCACCAAAAAATGAGTCTCGAATATTTGCCAACTCTTCAATATGTTCAGCGTTGCCAAAAAGTTCACCTTGATCCGAATCCTCAAACAAATTATCTAAGGGTAGAAGCGAATTAGCAGTTACAAATTTAAATTCTAGGTTAGGTAAAGGTTCGATGCCGCGATTTTCTTTCATATCGTCAACAATTTCGTCAACAATCAAAGTGAGGAAGCATCGTAAGCGAGATATTTCAGTTGCAACTGGTTGTATATCAACTCCGTAAATACACTGCCGAATTACACCCAATTTTCGTACGTAGTCAGTTCCTTTTGCTTCGAGTGAACTTCGAACTTTCTTCCTTATCTCGCGTGGCAAAGATACACAGTGCTCATCCATCCACTTAGAGCAATCGGGATCAACTTCCTGCAAAACGTATACCAACTTTTGGAGCAGGCCAATTGGGAATGCTCCCGACCCGCACGCGGGATCCAGTGCAGTCAATTTATTAATTGCACGGACTATTTTGATTCTTTCTTCTTCCGAAAGCGGAAAACTATGATCGTCGGTTTTGTCATAACTCACCAGTGCCTCAACTTGCTCTTTTGATATTGAGGTTGAGTTCTGAAGATAAAGCGAAAGCGTGTGATCGACCATGTATTCGACTACGAGTCGAGGTGTATAGAAACTGCCAGTCGCTTTTCGGGCGGATTCGCCAGTATCTGGGTTTATCTCAGCAAGAAGATTTTCAAATATTCGACCCAGCATTTCTGGATCAACAGAAAGCTCAACATCAAAAGAAGTATTTTCATCGATTGTGAAGCTATATGTGTTCAAAACATCAAAAAGTTCTACGAACCACCAATCAGGAATAGATACTGAGTTTCCATTTTCGTAATGGTCACCATAGCTTCCAGATAGCGGTTCAAACAATCCGCCATTCAGATATGGAACTAAGTCAAGATCATCGGTTCTAAACTTCTTTTTTCGAGAATTTTTTGAGATGTTGAGAACTTCAAAGAAAAGTGGCTCAAGTATTTCGTGTAAAATGCTTTTCTTATCAGATACATCGACAGGCATGACTGAATCCGGCAACAAGGAAGTCTCCCAGCTACCTTTCTTTTGTTTTAGAAACCAACAAAAAATTATTCGACCTAACAGCCTGACTCCAAACTCGTGACGATCAGCAGATGATGCTTCCTTAGGTAATTCAATGAGAGGTTCAAAGGTTTTGAGTGATGCTCCAGCTTTACGTTCACCCCCCACTAATTTCGTGTACAGCAAAGCAATTTGTGTGTAAAACTCCTTGTTTACAACTTCAAGCGCGAATCGCTGCTCCAATTCTTCAAACGAATCACACATTCCCTTCTTAATCAAATTAATCGTGGGGGTAGCAACTTTTGTTTCTGGCCCAATCAGATACGAGTGTCGACGTGGGTTCGAAAAATCTGTTGTTAACTTTCCGTCAATAATTTTATGTGATGCAGAAAGTAGAGAAATTCGCCACTGGTACTCACTTTCAGACCAATATGCGATTAATGCTCGTCTGCTCGAGTAACGCTTCAATAATTTAAATGAATCAGTTGTTATACCTATGCGACGATTTGCTGATCCTTTAATCTTGATCACAAAAATATCTAAAGAAAGCTCCTCAGAAGTTCCCAATCTTTGTACTTGATTAAACGATCCGGAATGATCTACTGCCACTAATTCATCTTTTTTGAAGCCTGGAATTAGTCCCTTTACAATCTCTAAAAACAGTCCTTTTTCATATCTGCTTAAAAGATCAATCATTTAAGAGCCTCTACGAGCAATATCGTTTCGCTTGATTCGTCAGCTCTACTTGCGCGTTCCTCGCTAATCCGCAAAACATGTTCGGGAACTAAACCTTGAATGTATACAAACAGATTTTCCAGATTTGATAAGTCCGCTGACCCTATAGCTTTGAGGGTTCCTTCGTTAACATCGTCCAATTCTTTGATCACATGTATTAAGTCTGTACAGTAAGCGGCGCTGGCGGGAAGTTGCTGCGAAAGAGCACTCAATACTTTTATTGCCGTCTCACGACGCCCAGCTACCGGGGCCAGCGGATCTCTTGCGAATATTGCATCACGTACTTTTCTGAATGTTCCAGCAAAATCTGCATCTAATGACTCTCCGGCATCTCCTGGCTCGCATTTGAAATAATCGAGTGCCTTCTCTGGACCAATATTCCGGATAATTTCACCATTTTCTACTGAAGCAAAAACTATGGAGTCATCTCGTTTGCCGAACGCCACCACGACATCCTGGCCGGTGTCCGACCGTCCAACTCGAGATCTGTGCGGCAACGATCGAACATTTTGCATCAGTTCTTGATTTGTTGAATGGCTTTCAAATGTGTTTCTATGCTCCGTCGCCCATGAGACTTGTTGTGCCGCAGCATCGGCCAAATCATACTCATCTTTAAAAAATGACTGAACATCATCATCTTCGGTCAAAGTTTTATGATCGCTACCAACAATTTGGTTGATTAGCTTGATTTTTAGGGTCGAGATCAGTTTTATACTTGTTTCTGATTCGCCAATCGGAGAAGGAAAAGCATTCAAAATTATGATTTCATCAAAAGTCCGACGATCAATTCGATTAATTCGACCAATGCGTTGAACCACACGAGTTGGGTTGTAGGGAATGTCGTAATTGATTATTACTCCAGCACGATGCAGGTTGAATCCTTCACTTAAAGCATCGGTTGCTACCAATACTTCATACTCGTTGAGCTGTTCCGAAGTCTTCAAAGATGCATCAAAATTGCGTTTTATAGTCAGTCGCTCTGCCCTGCCTGAATTTGAGGCGGTGTAAGCGAGGACTCTTTCAAATCCCCTCCGACGAAGTTCAACGCCAAGATAATTGACCGTGTCCGCAAACATAGAAAACACAACAATTTTTCGCTCTGGAATTTCTGTTTGCATTTTTTCTATTGTTGAGATGAGATGGTCTATTTTTGGATCTTTAAAGTTTGTGCCTAACCCAAACCATTGTTTATAAATTCCTTCTAATAGCGAAATATCGTGCAAAATGTCATCCCGGAATTTGGTATCCACCAATTTGACTGGAACACAAATTAGTCCCGAGTTTTTCTTCAGACGCTCAATTTCGATGCTTAATTCGTCATCCATAGATCCATCGAGCTCAATATTGTCGTCATAGTCTTGCGGATCTGGTAGCTGACCTTTTTTCATAATCGGAACTAGGCCAAGCTCGGTCCACCAGCTTTCAATTCTTTGGTTTGTGGCAATCATCGTTTCTAGAGTTTTTTTAAATGCCTCTTTTGAGCTCTCAAATCTCGTGACAAGTAGCCTTCTCATGAATCCCGCCAAGTTGTCTTGAGCGACTCGAATGTCTTGAAGATCTATTTCTTCACCAAAAATTTTTTTGAAGCCCTCTTTGTCGGAGATGTAATTAGCAGTTCTATAGCGGGCTCCACGAAAGCCGGTAGTTGCAACATCTTGCGTTATCTTGTCTAACGTCTCGACATACAAGTCTGACTGATTTCCAAGGTTGTACTCCATCAAGAAAGGGCCAACAACTTGAGCAAATTCAACTTTTTGACGTTCTAAGTCAAGGCGGTATCGCGAGACCTGCATAAGGTCTAAACGCGAGCGCCTAATAAGAACCGGTTCAATTAATAGACGTTGTTCAACTGCGATCTCCTCAGCTTCCTTATCGATTTCTACTTTCGAGAGTCCTTTTGTCATGTCCCTTCGAAGTTTCGAATAGCGCCCTACAAGCTCACGAAATCGCAAACCTAGCTTTTCTACCGTTCTGATTGTTGACCGGCCTGGGGTTTGAAACAACTTGATTAATGCAAAAATGTCTTTGGGAGCGTTGTTGAAGGGTGTTGCAGTTAATAACAGAACTTTGTTGTCCGCGTGACTACGTGAAACTTGGTGCAACATTTGATAATCAGTTGTGTCCTCATTTCGATATCTGTGAGCTTCGTCAAGAATCATCAAAATTGGTTCACTTAGATTCTGATATCTTTCAAAAACTTCTTTTATTGCGCCAGAACTAAATATTTTTGATCCTCTGATTCCAAAATCTTCTTTATAGTCTTCCCATTCCGGAATCATGTGTGGTGGGCAGATAATCACCGTGTTCATGTCTAAATTTCGAGCTATCGCAGATGCAATAATGCTTTTCCCAAGTCCTGCAACGTCTGCGAGAATCACTCCTGAAAACTTTTTTATTCGATCTAACCCAAGCCTGATTCCATCAAGCTGATATTCAAGATCCCAGTAGTTTCCGTTGGTAATTTTTGATGGAACCAAGATATCTTCGGCTGTTTCAACCTCAAATAACTCGGACATAACACGCATATAAATTTCAAAAGGTTTAGGAACACGAAACGCATAAGAACGTTCTTTGATCTCATTAACAAAGGTTTCTTTTGTATTCGGTCCCGCAATCTCCACAGATTTAGAAGAGGACCATAACTCCTCGAATTTACTGACACCTTCATTGAATTTGGACCCTTCTCGATCGCTGGAATTTAACTCCCCTTGTCCCGAAAGCCCGTTATAAGTAAAATTGCTTGAACCAACAAAAATCGTGCCTGGATAATCTCCATTTTGTGAAAACTCACTTTTATTATGAACCAAATACATTTTTGCATGATTTTCAGACAAAGTTTTTCGGATCTCAAGCGTTCCATTTTCAATCTTTGTTAAGAAATTTTCTAAGCAATTAATTTTTTTATTGTCATCAAACGTATTAGTATTATTAATGAAACCAATTAGAGCATCTTTATAATTTTTAATGAGGGCAAGACTTCCCGTTGTTGGACTACGTGGTTGAAAACGGTCAAGAGATACTTCAACTCCCTTGCTGGTTTGACTATTAATTGTTAAAATCAGGTCTGTTTGGACTTCCATTCCGACCAAAACTCTGACCTTGATATCAGTTAGAAAACTGTCCAGTGATTCAAACCCCGAAAGATAAAAATACCCGGTGAGGACATCTAAGCGATCGGATTGCTGCATTGCATTAATCAATTTTTCACGCAATATCTGTTGATCGTTATCAATCAGAGACATAAGTCCTCATTTAGAGGTTTGAGGTAAATAATTTTGACCATACACCTATTCTGCCTCATTAATGTCACAAGACTTAACAAGGCGATTTACATACGGTAAGCATTTAGTCTTAATACGAAAAATAGAACTTTAATTCCTGATTTGTCACTTGTCCCAACTTAAAACTAACCGTTAATTGTTCGATATGTAAGACTTAATCGTCGTCCACGACTAATCTTCAAACCGCCAATTTTATCTGAGCTACGCTTCCTGATTTCGTGAGACCACTCCATACGAGATTGTTTTGTCATGACTGCCAGAGACTTCACTTCAAGCAGCACCTCAAACTCATCACTGCTTGCCAAGTTTTTGAACATCATTGGCCAACTCTCAATCAATGAAACTGTTGCAACCGCTGGTCCAAACGATTGTCTATCAACATGTGCGGCAATACCTTGACCTGATAAGTATTCGTTGACAATTACTTGTTCCGGGGATCGATCAAAGAATCCTTCCTTTACAAGACGCTCTCCAATAGCTTTTAAAACAGATGGTATTGGTGGTGCACTACCAATTGCCGCGACTTTTGAAGTTTCATATTCGTAGCGCGCGCCATAATGCTGGACCCGACGCGAGAGCGTTGTCTCGAAAATTTTGCTATCAACCTCAGTTACAGCCGCATCATGTTCATCAGCACTCAGCCACTCTGGGCGATAAACAAGACCTGGCGGGAGATTTGATTCCAGCAAACTCATGGCGATCCCACGCTACAAGCCCAATAATTTACCCGCTTTCGAATCTTCTTTCTCGATTCGCTTTCACTCAAAGCGGTTCTTTTATTCTTTATTTTTATGCCAGACTCAATACACACTCTTTCAAACTCTTTAAATTTTTGATCAAATGCAGCGTTTGTTGGCTCAATACTCAGCAGAGAAAACCCTTTCGGATAAATCCTTTTGAATTCTTGAATCCAAGATTTCAAAAGATCCATAGAAACCTCATTCTGATTCAGTACATGATTCATTAAAATGAACCCGGTTCGCTTTGTCCTAGGCAAATCAGGCATTCCTTTTACAAAGTTGCCCGCTACATCGTTATTTAATTCACGCGCGAGCCAGACAAATGAATCGGCATAATCAAAACCACTGTAAGAGTTGACGAACAGACCAAACTCTAAAAGAACATCAAGAGTCATCCCTGGTCCACAACCAACATCAAGAATGTCTACGAATCCCAATCGGGCTAATGACAATTGGTTTTGAAAGCCTAAAGATTTCATTGCACTTCTCAACTCTTGAGAATGATTCAATCCATGCCCACAAGCATATGAGTAGGCCTGCCTCATGGTTATCGTGGATTTAATCTGAAATGTACTAAATGCCAGATCCCTCTGCATTTTTTTTCGCTGACCCAAAAGACTCAGCTTTTCTTGATACGAAAGCCGAAGTCCTGTTACACGAGGGAATTCTAAAAACTCTTCGTCTGATACTTGATTATTGACCACCGTCTTCTGTGGGCCCTCAGTTCTTATAGTCCGACTCGTTTGAGCTTCGCTTCTTAACTTTTTCAGGGTTTCAAGTTGATTACACGCGCCTAAGTGACCATTGTTGCAGGCTTTTCTAAACCATTGCTCTGCACCGTCGATACCACTAAGGAAGCCTCGCAGCCTGCGGCTCACCCCGATCTCGAACATTGCCTCAATGTCGCCTTTTTCGGCACGAGACCGCAGGCTCCAATCATCATCCAAGTAGAACCACTCCCCTAATTCAAAACAAAATCCCGTCTGTACACCTGATACTGCAAGCTTAACAATGACTCATATGAGAGAACCGAGTTCTCTGATTGACCCAACTCCTAAAATTCTGGCAACTGAGCGCAAAACCCCGGGTGAAAGCGATTCACGTGCATTTGGGAGAATGATTGTCGGACGAGCGTCGTGAACAAATTTTCGGTGCGATCCCTTACCACCAGAAATTTCAAAATAGCCGAATCTTCTTATCAACTTTTCCAAATCACTCGTCGAGATTGAGAGAGTCGTGATTTCATCAGAAAACCAAGGGATTAGAGACTTTTCCCCTTTGGGAATAAGTACATAAGCAATTTCCCGCCAAGAGAACAACCCACGGGACATTTGCGTGGCTATAGACCAATCATGATAATTCTGAGTCCAATTTACAACTCCCTCATTTACTTGACAAAATAAAGCGTTTCGATTTTCTTCAAAAGTACTCAAACCACTCAAAATAGTTTCTGCCATTCGGTAACCAGGCGGCAGTGTTGGAATCCAAGCGTCAAGCATCTCGATTGTCGCTTCATAAACAGATTTACTTATTCCGCGACGGTAAGTTTTCTCTTTTAGTCTCATACACATCTCTGTGCAAGCAAGTGCCTCCTCCATCAACTCGTCGGTCCCTAGGAACGTTTGGTAAACATTCTGCCGATACGGCAAAAAAACTTTTTGTCGTCTAACAACTTCTAGTCGAGTTGCAAATGACTCAATTTTGTGGTGAAAAGCCTCATGCAAATAGAGAATACTTAGCGCCATACGTGATAGCTGTTGAGTAATTCCGGGGCGAAGAATTACGCCCGGCTTTAGATATGTCCCTATCTGCCCTGCAATATCAATAATGCTTGATTCATATATATAAATACCCCAACTGAAACCGAATCGATGGAATGGCGCATACCATGCGAGTGCATCAACACTTATCGGTGGCGGAGGCGACTGCGATCCACCCGAGCGCTTCATGATCTCTTCAGTAGCGTGCGACCAGCGATTATTCACTTCATCATTTTGGTTTCGACTGTTTGAGTCAACCCGGTCTTGTAGAACCTCATCCCAATCGATGTCATAAGTATTGTGCCCATCCAAATCGCCATCCCACTCACCCGGCGAACCCAAGTCAAGAAGCCCCATGGAATCAAGAGTCTCCAATAAATGTTCAGTAGTCAGCCCCATAGGTCTTAGCCTATTGAACCACGAATACGACCACATCTCACTCAAACACATTGCCGCCCGCGTACTCAGTTACAATCTGAGTGAAGTTAGTTAATCGTGCAATACACCTTTTATATAGCGACGATTGTAATCATCCCGACGAAACGCAAAAGTCAAGTGCCCCAACACACGATCAAAAAACAGCTCCAGTAACTTTTCCGTAGAGCTAAACAAGTTGTCTACCCTCTATACCATCTTTGAGGGCGCGTCTGAGATTCAGCAGTTGGTGATTGCTCGTGCAATCTCCGGCCTGCGTGTCGAATAAAACCTCTGCTACATAGGGGTTTCCTAATGTCTTGCTCTGGATAAGCCCAAAACTGGGTTTTCTCACACAACCTAAAAACAAGCAGATTCTGACAGTTTCCGACACAGTTTGTGTCACCTTGGCACAGTTCTGTGTCACTCCGATGTCGAGAGCTAACCCCTAATAGTTATGGTGAGTTATTTTTTGCATATGACAATGAACTCTTGGGTCATAGTCCCGCGAGTGATGCCGCTTTTATTTGATGGCGAATTCACAGATGGCATGGACTTGCTGCTGATAACCCTCTCATAAGTTACGACATGAGAAAGACCAGCGATTTCAAACTGCTCGGCAATGAACTGGTCCGTTGAAAGTTGCACATCTTTGACCCGACGATTACCGACGATGTAAATCGAGTAACCACCTTCTTTGATGCCTTTAGCAACGTTGGATATTGAATCTCCAAGGTCTTCATAAAATGCCGATACTTCAAGTGCGCGCTTCTGGTCTACCCCTGCTATCGCTGATATCTCTGAAGCCAAAATACCGGTGGAGAGTAGTTCTGTTGCTCGTTTTCCGCCCATCAGCAGACCATCAATCTTTCGGGCGGTCGAGATCCCCAGCCACTCATTCGTTAGCGTAGAGAACTGACCGTAGGCAACGGTTGTTCGGCTATCGCCGTAAGGCGGACTGGTGAGCACCACATCATGTTGCCGGTCATCTGGTTTGAATGCTGCGCCAGTCACGCGAACCTTCACATTGGTAAGGGATGGAAGATATCTTTCTAAGTAAATCGTTGAAATACGTTCAAGGTGTGCGAGAAAAACCGTCTTCACATTGGGGTTGTGGTCTTTCAGCTTCTCTGGGGGAATCCGATACAACTTAAACTCGTTATTGCGGGTGTAGGAAACGTCCCTAATGGTTTCAGAAAACGCGAGGGTTGCGAGGTCTTGAAAGGCTTGATCTTCAACTTTTGCTAGTACCGCTTGAATTGCCGAAAGATCCCACATGGATTGCTGCGAAAACCAGTAGCTGCTATTCGTCACATTGGGCAAAGCACTCGTGTCAGACTCATCAACTTTCAAACTAAGAACAGTTGATCGCAACTCGTCTAAAGCACGTCGGCATTTGCTTGCAGGGATTCTCGTGAATTTAACCTTGCTGATTAGTACGGCAAGTGGATTCAGATCGTATCCATAAAGATTTTTAAATCCTGCATGAACACCGGCGGCAAAAGAGGACCCAGATCCACAATAAGGGTCCATCAATGAAGATTCTTTTAGCTCTAAGCGGTCAAGCAGGGCGATTCCCAGTTGGGGAATCATTGTCGCAGGGTAGCGATGAAGATTTGGGTAAATCGTTGCGTATGCCTCACCGATGAAGTCGAGCGAGGAATCGCGTACTACTTCGTAAGTGTCAGACTTCAATGATTTCCTCGAAGAGGTTGGCAAGTTTGTCTTCTGAGATTCTAAAACCTGTTCCATGATTTCTCACGGCTCCTTCGTTATCGTGAAGCCGAAGGTCAATTTTGATCCATCCCTTAGCCATGCCATGTTGAAATCTCTTTCCACTCGTCCCTTGTAGAAGCTGGGCACGTTTATAGTGAAACCACTCTTTCCCGTTGCGAATCTCAACATCAGCCGAAACAAGTATTAGAGCAGGAAATTTCTGTTCGAATCTTTTTGCGAGTTGAGTGTGTTGCCATCGCGCCACAACAGTACCCGAGGGGTGTGAGACGGTAGCGCTTGAATTATCAACTTCAACCTGAAGTAGCGTGCCCGGGTTTCCGACGGAGAGTGTCATGTAAAGGTTGGGTCGACCTTCGGCGTCTATCAGTCCATATTGATGAATAGCTTTCATTTGATCTACAACCCACGCTCCGCGGTCAAGTGTAAAAAGTGTTATCAAAGAGGAAGAGCCTTGCCTGTGTGCCTTGAGTTCTGCAATATCCATGTCTGAAAGCGCAATATTGTTTTCAGAAATCCCAAGCTCTGCTTCGAGGGTATGTCCCACTCCCGTATTTCCTGAGCGTTGAGTAGGGATGAACCCGCGGTCACGGAGCGCGGCAAAACGGTTTTCAAAGGTTTTTCTATCCATCCCCCCAAACTAGGACAACCAACGGTTGCGAGGTTCATCGGGCAGTAAAGGAAATATCCATTAAGAGCCTCTTCGATTCCTCTGAGGCCAGCAGAGGGGTTCTTAGCAGTTGAGTTGAAATAGTGCTCAGAGAATACTCTTAAAGACCTATGGTGCCCAAACATCGTGATGATATGCAACGTGTTGTGAAGCGCATCAGCGGGTTGTCCGGTACCACCTTCAGCGAAGGCGGTTTCGCTCTCAGTTTCATTGTGGAAGGTAAGTATCGCTGCATCTTTATAGCCTCGACTTGTGATGGTGATGATATGAACTCGTCGCCGATTGGGATATTTAGATGGTGATGTGTTGGTGTCGCACATTGGTGCAGCCCAGCCAACAATGTTGATGCCAATGCCGCTCTCTTCGTTCTTGAGCGGCACACATGATGCAGTCCAGAGGGCCCCGATATAGGTCTTGATGTTTGGCGAGAATATTGAATTTTTGCGTCGTCTCGCTGATGCGAAAGTTATTCTCCTTTACGAACTCGATGAGAGCGAGTGGGCTTAATCAGCAGCATTCCACGACTACCCTGCAACACCCGTTTGATACATATATATAGGTAAGACAAGGAGGGTTCAATGAGCGACCAGCAGAAACCCAATTGGCAGCCAACAGGCCTAATAGAAGGGGCTTTCGAAATTGCCAGTCACTATCACAGAGACTGCGTCAGAAAAGGCACGAGCATTCCATATATAAGCCACCTGCTCGCCGTTAGTGCGCTCGTGATCGAGCGTGGTGGCACCGAGGTTCAAGCGGCTGCTGCGCTTTTGCATGATGTGCTCGAAGACACCGAAGTTGATGAGTTCATG
>SXGQ01666783.1_pt1 | contig 12607 bp, 4 predicted proteins | sample 3178371 | NCBI WGS metagenome assembly SXGQ01 (sample SAMN11356859, study PRJNA531348) | freshwater metagenome | isolation source: freshwater sample F1-20 | place: China: Fuxian Lake, Yuxi | collected 2017-12-25
CTATGTCTATGGCGAGGCGCGGCTGCCGGTGAACGAGCTGATCGGCATCCCGTCGTCCTGCCTCCTGCAGGTGAACATCGGCGCCGGGTCAGGGGCCTTCTTCTTCCTGGAGGGACCCACCTTCGGCGGCAAGCTGGTGGGTGAGGTCAGCGGCGAGGCCCTGTGTCTCGTGTCGATCAGCGGACGGATGTCGCTGGTCGGCCTCAAGGAGGGGCTCGACCTGACCAGTCCGATGCGGTTCTCCGGAACCGGAACCCTCAAGGGCAAGGTGGGTGTCTGTCCCTTCTGCATCAAATTCAAGGAAAGTGTCGGCATCCGGTTCAGCGTGAGCCAGGGCCAGATCAGTTCACCGGAACTCAGCTACTGACATGAACATGCGTCATCTCGTCCTCTGGCTCACCGCCCTGCTGCTCCCGCTGAGGGTTCCGGCACCCATCATTCCAAACTGTGCCGACTGCGACATCTCCGACATGGCGCTGGTCACCGCCGGCACCCATGTCCAGGCCGGGGGCGTCGCCCTCGGATACCTCATCTGCCAGGTGCAGGGCGGACTTCCCGCCGCCGCGGGTCCGGACCCCACCTTTGCCGTGTACCGCAAGGACGGGCTCCCGACCGATCCATCGACCTACGTCCGGGTGGGCATCCTGCAGTCGGTGACGGATCCGGCGACGGTCACGGCCCTGCTGCAGCGGTCGTGGACCCTGCGGCCGGACCTGAGTCCCACCGCCCAGGAGGGCTCGTTGTCGGGCAAGCTCGACCAGATGTTCGGCAGCCTCTCGAACGGCGTCTCGGGTCAGCCTCTGGCGATCAAGCTGGCGAACGTGATCTCGGCCGCGCGGTCCGATGCGGCCTATCGCGGCCAGCTCCAGCTCCTGGGCAAGACGTTCCCCGGGGTGAACCTCTGTCTGGGGCAGGGGTGGGCCGGATCGATCCCGGCCGGAAACCGATCGACCTTCGAGATCCGCCTGCGGGATCCCGCCACCGGAGGCGACCTCGCCGTGGTGGGACGCGTGACCCTCGATCCCACCGCCCCCCCGGTGGCGCTTCCGGCTCCGGGATTCCCAGTGGATGCGGGCGTCGACGTCTCCTCCGTCGCGCTTCCGGCCACCGCGTTCTCGACCTTCCGCACGAACGGGGTGAACGAGGCGAAGTCGATCGCTGCCTTCGGCCAGCAGGTCGTCCAGCTCCAGTCCCAGCGGGTGAACCGGGCGGTCCGGATTCGCTGGTCCACCCCTGACCCGCTCCGGCAGCGGTCGGTTCTCCAGAACGGCTACAGCCTCTGGCGGATTCCATCCGCCGCGGCGCCCGCCGCATGGATCGGTGGTGCCAGCGGACCCACCCTCGCCGCCCTCCAGTCGGCCGGTGCCACCCGGGTCAATGCCCTGCCCATCGCCACGCCCGAGGATCTCACCGCCGCCCAGGCTGCCGATCCCGCCAACACCGCCACGGTATTCCTGACCGACCAGGTGGATGCCGGTGTCGTCCTGACCGGAGGGTTTGCGGAGTTCGCCTATTTCGTGACCGCGGTCGACGTGCTGGGTCGTGACGGCGCCGTCTCGCCCGGAACCCGCCTGGCCGTCTTCAACCGGATGCCACCCGCTGCGGTGAAGGGACTCGAGGTCGACAACGTGTACGACTGGTCGGCCGGGGTCGGGAAGCAGCGGCTCCGGCTCCGTTGGGATCCCGTGCCGACCACGGCGGAGACCGGGACGGTTGAGTACGAGATCCATCGCTGGCGCACCTACGACGGCGCCCAGCGGTCGTTGGGGGCCGATCCGGTGGCGACCTCCGCGACGACCGCATTCACCGACGACATCGTGGGCAGTCCGAATGAGGCCGATGCCAACAAGTCCTTCTGGTATACGGTCCGGGCGGTCCGGACGGTGTCCGCCGGACCCTATGGCACCCGCCGGATCCGTGGCGGCCACAGCGCGCCGGTCTTCGGCGTGATCCGGGATCGGGAGGGTCCGGGACTGGTCGGGGGGCGGATGCGCATCCCCTGCAAGCGTCCGAGGGTCGAGGCCCTGCCGCCGGTCATCCGTCCGGGCGACACGTCCGAGGTCGGACGCCGCATTCCGGTCACGCTGAGTTGTCGGCGCCTCAAGCCCGACCTCGTCTGGGCGGAGTTCTCCTACAAGGATCCCAACGACACCTCTGGAGCCGGACCCATTGTGCTGGCCCGGGTGGCCTTCGACGGAACGGGGATTGCGGAGCACAAGCTGGCCTTCGACGCCGAGACCTTCGGCCAGACTGGACCCACACTGGCCCATATCCGCTGTCGGGTGGGGGCCGACACCGGGGCGATCTCGCCGGTAGCCTCCGCGAGCACCGCCGGACTCGGCAAGGACGGTCGCGTCCTCAATGTCGTCATTCCGTTCCAGGCCGACCTCGTGGTCGTGCTCGTGGATTCCCGGCAGGGATGTCCCGAGGGGGGCGACCCCAGTCCCGTGGACGAGGGCACCGGTCTCACCACCAGCCCGGATGGCGAGGTCCAGGTTCCGGCGGGGACACGCGAAGTGAAGTTCTACCGCCGGGTCGACGATGGGCCGATGACCTTCATCTATCGCGCGGAGGTGCCGGAGTCGATGGCGGTGCAGTCTGTTCCCTGGCAGGATCTCAACCCGATGCCGATCAACGGGGGACGGATCTGCTGGTATGCCCAAGCGTACGATCGCGACGGCAATGCCGGACCCTACCTCCGGATCGACTGCGAGGAGTTCCCATCGCTGGCCCTGCCGGTCCCGTATCTCGACCGCATCGTCGCCAATCCGCCGTCGGGCTCCACCCGGACCCTGCGGCTCAAGTGGACCTGTCCGCCGCAGGGTGTCGACCGGTTCCGGGTCTTCATCTCACAAGATGGGCATCTGCCGCCGTCGAACTTCGGTGTCGATGAGCTGAAGCCGAACTCGGCGACCGGTAGCGGCGAGCTGCTGTCGGACGAGGGGACGAAGCGGTTCGGGGTCTACGAGACCTCCCGCGTGACCGGTCGCTTCGCCGGCGAGGCGACCTCGGCGACCGAGAACCCCGCCCCGGCCGAGTTCACGATCGACCTGCCCACCGAGAACGGCTCGGTCTATACCGTCGCGGTCCAGGCCGTGTCGGCCGACTCCACTTTGGGCGAGGTCGGCAACGTCCGTTCGGGAGAGTGGTCGGAGACCCTGACGGCCGCGGTGACGGTTCCCTGGCCAGCGCGTCCGGTCCCTCCGGAGTACAAGCCCGCCTCGCTCTATCTCGGACCCTCGGATCCCGCCTCGCTGCAGACCTATATGGCCTCGGCCGCCCTCGAGGCCAAGGTGCTGTCCCCGGCCGAGACCGGGAACTTCGACGGCGTGGGGGTCTCGATCGGTCGGCTGCTCTATCCGACCCGCACCCAGCCGGATGGCAAGGGCCAGGTGACGCTTACCAATCTCCGGATCAATCCGAACCGGAACATCTACCGAACCTCGGAGGATGGGCTGGACCCGGACACGCTCTTTCCGTGCGCGCTCTACCGGTACCGGATCGCATCGGCGGCGGATCCCGGAGTGCGCAACGACCTGGTGCAGGTGACCCCGTTGATAGAGTCGATCGCCTACGGGTTCGTCGACTCCGGCGGGAAGCCGGTGGCGGGTGGTCCCAACACCCGGATCTATGATCCGTTCATCCGTCTCGTCTACGGCGGCAGCGTCGCCAACAAGGCCGTGATGAACCTCTTCCTGACCGACACCCTGCCGGTCCTCCGCGGGGCGACCTACCGGTACGTGCTGGTGCGCTTCGAACCGACTTCCAAGGAACCGCGCGACATGATCCGCGTACCGAACCCCGTGACTGTGCCATGAGACCTCCCATCCAGCTGCCCTGTGCCGTCGTTGCGGCCGTCGTATCGGGCCTGACCTCGTTGCGGATCGATGCCGCCGTCTCGCCGGAGGAATCCGTGCGGGAATTCGCGGTGTCGGCCGACTTCAACGGCGACAGCTGGCCGGACGTGCTGATCGCCGACAAACCCACGGGGGTGGTCCGGGTCTCCCTCGGCATCCCGGGGGGCGGCTTTGCACCGCCCCGGACGTGGTCGGTCCAGAACCGCATCACGGGGCTGGCCCTCGGGTATCTCTTCTCGCCGACCCGGTTGGATGCGCTGGTGCTGGATCCCGATCGGGGGCGTCTGGTGGCGCTCCACCTGAGCGGGGCGTCCGCCGGCGAGACCGCGGAGTATGACACCGACGGGGTGGGACCGAGCCGGGCGACGTTTGCCCGCTTCGGGGCCGGGGCTCCTGCTGGGCTCGAGGATGTCGTGGCCGCCTCGGTTCTCGACAGCGCCCCGTCGCCGGACCGCGTCGAGGTCCTGCGCAACACCGGGGCCACCCTCAAACCCCTGGTCCAGCATGTCGTGTCCCCGGCGGGTCAGGGTATCCTCCAGGCCTTCCCGCTCTGGACCTCCCGGGGTTCGGCCAACACTCTCGTGGGATGGGTCTCAGGGACGGGGACCGGACCGGTCACCGTGCAGGTCCATGACGTGTCGGATGCCGCCCTCAAGCCGGTCTCGCCCGACGCACAGATCGAGATCCCGTCGACCGCTCCGGTGCGCACCGGCTTTTTTGGCAAACCGCTCGAGACGCGTCTGGTGACGGTGGTCGACGGCTCGCTGGCCTCGGTGCGCCTGGATGCCGCGCCCCTTGGATTCGCGGTGGGGATACCAAATACCGCGCCGGAGTTCTCGCCAGAGACGGTGGCGTTCAGCGCTCCGGTGGCCGGTGTGTCCGTGGCGCCGGGGAGCGGCGTGGATCCCGATCGCCTCGTGATCCGATTCGAGGGATCCCCAGGCACGGCGGGCCTCTACGACTATGCGCCGGGCAAGGTGCCGGCGCTGGTCCGGGAGCTCGATGCCGCCGGGGGCGTGCCCACCGCGACGGTGCCCATGCCCGACGGTGGGATCCTGGTTCTCTCGGCCGCGTCGGCCGGCCAGCCGTCGCGGTCGATGGTGTTCCATGACTCCAGCGGGAAGGTTCTGGGCACGACGATCCTGCCGGTGCCGACGGCCCTGACCGGGCGGAGCACGGTGGCGTACTACGACGGTGCCCCGCTCGCGGATCCCTCTGCCCGGGTGGTGGGGGTGGTCTCGGTGGGGGACTGGACCCGGGGACTGCCCACGAACTCGCCGTTGCCGGGGGTGATCACCGCGGTGCGGGAGCTCTTCCAGGGGCCCTCGGTCGGACTCGGATCCGCCGCCTCGACGGTCCTGGGCTCCCCACCGGCGGGGGCCACCCATGTGCTGGGCAGCCAGATGGCGGACGACATCTCCTTCTTCTCGTTCCGGGGCGGCTCCGGATCGGTCGTGGACTCCGTCTCCATTCTCCCGCCCGGGGGCAGCTTCCAAGGCGCGACCGAGGTCGAGATCACCTCGGCCGAGAACACGCGTCGGGCTGCCCTCGGCCTGCCGGCGACCCAGACCCTCCGATACCGGTTCGACACCGCGGCGGGGCCGGGGACATGGATGCCGTACGATCCGAGTCATCCGCCGGTCCTGGTGCAGTCGGGTGTGCTGCGGACGTTTGGCCAGACGGCGGGCGGGCAGCGCAGTCCAATCCGTTCGGCCGTGTTCCAGATCGCACCGGCGGTCGGGCGGACGCTGGATTCCGACCTCGATGGGGTTCCGGACTTTGTGGAACAGGCCCACGGATTGGATCCGCGCTCGGGCGTGGATGCCGATGGGGACGGGGATTCAGATCTCAACGAGATCGCGGCGGGGACGAATCCGGCGGATGCCTCCGACTTCCTGGCGCGGGATGCCCAGGGGCGTCGGCTGACGGGGCTGAATTCATCATCGTATTCGATCCGGACGACCGTGACTGGACTGGATGGGACGGGCGGCTCGGTGGCGTCGCGTGCTGCCGACACCAATGTCCTGATCTCAGTCCATGCCCCAGATGGTTCGCCGCTGTCGGCGACGCGCACGCTGGTGGTCGGGACCACCGCGCTGGCGACGGTCGGGCCGCTGCAGTCCGAGGGCAGCCGGCGGTTCGTGAGCCTCCGGACCCCCCAGTTCTTCGGGCTCACCGCGGCGGCGAACTCCAACACCCCACCGCCGGGACGCGAGCTGGCGACCCTGGTCCCCACCCCGGACGTGCCTTCGATCCTGCCGGCCTATGAGTTCACTGGAGGCGATGTCCTCTCGGCGGCGACACAATGGCGGACCCTGCTTCGGGCGGGAATCGGTCCGACCAATGGCGTCTTCCTGCTGTCGGGAGGCGGGACAGCAACGATCCCGGCGGGTGCGACCGCGGTGCAGGTGAAGGCGCTTCTGGATGCTGCGAACGGGGGTGCGGGCTGGTTCAGCTCGGGTCCGGCCACTGTCACCGGCGGGTTCCCGCGGTTCGTGGTCCAGGTCAACGCTCCTGCGGAGACCGGCACGGCGTTCATGACCACGGCTTCCACTCTGCAGCCCCCCTCACAGGTCCAGATCGGCCAGCGGCAGAAGGCCGGTTCCGGAACACCCCTCCTCTTCGAGATCCTGGTCACCCCGGCCCCTCGGCTGGTCCTCGCCGCGGCCTCCTTCCCGGAGACGCTTGCAACCCTCCTGGTGGAGCTGAAGCTCGAACGGCTCCTGGGTGACACCCACCTGACCGTCCTCGCGGGGCGTCCCGGGGATGAGACGCGGTCGGTGTTGTCGGATGCCGACCTGGTGGCGCTCGAAGCAGGCACCCTGCCGGGAGTCGCCGCGCACCGCTTCGACGACATCCGGACGCCCCTTCACGACGCGGTCGTCGCTTCGCCCACCGGTCCGTTGCTTTCGCTGCTCGAGGTCGTGCAGGCCATCTACACGGTCAGCAGCCGCACGCAGCCGACGAATGGTCCTGTCCTCACCGAGGCCCAGGTCCAGAGCGTGCTGACCACCGGCACAGCCGCAGGCCTTCCTCCGGCGGTCGAGCTGCCGATCGACTCGATCCGGACGTTCCTCCGCACCGGCGCGGTGTCGGCCGACGTCGCCGCGCTGGTGCCGGCGGCCACCGTGGCTGAGGCCTCCGGGGCGGTGGAGTCGCTTCTCGCGCTGCCTCGGGCTCGACCCGAGGGCACCGCCACCCTCGTCCTGAACGCCTTCGGACGTTTCGAACAGCCGGCCGTGCCACCGTCGACCCCGGCGGTGCCCTATCATCTGCTGGGTGCCGGCGGGGTTCCCTATGCGTTCAACGCCGCGGTCGAGTTCCGTCCGGGCCTAGCGATCCGGGTCGGTGGCTACACGGATGTCCGGCCGCTGGACGGGACGGCGACGAAGGCGATCGAGGTGCGGTCGATCACCGTGATGGGTCTGCCGTCGGAATCCGGTGTGGACTCGGACGGAAACCTGCTGGCGGACGTCTGGGAGGAGGTCTTCTTCGGGGGATCGGTCCGCGACGCCTACCTGCCCGGGTCGGGCGGGAAGTCGCTGGTGCAGCTGTACCTGGATGCGGCGGATCCGTTCCTGGGGTCGACGACGGCCCTGGAGGAGCTGGTCCCGACGGGGCTGAGCCTGGGATCCGTGGATGGCAGTCTATGGACGCTGCGGTGGCGGTTCCCGGCGGCCTATGCGTGGGCCTTCCGGTACGAGTTGGAGGCGGGCGGTGGTCTGGCCGGCCTGTTCAACACGATCCCTGTGGGCGTACCGATCGTGTCCGGGGCGGACAACACGCTCTCGTGGGCTTCGCCGACGGACCAGGACCAGCGGTTCTGGCGGCTTCGGCTCCGCCTGGCGCGCTGACCCCATCGCTTGCCGCGGGGGAGCGCTCTGGTAGCGTCGGGAGATGAAGCGATCGTTGGGGTTCCTCGGGGCCATGCTGCTGGTCCTTTCGTGTGGGGCGGCGGAGCGGGTCTTCAACTTCACCACCAACACCGTCGGCACGCCCCCGGAGGGATTCCGGGCGTTCGTCGTGGGGCAGGGGCCTGCGCCCGACTGGCAGATCATCCAGGCCGAGGTCCCCTCGCAGTTCGCCCCACTGATCCAGGACCGGCCGGCCACCTACAAGATGCCGGTGCTGGCCCAGCTGTCGAAGGACCCCGCCGACGAGCGGTTCCCCGTCCTGTATTTCACTGGGGAACGCTATGGGGATTTCACTTTCACCACCCGCTTCCGCATCGTGTCAGGCATCGTGGACCAGATCGCCGGGGTCGTCTTCCGAATGCAGGATGAGAAGAACTTCTACGTGGTCCGGGCCAGCGCCCGCGGCAACATCCGATTCTACAAGTTCGTCGACGGCCAGCGCACGACCCCCATCGGCAACGATGTCCCGGTCGGCAAGGGCGAATGGCATGAGCTCACGGTCAAGACACTGGCCAACAAGATCGACGTCTTCCTCGACGGGAAGACGGTCATCCCAACCCTAACCGACAACTCGTTCCAGGTCGGCCGGTTGGGGTTTATGACCAAATCGGACTCCGTCAGTGAGTTCCTCGACGCCAAGGTGGTGTATCAGCCGCTGGTGACGGTGGCGGAGCAGCTGGTGCAGGAGACGCTCAAACGGCAGTCCCGGCTCCGGAACCTCCGGCTCTATGCCAAGACCCCCAGCCAACCTGAGCTCCATGTGATCGCGGCCAAGGACCCGTCGGAGATCGGAATGCCGGCGACCGAGGTCGAGAACGGGGTCCTGGAGTCCAACGAGACCTATTTCGGGAAGACGGACAAGGAGTTCCTGGTGACCTGTCCCCTGCGCGACCGCAACGGTGAGGTGGTGGCGGTCGTGAAGTTCATGCTCGAGCCGTTCACCGGCCAGACCGAGAAGAATGCGGTGGCACGGGTCACCCCGACCCTCCGCTGGATGGAGGGGCGCCTCGCCACAGCGGAGGGGCTGACCGGGGAGTGAACTCCCGTTTGGCGGGGTCTGTTGCGGCGCAGGGGCAAGATGAGGTCGGGTGTCTTGGAATGGCAGGAGACCTGCTTTGTCGCAGACATGAGGCAAGCGGTATTCCTGGAACGCGATGGGATTCTCAACCTGTGCGACACGGTCAACGGTGAGCAGGTCACCCCACTCCGGTGTGAACGTTTCCGCATCAATCCCGCCGCGCGAAAGGCACTCCTGGATCTGAAGACCGCGGGGTTCGTGCTGATTGTGACGACGAATCAGCCGTCGGTCTCCAAGGGCATCCTCCCGAGACGGGAGCTGGAACGGATGCACACCCTGCTGTCCCGGCAGCTGCCGATCGATGACATCTTCGTCTGCCCGCATGCCGACTGGACCCATCCCAGCTGCAAGCCGCAGCCCGGGATGTTCCTCGAGGCGGGATTCAAGTGGGGCATCGATCTCGACCAGTCGTTTGTCATCAGTGACAAGGAGGCGGATGCGAAGGCGGGTCAGATCGCCGGCTGCACCAGCGTGATGGTCCGATCGCCGTGGGTCGGTTCGGAATACCACGATTTCGTCGCGGACGATCTGCCTGGTGCAGTCCAGAAGATCCTCCAACTGCTTGAGACCAATTACACCGGGACCGAGATGCGGGTCTGACCCTTCGGCTGCGCGTGCTGGGTCTGGGCGCACGGGTGGACTCCCCGGTGGGTGCCATTCCCCGATGGACCGTTTCGGTCATGCCGGACTGGAGCGGTGTTTCGGGCGTTGGGTTCACCCGTTCCGCAGGCGCTGGAGATGTTCCTGGAGACGTTTGAGTGAGATCGGCGTCTCTGTCCCCAGCTCCTGGGCGAAGATCGACACCTTCAATTCCTCGATCAGCCAGCTGAACTCGTCGACCCGTTCGAGGCCTGCCGGATCGTTCGAAGCCCGGCGCAGGTCCTCGAGCGCCAGGAGAAACGGGTCGACCTGTCTCTGGCGCTCGAGATCCCGAGGTGGATTCTGTCGGGCCCGTTCTAGACGAAGCCCCAGTGCCTTCAGATAGCGGGGCAGATGCTGGAGACGGTCGGGCGGCAGGTCTGCGGGGAAGTCCGCCGACACCAGGCGTTGGAGATCCTTTCCGATCTGGGCCGTCGCGGGGGATGCCGCGGGCGAGGATCGGACCACCGGGGTTGATCCGGGCAGCGACAGCTGGTCGAGCGACTTCAGCGGCTTCCCGCTGGCGGGGCCGTTCTGGGCAGGCAGACCGAGACCGCGGGCGATCGAGGCCCGGAGCTCCAGGATCTCAGCCACCCGGTCGATGATCTCCTGGGCCAGTCCTGGGATCCGTTGGTGACCCGAGGCCAGTGCGATCTCGAATTGCTCCCGCGTCAACCGCGCGGGCAGCGTTCCGGACAGCACCCGACGCCTTGCGAACCGGAGGGCGTTGTCCCGGAGCCTGTCCACGGAGCCCAACGGGGCCCAGCGCTCTGCAAGCCGGTTCAGTCCGCGGAGGTCCCGTTCCAGCCAGCCGAGATCCTTGTGGAGCGCCAGTTCCACCAGCCGTCGGAACCCCGCCTCGCTCGACCGTCGGGTCTGGCTCGCGGACAGGAACAGGCGGACGTTGACCTGACCCTCCTCGAATTCGAGTCCTGGGAAGGCAATGCCCCCAGCGGTGCCTGTGCCACCCCAGGAAACGGATTCGGGCAGGTCACCAAACGTCCAGTCGACCACCCCGAAACGTTCCCAACGCGCCGCCGCGGTCCTCCAGCCGTCCGACTCCATCGGGGTTGCCGCCCGTTGGCGGGGCAGGGAGGCCCTCAGGGTCGACCAGTCGCGCCCCTCGGCGACCACCTTCTGCTGGGGATCCACCACCTCGACCCGGGGTTGCAGATGTGGCGGCATCGCGGAGGACGGGACCTCCGCGACCGACACATCGATGCCGTATCGACGCTTCAGGAAGCGTCGCAGGTCGTGTTCGAGGGTCGGTCCCTCCGGGGCCAGGTCGCGGACGATCTCCTCCACCTTCGGGGCGATGGGCTGGAGCTGCTTCCGCAGGGCCTTGGGGAGCGACCGGAGCCATTCCTCGACCCGGCCGGACCGGAGCCCAGGGATCGCCCATTCGAGTCGGGCGGCGGAGAGGGCATCGGCCAGCGCAATGGGAATGCGCAGCGTCACCCCATCGTGTCCCTCCCCGGGGGCATAGGCATAGCGGACCGGCACGGGTTGGCCGTCGATCGGGACCGTTCCCGGGAATGCCTCCTGGTCGTAGGCCAGATCCCGTCCCGGGGCGAGATCCTCGGCACGCGCACACAGGGCATCGGGTCCCCCGTTGGCTGCGAGCCAGCGGTTCAGATCCGACACCGAGGCGATCCCCGCCAGGCGGGCGGCATAGAAGGCGGCCAGCGCCTCGTCGAGATCCACAACCCGGTGGCGGATCCGCGTCTGGAGGGCCTCGATCCGTTCGCGTTCCCGACGGTTGTGGTCGAGGAACCGGTACTGCGGGGGAAGGGACATCGGAGTGTCCCCAGACCGTCTCCAAGCGTCGGGATCGTCGTCCTCCTCCCCATCCTCGCGGATCCGATTGCCCGGCAACAGATCCTCCTCGACGAGGGCCGATCGGATGAACAGTCCCGTGGCCGCCGTGGCGTTGATCGTGGCATAGGCGATCCGTCGCCGCCGGACCTCCAGTCCATGCAGCGTGACGATCTCGTCGGCCACGACCTGTCCTGCGGAGGCGACCCAGCGCGGGTTGGAGTGCGTCACGCGGACGCGGTGCGGGGCGAGGTCTGGGATCCAGGCGGGGTCGATCGACGAGGCGGTCCTGAGGAACAGCTGGGAAGTCTCGACCACCTCGCCTGCGACGATCCACTCCGGTGTACCGCCCTTTTGGCCGGAGGGCGGTGCTTCCCGACGCGACCGCCCAGCCCCCCCCTGGGGCTCCTGCCGTGGAGCAAGGGTGGACCCTGGGAACAGGCGGGCGATGCGGTTTCCAGCAATCTGGTACTGGCTCCGCTCGTGCCGCTGTCCGATGTTGGACAGGAGACCGCTCAGGATGGAGCGGTGGATGCCGTCGTAACGCCGATCCCCGGGTCTGCTCCCCGCCTCCAGCCGCTGGCCATCCGTTCCTGTGGCCACGACGTCCTCGTCCCCCAACAGGTCCTGCAGCGCCTCCTCGAGCTGGTTCTCGAGGTCGATCCATTCCCTCAGCCTCAGGTAGGACAGGAAGTGCGTCTGGCAGAAGCGTCGTCGCTGCCCCTGGGTCCTGTGGGCTGTCCAGCCTTCCTGGACGAAGTGCCAGAGGTTCAGCAGCGAGAGGAAGTCGGAGGACGGGTGGGCATGGCGCCGATGGGCCGCGTCCGCGGCGGCTTCTCGGTCGCTGGGACGTTCCCGGGGATCCTGGATGCTCAGTCCGGCGGCGATCACCAGCAGTTCCCGGACGGATCCCTCCCTGCGGGCCTGCAGCACCATCCGGCCCAGGGTCGGGTCGATCGGCAACCGCGCCAGATCCCATCCGAGGGGCGTGAGGGCGTGGTGGTCGTCGAGCGCGCCCAGTTCGACGAGCAGGGAGTAGCCGCCGGAGATCGCCGAAGGGGGCGGGGGATTGAGGAAGGGGAAGGTCTCGATCTCGCCCAGCCGGAATGCCTTCATGCGGAGGATCACCTCGGCGAGGTTGGCCCGCTGGATCTCCGGCTGGGTGTGTGGGGAGCGCCCCAGGAAATCCTCCTCCGAGTAGAGTCGGATGCAGACGCCGGCCTCGACCCGACCCGCACGGCCCTTCCGCTGGTTCGCGCTGCTCTGCGAGATCGGCTCGATTGGTAGGCGGCGGGTGCGGGTCC
>SXGQ01099174.1_pt1 | contig 12606 bp, 22 predicted proteins | sample 3178371 | NCBI WGS metagenome assembly SXGQ01 (sample SAMN11356859, study PRJNA531348) | freshwater metagenome | isolation source: freshwater sample F1-20 | place: China: Fuxian Lake, Yuxi | collected 2017-12-25
ATGAGGGCACCGAAGTGATGGTTATCCGTCGCGGTGGTCTGATGCTCTGCGAATGCCCGACCCGCGACGTCGAGGAGCGCAATCGCGAGCGCGATCTGGAAAACATCGAAACCCTGCAGGACGTGGCATGGACCGGTCAGAACGACCCGAACCTGCCGCGCTTCGAGGATAAGGGCACCGGGGTGGCGTTCGAGCGCGTCACTTCGTTTAAGGACTAACCTCCGGTCCACAGTGTATTTCCCTTCGCTGTGGCAACTTACCCCCGCTCGGGAAACTGGGCGGGGGTCTTTTTGTGCGCTGTTGACAGTAGTTCTATTTAAGTATAATTTACATCTACACCGACGCCACGTCACGTACCGTGGTCCCTGAGCATGGCAGGCTCACCCCGAGGCTACGTCACGTATCGTAGCAAAAAAACGATTGCCGTTACGTACCGGCAGAAACCAACCCTTAACTTCAGCATGGAGAAACCGTATGGCTTACGGCACCAATGCGCCTCAGGGGCTCGTCCCCGTCAAGAAGCTGGATGGCTCTGCTTGGACTGGCGCTACCAACCCGTATCAAATTGCTAACGCTTACGCGACCGCGATCTTCCGTGGCGACCCCGTCACGATCCTTGCAGCTGACGGCACCCTTGGTGTTGGCGTTGCAGGTGCAACCACGGTCGGCGTCTTCTGGGGCGTCAAGTTCACTGACAGCACTGGTCGTGTCCGTTTTGAGAACTACTGGCCCGGTAACCCCGGTGTTCTCACCGGCTCGGTCGTTGAAGCTCTCGTGATCGACGATCCGAACACCGTGTTCACCATTCAGGAAACGAGCGGTACTGGCACGGCGGGCACCCCGCTGGCTCTGGCCGACCGCGGCCTGAACGCGAACTTCCTGTACACCGCCGGTTCCACTGCCACGGGTACGTCTGCCGTCTCGCTGAACAACGCGACGGAAGCCGACACCGCGACTTTGAACCTGAAGATCCTTTCGCTGGACCCGACCCCGGGTAACGCCATTGGGGCCTTCGCGAACTGGCTCGTTGTCATCAACAACCACCTCTATCGGGGTGGGGTGACTGGCATCTAATCGGTCCAGCAGGGAGATTTGAAAAATGGCTATTAACACTACCGCAATCCGCGACCTGCTCCGGCCCGGTTTGGCCGCCGTTTTCGGCGACTATCCGATGTATCCGGGTCAGTGGTCGGAAATCTTCGAGAAGCACACGTCCGATAAGGCCGTTGAAATCGAAGTTGAAGTCAAGCTGCTTGGTCTGGCTCAGATCAAGGCTGAAGGCGCCTCGACCGCCTACGGTGAAATGGGTCAGCGGTTCGTCACGAACTACGTGAACCGTTACACCAGCATCGGCTTCATCATCACCCGTCAGGCTATCAAGGATAACCTGTATCAGTCGTCGTTCCCGCTGCAGGCGAAGGCTCTTCGCCAGTCGATGGAACAGACCAAGGAAGTTCTTGGCGCGTCCGTTCTGAACAACGGCTTCTCGTCGAACTTCCCGATTGGTGATGGTCAGCCGCTGTTCTCGACTCAGCATCCGATTGATAACGGTGTTGTCGCCAACACCTTCTCGGTCCAAGCTGACCTGAACGAAACCTCGCTTCAGGACGCCATCGTTGGCGTTCAGCGCTTCCGTGATGCTGCGGGCCTCCGCATCATGACGAAGCCGACGAAGCTGATCGTTCCGGCTGAACTGCAGTGGACGGCTACCCGCCTGCTCCAGTCGCAGTTCCGCGTCGACACGGCGAACAACGATATTAACGCGATTTACAACAACTCTGCGGTTCCGCAGGGTCATCGCGTTAACATGTTCCTGACCGACACGAACGGCTGGTTCCTGCTGACTGACGCTCCGAACGGCTTTAAGTACTACGAGCGTGAAAAGCTGGAAACCGACGTCTACACGGACTTCGACACCGACAACCTCAAGGCGAAAGCCATTGAGCGTTACTCGTTCGGCTGCTCGAACTTCCGCGCAGGCTGGGGTTCGCAGGGCGCTTCCTAAATCCCGGGGGTGGGGCTTCGGCCCCACCCTTAGCTATGGAGAAACATCATGACACATTTCTCTGACGGCGTTCGGGCAGGCAGGAACTTCGCCAACAACGGCACTGCTAGTGAACCCGGCGTCTTCATGTCGCCGATCAATGTTTACAACGTGGTTCCGGTGGCGCTGGATGCGGATGGCATTTGCGCTCAGCAGACCCTCGCGGCTGCTGGCAATGCCTTGCTGAACGGCGCTCTGGCGTCGGGCGGCACCGTGACTCTGGACGTGCCGCGCAACGTCATCATCGACGCTGCTGGTGCTGCCACGGCTGTCCTGACCATCACGGGCACTGATGCCTACGGCATTCCGATGTCGGAAGCGATCACCCTGAATGGTACGACTGCAGTTGCCGGTGCAAAGGCGTTCAAGACGATCACCAGCATCGCAGCTTCGGCTGCAGCCACCGATTTCTTCGTTGGCACTGGCGACGTGTTTGGCCTGCCGATTCGTGCGAACAGCCGTAACTACGTGCTGACCGCTTGGAACGGCGCGTTTGTAACGACCGGCACGTTCACGGCGGCTGTTACGACCAGTCCGGCTACGACAACCACTGGCGACGTTCGCGGTACTTTTGCTCCCGCTGATGCTGCCGACGGTACGAAGCGCCTGACGCTCTGGGTTTTCGTCCTCGACGACGACACCCAGACCGGCCTTTACGGCGTCACTCAAGCCTAATGATTGGGGCGGCCTTCGGGTCGCCCCAGTTGTATGGAGACCGGGATGCGCGCGAAGAAAGATTTCCAGTTCAAGGCGAAGCATAAGAACCCCAAGGGCGGTCTCAGTGAGGCTGGCCGTAAGGCTTATAATTCGGCTACTGGTAGCAATCTGAAGCGTCCTCAGCCGGAAGGCGGCTCGCGTCGCGACAGCTTCTGTGCCCGCATGAAGGGGATGAAAAAGAAGCTGACTTCTGCTAAAACGGCAAACGACCCGGATAGCCGGATCAACAAGTCTCTCAGGGCGTGGAACTGCTGACATGCGCGGTAAAAAGAATTTTATCGCTGAGGCCATCAAAAAGCCCGGCGCCCTCCGCAAGCAACTCGGGGCCAAGGCTGGCAAGCCGATCCCCACTGGCAAGCTCGAAGCTGCCGCTAAGGCACCCGGTAAACTGGGCCAGCGCGCTCGCTTCGCCATGACCTTGAAAGGTATGAAATAATGGCTGACGCAGTCAACTCGCAGACTTTGTTTGATGGCGACAGCCAAGCCGTCATGAAGTTCAACAACGTGTCCGACGGCACTGGCGAGACCGCCGTGCTGAAGGTCGATGTTTCCACTCTCAAGGCAAACTACGCTGGCAAGGAATGCACCGGCGTTAACATTCGGCGCATCGAGGCGTCCGTCAACGGGATGTCCGTCAACATCCTGTGGGATGCTACGACTGACGTCAGCGCCTTCATCGTGTCTCCGGGGATGTACACGTTCAACTTCGATACAACGGCCATCCTCGGCAACAACGCAGGGGCTGGGAAGACCGGCGACATCAACTTCACGACCATAGGCGCCACCTCTGGGGACACCTACAGCATCACGCTTCAAATGATTAAAATCTACGCAGCATAGGAGCATCTATGATCACGCGCGCATATCAGAACGCCAAGGGCGAACGTCAGGAAGTGGCCATGAGCGCCGCTGAGTGGGAAGTGCTCACTCAGGATCAGCTGGACGAGATGCTGGGTCTAAAGGCTCCCGCTCCCGCTCCCGCTCCTGCTCCGGTCAAGGCTGCCAAGGCTGCCAAGGCTGCGCCAGCGCCGGTCGCCGAGCCGGAAGCTAAGGTCGAGTAATGCGTGGTCGCAAGCAATCGCGTGTGAACGAGGCCGGGAACTATACCAAGCCCGGCCTGCGCGAGCGTTTGTTTAACAGCATCAAGGGCCGAGAGACTCACGGCACCAAGGCAGGGCAGTGGTCCGGGCGCAAGGCGCAGCTTTTGGCCAAGGAATATAAAGCCAAAGGCGGCGGCTATGCCGATTAGGAAGCCTCAACAGTCCCTCAAGGACTGGGGTGATCAGAAATGGACGACGAAGTCGGGCAAGCCGTCGAGCAAGACTGGTGAGCGCTATCTCCCCGCGGCGGCGATTAAGTCGCTGACGTCGAGCGAATATGCTGCTACGACGAAGGCCAAGCGCGAAGGCAAAAAGGCCGGTAAGCAGTTTGTCGCTCAGCCGAAGGCCATCGCTAAAAAGGCGGCGAGGTTTCGATGACCACGAGCGGAACATATAATTTCGGCACGACCGAACAGATTGACATCATCACGGAAGCCTATGAGCGCGTGGGCCGCAATCCCTCGTCGCTATCCTCGAATGATATCGACAGCGCCCGTCGTTCGATCAACTACATGTTCTCCGACTGGGCGAACAACGGTCCCAACCTGTGGGCGGTGGATCTGCAATCTATTACGCTGACTCCGGGCACCCTCTACTATGATCTGCAGCCGCGCACTGTCTCGCTGCTGCAGGTCTACACGCGCACAATGTCAGGCGCTCAGGCTACCGATCTCATGATGTCGCCAATCAGCCGGGCTGAGTACGACGCCATCCCGAACAAGGCGCAGCTTGGCCAGCGCCCGTTCCAGTATTATTTTGAACGCACCATCACACCGCGGATCTACATCTGGCAGGCACCGCAGAGTGCAGGCGTGACGCTGTTCTATCACCGTATGAAGGTGCAGGAGGACGCTGGCGCGTTCACGGACAGCATGGACGCACCGAACCGTTGGATGGAAGCCATTGCCGCCGGGCTGGCTGCTAAGCTGTCTGTTAAGTTTGCGCCTGATCGCCTCTCGTTCCTGCAGGAACTTGCTGACGGCGCCTACGCTCGCGCCGCTGCTGAAGATCGTGAGCGCGTCCCGCTTCGTATCACCATTGATCCGACCGGAGGCTACTGATGCAGTACGCATTTGGCCGTGGGAAGAAGCATCGGACCGGCCCCGAGTTCGACACGCAAGATCCGAAGGCAATTGCGATATGCGATGGCTGCGGATTCCTCGTGCAGCACACGCACCTCCGGGAGAAGAAAGACTACCGCGGCGGCTCGACTCCGGTCGGGCTAAAGCTCTACGTCTGCGCCTCGTGCGACGACGTTCCGCAGCCGTATTTCAGCCGCCTGCTCCTGCGTCCCGATCCTGTCCCAGTGAGGAACCCGCGCCCCGATTCTCAGGACGCGCAGACGGATGCTCAGGAAGTCGCTGCTAACGCTTTGTCGCTCTACCTGAATCAGCTATACGGATTGGCATAATGGCTAACGTAAAGATCCCTGACCTTACAGCAGCCTCTACCCCGCTCGCCGGGACCGAGCAGTTGGAAATCGTCCAGAGCAGCTTCAGTCGCAAGGTTGCCGCCTCTGACATCGCGGCGACGGCAACGAATGTCCGCACTGTTGCTACCGGCGGCACGGGCGCTGCGACGCTCACGGGCTACGTCAAGGGCAACGGCACGTCAGCGATGACGGCGTCGGCTACTGTGCCATTCGCCGATCTGGCAGGCCGCGCCTTTGCTCAGCCGTTGAGCACGCAAGATCAGACCGGAAACATAGCAGCTGCAACTGCCGTAACATTCAATACTGACCTAACCGGTACGGGCGTCAGCGTCGTTGCCAGCACGCAGATTACGTTTGCTGTCGCTGGCACCTACATGCTTGCGCCATCGATTCAGTTCAAAAACGCTGACGCAGCCGATCACGACGCGACCGTCTGGTTCCGGAAAAATGGTACCAATATTGCGAACTCCGCTACGATTGTGAACGTCCCAAAAGCCGCAGACGGGGGTGCAACTGTTTTCAGTCTGAGCATTTTTGAGACTGTCACGGCTGGTCAATACATTGAAATCATGTGGCTTCCGGAAGATGTTGACGTCACGATTGATTTTACTGCAGTCGGCGCCATCGCCCCTGCGATTCCATCCGTCATCTGCCCCGTAATGCGAATTGCCTGATGATTGAGGAACTCATCTCCCGCGTGTTTTATGCGCGCAATCTGGCACACTTTGAGCACTGGCGCGCGAAGGGCGAAGGCAGTTTCGCTAAGCACATGGCTTTGGGCGAGTTCTACGACGGCGTCATCGACACCATCGATCCGCTTGTCGAGGCATATCAGGGCGCGTTCTCGCTTATTGGAGCTATTCCGGCGCCGAAGCAGACCATGAGTGATAGCCTGAAGTGTCTTGAGGCCGACGCAAAGTGGATCGAGGAACATCACGAAGAGATCTGCAAAGGCAGCCGCGCCGTTGCTAATCGGATCGACAACGTGACGGGGGTCTACCTCGACGCCATCTATAAGCTGCGGAATCTCCGATGATGCAGGTCGATATCAACACAATCGTAACCGTCCTGACATTTGTCGGTGGTTTAATCGGTGTATGGACGACGTTGAGCAATCGGCTCACGAAGCTGGAATCGCGCCTGCAGTTTGGTGACGAACGCTTCCAGTTGATTGACCGCCGGTTTGATGAAATGATCACTCACCTGAGGCGGATTGAAGATCGGCTTCAGCAAGTGGCTGACCGGTAATTTAAGCAAAGGGGAGCCCTATGAGCTTCTGGGATCGTTTTGAAAGCAGCCGCGACGGCATTGAAGACACGATTGAGTTTACGATCCGCACGGCGGTAGTGACACTTTCGGCGGTCATCCTCGTTGTCGTCATCGCGATGGTTGCGGGCATGTTCGTGTCCAACGAGATCGTGAGCAGCGAGAAAGTGTTTGAGATTATCGGGCCTGCGTTCAACACCATCGTCGGTGCGTTCGTTGGCCTTCTGGGTGGTCTGAGCCTCAATGCCAATGCGCGCGATGCCAAGCCGTCTGAACCGCAGCCTGTGGAACCTGAACCGCTGCCGGCGCCTGAGCCCGATCCGGAGCCTGCGCCTGCACCTGCTCCGATGGCTGCTGAGCCTGAACCGGAGCCTGAGCCAGAGGCTGAGGACGACGACGAGGACGACGACATGGCCCCGTGGGAGAAGTACCGCAACGACCTGCGCTACGACGCTAATGGCGACGGCGTGGTTGACGAGGACGACTTCCCTGACTGGCGTAACGCGGGGCGGTAATGGCCGGGAATCTTTCTACCGTTGAGTTGATTGGCCAGCTTTGGCCAATCGTTCTGGCATTCATTTCTCTGGTCATCATCCTTGCCAAGATGGACGTTCGCCTTGCCGTCGTCGAGGAGAAGGTCAAAGCCCTATTTGATCTGTGGAACAAAAAATGAGCCTCGTAACTCTTCAGCAGAAGATTGGCGTCACAGCTGATGGCGCATTTGGTCCGGGCACGTTCAAGGCTGCAGCTGCCTACTATAAGCTAAACAAGAACCGTGCCGCGCATTTCTTCGCCCAGACGGCGCATGAGACCGGCGGGTTCAAAGCGTTCAGCGAGAACCTGAACTACGGCGCCAAGGGCCTTCGTAGTGTGTTTAGGAAGTATTTTCCCACGGATGCTGCGGCAAAGGCGTATGAGCGTCAGCCGCAGAAGATCGCTAATCGCGTCTATGCGAACCGTATGGGCAACGGCGACGAAGCATCGGGTGACGGCTGGCGGTATCGCGGGCGCGGCGCGCTCCAGCTGACGGGTAAGTCGAACTACAAGGCGTTCTCGGACTATATCGACCGCCCGGACGTGATGACGAACCCTGATCTCGTGGCGACCGAACTCTGCTTCGAGTCGGCGCTGTGGTTCTTCGACAAGAACAAACTCTGGTCGATCTGCGATCAGGGTATCAACGACGCCGCTATTCTCGCGCTTACGAAGCGGGTCAATGGCGGGACACACGGTCTGGATGACCGGACGACGAGGACGAGGAAGTACGCAAACTGGCTTTAAGGAGGATGCTATGGACCTGAAGAAAATGGCGCTCGATGCCGCCAAGAAAGAAGCTGAGAAGGCTGTCATCAACAAGGTCACCAAGGGCGTGATTGGCGACCCTCACCCGCCTCAGCGGTCGCTTATGGATAAGCTGATGAACGTCAAAAATAAGGGTGTGATTGCCTTCGCAGCGGTCGCCGCCTTAATTGCAGCAGTCGCTGAATTGATGTAAGGCTTCCATCATGGCCACGGCGATGACCTACAGCAGCTTGCTCAACGATCTCCGGAACTATCTGGAGCGTGGGGCAACGCTTGCTACGGACCCGTCTGTCTACATTCAGCTTCCCAGTCTGATTGGTCTCGCCGAGCGCCGTCTTGCCCGTGAACTGAAGATTCAGGGGACCGTCACCGTGGTGTCGTCGACGATGACAACGGGGGAAGCTACCTATCCCAAGCCGGATCGCTGGCGCGAAACCGTCAGCATCCGCGTCGGCACTGGCGCTGGATATAACGTCACGCAGGAGGTTTTCCCGCGGGCGTATGAATATATGCGCCAGTACTGGCCGAACCAAACGCTGACCGGGACGCCGCGGTTTTATGCTGACTACGATTATTCGCACTGGTTCTTCGCGCCTACGCCGAGCGCGCCGTTCCCTTACGAACTGATCTACTATGAACTGCCGCCGCTTCTCGGTGACGACGTTCAAACGAACTGGTTCACGGAATACGCGCCAAACGCCTTGCTCTACGCCTCGCTTATGGAGGCCGCCCCGTTCCTCAAGAACGAAGAGATCATCCCGATCTGGCAAGGATTCTACGACAGATCCGTCGCCGCGCTGAACGGCGAAGACATCCGCCAGATTGCTGATCGTGGCATCATCCGCAGGGAGGATTAAAGGTGCCCAGTTTTACAAATACTTTCGGCGGAACAAACATTTACGCTGCAAACGTCAGCTATCGCGCCATCGCGCTGACTGCCAACGTCACGCTGACATGGCCAACCGAAGTCGCCACGAACACGAACGTCGTTGCGTCCATCATGGATGTCACTCCGTCTGCAGGCAGCTTCACGATCCGCATGCCGGATGCTACTCAGGCTTCGGTTGGCGAGACGGCGCTGTTCTTTAACGTCGGCGCGTTCGCGTTCACGGTCGCTGATAACAGTGGCAACACGATCCAGACGATTGCCTCCGGGGAAGCGTGGCAGATCTACCTCACCGGCAACGCGACCGTAAACGGCAATTGGCGCGCGATTGAATACGGCGCTGGCACGTCGTCCCCGTCCGCGAGCGCGCTGGCTGGCGCCGGCCTCAAGGCCATCACGACGACGCTGAATCAGGCTGCGCCGACGACGCTGCTCTCGGCGGACTACACGCTCACGTCCTCAGACCGCGCTCGCGTCCTCGTCTGGAACGGCGGCGCCGGCACGTTCACGATGCCGTCCGCAGTCACGGCTGGGAACGACTGGTTCTTCGACGCGCGCAACTCAGGCTCAGGCGGCCTGACGATTGCCCCGGCTGGCGGCGAGCTCATCAACGGGCAGGCGTCGCTGAACTTTAACCCGGGTGACAGCGCCCGCATCCTGACAGACGGCACAGGCTTCTACACGATTGGCTTCGGCCAGAGCGCCACCTTCGCGTTCGATTACGTGTCGATCAGCCTGACCGGCCAGCCGAGTCCATACACGCTGACCGGCACGAACCTGAACCGCATCGCCTACCAGTTCAGCGGCATCCTAACCGCGAACATGCAGATCATCGTGCCGAACACGATTCAGCAGTACTGGGTCCGGAACACCACGACCGGGGCCTACAGCCTGACCGTGAAGACCGCTGCCGGCACGGGCGTTTCCGTCGTCCAGAACGGCGCGGCGATTATGTATTGCGACGGCACGAACGTCGTCGAAGCTGATACCAATAACCTCTCCACCCCGGTTAGCATCGCACAGGGCGGCACAGGCGCGACCACTGCTGGGACTGCGCTCATCAATCTGGGCGGCACGTCGCTGGGTATCGGCGTGTTCACGGCGGTCAACGCGGCTGTTGCGCGGGCATCTCTGGGTGCGGCAGCTTCTGGTGCCAACGCGGACATCACATCGCTGTCGGCCCTCACAACCCCAATCAGCGTGCTTCAGGGCGGCACCGGCCAGACGAGCTACACGAACGGGCAGCTGCTGATCGGCAACACCACCGGCAACACCCTGACGAAATCAACGCTGACCGCTGGCACCGGTATCTCGATTACGAACGGCACTGGCTCGATTACGATTGCCGGCACCGGCCCTGACACGTTCCCGCCTGTTGGCATCGCGTATTCGACCGGTAGTGCTTGGGGTGCATCTTACAGCACGAGCGGCAGCGGCACAGTCGTCGCCCTCAGCGCAAACCCGGCGCTCACTGGGGTTCCGACCGCCCCGACAGCAACCGCTGGCACGAACACCACGCAGATCGCAACGACAGCCTACGTCGTCAGCACCGCGTTCTCCGTCGCTCTCCCGGGTCAGACTGGTAACGCCGGCAAGTTCGTCACCACAGATGGCACGTCCGCAAGCTGGAGCTATGTTCCGCTTACCTCTGGGGTTTCCGGTATTCTGCCGGTCGCCAATGGCGGTACGGGCGCGGCTTCACTGACGCTGAACAACGTCATTCTCGGCAATGGCACCGGCGCGGTTCAGACTGTTGCACCGGGTGCTAATGGAAACATCCTGCAGTCCAACGGTACGACGTGGGTATCGACCACGCCCGGGCCGTCTGGGGCCACGCTCAGCAACGATACGACCACGAACGCTACTCGGTTCCCAATCTTTGCGGATGCCACGTCTGGCGCCGCTGTCACGGTCTACACGAGCAGCCCGAATTACACGTTCAATCCGCTTAGCGGGATTCTGAAATCGAAGGCGTTCAACGCATCAAACAGCTTTTTCATCAGCGACAACACGCTTATTGAGAGCTATACGGTTGTTTCAGGGCAGAACGCTATGTCTGTTGGACCCATCACAGTCCCCTCAGGGATGGCAGTGACGGTTTCATCAGGCGCTCGGTGGGTGGTTATCTAAGATGAGCACAATCAAATCAGGCACCACCAGTGGTCAGGCCATCGCCGTAACCGGTGATACGACCGGCCTGTTGGTGTTCCAAACAAATGGCAGCACCACTGCACTCACGCTTGGCGTAGATCAGTCCGCTACGTTCGCAGGGAACGTGACTGTCACCGGTACGCTTACGGCTACCGGCGGCCTGACGGGGATATTGCCGGCTGTGAACGGTGGTACGGGACTGTCTTCGTCGGGTACTGTGGGCAATGTCCTCACTTCGAATGGAACTACGTGGGTTTCGCAAGCTCCGGTTAGCGGTGCAGAACCATTTGTGTTATTCGTAAACGGCGGCAATACGGCACCGGGTGATCCCCAGTCCGCGCTTGGTATCATCTAAGGAGCAAAACATGGCTACGTCTGCTCAATACGCCTCAACACCAGTCTTCGGCTCAGCAACGTTGTCAACGGCTGATACGTCACTCACGGCGCCCACCACTGTCGGTACCGTCTTGACGGCTGGCGCCTCCGGTACGCGCATCGACTATATCGACATTCAGGGCGTGGCCACGACGGTCGGGGGCCTGATCAATCTGTTTGTCTTCGATGGCACGAACTACATCCTGTGGACTCAGGTTCCTGTGCAGGCCGTCACGAGCAGCACGACTGCTCCGGCTTTTCAGGTGGTTCTGTCCAGCAACGGTAACTCAAACATCATGCCGCTGACGCTGCCTACTGGACACTCGCTGCGTGCCGCCACTAGCATTGCCCAGACGGGTGTTCGCGTGACTGCATACGGAGGTAACTTCTAATGAACCGTGGCACTTACGGGTATCCGCTTCCGCCTAACTATGCGACGCGCGTAGCTCCTCCGTCATGGATTAGTAGTCGCGCTTACTTTACTCCGGGGACCTACAATGATTTTGTTGTTCCCCAGAATGTTTTTCAAATTTACGCATTCGTCGTAGGTGCTGGTGGATCTGGTGGCGGAAGCGCCGTTAGCGCTGGAACTGCGTCTGGCGGGGGCGGTGGCGGGTTTGCTGCCGGAATCATTGACGTCCTTCCCGGTCAGACACTGCCAACTATTACGGTTGGCGCGGGTGGCGCCGCTGTAACCACTTCGGCAAGCGGAAATGCGGGAGGAACTTCTTCTCTTGGTACGTTGCTTACAGCGACGGGTGGCGGCGCTGGTTTGCAACAATCCCCGTCTGCTGCTGCAACACTTGCAGGAGGCGCGGGGGGCGCTGGAACCGCCGCTGCTGGTATTCGATCCTCCTTAACGGCGGCTGGCGGCGCTGGGGGCGGAAAAACGGTAGCTAATACCTCTGACAATTCCGCTTTTGGTGGTGGCGGCGCGGGGTCAATTTTTGGTGCAGGTGGCGCTGGCGGCTCAATAAACGGCGCAGCTAATCATACACAAATTAGCACGGGCGGCGGCGGGTTTGGCGGGGCAGGTGGTTCCATTCTTTCTTCAGCCACGGCAGTTATATCTAACACTAGCACTGGGGGTGGGGGCCGGTTTGCCGGTGGAGATAGAAGCGCCCTTGCGACCGGCGGTACGGGTAGTGTTAATACTGGCGGCGGAGGGTCTGCTGGTCCGGGTGCGCCGTCTTTTGATACGGGGACCACTACCAATGACACCAATGGCGGTGCCGGCATACTGACCGCAGGCGGCACTTCAACTGCCGGGTTCCAGAACGGGAGCAGCGTAGCAAGTGTATCGGATACATTTAACTATCTTACAGCTTTTGTC
>SXGQ01472013.1_pt1 | contig 12606 bp, 9 predicted proteins | sample 3178371 | NCBI WGS metagenome assembly SXGQ01 (sample SAMN11356859, study PRJNA531348) | freshwater metagenome | isolation source: freshwater sample F1-20 | place: China: Fuxian Lake, Yuxi | collected 2017-12-25
ATCCTTGCCTCGGTGTGCAGCGCTTTGGCGCCAACCATGCCCGTGCTGTTGGGCGCGCGTATTTTTCAAGGGCTTGGTGGTTCTGCCATCATGTGTTTATTTGGTGCCTTGGTACGTAATATCTATCCCCCGCATTTGATTGGGCGAGGGATTGGGCTAAATGCGATGACCGTCGCGGTGTCGTCGGTGATTGGTCCGTCGATTGGGGCTTTCATCTTGTCGTTCACGACCTGGGAATGGATATTTCTGTTTAATTTACCGATGGGTATCCTCACCATGCTCGGGGTCCGTTATCTGCCTGATGTGCCTCCGATCACTGCATCGTATGACTGGTTTGCAGCGGCGTTGAGTATGACAACCATTGCATTATTGATTCTTGGAATCGACGCGCTCTCTAAAAATTTTTGGCTGGCGGTATTGCTATTAGTGGCCGCCTTTGTGATTGGTTGGGTCTTGGTACGACGCTCTGCGCAGCAGACGGCACCGCTCGTACCGGTTGATCTGTTTAGAATCCCCGCCATGCGATTTGCGTTAGCCGCTTCGGCGAGTACCTTTTGTGCGCAGATGGCCACTATGGTTTCGTTACCCTTCTATCTGCAGGTGACGCTGAACCGCCCTCAACTGGCAGTGGGTGCCCTCATGGCGGGTTGGCCTGTCGGTGCCGCGTTGATCGCCGCGATAGCAGGCCCCCTGTCAGATCGTTTTCCTGTGGCCATCCTAAGCGGCTTGGGTGCGGCAGCGATGGCCCTAGGCTTGGGTTTGGTTGTGGTGATGCCTACGAGCACTTCGGATGCCTGGCTCTTTACAGCGATGGTCATTGCCGGAATTGGGTTTGGATTTTTTCAAACACCGAATAATCGGGTCATGCTGGGCTCTGCTCCGCGGAATCGAGCGGGCGCTGTGGGTGGATTGCAGGCTACGACGCGTGTGTTCAGTCAAACATTTGGTGCGGCGATTGTTGCGCTTGTATTCAGTTTTGGCTTCAGTGACGGTCCGATGCTTGGTCTCTGTGTTGCGATTGGCTTTTCAGTAATAGCGGTCGGTGTGAACACAGTACGATATTTTCAGGCGCCCCGTTCACGGGCGGATGGCTAGCCTAGATGCGTATTCTGCAGATTAATTCGGAGCGGGGTTGGCGGGGGGGCGAGCGGCAAACCTTGCTCACTTCCCTGGGGTTGCGTGAGCGAGGGCATGAGATTGAGGTGCTGGTTCGAGCGGGCGGTGTCTTGGAGACGCGTGCTCAGTCAGAGGGGCTGCGCACGCACGCGATGAACACGACAGCCGAGTTTGGCGTTTGGTTAGCGCGCCACGGCCAGGCCTACGATGTCTTGCATGTGCAGACGGCGAACGTGTTGGCGTGGGCGTTATTGGCCAAGCCGCTGCATCGTCGACCGGTTGTTTTTTCACGCCGGACAAGTTTTCCGATCAGAGGCTTTCGCGGCTTTTCTCGACTCAAGTGGGGCTGTACGGATGTCCGTGTCGCGATTAGCGAAGCGGCTGCCGCTGCGATGCGGGAAATGGGCTTATTGGTACAGATTATCCCAAGCGCGGTTCCTCCCGTTGAGCCAAATGCTTCGCGCGTGCAGGAATTTATCTTGCGTGAAAAATTAGCCGGGTATCGTTTGGTGGGTACCGCTGCTGCGCTATCGCCAGAAAAGGACCCCGTCACTTTAATACACGCGGCAGCGAAAGTCTGCGCAACGTATCCCGATGTGATCTTTGTGCATTGGGGTGCGGAGGGTGCTGCCGCTGAGGCGGCGCGCCTAGCGATACATGATCTTGGCTTGGAGGGGCGCTATCGGTTGCTAGGATTTGAGGTTGGTGTTGAGCAATTGTTTGCAGCGCTGACGGTATTTGTGATAGCCTCGCGCCACGAAGCGCTTGGCAGTAGTGTTTTAGACGCCATGGCCCAAAGCGTGCCCGTGGTGGCAACAAACTCCGGGGGGCTAAAGGAGTTGCTGGCCGATGGACGGGGGCTCTTAAGTGAGCCAGGTGATGCGGGCGGGCTGGCTGCACATATCGTCGAGCTGCTGAGTAAGCCCGAGCGCCGACTAAACATGGTTACGCATGGGCTCCAGGAGGTGCAGACCCGCTATGGCGTCGAGGCGATGGTGGAACAGTATGAGCGCCTGTATCTTCGGGCCGCGTCTTCCCGCTGAGGGTGCGCGCACTGCGTAGACTGACGCGCTAGAGCTTTACCTAGTCTCGGTAATACAATAAAATACATCTGTATGCAAAATCCAAAACGTTTGTTTGATGGCGTTTTGAGCGGGCGGTATGACACACGGCATTGGAGACAAAAAATGAATGAATTTGACGTGATCGTTGTGGGTGCAGGGAATGCTGCGTTAGCCGCGGCCGTATCGGCCAAAGAAAATGGCGCTCAGCGCGTGGTGGTGCTTGAAAAAGCCCCCCGTGAGATGCGCGGCGGCAATACACACTGGAGCGGTGGCGTGTTGCGTTTCGCCTTTGACGATCCTAAAGAAATTGGTCCCTTGTTGCCAGGCGTTGAGCAAGAATACGAAGATTTTTATTCCGGCATCGCGCCTTATACGAAAGATGACTTTCACGGCGATCTGATGCGCGTGACCTCTGGGCAGACAGACCCAGTTCTTTCTCGTGTGCTTGTCGATAATTCAAAGGATACGGTCTTTTGGATGAGTGAGGTCGGTAAGGTGCCGATGGAGCCAGCGATTACGCTCACGGGTGTCAGAAAGGGCAATCGAATCGTTTGGGCGCGCGGGCTTGTGGTGCGTGCCGAGCACGAAGGGGTGGGGCTCTCGCGTAGTTGGTTTGCGACCTGTGAACGCATGGGTATTGAAGTGCGCTATGGCGCCGCAGTGGTCGGGCTGCTGCAGGACAAAACCGGAGCCGTGTGCGGCGTGACGGTGCGTGATGACAGTGGCGTGCAAGAGTTGCACGCTAAAGCGGTGGTACTTGGATGTGGCGGATTTGAAGCAAACGTACAAATGCGCACCCAGCATATCGGCCCTCTCGTCGGTGCAGCGAAAGTCCGCGGCACGCCTCACAACCAGGGTGATGGTTTGCGTATGGCGATGAACCTAGGCGCGATGCCTTGGGGGCAGTGGAGCGGTTGTCATGCGACCCCGATTTCTGCTGACTGGGGTAACTTCGCACCGCGCGAGATGACGGACCGCAGTAATCGATTGAGCTATCTGTATGGCGTCATGATCAATCGCGCGGGCAAGCGCTTTGTCGACGAAGGCGCAGACGGAGCTATGTTCACATACGCAAAATATGGACGTGCGATTTTGGCTGAACCTGGTGCGAAGGCTTACCAGTTGTTTGATTCTCAGGTCGTGCACTTGCTCGAGCCCCGCTATTCGACAAGCGAGCCGATCATGTCCGACACAATCGAAGGGCTGATCGAGCAGCTAGATATCGATGACAAAAAACAAGCACTCAAAACAGTTCTTGAATACAACGCTGCGGCCAAACATGCGGACGATGGTTTTGATCCCTCACAAAAAGATGGCTTGACTACCCAAGGCTTGGCATTAGAAAAAACTAACTGGGCAACCAAGCTTGAGAAAGCGCCGTATTACGCCTACAGTGCAACGGGTGGTATTACCTTCACCTTCGGCGGCCTACGTGTCGATGAAAATACGCAAGTCGTCGGTACCGACTGGCGTCCTATCAAAGGTTTGTTCGCTTGCGGTGAAATGATTGGTGGCTTGTTTTACGACAATTACCCCGCGGGAACTGGATTGGTATCCGGCGCAACGTTCGGTCGTATTGCTGGCCGTCAGGCAGCTGCGTTAAGTACCGGCAAAACTTTAGCGAAAGCTGCTTAATCCGAAAGGGGAAGACGTATCATGTCCGATCAGGCAACGGCGCCACAAGCTTTGCTGACGCGACTTGCAGAGTTAATTTGTGAGTTTGATACGTCAAAGATCAATGACCAAGCGATCTCCCTGTCTCGCACGGCAATTATCGATACGATCGGCGTGACGCTCGCGGGGGTCACAGAACCTTGTGTGACAAACTTGTTCAAGGTTCTGGGCGTAGGCACAGCACCTGGCGTGTCGACTGTGTTCGGTACGGCGATTAAGACGTCAGCGCTAGATGCGAGTTTTATCAATGGTGTGGGCTCGCATGCGCACGATTACGATGATTTCAGTCAACCGATGGGCGGGCATCAATCGGCGCCTCTTGTCGCGCCATTGTTTGCGCTGGCCGAAGAGCGAGGCGCAACGGGCTTGAAGTTGATACAGGCCTATGTCGTGGGGATTGAGACCGAGATACGCATTGCTCGTGCAGTCAATTTCTATCATTACGACAAAGGCTGGCACCCAACGGCGACACTCGGTGTCTTTGGCGCTGCAGCTGCGTGTGGCTATTTAATTGGACTTGATAAACAGAAGATGGCTATTGCATTGGCAATTGCAGCGTCCTTTGCTTCTGGGCTCAAGTCTAATTTTGGGACGATGGTCAAGCCTCTGCATGTGGGTCAGTGCGCGCGAAATGGTTTGTTGGCGGTGCTCTTGGCGGAGTCTGGTTACGACGCAAATCCGGCAACGCTGGAGCATAAGCAAGGCTTCCTGAACGCATTTAACGGCCCTGGAAACTTTAATGCTGAATTGATGTTTGACAACTGGGCGAATCCCCTCGAAGTGCTCAGCAGTGAAATGGGGCTCAAGCAGTTTCCGTGTTGCGGGAGTACCCATCCGCCGGTCACGATGATGCTGAACTTACGCAGAGAAGAAGCAATCGATCTCAAAGAGGTCGCGAAGGTAGAGGTGCTTGTGCATAAGCGCCGCTTACCGCATACCAATAATCCAAATCCGCAGACGCCACTTGAGGCTAAATTTTCGGTTCAGTATGCCGTCGCACGCGCGCTTGTCTCTGGGGCGGTACGGCTCGGTGATTTCGAGGGCGAGGCACATTTCGATGCAGATGTGCGTGACATTATGGCCAAGCTGTCTGCGGGACCACATCCCGACATGGCGGATGACTCGCCAGAGCAGTTTGGCGCGGAAGTGACGGTCACTTTAAAAAATGGACAGTTACTCACGCGCAAAATTAACAATCTTGTTGGTCGCGGGATCACTTACCCCATGACGAGCGATGAGATGTGGGAAAAATTTAACGACTGCGCCAAGACTGCACTGCCGCGTGCGGACATACCACCACTCTTTGAAAGATTGGAAACCTTAGAAAAAGCGGCAGATATCCGAGCGGTCGCCAAGCTGTTGGTCAAGCGCGCCTTACCTGGGCAGGCAGGCAGAGCGCAGACGCACATAGACACGAGCGGGGGAGGCAACGGTACAAATGTCCTTCAAGAGACATCTTGGGTACCGTAAGCCGCTCGTGAGGGTGTCAGTTGTTCGGCAGTAGGTGGAGGTCGGTTGGACTAAATGTCACGAAGACCTTGTCGTTGCGTGCAAACTCGATCTGGTCAAGTACATTGAGGGTTGTGTCTTGAACCTTTACGGAATATTCAATGTGCGGGCCCATATACTGAATGTGTTCAATGACGCCACTCAGTGTATTGATACGGTCAGACTGCACAACAGCCGAGCGTGCCTGCAGCCGTAGATCCTCTGCGCGTAATATAGCCGTGCGTTGTTCACCGTCTTTCCCACTAACGGGCTGAGCAAGGGTGATGGAGGACCCATCAGGGGCAAACCATTGCTGGTTACGACAGGTGAGCGTTAGAAAGTTTGCTGCACCAATGAAGTCAGCGGTAAATCTGTTTGCCGGGCGGCGGTAAAGTGCGCGCGGCGCGCCCTCTTCCACAATGAGCCCAGCATCCATCACGATGACACGGTCTGACATGGATAACGCTTCCGCTTGATCGTGGGTGACGTAGACCGCGGGGATGGCGAGCTCTCTTTGAATTCGACTGATTTCAGCGCGTGTACGATCACGCAAACGTGCGTCTAGATTGGAAAGAGGCTCGTCAAATAAAAGCACTTTTGGCTTGCCTACGATTGCGCGCGCAAGTGCGACACGCTGTTGCTGGCCGCCCGAAAGCTCGGAGGGCTGTCGGCCGGCAAGGCTAGAGAGGCCGACCACGTCGAGCGCCCAGGCGACCGATTCGGGAATGGTTGCGCTACCTACGTTACGAGCAATGAGGGGAAAAGCGACGTTTTCCGCGACACTCATGTGTGGCCAGATCGCGTAAGACTGAAATACCATGCCGAGGTCGCGTTCATGCGGCGCGATGAAGATATCGGCCTCGGGTTGAGAGACAACACGACCATCGATCTCGATTATTCCACCGTTTGTGCGCTCAAGTCCGGCGATGCAGCGCAAGGTGGTTGTCTTTCCGCAGCCGCTTGGCCCAAGCAATGTCACAAACTCACCGTCTGCGACATCGAAGGAAATGCCATGCACAATCGTAGTTTGACCAAATACTTTGATGAGATTACTAACTCGGATACCCATAGTGATTCTATCCAGTTGTGCAGTGTTATTTGACGGCCGGCGTTTTGCTGCGGTCAAGGAGTTTCATGGAGGGCCGATGATTGGTTATCAGCATGAGCAGATACATGGCGATAAACACGGCGACCATTCCCACTAAAGACAGCGAACTGGCAAGTCCCCAGTTCGCTTGTTCGAAGAATGACCAAATCGACGTCGATAAAACGCTGGTCGACGCAGTGTAGAGAAGTACCGCCGAGGCGATTTCTCGGAAGAACGCCATAAATAGAAGGAAGTATGCGCCTTGCAAGGAGGGCATGGCCAGTGGAACGAGTATCCGCTTAATGCCTTGCAGGCGCGTCGCACCCGCTGTCCAAGCAGCTTCCTCCAGACTTTTATCAATTTGAATCATCCGACCACCAACCGTTTCCGTTGCATACGACAGAAAGCGGGTGATGAAGGAGATGACCAGAATAATCAGCGTTCCATAGATGGGTAAAGGAAGGTAGGCATAGGCCCAGAGCAGGCCGAGTCCGATCACAACGCCTGGCACGCCGAATGGGAGGCTGGCAATAAAGTCCAGTGTTCGATAGCCCGGAGGACGATGACGTAGCGTGAAGTAGCTAATGAAGGACGCTAAGCCGACCCCTACCAGCGCACCGAGGCCTGACACGATCAGCGTGTTCCAGAAAGAGCGCAGGGTCGCCTCGGACTCAAAGAGGAACAAATAGTTTCGCCAGGTATACGCGCCTTCAAAGGGATTGGCGCTGAAATACTTTAGAACAGAGACATAGGCAAGAATGATGACGGGCAGGATCAGCGCGCAGAGGATATAGCCCCAACAAAGCGTGTTTGCTGCCCATCTCCATTTGCCAAGCTCAATCAGCGTGAGGCGCCCGGCCTTGCCTGTTGTAACGGTTAAGCGGTTGCTACGCGCAATGCGACGCTGAAGCCAGATGGCTCCGCCCGTTAAGGCGCTGAGAGTCAAGCCGATTGCAGCGGCCAAGCCATAGTCGGGAGGGGGGAATTGCACGAGCAAATAAAGTTGTGTGGCGAGAACAGAGATTCGGCCAGGAATCCCCATGAGAGCGGGGATAGCGAATTGTTCAATCGAAAGAATGAAGGTGAGTACTAGGCTAGAGGTAATTGAAAAACCAAGTAGCGGCAGAGTGACGCGTCGTAATACGCCGAACGGCGTGGCTCCGGCTGCGCGTGCAGCCTCTTCGAATGTTGCGTCGATGCCCAGAATGGGGCCGCGCATCATCAAATAAACAAAAGGAATTTGGTGTAATACCGTCACAAAAATCATCCCGCTTTTTGTGTACGCGTCAACTTTCCAGGTGTCTGAACCGAATAGCGATTCGAGGACGCCGTTAATTAAGCCGCCTGGCGAACCAATAATGATCCAGGCCATCGCCAAAATGAAAGAAGGCAGAAAAAAGCTGAGGCTAACTAGCGCCGTAACCGCGTTTCCCCTACGAAAATCCGTACGATGCACGACCAGCGCAATGGCTGTGCCAACGACTGCTGCAATCACAGCAGAGGCAATGCCAATCAGAATCGTGGTGTAAAACGTCCCGAGCACGCCGCTTGAAAACAGCCCCTCCCAGTTACGAAGTGTCCATTCCCCAACCTGTCCTGGCGCCGCGCTTCGTAGGCTGCCGTAAAGCAGGGCAACGAGCGGAATCGCAACGAGAGCTGCGACAATAAAAAATGTGACGAGATAGATTGTGCCGAGTAAGCGGCCACTATCAAATATGCTCGCATTACGAAAGATCGGTACAAGTGCAGTAGGCTGTTGTGGAGTCGAAATATGACGCTCACTATTCATGTTCTTCGTTTTCCGCAAGGCATAATTTTTTTAGGCCGGTCATCGTAGCCGGCCTAAAAGAACGGTAAGACTAATTATTGAATACCGAAGGTCGTGCGCCAGTGATCAACAATTTGCTTTTGTTTGGCGGGCGGGAGTAACTCAAGCCCATCGATGGTGTTGGGTAGTGATGCTGTCGTTGGTAGGTGAGACAGGGGAGGTGCGCCCTTGCGGGTGACGGCTAGACCCGCAAATTCTTGCAGAAAATTTTGTCCCTTTTCAGTCATCAGCCAGTTGGCTAAAACTTTTCCTGCATTGGGGTTAGGCGCCTTTTCGGCGACAAACATATACCCCAGCGAGAGCGTTGTTCCAGACTTAGGATAGACCATGCCGATAGGCGCGCCGTCTGCAAGCGCAACGTTTACTGGCAGGTCGGTGATTTCGGCGACATGCACGTCGCCGCGAATGACGGCCTGAAGAATACCCCCAGAGCCCTCAAAGAAGCGCACGTTGTTATCCTTCATTTTTGCTGCAGTGTCACCGAGGCCAAGCTTGTCCCAATAGGCCACGATGCCTTGAATCGATACGGACCGCCATGGTGGGTTCATACCGATACGCCCCTTCCATTTCGGGTCAAAAAGATCGGCCCACTCCTTCGGTACGTCAGCAGGTTTTACCCGTTGTTTGTTGTAGATAATCCCTTCGCGCGCCGTTTGAATGTTGAACAACATGTTTTGTTGGTCGTGGTTAACCGCGGGTGGAAAGTTTTTAAGTTCGGGTGGTGCCCATTTCGCCATCCAGCCACTCTTCATGCCGTCAAAAATACGCTGGTCTGGAAAGGTGATCAGGACGTCGGCGAGATGTCGGCCCGACGAGAATTCGGTGCCAAACCGTTGGATCAGAGGCGCGCTCCCAAGTCGCGTCATTTCCATCTTGATCGCGGGATAGGCTTTACGAAACTCGTTGGCAAGGCGTTCGGCGCCGGCAGGGTTGAGGTTGTGATAAAGCATGACCTTGCCTTCTTTGCGCGCTGCGGCCTCGATCGCTGGCCAGTCATTGGCCTGCGAAAAAGCAAACGGAGAGGCGACGACGAGACAGGCAGTAAAAAGGGCGAGTAAGCACTTGTCTAATGCGATTTTCCAAGCGTGAGCAGCGATGCCGCTTGAGCGGGAGTGGGACTGAGCCAACATTTCTTTGTCTCCAAGATTAACCCTGCAGCGAGCAGGGCAATCCTTTATGGGTGGCGCGTTCGAACGACGCATGAATACATCAGCGGTATATTCACGAATCCTGGCACAGAAGTCAAGACTTATGAATAGTGAGCGGCGCATGATTACCATTAAGAAAATTGGTTTTATCGGTCTTGGTGTCATGGGTGAGCCAATGTGCCGCAACTTGGCGCAAAAGACCGGGCAACAGATTCTTGCCTACGACACGCAGGCGGCACCGCTGACTCGGCTTGGCGTGGCGGTTCACCCGGCGAACTCAGTTGCACACGTGATGCAGGAAAGTGAGTTTATTTTTTTATCGTTGCCCTCGGGTGAAGTGGTAGCAGACGTGGCCCGCCAGCCCGACGGTCTGCTGGCCCATGCACGAGCGGGTCAGATAGTGGTGGATCTCAGCACTTCCCCCGTCAAGTTAACGCGTGCGTTGTTTGAGGAGTTCAAGGCGCGCGGTGTCACGCTGATCGATGCGCCCGTTGCCCGGACACGCGCGGCAGCTGAAGCAGGAACGTTGTCGGTGATGGTTGGTGCCACAACCGAGCAGTTTGCGGTGGTCAAGCCCTTGATTGCGTGCTTTGCGAGCGAGATCACTCTTTGTGGTGGCGTCGGGGCCGGACAAATCACCAAGATACTGAACAATATGGTGTTGTTTGAAACCGTGGTTGCGTTAGCGGAAGCGCGAGCGATTGCCCGTCGGTCAGGGGTAGACCCCCAAGCGCTGTTTGAAACCCTCTCGTTGGGCTCTGCAGACAGCTTCGCTTTGCGCAATCACGGTATGAAAGCAATGATTCCTGGCGACTTCCCCGAAAGAGCGTTTTCTGTCGACTATGCTGCAAAAGACTTGCGTTATGCACTCGAGCTTGCACAAGAGACGGGAGTCGATGCGGCAGGCGCTCGAAATGTACAACGCTTGTACGCCTTGGCGTGTGAGCGTGGCGACCAAGACGCGTATCACCCGGTCGTTAGCCGGGTGATTGATCCGCAGTAAGGCATGCCATTAATGTCGAGATCCGAAGGGTCTCAGGCGGGGTGTCGAGCGCAGACCAAAATGCATGCGCCAATGTCGGCGTAACACGTCGGTCAATCAGGTCGTGGGCTTTGTCCTCCACAACTTTGTCTGAAATAGGACGCGACCAACTTCCATGAGGTGCTGCGCATTGGTGGCGAACAACGGTTCCATTGGCGAGCGTGACGCAAACCTCGACATGCATCGCGTCAAAGCGCCCGGAAATCTCGGCTGTTTGGGTCAGTTGCGAGGCGGCGAGCAGGTGCTTTGCATCGTCAGCAAACCGCCGTGTATCACTAAAGGAGTCCAGGTTAAGACGCGCATCGAGCAGTGCTGCCACGACGCAATATTGCAGCGAAAACTTGCCATCTAGTCCGGAGGTTGGATTCGGCCGATCGATATAGGGCATGATCGGAGTAAGAATCTCCACCCGCCTAATGCTGGCGGGGTCTGCGATTTCAGCGCGGCAGTCCAGCGCTGCCGTGATGACGAAATGCGTTGCATATTGCGAGGGAAATAATTTCCATGCTGGACCGGGCGTGAGCACACGCGGCACAAGCAAGGGCGCCACGAGATGTGATGGATCGAAGCGATCACCAAAATAGGCAGACCCGTAACCGCGTGGGCCAGCCAGCGCGTCCGTATCCGCAGTAAATCCGCTTTGAGCCAGCAGCGCCGCCTCTAGTCCGCTACGGCAGGCATCTGCGCAGTGAAGTGCTTTCGTCATTGAGCCAACGTTAGCCAGCACGCCACCCGCGCGTGATGCCGCAATACCAACGGCTGCCACATGTTGTGCTTCAGACAGCTCTAAGAAATCCCCGCATGCCACCGCGCAAGCCAAAGGACCGACGACGCCCGGAGGATGCAAGCTCAGCTCGCGAGGCTCGATCTGACCAGACGACAAGCGCAACCGCCCTTGAGCTTCGACGCCTTTGAGGAGTGCGCGCAGCAGTCGTGCGCCTTGTGGACCTGCACCTTGCGCTTCCCGCTGCTCAGCTAACGCAAGCAAGCCAGGCAACATCGTCGAGAGCGCATGATTAGGGGGATTCCACATCGGCTCATAGTCGAGCACATGCATAGACATCCCATTGATTTGCGCTGCCTGGGATGGTGAGGTTGAAAACCCTTGACCAATAACCGTGGCGGATTCTTTTCCACCTTGTTGGCGCGCGAGCGCGGCTGCGAGGCGCGGACCTGGCTGGTCCGAGCCGGCCAGCGCAACCGCGAGCCCATCGATCAGTAACAGGCGCGCCATGCGGATCAGGGCAGGATCCTCGATCGACCACGCGCGTAGCAACGCTACAAAATCGAGAGTCATATTCTTAGACACGAGGCGTTTATTGATTTGAAATGAGTCGACGAATACGCATCTTTTGCGAAGCGTAAATATGTGCGCGGAGCGCTTTTTCTGCGGCCTCTGGATCGTGCTTGCGGATTCCAGCTACCACCGCCTCATGTTCTTTGATGGTGTCCTTGACGCGGTTGGGATCTGTTAGTGTCGTGTTGCCTAACAACGTTAAGGTGTCGTGCAACGTCTTTAACATTTTGATCAGATATCTATTGTGACTGCAGTTGTAGAGCATCTCGTGAAAATGCCGATTGCTACTGGCCAATTGTGCATCGTCACCCACAGAGTTGGCGTACTGTTCGCACATATCTTCAAGCAAGGAGATTTCAACGCTTGAAGCATGTTGTGCCGCAAGCCTTGCTGCCGTTCCCTCGAGTACTTCACGCATGAAGTAAAGTTCGGTCACCATGCTGTAGTCGAGCTCCGCGACCATGATGCCAAGGGTAGGGTCATGTACGACAAGACCTTCAGACTCTAGTCTGGCAAGGGCCTCACGAATCGGGGTGCGACTTAGGCCGATCATCTCGGCGAGTTCTACTTCACGTAGACGATCGCCGGGCATCAGCTGCTGGTTCGCGAGGGCTTGTCGGATGTAGCGATAGGCCCGTTCGCCACCCGGCAAATCATTCTCGAGCGCATCCGCCGAATTTGATTTTTTGGCGCGAGCGGTAGGTGGATTTTTCATCGTTTAGTTACGCCGAACGTATTTCTAAAAGCATTAATTTTTTGAGCGCAGAGGACTTTTGTGCATCTGCTTGGCGACCTGTGACTCTGGCAAAAAGGGATGCTCTGCGTTGATCACATTAATGGGTTGGCCAGCAAGGTAGGCGAC